>Ga0066388_100000626_pt1 | contig 17463 bp, 19 predicted proteins | sample PanSoiMetaGPlot6_FD_64539 | JGI IMG/M metagenome (GOLD analysis project Ga0066388, IMG submission 64539) | Tropical forest soil microbial communities from Panama analyzed to predict greenhouse gas emissions - Panama Soil - Plot 6 (Hybrid Assembly) | ecosystem: Environmental > Terrestrial >... | reverse complement strand
CGCCGCGACGCACAGGTGCACCTCGGAGCCGGTGCCGATCAGGACGAGATCGGGGCGGTCGCCGGTCTCGTCGACCAACGTGTACGCGCCCCGCGGGAGCCCGTCGGGCGCGCGTTCGGCCGTGCCCTCGAGCACGGGAAGGCCCTGGCGCGTCAGGATGAACGCGGTGGGACCGTCGCCATCGATGTGCACGCGCCACGCCTGCGGCACCTCGTTGGCGTCGGCCGGGCGGATCACGCGGAGCTTGGGGATCGCCCGCAGGGACATCAGCTGCTCGACCGGCTGGTGCGTCGGACCGTCTTCGCCGAGACCCACCGAGTCGTGCGACCAGACGAACGCGACCTTGGCGCCCGACAGCGCCGCCAGGCGCACTGCCGGTCGCTCGTAGTCGCTGAAGATCAGGAACGTCCCGCCGAACGGCAGCGCGCCGCCCGACAGGGCCATCCCGTTCATGATCGACCCCATGCCGTGCTCTCGCACGCCGAAGTGGATCTGACGACCCGTGAAGTCGTCGCGCGTGACGGGCGACTTCCCCTTCAATTCGGTCCCGGTGTTCCCGGTCAGGTCGGCGCCCCCGCCCATGAGCCCGGGTACCACGTCCATGACGGCGTCGAGCGCCGATGAGCACGCCTTGCGGGTGGCGAGCTTCTCGCCCGCGTCCCAGGTCGGGAGCTTCGCCTCCCATCCGTCGCGGCCGCGCGCCGCGGTGACCAGGTCGTACTCCTCGCCGAGCTCGCCGTCCCGGGCTCGCAACGCGCGGACGCGCTCTTCCCACGAGTCGCGTTCGGGACGCCCGCGCGCGCCGGCGCGACGGTAGTAGTCGAGCACGTCCTCAGGCACCCAGAAGTCCTCGGGCGGCATGCCGAGGATCTCCTTGACCTTTGCGACCTCGTCGGCGCCGAGGGGGCTGCCGTGCGCGTGCGCGGTGTCGGTGTACTTCGGTGACGGGTATCCGATGTGGCTGCGCAGGATCAGCAGCGTCGGACGGTCGTCGACCGCCATGCCCTCGCGCAGGCCACGCTCGAGGGCTTCGAGATCCTCGGAGACCTCGCCCAGCTGCACGACGTGCCAGTGGTAGCCCTCGAAGCGCGAGCGCACGTCATCGGAGTACGAGAGCTCGGTGGGCCCGTCGATCGAGATGTGGTTGTCGTCGTACACGTACACGATCCGGCCGAGCCCGAGGTGGCCCGCGAGCGACGCGGTCTCGTGGCTCACGCCCTCCTCAAGATCGCCGTCGGAGCAGAACGCGAACACACGGTGGTTGCAGACGTCTTTGCCGAACCGCTCGCGCAGGTGCCGCTCGACGATTGCGATGCCGACGCCGTTGCCGAAGCCCTGCCCGAGCGGGCCGGTCGTGACCTCGATCCCCGGCGCGTCGCCGTGCTCGGGGTGACCTGGCGTGCGGGATCCCCACTGGCGGAACTGCTTCAAGTCGTCGAGCTCGAGGCCGTACCCGGTGAGGTAGAGCATCGAGTAGAGGAGCATCGACGCGTGGCCGGCCGACAGGACGAACCGATCGCGGTCGGGCCAGTCGGCGTCGGCGGCGTCGTACCGCAGGATGCGGGTGAAGAGGACGTGCGCCAGCGGGGCCAGGGCCATCGGTGTGCCCGGGTGGCCGGAGTTGGCCTTCTGCACCGCGTCCATCGCCAGCCCGCGGATGACGTCGATGCCGCGCCGCTCGAGCTCCTCGGGTACCGCCGGCATCTGAGCAACCGGTTCGGCCGTCATGCCCCTACCTCCGCCATCATGTCGCCCCCGTCGGCGAGCTCCGGCTTGCCGCCGCCTCCGCGCAGGGTATGCCGACGGGCATCCGCCTTGGCGTACCCCAGGTTGACATCACCCGAACAAGGCGAGGCTGGCCGTGAAGCCGTGGAGGAAGTTCCGGCCGCCGACGGGCCCGATCTCGCCGGCGCAGAACGCTCCCGCCAGCGGGATCGGCCCCAGCAGCCTCTCGACCATGCCGGCGTCGTGGTCGGGAACGGTGAAGAGGTGCCGCCCCCGGCCGTTGCACGTGAACAGCAAGGCCGCGTCGGCGTCGACCCCGCTGAGCATCTCCCGCAGGTCCTCGTCGGCGGCGGCGGCGTCCCGCACGTGGAACTGGACGGTCTGCCCGACCGACACCTCCTCGCCGACCGCGAGCGCGCCCGAGCTCTCGTCGGCGCCGAGCAGGTTCCGCACGAGGAAGTCGCCCCGTCCGAACTCGGCTTTGTGCTCGTCCACCACCAACCCCATGTGGAGGCCGCGCCGCAGCAGCTCGCGCTCCTCCTCGGAGGCGGCGCCCGCCAGCTCCTGGAGCCGCTCGATGGCGGGCTTCCCGGCGAGCTCCTCGATCATGTTCTGCTCGGCCCGGGTGACGACGTACGGGCGTCCGATCGGCCGGCATCCCTGCGACACGAGCGTGTGGACGTCGATTCCTCCCTCGACGAACACGCCCACCGCGCCCTCGTCGACCACCCGGTCGTCGAGCACGAGGCGGTTGCCGCCGGGACTGCCCGCCGCCGAGGCCAGGCCGCCGATGATCTGCAGGCCGGGCAGGTCCCGGTTGACGCGCTGCAAGAACGCGTCGACCGGGAACGTGAAGGGGTCCGCGAAGAGCAACAGGCTCGCCGGCGGCCGGTCGAATGTCGGCCAACCCGTCAGCGCGGCGCCGTCCGGTGTCTCCTGAAGGCGCAGCGTCACCGGGGTCAGCGCGGCGTCCTCGAAGCGCGCGGCAAAGAGCGTCAGCGCCGGCTGCTCCTCGATCTCGTGCGAGCCGCCGACGACCGCCACGGCGGTGCCGCCGACCAGCACACTCGGCTCGAGGATCTTGTGCAACGCGGGCCCGATGTCGTCGAATGCGCCGACGTGGTGCATCGACGCGAAGCAGACGACGAGATCACACCCTTGGCCGTCGAGGCGCTCGAGGATCTCGCCCGCCGTCTCGCCGACGGCCTGCGATGAGATCGGGTGCTGAGAGAGCGCGGACGCGAACGCGGTCATGACGCTGGGATCGCAGTCAGCGGGACGACGACGCTGGACCCCGACTCGCTGATCGTGCAACGCGCCTCGATCGTTCCCGGTTCCGGGAACTCGAGCTCGGGGCGCACGAGGCGGTAGCCGAACTTGCCCGGCTCGACCGAGAACTGTTGAGCGTTGCGGGCGACCTCCTCGCCGTCACGGGTGAAGATGGCCTCGAGGGTCCCCATGCCGCTGTCGTCGGCCGGCGCCCGCACCAGCACCACCAGATGCGGAGTCATCTGCGCCGGGAACTGCGCCACCGGCTCGGAGAAGAAGGCGCCGGTGATGTCGATCCGGGTCGAGCCCCCCGCGACCTGGCGGAAGTTCAGGTTCTCGACGAAGAGCGCCGCCACGATCTCCACAATGCTCCCTTGTCGCCATGTCCTGGCGCCGTCGCAAGCTCCGGCAAAGCCGCCGCCTCCGCGCCGAGGCTAGCGACATGGCCGCATGCGTAGGCTTCCCGGCTGTGACGGGCGCAGTCGGCGAGCTCGTGGGCGCGGTGGCGGACGTGCTGGACCGGGAACTGACGGAGGAAGAGTCGATCGCGGCCATGCGACCGGCGATGGACCGCTTCCTCGCTCGGGCCGACGAGCTGCCCGCCGACGCGTCGCAGCCCGATGCCGACGGCGGAGCCATCGGACACCTGCTGCACGCCGACCCCGGCGAGCGGTTCCACATCCTGTCGGTCGTCTTCCCTCCCGGCACGAGCAGCGGTACCCACGAGCACGGATGCTGGGGGATCATCGGCTATGTCGCCGGGCTTGACGAGGAGACCCGGTATCGGCGCGTCGACGGCGGCGCGGGCGACGACGGATGCGTGCTCGAGGAGGTGGACCGTGTCGTCCACGAGCCGGGCACCGTCTCGCGGCTGCTTCCGCCGGACGAGATGCACCACCGCGTCCGCAATCCGGGGACTGTGAACGGCGTGTCGGTGCATGTTCTGTGCCGGCTGCCCGAGTCGCACCCGCACAAGTTCTACGACCGCGAGCATCACCGCCTCGTGCCGTACCCGTTCCGGCGGCTCGACGGCGACCTCGTCCGCGCCGAGGTGCAGCTCCGCGATTAGGTGTCGCGGCTGGCGTCGAGCACGAGCTCGCCCTCGAGCCATACCGCGCGCACCGCGAGTGATCGGGGATCGAACGCCACGATGTCGGCGCGGGCACCGGGCGCAAGCCGTCCGCGGTCGGTCAGCCCGAGGACGCCGGCGGGGATCACCGATGCCATCTCGAGGGCGCGCTCGACGGGGATGCCCAGCGCGACCGCGTTGCGCACGCCGACGTTCATCGACAGCGTGGATCCGGCGATCGTCCCGTCCGCCAGGCGAGCTGCTCCGTCGTCCGTCACGTGCAGGCCGGTGGTCGCCACCCGGTCGGTCACGAGTGCGACGTTTCGCTTGCGCATCATCGCGAGCCGGAGGGCGGCGGGGTGCACGTGCACGAGATCGGCGATCAACGTCGGCGTCAGCCGCTCGTCGTCGAGCGCGGCGCCTGCGAGGCCCGGCTCCCGATGATGCAGCGGCGCCATGCCGTTGAACAAGTGGGTGACGAGTCGCGCGCCCGCGTCGGCGGCCGTCCGCGCCTCGTCGTACGTCGCCGTCGAATGGCCGAGCGCAACCGTGACGTTCTGGCCGGAGAGGAAACGCGTCGCGGTCAGCCCGGGATCGGCTTCGGGCGCGAGGGTCACGATCGTGACGAGGCCAGGGAACGCACCGAGCACGTGCCGCAGCCAGCCGAGGTCGACGCGGCGCACCAGCTCGACGGGATGGGCGCCCGGCGCACCGCCGAGGAACGGTCCCTCGAGGTGCACGCCCGCGACGGAGGGCATCGGCCCGGTCTCGGCGTCGGCGCGGGCGGCGCGTGCCCGCGCGAGCGCATCGTCGTACTCGTCGAGCGGCGCGGTGACGAGTGTCGGGCAGAACGTGGTCACGCCGTGCGCGAGCAGCATCCGCCCCGCGCGCCGCCAGCCCTCGAGATCCGTGGTGGCGAAGTCGTCGTCGCCGAGGCCGTTGACCTGCAGGTCGAGGAGCCCGGGCGCCAGGAGCGCCGAGCCGGTGTCGTGGGCGCCGGCGGGGGCGGAACCGGCGCCGGTCTCGACGACGAGACCGTCGTCGATTGCCACCCATCCGGGCGTGGGGCGACCGGGCGGGCATAGCGCCGTCGATGCGATGACGTGTGTCACGACGGCGCCGGGCGCGGCCGCCGCGCCTCGCGCCAGAGCGCGAAGCGCAGCACGACCATTCCGACGAGGGTGCGGGGCACGCGCCGCCAGATCGGCGTGCGGGACGGGCGCCGCTCCTGTGCGGTGACGGGCAGCTCCGAGACGAGCAGGCCGGCGCGTTCGCTGCGGATCACCAGCTCGGTGTCGAACAAGTCGGTCCGGAACCGGCACTGCTCGAGGATCGGCGCTACCTCCGCACGTCGCATGGCCTTCATGCCGTGCGTGTCCGAGACCGAGAGCGAGAACACGAGCCGCAGCAGCCTGCTGAACACTGTCGTGACGAGCCGCCGTGGCCATGGGCGCTCGTCGCGCGCGCCGGGGGCGCGCTTCGAGCCCACGACGATCGCCGGCGCCGGCAGGGCACCCGTCAACAGGGCGAGAGCATCGTCCACGAAGTCGAGCTCGTAGTAGTCGACGTCGAACGTGACGATCAGCTCGCCGCGCGCGGCCAGCATCCCGTCCCGGAGGGCGGCGCCGTAGTCGGCGGCGGGCCGCGACCAGACTCGGACGTCCGACATCGAGTCCGCAATGCGGCGCGCGATCTTCAGCGTCTCGTCGGTCGAGCCGTTCTCGACCACGAGGATCTCGAGATCGTGGCCTCGGGCGCGCATCCCGTCGCGAACTTCACTCACCGCGGCCTCGAGATAGGACGCCTCGTTGTGCGCGGGCATGACGACGGACAACACGCGCGGTCAGTCCAGTCGGGCATCGGGGAACGGGAGCGCGGCGCCGGCTACGCCGCCCGTGGCGCCCGGCGCGTCCCGTGGACGCTGTGCCCACGCCTGATAGCGCGCGAGGGCGATCCGGCACAGCCGATCGATCGCGGATTGTCCCTCGACAATCGCCAGGTCGACGTCCAGCCCCGGGCTGCCGTCCTCGAGCTGGACGACGGCGGGGTAGAACGCGAAGCGCGGTCCGAACACGACGTGCTTGCTCCGGCGCGCCGTGCTCCACGAGAACACGACCGCGAACGCGTGGATCATGGCGAGCTCGGGGTCGGGCCCCACGACCTCGCCGGCGCGGCCACCGGAATCACGCGCGACCGGGTACGTCTGCTGGATCAACCGGAGCGCGGCGAGGCCGGCCCCGGCCTCGGTGACGGCATCGGCGAGCCAGGGCTCGAGCTCGTCGCCGAGCGGATCGTCCCCCGCGCCGGCCCAGGCGCGGCCGGCGCCTTGCACGGCAGTGAGGTGATCGCGGAGCGCGCACACCGCATCCGTCCAGCCGGCGCCGTCGGCGACCTCGAGGAAGTCGGTCGTGAGTGTGTTGGTCTCGAGGTGCTCGGGCGGCTGCACCGGGCCGTCGGCGCACGCGGCCGCGATCGCTCCGAGCGCGGGAGCGCGCGATCCCCCGACGGCGGCGATGGCTCGTGACCACGAGGGCTCCGGGTCGTACAACTCGGGATCGCTCAAGAAGTCGGCCGCCGTCGCCAGAGGGACCTTGGAGGCGTGCGCCTGCAGCATGGGGTTGCAGAGCACGCCGTCCAGCGCGTCGGTGACGTCGGGCTCCCGGCCGCGATAGGGGCCGAGGTGGAGGGAGCGCACCATCGTGCCGTCGTTGACGGGGTAGTTGTCCCAGAGGATCGGGCGCCGGCCGGCGAGCGCGGCCGCCCACGCCCCGGCGTCGGCGGCGCGAACGACGGGCGAGCAGACGGTCGGTCCAGTCCACATCACGTCGACCTCGGGTGGGAGCGCCTTGGCGAGGGCTTCGAGGTACGCGGTGGGACGCGTACCGACGTACTCCGTGGGGACGAGCGTCAGGTGCGGGTCGTCGTGGCGGCGGCGCAGCTCGGCGAGCAGCCACTCGGCGAGCTCGGCCTGCTCGATCGCGAGGCCGGGCCGGTTCGGGATGTCGTCGAGCGCGAGGACGACCCAGCCGACGCCGAGGTCGAGGAGCGGCGCGAGCTTCTCGGCGACCACTTCACGATCCCGCGCGCTTCTGTACTCGATGTCGAGGCCGGGGGAGAGCGCGAAGCCGACGCGCGTGTGGTTCCGCTCTGCGTGCTCCGTCAGTCGGCGGAAGTCGGCGAGCTCCCACGCGTCGTAGGGGTCGCGCCAGCGGTCCCGGTGCTTCGGGTCCGACTTCGGCGCGTAGACGTAGGCGTTCATCCCGCGAGCGGCGAGGAACTCGATCACCGAGCGTCGGTCGGTGAACGACCACGGCGGGCCGTAGAAGCCTTCGATGACTCCACGCAACGGGACCGGTCGAGGCACTTCGGTAGGCTACCGACGACTTTCGGGGGGTTTGCCGATGAGCCCGATGCCGGACCTGCTTCGTATGCACGCGGACGCTTCCGGCGACCGCGCCGCGGTCATCGTCGACGAAGCCGGCGGTGGGCGTCCGGCGGCGGTGACGTTCGCCGAGCTGAACAGCACTGTGAACCGGCTCGCGCACGCACTCCGGAGTCTCGGGATGCGGTCGGGAGAGCGTCTCGTGTGGTGCGGTCCGAACTCACGCGAGGTCATCGCGACCATCCATGCCGCGCGGAAGACGCGCGTGATCGCAGTGCCCCTCTCGTACCGCTTCAACGCCGACGAGATGCAGTACGTGATCGACAACTCCGACGCCACCCTCGTAGTCGTCGATGCCGAACAGGCGCCGCTCGTCGCCGAGATCCGCGACAACATCCCGAAGGTGCGCGCGGTGATCACTTTCGGTGGCAACGCGCCTTCCGGCTTCGAAGCCTGGGACGCGCTGCTGGCGTCCCAGCCCGACACCGAGCCCGAAGCCGAGGACGCCACCGCCGACGCCGTGGGCGCCCAGATGCTCTACACGTCGGGCACGACCGGGAAGCCGAAGGGTGCCGTCCGCACGACGAGCGACCCCGTCATCGTGGGCGCGTTGCTGGGGGAGCTCGGCCTGGTGCCCGGGGGCGAGGTGCACATCACAACGGGGCCCCTCTACCACTCGGGCCCGCTCGCGTTCGCGGTGATCAGCCACACGCTCGGCTGCCCGATCGTCGTCCTGCGCAAGTTCGAACCGGTCGCGTGGCTCCGCCTCGTGAAGGAGCACCGCGTCACGAACACGTTCTCGGCGCCCACACAGCTCAAGCGGTTGGTGAGCCTGCCGCCGGGGGAGCTCGAGCGCGCCGACCTCTCCTCGATGCGGTGTCTCATCGCGAACGCGGCCCCGGTGCCGTACGCGCTCAAGCAGGAGGTGGTCGCCAAGCTCGGTGACGGCTTCCTCTACGAGGTGTACGGCTCGACCGAGCTCGGCATCGTGACCGTCCTCAAGCCCGCGGACCAGCTGCGGAAGCCGGGATCCTGCGGGAAGGTGTATGGCGGGATCGACGTGAAGCTCGTCCGCGACGACGGCACCGAAGCCGACGTCGGCGAACCGGGGGAGTTGTTCATCCGGACCGGGTTGGCCATGGACGGGTATCACCGCACCGACGAGCAGCTGACAGAGTTGAGCGACAGCGGCTGGAAGTCCGTCGGGGACGTCGCATACCGCGACGACGAAGGCTTCCTCTACATCAACGACCGCAAGAAGGACATGATCATCTCCGGCGGCGTCAACATCTATCCCGCCGAGATCGAGGGGGTCCTCCACGAGCACCGGCAGGTGCTCGACGTGGCCGTGTTCGGCATCCCCGACGACGAGTGGGGAGAGAGCGTCTACGCCGTCGTGCAGCCGAAGCCGGAAGAGAGCATCGACCTCGCGGAGCTACGCGCCTTCGTCGAGCAACGCCTCGCCGGGTACAAGCGCCCGCGCCAGTACGAGCTGCGCGACGAGCTGCCGCGTACCGACGCCGGCAAGCTTCTCAAGCGCGTCCTGCGTGACGAGTTCTGGCGGGACCGCGCGACCGCGGTGTGACCCTGACCGGCACCCGCACGCTGTCGGAGCACGAGTCGAAGCGCGTCCTCGCGGACGCCGGTGTGCCCGTCCTGGACGAGCGAGTCGTCGACACGCCGGCCGACGCGGTCCTAGCGGCGCGTTCGCTCGAGCGAGACACCCCGGTGGTCGTGAAGCTGTGCGGCGAGGGGGTGGCGCACAAGACCGAACGAGGCCTCGTTCGGCTCGGCCTGCGCGGTGACGACGACGTCCGCGCCGCGGCACAAGCCGTCCGCGACGCTGCGACGCCCGACGACGGCCCCGTCGGCGTCCTCGTCGCGCCGATGGTGCGTGGCAGTCGCGAGCTCATCGCCGGCATCGTGCGCGACTCGCAGTTCGGCGCCTGCGTCATGGTGGGGATCGGCGGGGTGCTCGCCGAGGCGCTCGCCGACGTCGCGTTCCGACTCGTCCCCGTCGAACGCGTCGACGCCGAAGACATGATCGACGACCTCGGCAGCCGGGCGCTGTTCGGCCCCGTGCGAGGGGAGCCGGCAGTCGACCGGGCGGCCGTCGTCGACGTGTTGCTCGCGCTGTCGCAACTGGCAGAGAACCGGCGCGACATCGTGTCCGTCGACGTGAACCCGCTCGTCGTGGTCGAAGGCCGGCCGGTCGCGGTCGACGGGCTCGTCGAGGTCGAGACGTGACCGGGCCTTCGGCCGCGCAGTGGCGTGCATTGTTCGAGCCGCGCGGAGTGGTGGTCGCGGGCGCGTCCACGCATCCCGGCAAGTTCGGGTTCGTCGCCCTCCACAACATCCTTCGGCACGACTTCCCGGGGGCGGTGTTCGCCACCAACCGCGACGGCGGCGACATCCTCGGTCGACGTGCGCTCACGAGCTTCGACGAGCTCCCCGATGACGCCGTCGACCTCGTGTTCGTGTGCACCCCGGCGTCGGCGAACCCCGAGCTGTTGAAGGCCTGCGCGGCCAAAGGGGTGCGGGCCGCGTTCGTGACGTCGGCGGGATACGGGGAGGCGGGTGACGAGGGACGCGCGGCCGAACGCGCCCTCGTCGAGCTGGCGAACGAGCTCGGTATCCTCCTGGCCGGTCCGAACGGTCAAGGTGTGGTCTCGACCCCGGCGTCGCTCTGCGCCCAGATCGTCGCTCCGTACCCACCCCGGGGCGGCATCGCCATCGTCAGCCAATCGGGGAACTTCGTGTCGTCGTTCCAGAACTACGCCGTGCAGACCGGTGTCGGCGTGAGCCGGGCCGTCTCGGCCGGGAACGCCGCCGCCGTCAGCGTGCCCGACTTCCTCGAGTATTTCTCGGAGGATCGCGAGACGACCGTGGCGCTCGCATATGTCGAGGGCGTTACCGACGGGCGCGCGTTCTTCGACCGGATCCGCGGCGTCGCCCGCCGGAAGCCGCTCGTGCTGCTCAAGGGCGGTGTGACGACCGGAGGCCAGCGGGCGGCCGCCTCGCACACGGGCGCGCTCGCCTCCGACGACCGCATCTTCGACGGCATGTGCCAGCAGGCCGGCGCGACGCGCCCGGCGAACGTCGAGGAGGCGTTCGAGGCGGCGGCGACGTTCGCGACCCAGCCGTTGCCGCGTGGACCCCGCGTGGCGGTCCTCACGACCGCCGGCGGCTGGGGAGTCGTCACCGCGGACGCCGTCGCGCGCGCCGGTCTCGAGCTCGTGCGCCTCCCGGACGACCTGCGTGCCGCCATCGACGACAAGCTGCCGCCGCGGTGGAGCCGCAACAACCCGGTTGACCTCGCCGGCGCCGAGACGCGTGACACGATTCCCGAGGTCATGGAGCTCATCGCCTCGCACGACGCCGTCGACGCGCTCGTCTATCTGGGCATCGGCATCCAGTCGAACCAGGCGCGTCTGATGCGCACCGGCCCCTTCTATCCCGATCATGGGCTCGAGCGGATCGTCGCCTACCACGAGCGCCAGGACGAGCGCTTCGCGCGCGCGGCCGCCGACATCTCGGACGCTACGGCGAAGCCGATCCTGACGGCCACGGAGCTCGCGGTCGCCGACCCCGACAACGCCGGGCCACGCGCCGTCCGCGCCACCGGGCGGGTCTGCTACGCATCGTCCAACCGAGCCGTGACCGCGCTCGCGCACCTCTATCGGTACGCGCGCTTCCGGCAGCGACGAGGCTTGTGACACGCGGCCACGACGCATTGCGCCGGATCATCGCGGTCGTGCTCGTCTTGGCGGCCTCCGGTTGCGTGTATCTCGCCTTCCGCGACGATTCCGCGCCGGCCGCGGCCGGGCAGACGCGTCGCCTCGCGACCCCGCTGTGGTCCCCTCGCCGGGTTCCGCAGCCCGTCGTGGACGCGGTGGGCGCGCAACGCTTGCAGTCGCAGATCGACGCCGAGGCCGGCACCGGGCAGACATGTGTCGTGGTGAACGCCGGGGCCGGTGACATCGCGTCGCGTAACCCGAGTGTCCCGATGACACCCGCCTCGACCCAGAAGCTGCTCACGAGCCTGGCGGCGCTGTCGACGATGGGGCCCGACTTCAAGTACGAGACCAAGGCGGTCGCCGCGTCCGAGCCCGGCAACGGGACGGTCGAACGCCTGTGGCTCGTCGGTGCGGGCGACCCGTTGCTGAGCACACCGGATTACCCCGGCATGGTCGAGTCGAACCCGCAGCGCTTCCGAGAGGAGCAGGCGACGGGCCCGAGCAAGTCCACGACGTCGCTCGCGACGCTGGCCGACGCGATCGTCGCCGCCGGCGTCCGCAACATCCCCGGTGGCGTCCAGGGCGACGACTCCCGGTACGAGGCGCTGCGCTACCTGCCCTCGTGGAGCCCCACCTACCGCACGGACCCGGAGGTCGGCCCCGTCGGTGCGCTCACCGTGAACCACGGCATCGGCACCGTGCAGCCGAATCTCACGCCCGTCGACGACCCCGCGGTCTACGCGGCGACGCAGCTCAGTGACCTGCTCCGGGCCCGAGGCGTGTCGGTGGGCGCGCCGGGGCGGTCGACGGCGCCGAACGGCGCCAAGACGATCGGATCGGTTCAGTCCGCGTCACTCCACGACATCGTGGCGGCCGCGATCGAGTCGAGCGACAACCTCGCGATGGAGATGCTCGCCCGCGAAGTCGGGCTGAGGGCGGCGAACCAGGGAACCACGGCAGCCGGCGCGAAGGCGATCGTCGACAAGGTTCACGCGGTCGGAGTGCCGGTCGACGGGGTCGCGCTGGTCGACGGGTCCGGGCTCGACTACGGCAACCGGGTCACGTGCAAGACGCTGATGAGCGTCCTCGCCATGGGCGCACGCCCCGAGTTCAAGGCGTTGTGGGACGGCCTGGCGGTCGCCGGTCAGACCGGGACCCTGGCCGACGAGTTCGGAGGATCTCCGCTCACCGGGAAGCTGCACGGCAAGACCGGCTCGCTGGACGGCGTGACGGGACTCGCGGGCTTCGTCGACACCGGCCGTCTCGTCGTCTTCTCGTACATCGCGAACGGCGGTTTCGGCCAGGGAGGCGGCATCGCGATGCGCGCACGGATCGCCGGGATCGTGGGTAGGTTCCCGGACGCGCCGCCGGCGGACCAGCTCGTGCCGCTGCCGGGCACGCCCGCGGCGAGGGCACGCCCGTGATAAGGAAGAAGCCGTGAGCGACCCGGCACCCCGCCCGTCGGAGGACCGCAGCCCCCCGCTCCCGCAACTCGTCCAGGAGTTGTGGCAGCTCATCGTGGCCTACTTCAAGCAGGAGACGGTCGTCCCGCTGCAGCAGCTGGGTCGGTGGATCGCGTTCGGGATCATCGGGGCCCTGCTCCTCGGCGTCGGCGTGCTCCTGCTCGCCATGGCGGGCCTGCGCGCCCTCCAGGAGGAGACCGGCAGCACCTTCACCGGGAACCTCTCGTGGATCCCGTACATGATCATGTTCGCCGCCCTGCTCGTGGGCGGCGCCATCACGTGGAAGGCTCGTGGCGTCCAGCAGCGGCGAAGGGCTGCTTCACGATGAGCAACGGCAACGCCGACACGAGCCCGGTCGGCCAGCGGCAGATCACCCGCGCCGATCTCGAAGCCAAGTTCAGCCAGCTGCGCGGCTCGACGACGGCATCGCAGTCGCAGCGCAACGTCGGGCTCGCGGCCGCCATCCTCGCCGGCCTCGCGCTGGTGCTGGGTGCATACGTGCTCGGGCGTCTGCGCGGCCGCAAGCGCCGCACCATCGTGGAAGTGGTGCGCGCATGATGGACTTCCTGGTGCGTCTCGCGCGCACCGGGCTGCGCCGCGGCATCCGCACGGGGTCACGCCGCTGGCTGATCACCGGCATCACAGCCGGGACGCTCGCGATCGCGCGGCGTGTGCTCACGGAGTCGCCGAAGACGGTGTACCGGGCCGAGCTCAAGCCCGGCGAGCGGCTGGAGATCCGCACGCTTCCTCCGAACCCGTAGCGGTCTCGCCGAACCCCGCCGGTACCCTGGTGGGCCGTGAAGGTGGTGCTGCGCAACCCGCGGCGCGAGGTCGAGATGCCCGGCCCGCTGACCGTCGCGGCCTTGCTCGAGCAGCTCGAGGTGAACCCGGAGTCCGTGCTGGTGATCCAGGGAGACATGCTCGTCACCCGCGATGCGCGACTGTCTGACACGGACGTCGTCGAGATCCGTCCTGTGACGTCGGGAGGCGCCGAATGAAGTGCCGCGTGTGCCGGGCACCGGCGGTGCTCGACATCCGCCGGCACAACGCCGCTTTCTGTCGCGACCACTTCGTGAAGCACTGTCGCGAGCAGGTCCGCCGGGCGATCGACGACCAGCACATGATCGCTCCGGGGGATCGGGTCCTCGTGGCCGTGTCGGGCGGGAAGGACTCGCTCGCCCTCTGGGACCTCCTCGTGCACCTCGGGTACGAGGCCGACGGGCTGTACCTCGGGCTCGGGATCGGCGAGTACTCCGATGCGTCCGGCGAGGCGGCCCGGGCGTTCGCCCGCGATCGCGGTCTCGAGCTGCGCGAGGTCGACCTGGCTGCCGAGTACGGCTACGACGTGCCCGGCGCCGCCGCCACCACCCACCGGTCGCCGTGCGGCGCGTGCGGCCTGTCCAAGCGGCACGTGTTCAACTCGGTCGCCGTCGAGCAAGGCTACGACGTCGTCGCCACAGGCCACAACCTCGACGACGAGGCGGCGGTGCTCCTCGGGAACGTGCTGCGATGGGAGACCGGGTACCTCGGCCGTCAGCATCCCGTCCTTCCGGCGAGTCCCGGCTTCGCGCGGAAGGTCAAGCCGCTGTACCGGGTCGGCGAACGCGAGACGGCGGCCTACTGCGTGCTCGTCGGCATCGACTATCAGGTCGAGGAGTGTCCGATGGCGGAGGGCAACCGGCACCTCGGCTACAAGGAGGTCCTGAACGCGCTCGAGGATCGCTCGCCCGGCGCGAAGGCCGCCTTCGTGTTCGGGTTCGTGGACCGCGCCCACGAGCGCTTCGCCGATGATGCCGGGACCGAGCGCGAAGGGCTCCGCGCGTGCGCGGTGTGCGGATCGCCGACGACGGCCGAGGTGTGCGCGTTCTGCCGGTTGCGGGAACGGGTGGGCTCGCGCGCCGTGCACGCACGGTAGGGGCCGTGCCCCGTCCCTTCGCCGCCGGCGACCGGGTGCTGCTCGTCGACGCCAAGCGCCGACGCCACCTCATCACCCTGGCCGAGGGCGGCTCGTTCCACTCGCACGCCGGCGTCGTCCCGCACGAAGCGCTCATCGGCCGCGAGGAGGGCCTGATGGTTCGGACCAGCCTCGGCACGAAGCTGATCGCGGTCCGACCCACGCTGGCCGAATACGTGCTCAAGATGCCGCGCGGCGCGCAGGTGATCTACCCGAAGGACCTCGGCCCGATCCTCGTTCTCGCCGACCTCTTCCCCGGAGCGCGCGTGCTCGAGACGGGCATCGGGTCGGGTGCGTTGACGATGACGCTGCTGCGCGCGATCGGCCCGACCGGTCGCGTGACCGGGTACGAGATCCGCGGCGACTTCGCCGATCGCGCCCGCAGGAACATCGAGGGCTTCCTCGGCCCTGACCTGCCCCTCGACATCGAAGTACGCGACGCATACGACGGGTTCGACGTCCAGGACCTCGACCGTGTGCTGCTCGATCTCCCGGAGCCGTGGCGCGTCGTCAAGCACGCCGAAGCGGCGCTCCGGCCCGGCGGCATCCTCCTCGCCTATCTCCCGACGATCGGGCAGGTTGCCCGCTTGCGCGAGGAGCTGGCGTCGTCGGCGTTCGGGATGGCGGAGACGCTCGAGGTCCTCCAGCGGCACTGGCACGTCGACGGCCAGTCGGTGCGACCCGACCATCGCATGGTCGCCCACACGGGGTTCCTCACCCATGCACGGCTCCTCGTCCCCGGCGAGTGAACGTCCTCGATCTCGTCATCGTCGCGGCGATGATCGCCGCCGGGTACTTCGGCTACCGCCTCGGGTTCGTCGCACGCGTCGTGTCGTGGGCGGGCCTTGCCGTCGGCGTCGTGCTGGCGGTCGCGTTCGTCGACGACGTTATGGGCCTCCTGAGCTCGCAGGCGTCTCAGACGAAGCTCTTCGTCGCGCTCCTGTTCTTCCTTGCCCTCGCGACCGCGGGGCAGGCCCTGGGCTACGCGGCCGGGCTCGCCCTGCGCCGCCGGCTGCCGTCGACCCAGGCGGTCCACCAGAGCGACCGCGTGGGTGGCGCCGTCGTAGGCGTGATCGGCGTGCTGGTCGCGGTGTGGTTGCTCACGCCCGCGTTCGCGAGCGCGCAGGGGTGGCCTGCGCGCGCCGCGCGCGACTCGCAGATCGTCCGCGCGATCGACCGCTACGGGCCCGACGCACCGCCGCAGGCCCAGCGGCTCGGCCGGGCCGTCGCCGAAGGGCCGTTCCCGGAGGTGTTCTCGCGCCTCAACGGGCCCGGTGGTGTCGGCACACCGCCGACACGCGCGCTGGCGCCCGCGGTGGCGGCACGTGTCGCGTCGTCCGTGCTCAAGATCGAAGGCGAGGCCTGCGACCAGATCCAAGCCGGCAGCGGCTTCGTCGCGGGCACCGACCTCGTGGTCACCAATGCACATGTCGTCGCGGGGGAGCCGCGCACGCAGGTCGAGACCAACGACGGCCGTGACCTGACCGCGACGGTCGTCGCGTTCGATCCTGAGCGTGACCTCGCCGTGCTGCGGGTCCGCAACCTGCGCCTGTTCGCCCTGCCGTTCGCCGACGGCGGTGAGGGGACGACCGGCGCCGTCTTCGGCCATCCCGGAGGCGGCCCGCTGCGCATCGCGCCCGCGCGCATCGCAGAGACCGTCAACGCTGCCGGGACCGACATCTACCGCACCGGGCGGACCAACCGCCGCGTCCATGTGCTCGCGGCCGAGCTCGCCCCGGGCGACTCGGGAGGGCCACTGGTCGACCAGCAGGGACGCATGGTGGGTGTCGCTTTCGCGGTCGACCCCGGCCAGGAGTCGACGTCCTATGCCCTCACGCGGGGCGAGGTCGACAGCGTGCTGGGTCCCGTCGTCAACGGGCGCCAGACTCCGGCGAACACCGGCCCGTGCCTGGTCGGCTAGCGCCATTTGAGTAGCGGCTACTCAGGACCAACGGGCGGGGTCCGCCGAGGATGAGGTCATGAGTCGAAACCGGAAGATCTGGCTGGCGGTGATGGGGCTGGGCGTGGTCCTGATCATCGTGGGCGTCATCTGGATCGTCTACGCCGCACTCGGCACGAGCACCCACTACGACGCCTCGACCGGCGACTACGTGAGCAACTCCTGGTCGCCCATCATCGGGTTCTTCATCACCTTCGCCGGGGGGACCCTGATCTCGGTCGCGATGCTCGGGTGGATGTTCAGCTGGTTCTCGCGCGATGACGACGACGATCGGTACACGCAGCCATCGGCGATGCTGCGTCAGGCGGTGCCGACGACGAGGGTCGGGTGGGGGCCCGACCCGGATGAGGAGCCGCCGGGCTCGCGATGAAGCCCGGGTGCAGGACCCGGGCTTCGTGACGGTCGTGTTGCGATCGGATGGCTGGTCGGTCAGTCGACCTCGATGAAGATGCACTCGCCCGGGCACTCCTCGGCCGACTCGATGACGGCCTCCTCCATGCCACCGGGAACGTTGGCGAGGCCCTCGGCCCCGCCCGGGTCCTCGAAGACCTTGTCGCCTTCCTTGACGTAGGCGAGACCGTCGTCGAGCAGCGTGAACACGTCGGGAGCGATCTCTTCGCAGAGGCCGTCGCCGGTGCACAGGTCCTGGTCGATCCAGACCTTCATCGTGGCGTCCTCTCCTCGGTCGGATGTCGTGGGGTGTCGGGGGTCACCGACTTGAGCTTCACCGTCAAGGCTAAGGCTCCAAACGTATCGCGTCAATTTGTCAAGCGCTCATCGGGTAAATTTTGGGTGGTCAAAGTGCCCCGGGACGTTGAGAACCCGGGTGTAGGGTGCGCGGCGAGCGCCCGTCCGCAGTGGGAGGTGGTCACGTGGCCTCCGAGCACGAGCGACGCCTCGGAGA
>Ga0066388_100000625_pt1 | contig 17472 bp, 15 predicted proteins | sample PanSoiMetaGPlot6_FD_64539 | JGI IMG/M metagenome (GOLD analysis project Ga0066388, IMG submission 64539) | Tropical forest soil microbial communities from Panama analyzed to predict greenhouse gas emissions - Panama Soil - Plot 6 (Hybrid Assembly) | ecosystem: Environmental > Terrestrial >... | reverse complement strand
AAGGGGCTGATCGTTGAACGATCTCTTCTCTGTCGCCGGCAAGGTGGTCCTCGTCACCGGGGGGTCCCGCGGCATCGGACTGATGATCGCCCGGGGCTTCGTCGAGGCCGGCGCGAAAGTCCACATCTCCTCGCGCAAGAAGAGCGAGTGCGACCGCGTGGCGGCCGAGCTTTCACACCACGGGACCTGCATCGCACTGCCGGCCGACATCTCGACGGAGAGCGGCGCCCGGGGACTCGCCGACGCGCTCGCGGAGCGCGAGCGGGCGCTCCAGGTGCTGATCAACAACGCGGGCGCCAACTGGGGCGCCCCGCTGGCCGAGTATCCCGACGCGGCGTGGGACAAGGTGCTGGCGCTCAACGTCAAGGCGGTCTTCCACCTCACCCGGGCGCTCCTGCCCCTCCTCGAGCAGGGCGCGCGGCCGGACGACCCGGCCCGGGTGATCAACATCGGGTCGATCGACGGCCTGCGCGTCCCGCTGCTCGAGACCTACGCCTACTCGGCGAGCAAGGCGGCGGTGCATCACCTGACCCACGTCCTCGCCGTCCAGCTCGCCCCGCGCGGGATCACGGTCAACGCGGTGGCACCCGGGCCCTTCGAGAGCAGGATGATGGCGGTGACACTCGAGCGCTTCCGCGATGCCATCGTCGGGTCCTGTCCGCTCGGGCGGATCGGCGAGCCCGAGGACATGGCGGGCGTCACCATCTACCTCGCCTCGCGTGCGGGGGCGTACGTGACGGGGGCGGTCATCCCGGTCGATGGAGGCATCACCGTCCGTCCGTCCTGAGCCCGGCCCCGTGCCGGTCTTGCGCGTCGCGGCGCCGCCAGCCCGCGGCGCCGCGGTTCCGGCCTGGGTCGTGCTCGCGGTCGCGATCGTGGTCGCGGCGAACGCCCTGGCAGGCGTGACGACGCGGCTCACGATCCACCTCATGCACGGCGTGAGCCCGTTCGCGGCTGCTGCCCGCGTGCTCGAGCTGTCGCTCCTGCCCTACTGGCGCTGCGTCACCTACGGCGGCGGCCTCGCCGTCGGCCTGGCGTATCTCTGGCCGATCATCTTCTACTTCCGTTGCGGGACGCAGCCGCCGGCGCCCCCGCTCGTGCAGCGGCGGGTGACGAACGCGCCCGCGTTCCTCGCCGCGCTCGGCTTCGGGATGTGGCTGGCGAGCGTCGTGCTCTTCCCGGCGGTCACCATCGTCCACTTCGGCCACTGGAGCCGGGACCTGATGTCGCAGCAGGTGCTCTCCCCGCTGGCGAACGGGTTCCTCGCCGCCACGGTGTCCTACCTGCTGGTCGACTGGCTCTTCCGGGCGATGGTGATCCCGCGCGTGTTCCCGCGCGGCCAGGTTGCCCACGTGACCGGCTCGGTCGCCCCGGGGGTGCGCACGCGGCTCCTCATGTTTCTCGTCGCCGTCGCCTTCATCCCCCTCTTCGTGCTGCTCGGGCTGGTCCGCGCGGCGGTCGTGCGCATCCACGCCGGCCTGCCGCCGGACGACATCGTCGGGCAGCTGGCGCGGGCGAGCAGCGTCACGTTCGGGATCTTCGTCGTCCTCGGCGTCGTGCTGACGCTGGTCGTCGCCCGCTCGCTCACCCTACCCCTGCGCATCATGGCGGCCGCGCTGAAGCGCGTGGAAGCCGGCGATCTCGACGTCGCGGTGCCGGTGGACTCGGCCGACGAGGTCGGCGTGCTCGCCGACGGCGTGAACGCGATGGTCGAGACGCTGCGCGATCGTGAGCGCATCCTGCAGACCTTCGGTCGGGTCGTCGAGCCCTCGGTGCGGGACCGCCTGCTCGCCGGCGACGTCGGCGGGAGCGGCGAGCTGCGCTGGGCGTCGATTCTCTTCTGCGATCTCCGCGGCTTCACCCGGATGGCCGAGCGCACGCCGCCGACCGAGGTGGTCGCCACGCTGAACGAGTTCTTCACGCTCATGACGGCATGGGTTCGGGAGTGCGGCGGCTTCGTCGACAAGTTCATCGGCGACGCGTTGCTGGTCGTCTTCGGCCTGTTCGACGCGGACGGCACCACGGCCGGCCGTGCCGGGGCGGCCGCAGCCGTCCGCTGCGCGCTCGGCATGCATGAGCGTCTCGCCGCCCTCAACGCCGCGCGGGCCACGCGCGGCCTCACGTCCCTCACGGTGAGCGTCGGCATCCACAGCGGCGAGGTCCTGGCCGGCACGATCGGGGCCGCCGACCGCCACGAGTACACGGTGATCGGCGACACCGTGAACGTCGCGGCCCGCCTCCAGCAGCTCTCCAAGGAGGAGGATCGCCCCCTGCTCGTCTCGGAGACGACGTTCGACCTCGCCCGCGATGGCGGGCTCACGGTCGTGCTCACGCCGCACGCGGCGGTGGTCCTGCGGGGGCGGAGCGAGCAGGTGCGAGTCTTCGGGCTGGCGTGAGACCCGCGCCTCGCACCGACGGTGCCTCTGGACCCGGACGGGTCCTCGGACTATCCATCCGGCGTGCTCGGCAACGGAGAAACCCGGCGACCGCTCGCACCGTCGGTGCTCGAGACGCTCGGCACCGACGCCCTCCCGGCGGAGCCGCCCCCGGAGAAGCCGGAAAGCCCCGCGCCCCAGCCGTTGCCCGCGGAGCCGCGAAGCTGGCCGGAGCCACGTAGCACTCCCTGGATCGGGCGCTCGACCGCGCTGCTCACCGCGCTCGCGTCACTGGCCCTCTGCTGGGCGAGCTGGACCTTCCTGGGAGAGGTTCGCCAGCAACGCCGCTTGACGGACACCCTCCTCCGGACCGTCAGTGCCCCGGAGATCGCGTTCGTCCCGCCGACCGGCTTCGACCCGGAGGCCCCGAGTCGACTGACCGTCGCGGTGCACAACGAGGGTGGCGCCGCCGAGGAGGTCGAGCTCGACGCGATGGTCGTCTGCTGCCTGCCGATCCGCGCGCTCCCGCTGCGGCCGCACGACGTCAAGTCGGTGGCGAAGTCGAGCCGCAGCGCCCGGCTCGGGCGCGGCAAGGACGCGAGCCTGACCCTCGATCTTTCGGGCCTCCCGGAGACGCTCGGACCCGCCGCCCACGACACCGGGGGCAACTCGGCCGTCGTCGCCTACATGCACGTCCGCTACACGCCGCTCGCGCTCACCGCGGACGATCGGCCAGTGCCGGTCACGCTGGCCGAGACGCGGGTCTGGCGGCCGAAGTTCACCGACTGGGAACTCGTCGCCGACGACCGGCACGAGCTGGTCGACGAGTTCGCGCGCACGCGCTCCCGCTGAGCCGCACCGGAACGCCCACGTTCACCGGCAGGCGAACGAGCCGAGCACCCGGGTCCGCTCCTCGCCACCGGGTCTGAAGATCGTCCGCAGCCGGATGCCGCCCCCGCAGGTACTGTTGTGGGTCCGGATGCGGGGGTAGGCGAGCAGGTCGTAGGTCCCGTCGAAGCCCGCGTTGCCGACGACGACCGAGTCGGTGAGCCGGCCGCGGCCATACACGCCACCTCCTCCGCCGTTGCCGCTCGCCATGACGCGTGCGAGCCGAAAGCGCCCCGCCGCGACGCCGACGTTGCCGTTGCCGCTCGCGTGCAAGCCCGAGCCGGTGAGCCTGCCAGCGGAAACCCCGGCGGTATCGTTGTCGTCGGCGGCGACCTCGCTGACGTGGAGCGCGCAGCACTTCGCCACCACGACGCCGTACATGTTGTCACGTGTCGTCACCCGCGCGACCTCAACGACGCCGATGCCCCCGACGCCGAGCTCGAAGCCCGAAACCGTCCCCGGGCCCACCACGCGACACGGCTTGCGAAACGTGTGGCGGCCCTGCGGGTTGCACGAGACCCCGACGCCACTGTCGTCGCCCGTGATCGAATGGCCGTTCAGATCGACGCTCGCGCCACCGTCGAGCACGATGCCCTGCGCCGAGAAGGGCCAGGTCGCCGTCCGTGCACACGCGAGATCGGCGGTGAGGACGGCCGACTCGCCCGCCGGCACGAATTGCCCGCAGGTGGTGACGTCCATCGCCGATGCAGGGCTACCAGCGACGATTGCCATGAGGGCCGTGATGGCACCCCGAGGCATAGCGAGGCGATCCTACACCAGGCGGCGCGGTCCAGGGAAGGCCGATCCGTTCGGGGGGCGGCAAGAACCTCCGGATCATGCTAACTCGCGGCACGGAGGTATCCCATGCCGAGGATGCGCGCCGTTCAGCTCGCCCGGCCGAAGGCTCCTTTCGAGAGCGGCGGAGCGCGGTTCCGGGTCGCGCTCACGACCGGGAACTAGCGGTGTCTGCCCAGCAGCGCGACCCAAACCAGATCCTCGTCGTGGGCGCGCAACGGAATCCGTTCAGCGACGTCTACCATCACCTGCTGCGCGCACCGTGGTGGCTCGACCTGCTCGAGCTGAGCGGCCTCTTCCTGCTGCTCAACCTCCTGTTCGCATTCGGGTACCAGGCGGTCGGAGGCGTCGAGGGCGCCCGGCCGGGGTCGCTCGCTGACCACTTCTTCTTCAGCGTGCAGACGATGGGAACGATCGGCTACGGCGTGATGCATCCGCTCTCGGTCGGGGCCGAGGCCCTCGTCACCACCGAGGTCATCGTCGGCGTGTCGCTGGTCGCGCTCGCCAGTGGGATGCTGTTCGCCAAGTTCAGCGTACCGCGTGCCCGCATGCAGTTCGCCGAGTGGGCGACGATCTCCCCCTTCGACGGCGTCCCGACCCTCATGTTCCGTCTCGGCAACGAGCGCGCGTCGCAGATCATCGAGGCGACGGTGCGCGTCGTGATGGTGCGCACCGAGCGCACCGCCGAGGGCGTGACCTACTACCGCCTGCGCGACCTGAAGCTCGAGCGCGACCACTCCCCCGCGATCTCCCGCTCGTGGAACGTGCTCCATCGCATCGACGACTCGAGCCCACTGCACGGCGCCACGCCCGAGACGCTCGCCCGCGACGAGGTGGAGCTGATGGTGACGGTGGTCGGCATCGACGAGACCTCCGCGCAGAGCCTGCATGCGCGCCACACCTACCTCGACGGGCAGGTGCGCTGGGGTGCCCGCCACGCCGACATGATGTCCGAGCGCCCCGACGGCAGTCTCCAGCTCGACGTGCGGGAGTTTCACCGGATCGTACCCACTGCGCCGACACCGACGTTCCCCTATCCGCGCTGACGGTCGCTTGCGCGGGCGGCGCGTCGGATCCACGCGTGGCTGCCGACCAGCCTACCCGCCTGTGCGGCCGCGACCCGTCGTGCAGCCGATGCAGCTCGGCAAGATCGCCCGGGTGCCCGGGTGGATGGTGTCCGGAATGAAGATCTGCGGATTCAGTCGCTTCACCTGCACCATCACCTCTGCCTCCTCCCGCACCGTCAGGGACCTCCGCGATAGCTTCCGCACCAGCGTCAGCACCGACTCTCCCGCCGGGACGACGACCGTCCGACGGCCCGGCGCGGGCCTCTCCGCCTCATCATTCAATACCACGCCATGTCCTGCTGCCGCGGGCGAGGCGGGGGTACGCTCGGCGGCTCGACCCGAAGCGCCATCTCCTCCCGCGGCGCGTTATCCACGAGCACCGGCGCGTCGCCCGCCGCGCCGGACTCGACCGGATCGCCGGTGGGGTCGGAACGCGACGGCGTACCGGCGGCTGGCGCGGCGGCGGCCGGGCTCTGCCGCAGCGCTGCGGCGGTCACGTCGGCGACCGTGAACCCTCCCCCACCGCGGTAGCCCGAGGGCCGAAACTCAGAATGCTGTCAAGTTGCGGCGCCGATCTTCCGCCCGCCGATGACAGGTCAGCTGCCGTCGTCACCCGCCCCGGCGCCGCGGGGAAGCCGCTGGCCCAGCGCCTGCAGCTCGACGTCCCGCCTGATCTGCACGTGGATGCCTCGGTTCGCGAGGCGGGCAAAGCGGTATCGTACGTGTCTGAGCTCGGCCTCGTTGGTGGCGGCTACCGTTACCTCGAGCCGTGCGCCGCGACCCATCCTGATGGCGTCTTCGGCGATCGTCTGCACGGTGTACGGCGTCAGCCGGCCGGTGCGGTGGATTTCGTGGAACGATGCACCCGCAGGGCCCAGCAGACGGGCGTGGATGACCGCCGGCTCCTCCTCCGACGAGGTTGACCAGGTGATTCGCCGCCCTCTGAGCACGAGGGGACGAAGACCATGGCGGGCACCGGAAATGGCCGACGTCGCGGCAGCCAGAACCAAGGCGGTGATGAAGAGTACGGGCGCGCGCACCGTCACCTCTCCCCTCCCGGAAGAAGATGTCCACATGGAAGGGCGGACGTAATACAGAACCGAATCCCGCGTCAACCAAAAGTCTTCTAAGCATGTTTTACAGCATCGGCTGCATCAGATGCTTGGCCATGTGCAGGGGAACAAGCTCAGGATGGGCATGCTCCCGATGCCGTAGCCGTCCAAGGGGGCGGCGGGAAGTCGGATGGCAAACCCGTAACTCCGCATCTTGACACCGACCGGCTCGGGCGCCTATGCGCGAACCGGAACGCGGTGACGATCCGCGAAGGGGGTACGCGATGTGTGGCATCGTGGCGATCTTCTCCGAACGCGAGCCGATCGCCGAGGAGCCGCTGCTGCGCGCGACGCGGCGGCTGTTCCATCGCGGGCCCGATGCGCAGCGGTGTTGGATCGCGCCGCATCGCCACGTCGGCCTCGGTCATGCCCGCCTGAGCATCATCGACCTGGCGACCGGCGACCAGCCGATCGCCAGCGAGGACGAGAAGCTGCGCATCGTGGCCAACGGTGAGTTCTACGACTACGAGCGCATCCAGCGCGACCTGGAACGGAGCGGCCATCGACTGCGGACGCGCTCGGACAGCGAGATCGCGCTCCACCTGTACGAGGATCTCGGCGCACAGTGCCTTCATCACCTACGCGGCGAGTTCGCGTTCGTTCTCTGGGACGAGCCCAACCAGACGCTCTTCGCGGCGCGCGACCGCTTCGGGATCAAACCGCTCTTCTACGCCGTCCGCGACGGCGGCATCGTGCTCGCTTCCGAGGCGAAGGCCCTCTTCGCCGCGGGGGTCCCGGCTCGCTGGGATGCGGCGTCGTTCCACCAGGCGAACAGCCTGGTGCCCGCTCCCACCGAGGATCGCTCGCTGTTCGAGGGAGTCCGGCAGGTGCCGCCCGGCCACTACCTGCTCGCGAGCCGCGGGCACATCCAGGTCGTGCGCTACTGGGACTTCGACTATCCGCGCGCCGGAGCCGGGTCGCCGCGCTCCGACGCCGAGTACGCGGAGGAGTTTCGCACGGTCCTGGATGAAGCGGTGCGCCTCCGCCTGCGCGCCGACGTCCCGGTCGGCTGTTACCTGAGCGGCGGCATCGATTCGTGCTCCGTGCTCGGCCTGGCAGCCCGCCACCGCCGCGACCCGATTCGGGCCTTCACGCTCACCTTCGACCGCGCCGAGTACGACGAGGGCGCCATCGCGCGGGAGATGGCCGAGCGCGCGGGCGCCGAGTTCTACCCGATTCCCATCCGCCAGTCGGACATCGCCGACCACTTCGCGGACGCGATCTGGCACAGCGAGGCCCTCTGCATCAACGCGCACGGGGTCGCCAAGTTCGTGCTCAGCCGGGCCGTGCGCGATGCCGGGTACAAGGTCGTGCTCACCGGCGAAGGCTCGGACGAGATCCTCGGCGGCTATCCCCACTTTCGCCGCGACATGCTGCTGCACGACAACGGGGGACAGGACCCGCGCATCGTCGCGCAGCTCCTCGAGGAGCTCGCGCGCGCCAACCCCGTGTCGAGGGGGTTGTTGCTGCCGGACGGAGAAGGGCTCTCGCTGGAGGGTGTGCGTCGCCTGCTCGGCTTTGCCCCCTCCTGGATGGAGGCGAACGCCTCCACGGGGTTCAAGCTCCACTCGCTCTTCTCGGCGCCGTTCGCCGCCGAGTTCGCCGAGCGGGATGCCTGCCGCGGCGTGCTGAATGGTATCGACGTGGAGGGGCAGCTCGCTGGCCGCGCGCCGGTCCACCAGGCGCTCTACCTGTGGGCCAAGACCCATCTGCCCAACTACGTGCTGACCATGCTCGGCGATCGCATGGAGATGGCGCACTCGGTCGAGGGGCGCGTCCCCTTCCTGGACCATCGGGTGGTCGAGCTCGTCCGCTCGCTGCCCGTCGCGCAGAAGATCCGCGGCATGACCGAGAAGTTCGTCCTGCGCGAGGCGACACGCCCGCTGCTGACCGAGACCGTGTACGCGCGGCGGAAGCACCCGTTCACGAGCCCGCCCGTCGCGCTGAGCCCGAACGAGCGCCTCTACCAGCTCCTGCAGGACACGCTCCGGGGCCCCGTGCTCGCGTCGCTGCCGTTCTTCGATCGGACGAAGGTGGTGGCCCTCCTCGACCGGCTACCGGACATGGACGACGGCGAGCGGACGGCCGTCGATGCTGCGCTCATGATGCTGCTCAGCACCTGCTCCCTGCACGAGCGGTTCAAGCTCGCCGCCTAACCACAATGAACGGACGCTGGCCAAAAGCCGTCGAGGACGGGTTGATCCCGACCGATGACGCCATGGGAATCATGACCGAGGAACCCTCGCCCGCAGCGGAGGCGTTCATCGAACTGGCCGGCAGGGCCGGTCGTCCGCTGCTGGAAATCGGCGCCGCCTACGGCAACGCGACACTGCCCGCCCTGCGCGCCGGAGGCACGGTGATCGCGAACGACCTCTCGGCCTCCGAGCTGGGTGTCCTGGCATCCGGCGCCTCCGGAGAGGATCGCAAGCGTCTCGTCCTGATGCCGGCGCGGTTTCCCGAGGAGATCCGCCTCGGGGACGGCTGCTTGAGCGGCGCGCTGGCCGCACAGGTGCTGCATTTCTTCGATGGACCGACGGTCGAACTCGCCTTCCAGAGCGTACGACGCTGGCTGGAACCCGGCGGGGCGTGGTACGTGGTCGTCATGACGCCCAGCCTGGGTTTCTATCGCACGCTGCGGCCCGAGTATGAGAGGCGAGCCCGCCGCGGCGAACGCTGGCCCGGTATTTTCGATCCCCGCACCGTCGCCCCGCCGGATTGGAAGGAGAGACTCCCGCCGATGGTGCATCTCTTCGAGAAGGACGTGTTGCGCCGTTGCGCGGAGGAGGCCGGCTTCAGCGTGGAAACCCTCGAGTATTTCTGCTTCCGCCACTTTCCTGCGAGGCACCGCACCGACGGTCACGAGTTCATTACGCTCACTGCGCGGAGACCTGCTGCCTAGGAGGCACTTCGATGCTGACGAAGGCAGACGCCGAGACGTTCGCCAGAGCTTGGGTTTCGGACTGGAATAGCCATGACCTCGAGCGCATACTGGCCCACTATTCGGACGACTTCGAGTTCTCCTCACCGTTCATCCTTCAGATCGCCGGCGAGCCGTCCGGCACATTGCGTGGCAAGAAGGCGGTCGCCGCCTACTGGGCCAAGGCGCTGGCGCGCTCTCCAAACCTGCACTTCGAGCTAGACTCCGTTCTTTGGGGCGTTCGCACCCTCGTCATCCACTACCAAAGACATGACGGGCGGAAGGCCGCAGAGTGGTTCGAGTTCGGAGGGAGCGGGCAAGTGGTGAAGTCCGCAGCTCAGTATGCTGCCTAGGCACCGCTAAAACATATGCAGCGACTTACCGGTCGGTGCCTTTGCGAAGGAATCGCCTACGAGATTCGAGGCGAGCTCGGCCCCATCTTCAACTGCCACTGCTCAAAGTGTCGGCGTTGGCACGGGGCAGCGTTCCGGACCAGAGCAACGATCAAGGCGTCTCAGTTCTCGTGGCTCAAAGGCGAGGAGCTTCTCGCTCGGTATCACTCGTCCGAATTCGTCGTGAAACACTTCTGCAGGGTCTGTGGCTCCAACCTCATCAGCACCTACGACAACGATCCGACCAGAATCGGGGTTCCTCTCGGAGGACTCGAGCAAGCGCCGAGCAACCGACCGGAAGGCCACTTCTGGGTGAGCTCAAAATCCCCTTGGTTCGAGATCACTGATGGGTTGCCACAGTACGAGACTTGGCCCGGATCGCATGACAGAGTCCGCGAAACGAGCAGCGAGACCTAACCCCTCCCTCGAGCGGAGAGCAATCGACATGAGGCCTTTCTGACGCGATCCTAGGGGGAGACGTCATTCGAGGGCGGGTAGCGGCCATCACAGTCCGTAGACTGCTGGCAGCCATCGTTGCGGGGCTTCTGCTCATCACGTTGGCGCTGTCGGTGCTCTACCTCACCGCGACCCGGCGGATCGCCAGTTTGGAAACCGAGGCTGGTGACGGGCTGCCACCGAACGTGCCCGGGCGATTCGTGCGCGTGGGCGGGCACCGGGTTCACGTCGTCGAGCGGGGCGAAGGCCCTGCCATTCTTCTCGTGCCTGGAACTGGTGGCACCACGCTCGATTGGGAGACGTCCGTCCTGGACGATCTCGGACAAGATCACCGCGTTGTCGCGCTGGACCTCTATGGAATGGGCTTCAGCGACAGGGATGACGCCTTTGCCTATGGGGTCACACTGTGGGCCGATCAACTCGTTGGAACGCTCGACGCGCTCGGTCTCGATCGGGTCTCCGTGATCGGTCAGTCGCTGGGAGGCGCGATCGCTTTGGTTTTCGCGGGGAGGTATCCGTCTCGGGTGAATCGCGCCGTCAGCGTCGATTCGGGGCCGTGGATGCCCGCCTTCATGCTCCTCATGGTGACACCGGGGATCGGGGAGACGATTCTCGCGCGCAGCGACTATTGGCCGGAGCGGCCGGATCAGCCGCCGCTGTACGCCGAGCGCCTGCGCGCGGTCTATCGGATCCGGGGCACGCGACGGAACCTCCTGCGGGCAATCCGCGGTGAGTTCTTCCGGGATGGCCTCACCTACTTCAGCGCGGTGTCGCGGGTGCAGTGTCCGACACTGCTCGTGCACGGGGCGGCGGACGACATCATACCCCTCAGAGCCGCCGCGTCGCTGCGCCGCCTCGTGAGGGACTCTGAGCTGGTGGTGCTTGACGGGGCCGGTCACTTCTCCATGCAGGACTCCCCGCAGCAATTCCTGCAGGAAGTCAGGCGGTTCCTGGACGCACCGAGCCCCGAACGGCGACCAGATCAACGATGATCGACGCATGGCTTCAGGCGCCGCCCAACACTTCGCTCCATCTGCTTTGGTGACTTCATCACGTCTTCGCAGCTTCGAGGGAGCCGTGGCCATCGTCACGGGGGCGGCTTCGGGCATCGGCCGCGCCCTGTCAGAAGAGCTTGCACGAAGAGGGGCGTCGGTTGTTCTTGCCGATCTTCAGGAGCAAGTCAGGGACGCAGCCGCTGATATCTCTTCTTCGTCCGGGCGGTCTGCCTCTGCATGCACCCTCGACGTCACGGACTTCGACAGCGTGAAACGTCTGGTCGAGAGGGTCGCCGAGGAGCAGGGGCGCCTCGACTACCTCTTCAATAACGCCGGCATCGCCGTCGGCGGCGAGCTCCGCGATCACACGATCGAGGTCTGGAACAGGGTGATCGATGTCAATCTCCGCGGAGCCGTCAACGGCGTTCAAGCAGCCTATCCGCTGATGCTGCGTCAGGGGTTCGGCCACATCGTGAACACCGCATCGATGCAGGGGCTGATGCCCTCACCCTTGACCGCCAGCTACTCCACGACCAAGCATGCCCTCGTTGGCCTCTCGAAGGCGCTACGTGTCGAGGCTGCCGGAGGGAGTGTCCGTGTCAGCGTCCTCTGTCCGGGAGTGATCCGTACGCCACTGCTCTCGGGTGGCAAGCACGGAATCTTCGTTGCCGCCGTTCCAGAGCAGGAACAACGTGAACGAGCACTCGCGTATTTCGAGCGCTTTCGCCCCATGGACGTCAGGCAATTCGCGGCAAAGGCGCTCGATGAAGTCGCGCGGAATCGCGCAATCATTGTGATCCCAGCCTGGTGGAAGGTCTTCTGGTGGCTCGATCGCCTCTCACCAGGGCTGAGCTTGTTCGTGGCTCAGCGCGTCTTCGCGTCAGCCCGAAGAGATCTCTTCGGGAACTCCTCAGACCCACGGTCCTGAGCCGCCGCCCAACACGAAGGTCCTGGCCAGGGGGTCGCGCGCCCTACTGGACGTTGGCACTCACCGACGCGTTGCCCGCGATGGTGAACGTGCACGTCTTTGCCTTGTTGCCACCGCTCGAGCAGGCGCCGGACCAGATCGCGTCACGACCGTTCGACACGGTGAGGGTGATCGACGTACCGGTCGTGAACGTTGCCGAGCCGGTGCTGCCGACCGCGACGTTGACCCCGACCGGGCTCGACGTCACACGCTCACCGCTTCGCCCGGTCGCCGTCACCGACAGCGTCGCCGATTGCGCTGGCGGAGGCGCCGGATTCACCGACAGGGTTGCCGTTCGGGAGGCGCCTCCGAAGGCGCCGGTGACGATCACCGATGTTGCCGTGGCGACTGCCGTCGTCGTCACACCGAAGGTTGCGCTGGTCGCGCCGGCAGCCACGGTCACGCTCGGAGGCACCGTGGCCACGGCCGTGTTGCTGCTCGACACCGTGACGATGGCCCCGCCCGTGGGTGCCGCCGCGGTCAACGTCACCGTTCCCGTGCTGGGGGCGCCACCGACCACGCTCGTCGGATTGATCGTCACCGCAGAGAGGGTCGGCGCCGCCGGTGTGGGATTGACCGTCAGCGAGGCGGTGCGTGAAACGACGCCGAGGGTTCCGGTGATCGTCACGGGGGTTGCGGCGGTGACAGCTTGGGTCGTGATCGCGAAGGTCGCGCTCGTCGCCCCGGCCGCGACGGTGACGCTGGGGGGGACGGCGGCGACGGCCGTGTTGGCGCTGCTCAAGCTCACCACGGCTCCGCCCGTGGGCGCGCCGGCGGTCAGCGTCACGGTGCCCTGCGACGAGTTGCCGCCCACGACCGCGGTCGGGCTCACGCTCACCGTGGACAAGCTCGCCACGGGAGGCGGAGGCGGTGCGGCCTGCGCCGTGAACCGCCGAGCGGCCGAGAACGGTCCGGCCGTCCCGGCGGAGTTGATGGCGCGGACGCGCCAGAAGAGCTGCTGAGCCGGCAGGCCGGTGATCGTCGCCTGCGACACGCTCACCGTCTGACTGGACGTGATGGGGCTGAAGTTGTTCGAGGCGGAGATCTGGATCAGGTACGTGGCCGCATTGGCCGTGTCACTCCAGTCGAACAGGATCGGCTGAGAGACCGTCGCCCGGTCGGCCGGACTGACCAGGCTCGGCGTACCTGGCGTGCCGGGCGCCGGTGGCGGCGGAGCGGCACCGGCCAAGACGGTCAGGCTCGCCGTCCGCGCCGTGGCGCCGAACGAGGCGGTGATGGTGACGGGAGTGTTCGTCGACACGGCCGACGTGGTGACCGTGAAGCTTGCAGAGCTCGAGCCCGCAGGCACGAGGACGACGGGCTGCGGTTTTGCGACCAGGTTGCTGGTTGCGAGCGTCACCGACACGCCGCCGGCAGGCGCGGCGCCGCTCAGGAGCACGGTGCCGGCGACGCTGGTGCCACCGGTGACGCTGGCCGCGGCGAGTGTCACCGACGACAGGAGGGGCGGCGCGTTCGGGTCGGGCCCCACGTTGATGAATTGCGATTTCGTTACGCCACCCGCGGTCGCGTCCACCCGGACGGTCGTCCCGACGACCACCGGGCTCGTGGTGATCGTGAAGCTGTTCGCGCTGTTGCCGGCAGGAATGGCGACGGTGGGCGGCACCTGGACGACGGACGGACTATCGCTCGTCAGTGCCACTGCCCCGCCGCCGGCCGGCGCCAGCATGACCGTCGAGACGGTCCCTCGCGTCGAGGTGCCTCCGATCAAACCCCCGTTGGTCTGATTGACGCCGAACGCGAAGAGCACGGAGGCGCCCGGCAGACCCGGATCGACTTCCAGGAGCTTGGCCTGGTTCCCACCGGTGGTGCCGTACGAGGCCTGGATGAGGACATAGCGCGGCGCATTCACCTGCGGCACCGTGATCGAGAAGTCGGCGCTGACGCTGCCGGCCGGCACGATCACGCCCGGGGGCGTGACGACCTGCCCCTCCATGCTGCCGCTCAGGCGAACGTTCGCACCCCCGGCCGGTGCCGGCGAGGTGAGCGTCACGGTCCCCGTCGTGCTGCCTTCGCCGAGAATCTGGGCGGAAGCGAGAGTCAGCGACGAGAGACTCGGGGGTGGTGCCGGACTGCCTGCCGGCAGCAAGGTCAGCCCGGTGGAAGGAGCGTGATATCCCTCGAAGGCGGTGCCCGAATCGATGGTCACGCGCGTGGGGACCGCGACCGGCGCGGTGAGGACATCGAACGTCGCGCCGGTCCCCCCCGCGGGAATGACGACAGTCGCGGGCAGCGAGATCAGATCGCTGTCGTTGTTCACCAGCGCGACCTCGACGCCGCCTGCGGGCGCCGGATTCAAGAGCGTCACCGTCCCCAGGACGGAGGCCCCGCCGACCACGCCTTCGTTGCTGAGCGACACGCCCCAGAGGATCGGCCACAGACCGAGTGAGTTTTCCTGCCAGCCGAGGCCGTAGGCGGCGCGGACGGTGCCGATCGTGGCACCGGGCACCGGAATCGTCAGGATCGGCGAGACCGTCGCGTCGGTCTTGCCTGCCGGGACCACGACGCTGGACGCGGTCTGGGCATGGGGCAGGTCCGTGGCGATGTTGACCAGCGCTCCGCCGGGCGGCGCGGGCATGTTCAGCGTCACGCGCGCCTGGGTCGAGTTGCCCCCCGAGACGCTGCCTGGCTCGGTGATGATGTGGAAGATCGCGAGCCCTGGCGGAGTCGCCGGCAACGGAGCGACGGTGAAGCTCGCCCCCGCCGACCATGGACCGACGACGTCCCCGTGAACGCCGCGCACGCGCCAGAAATACGTGCCCGGTGGGAAGCGATTGATGCCCTCGACCAGCGGGTCCGGCACCACCAGGTAGTCGGAGCGGCTGACTCCCTGAGCCAGCAGCACGCCGACCGTGCCCAGGAAGTTGGGCTCGTTGTCGATGTCGACGTCGTAGTCCGCGACCTGCGGGTTCGCCGTGTCGCTCCAGTCGAGCATGAACGGCAACGTGACGGTCGCGCCGCCGACAGGGGACAACGGTGTGGGGGGCGGTGGAACCGGCGCGGCGTTCGTGATCTGCACGCTCAGCGTCGGCGACGGCAGGCCGCGCACGCCGTCGGCCGAAACGGCCACGACACGGTAGAAGACGTTGAGCGGGTTGCCCCATCCGGCGCGGAAGCTCGTCCCGAACTGCAGCGCGTCGGTCGTGAGCGTCAACGGGGACGAGAACGTCGGCTCGTCGTCGGCTTCCAGCAGGTAATGATGGGCGCCGGGCACGGCGGTCCAATTGATCAGGAAGAACTCGCGCACGTGGAACTGCGCGGGGTTGGCGGGCGATGTGAAGCTGGGTGTTCCGGGGGCGGGTCCGAGCCCGACGGCGGTGAAGCTACCTACCGACCAGGCCGAATCGAGCGCGAAGATCGCTCCGCCGACGATCTGTGTGGCCTTGACGCGCCAGAAGTAGGTCCCGTTGGGTAGGCCGCTGACGGTGTCCTGGGTGCGCGGGGGCGAGCCGTCGCCGGGCGCGTTCGTGAACCCCGCCGCGATGATGAAGGCGAAGCTCGAGGTCGGCGACACCTGCCAGGTGTAGCTGCCGATCGGCCCGTCAGGATCGACGACGGCGCTCCATGCGAGGGTGATCGGTTGCACCAGCGCCGCCCCGGCGCCCGGCTCGATCAAGGTTGGTGCTGGTGGTGGGGTCTGAGCTTCCGCGGAGCGCGCTAGTGCCGACAGCGCGACGCAAATCGCGACGACAATGAATTTAGGTACCATGGGGCCTCGATGTTCGATGTGGAGAGAATCCGTCTTCTCTAGACGTGTTGTCAACGGGAATTACACAGCCTATGTCCATTCTGCTGCGGTAGGGTCCTTCCAAGCGACCGCTCGCTTGCGAAGCGCCTGGGCGCCTGCCATGGCGGTTGGGTTGGGAGGGCTACGAGCGCACCGGCAAGGTGCCGGGATGCACCGACAGATCGACGCGACCCTGGGCGGCCTGCCGACGCCGCTCGCCGGGCTCGTGGAGGAGCTCGGCTATGGGGCGATCACGGGAGCGCCGTGCGGAAGAGCGGGGGCGTGTCGGTCTTGCTCTGCGCCCGGGTGAACTTGCCGACCCGCACCCCGCCCGCGCCGACCGGCGCGGCCTCGTCCTGGGGATGAAGACCCGGCGCGACTCGTGCGTGTCTCGTCATAGGCTTCTCCCCTGATGGCATCGTGCCCCTGACCCGCCGATCGTGTTCGTCACCCGCGGCTCCACACCATGCGCCGTAGCGCACCCCTGCCGAGCCGGTCGTCGATCGCGGCATAGAAAAGATATCCCCCGAAGGCCAGGGCAACACAGATCAGCTTGGCGAAAAGCGCGTCTCGGTCCCGATGCGCCCACACGAATACGATGGCCTCGCCGAGCCGCCCGGTGGCGCGATAGGCATGGAAGAGGCTCTCTCCGAAGACGGCCGCGAAGGCTGCTACGCTGTAGAGCAAGGTCTTGTAGAGCACGGCGACGCTGAGAGGACACCTCGTGTCGAAGCGGGTCCCCACGCGCGTCTTGTCCAGGATCACCACGACTTTGGCGGCGACGAGCGCGCTGATGACTGTCACGGAAAGGGCATAGAACTCGATCTGGTAGTCCGCGAGGAATAGCTTCTTCAGGGTGAGGATGACGCCGAAGCACGCGAGGAAGTAGAGGGTCACGAGGCCGACTTCCTTGATCTCGTGCTTCACTACTGCGACCCAACCCGGATGCTCCTCGGGCGGCCGGCCGGCGTCCCGAGACGGACCCACATCGCCTAGCTCGTGGCCGTCAGCGAGAGACTCCCTCCTGGGGTGAGACCCGCGATCAGGCTGTACGTCCATGTGCCGCCGTAGGGCGGGTGTTACTGGCCCTCGTGTTGCTTCATCATCGCCTGGATCTTCTTCTTCACCTCGTCGAGGTTGAAGGAGGCCGGCTCCTGCATCGGCGGATAGTCGATCGCCGTCATCGCCAGTTTCGCGACGTACTGCTGGACCAGGACGAAGCGCCAGAATTCGCGCGCGTAGAAGTCGTTGCCGTAGCCAAAGGCGCCGGTGTTCGGCGACTCGCCGCGAATGCTCGGCGTGCGCTCGAACGGATCCTGGCGAATGTTGACCATCACGGGCATGTCCGTGGTGGTCTTCTCGCCCGGCCAGCCCCACGGCTGCTGGAAGAACGTGAACTTGAAGTCGTCGATCCGCACCGCGCCCAGGTTCGGGCCGCCGAAGTAGAACAATTCGTGGCGGCTCGACGGCCCCTTCCCGGTGAGGAGATCCATCTGGTCGTACCCGTCGAGATGGTTCTTGTAGGTCTGGTCGCCGAGCTTGACGCCCTTCAGCAGCTGGTCGGTGATGTTCGGGTTGCCCGCCGCGTCCATCAAGGTTGGGAACCAGTCGAGGCCTGAGAAGATGCCGTTCTCGACCGTGCCCGCCTTGATGTGGTCCGGCCAGCGCGCGATGCACGGCACGCGGAAGCCGCCCTCATAGGACGTCCCCTTCTGGCCCTTGAACGGCGTGTTGCCGCCGTCCGGCCAGGTGAACGTCTCGGC
>Ga0066388_100000624_pt1 | contig 17479 bp, 19 predicted proteins | sample PanSoiMetaGPlot6_FD_64539 | JGI IMG/M metagenome (GOLD analysis project Ga0066388, IMG submission 64539) | Tropical forest soil microbial communities from Panama analyzed to predict greenhouse gas emissions - Panama Soil - Plot 6 (Hybrid Assembly) | ecosystem: Environmental > Terrestrial >... | reverse complement strand
GGCATCACCAGCAACAATAAGGGGTTCACCTTCATCGCCGACAACTCAATGAATCGTCTCGTTTGTTTGCGTTGGATCTCTAAGACTCAAAGAAAAGAAAATTTTTCCCGCGAGGCCCGGGTAGCACCGCTTGAGAACCCACCCCAAACACCATCTGCTTCTTTTTCACGAGCCGCGTCAGGCAAATTTCGGAACGGAACTGAACTTTCGTGAATTAAGTCCTGGCGACAGCCAGCAGCTCTCTGCGCCCGCGTCCCAGCTTGGACGAACCCGTGCAACCCAAACGTGTTAGCCCCTATCATCACAAGGCTTTCATTGTAAGCGGCATCGAGGGCGAATAATGGAGAACCGTTGCAGCTTGGTTACTACACTTTGCGCGAGCAGGCGCATAAATTCTATCGGGCTGGTGGGATTTGAACCCACGGCCTCCTGGTCCCGAACCAGGCGCTCTACCAAGCTGAGCCACAGCCCGAAATGAAATAGTCACTTTGGCGTCTTGGGCCGACGCGTCAGTTACTTCGCGTATTTTACGGCAGATGGCAAGAGATCGAACGTCTTATACTTCACGCGCGTGGATTCTCCCGTTTTTGCGCTCCACAAAGCAATCCCAAACTGATATGTGAACAGTCGCAGTGACGCAGGCGACCTTAACGATTGCGATCTCCTCGGTCTGGATTACGACAACGGCAGCGCCGCTAGTCACGTTTGAATCGCCTTGCGGATAGATGCGCACAGTGTCCCCAAAGAACTTCTTTGCCGAGCTGAAACGGCGCAACGTCATCCGCGCGGTGATCCTCTACGTCGGCGCTGTCTGGGCGCTCGCGCAGGGCATCTCTCAACTGGGCCCGTCGTTCGGCGCGCCCGAATGGGCGACGCGCTGGTTTGTGGTCGCTGCAGCAATCGGTTTTCCGTTCTGGATCGCGTTCGCCTGGTTCTACGAATTCACACCAGAGGGCTTGAAGCGCGAAAGCGAGATCGACCAGGCCAAGTCGATCACGCGCCGGACCGGGCGCAAGCTCGACTTTGCGATCATTGGCGTGCTGGCGGTTGCGGTGGTGCTACTGCTGACCGACCGCTTCGTGCTGCGCCACGGCGTCAACGAGATGACGGCTGCGCCGATCCCGGAAAAATCGATCGCGGTATTGCCGTTTGAAAATCTCAGCGAGGAAAAGCAAAACGAATACTTTGCTGATGGCGTGCAGGACCAGATCCTGACCGACCTTTCGCAGATCGCAGACCTGAAAGTGATCAGCCGCACCAGTGTGATGCAATATAAGAGCGGACTTGCCCGCAACCTGCGCAAAATTGGTGAGGACCTGGGCGTCGCGCATGTGTTGGAAGGGAGCGTGCAACGTGCCGCTAACAAGATTCGGGTGAACGCACAGTTAATCGACGCTCGTAATGATGCGCATCTGTGGGCGCAGACCTATGATCGCGACCTGGCCGATGTATTCGCCATTCAGAGCGAGATTGCCAAAGCCATTGCGGAGCAACTCCAGGCGAAGCCTTCGCCTAGTGAAAAGGCGGCGATTGAAAAACCGCCTACGACCGACCTAGCCGCGTTTGACCTTTATACCCGGGCCAAGACTCTACTCCTCACACTCGCCTTCAGCTCCAATAGTCTGCCAATCGTGCAGCAGGCGGTTGAGCTTCTTAATCAAGCCGTGGGGCGGGACCCCAGCTTTTTCGAAGCCTACTACTAACTAGTTTATGCTCACGGTTACGCGTATGGGGTGTTGGGCTACGACCATACTCCTGCCCGGCTTGCTCTAGCGGAAGCGGCTCTTCAAGCGGCCACACGGCTGCGGCCAGATGCCGGCGAAACGCATCTGGCGCGAGCAGGCTATCTCTATCGCTGCCTGCGCGATTACAACGGCGCACTTACTGAGCTGGAAGTGGCGCGGCGCAGTTTACCCAATGATCCGCGCCTCTTTGAATTGAGTGGCTACATTTTGCGCCGGCGCGGCCAACAGGAAGAAGGAGCGCGTAATCTGGAGCGCGCAGTGGAGCTTGATCCGCGCAACGTTTTTACGCTCCAACAGCTTGCCCTCAGCTACGACTACATGCGGCGCTATCCAGAGAATGCCGCGGTGTTGGATCGCGTGTTGACCATTATTCCAAACGATGCCGCTACGAAAGTTGTCCGTGCGCTGGTTGACTTTGACTGGAAAGCTGAAACGCGACCGTTGCATGAAACGATCGATTCGATTCTCGCCGCGGGTCCAGCTGCAATTTCTGATGCCGCCGGTGACTGGTTTCTTTGCGCGCTGGCGGAGCGCGATCCAAAGACAGCAGAGCGAGCCCTGGTGGCGCTGGGCGACAATCCATGTTGGATCGACACCAGTGTCCTCTTGAGTCGCAGCTTTGGGGAGGGCTTGGTGGCGAGGGTGAGGAAGGACGAGGCCAAGGCACACGCTGCCTTTACCAAGGCTCGGCTCGAACAAGAGAAGATCGTGCAAGCGCAGCCGGATCATGGGCCGCCGCTTTGCGTGCTCGGTCTGATTGACGCTGCTCTGGGGCGAAAAGAAGAGGCGTTGCGCGAAGGGCGGCGCGCGATTGAACTTCTTCCCGTAGAAAAAGATTCAGTCACTGGCAGTCAGATGCTTGTCTACTTCGCCATGATCGCTGCCTGGGTGGGCGACAAGGACACGGCCTTGCAGTATTTGGCAGCCAACGCCCAATCATTCGGCGGATATTTCGTTGCGACCTACGGCATGTTAAAACTGCATCCCTTCTGGGACCCGCTCCGCGGCGATTCGCGCTTTGAAAAAATCGTCGCGTCGCTTGCGCCGAAAGAATCTGCGACCGCCGCCAAATGAATCGACCATGACGCAACCAAGCAAACGCGAGCAACTGGCAGCGATGCGCCTTGAAGACTTCAAAGCCCACCTGCGCACGATCGCTGGCGAGGATCCAGAGGCTGAGATCGCAGGCGCAGCGCGTCCGCATCCATCGCTTGTGCGCAGCGCGAAGCGCGCAAAACCGCAGCAACCTCGACGGACCAAGCGCCGGACGTCGAGGTAGTAAGCTTGATGGCTTGAGCGCAAAGGCAACGGCGCGCAATGCTGCAAACGATAACCAGCAGTGAAAGCTACATCATTTTGGCTGTGTTTGCTGTTCTTGCGCTGGTCGCCTTGATTTACTTGTTGTCGCCACCGTCACCGATGAGCCTGCTTGACGATATCATTGCTCGCGGCGCTCAAATTCGGGAGCGGTTGCGCCAGCTGGTTCTCCGCCAGGAATATCCTTCCGACACCAAAAGTCTTTTGCTGGCGGCGTATGTCGATATTGCCCTCGAACACCACGAAGCAATCTGGCTTCTTACCGAGCGCAAGTTAAACGGATCGGCGTTGGCAATGGTGCGCCCGGTGTTTGATACGATGTATCGCGCCCTCTGGATCAACAGAGTCGCAACTGATCAGCAGATCGAACGAGCCATTGACGACAAGGTGGGTTTCGACATCGACAAGATTCTTGACCAGATCAAAGAAGGCTATTTCAGCGGTCGTCCAGCGGATGAAGTCGAGCTATTCAGCAACATCCTCCAAGTGCTTAGAGAAGCGTGGGGACCGATGTGCAGCTTCGCGCATTCGGGCGCGCTGCCGATTCGTCGACGCTTCACGGGCAATGAACTCAAACCCAACTATGATGATGCTGCGGTTGTCGAGGCGCTCAACCTCGTGACTCTCGCTTTGCTGCTGCTGCTGCACATGTTCTTCGTCAGCATGAACTGCCAAAAGGAAGATGAGGAAACACAAAGGCTGGTCCGTCAATACAGCGTTGACTTCGCAGACCGACTTCATGGCCGTCGTTGATTGGTCAGCGCGAGCGGCCAATCGCGAGTCCGCTCGTTAGGCCATCTCATATCCGCCTCGTATCAAGTGCGCTGATGTTGTGACAATTTGGGATAGCGTGATTTATCGCGCAGGAACGCGTTCTCCGTTGGGAAAGAGGCATTTGCCTGCGATTACGAGGGCAAAAGCCATTACCGGCAAAAACGCCGTAATTTTTCCCCGAACCAGGCGCTCTAACAAGCTGAGCCACAGCCCGAAATAAAACAGTCACTCAGGGTACGCCGCCGACGCGCCACTCACTTCGCGTATTTTGGTGCGGATGGCAAGGAGATCGAGTTCCTGACAAGCTCCAGCGGTAGAGATGATCAGAGTTTTGCGCGCCTGAATCAGTTAGTAAGATTGCATTCCAGCTAACGAGTTTGTAGATTGTGAGAGCGTTCGCACTTGACAACAGCCTGCTTCACTTGGAAAGTCCACGTTCCTTTTTATTATGCTCGCCCCACAATTTACGCCCGCGGCCGGGATGCCGGTCATTGTTCAATTCCCGACGGAAGCAATTCGCCCCGTCCGATCCTTGCGCCATATGACGACTCAACTTTTGCAGGAAGCAGCTCAGGTGATCCCGAATCAGCAACTTCTGATTAACGTTGTTTCCAAACGCGTTCGCCAGCTTGGATTAGGACATCGGCCCATGGTTGAAACGACGCCGCGGATGTCGCTCACCGATATTGCGCTCAAGGAAATCATCGCTGGCAAGTTGACCTACGAGTCGCTACATGAGCCCGCAGACGGGGCTGCGTAGGAACGACCGAATACCGCGCGCTCTGGTTTCTCTGGTTTCTGTTCGGGGGAGCTATCAGTTTCCCTGTGAATATGGCAGCTGAGTCGATTATCAATCGCAAAGCCCTTCGCGATTATCACATTCTCGAGCGTTACGAAGCGGGCATCGAACTAAAGGGGAGCGAAGTAAAGTCGATCCGGGCAGGCAAGGCGAATATCAGTGATGCTTTCGCGCGAATCGAAAATGGCGAAGCTTTCGTTTACAACGCCGATATCCAACCGTACGAACGTGCCAGCCACGAAATTCCGGACGCAAAACGGGTCCGCAAACTATTGTTGCACCGGCAGGAGATCGACAAGCTCTATGGCGAAACGCAGGTCAAAGGCCGGGCGCTGGTGGTTCTCAGGTTGTATTGGAAAAATGGAAAGCTAAAGGCCGAGCTGGGCGTAGGGCAGGGTAAGGAATCGCGTGACAAACGGGCCGACCTAAAGAAACGCGCCATGGACAGGGAAACGGCGCGCGAAGTCGCGCGCTTCAACCGGCGACACGGATAACGTAGGCATTCTTCTTTCAAGGGAGCGGCGGCCTCAAGTCCGCCGCTTGAACCTTGAGCGGGTCAAAACCGGCCAGTCTTCGCAGTAGCTTGCTGTGAAGCGCAGAGTGCCGGACTGTGAATTTGTCGAAATGAATACTCGCGTCTTGCTTCCCGCGGGTGCGCTTTTACTCGGCGCATGGATAACCTCTCGTGCCATTCGCACCGCGCGTTACACATTGCGCGACAAAGTTGCGATCATCACCGGCGGATCGCGTGGACTCGGACTCGTGCTTGCGCGGCATATTTGCGCGCAAGGCGGTAGTGTTGCACTTATCGCGCGTGACCCGGAAGAGCTGGCGCGTGCAAAGGCCGATCTCAGTCCGCGTGGCGGCGCGGTCCTGACTATTAAGTGCGACCTGCTCGATGCCGCACAAATTGGAGCCACTGTTTGTCAAGTCATCGATCGGTTTGGCAAAATCGACATTTTGATCAATAACGCGGGTATTATCGAAGTGGGTCCTCTCGAGCACATGTCGCGGGAGGATTTCCAACGCACCATGCAACTTCATTTTTGGGCGGCCTACGAATTAGTTTCGCAAATCGTTCCTGAGATGCGCACCTGGGGCGGGGGACGCATCGTTAACATTTCGTCGATTGGCGGCAAGGTCGCCGTGCCGCATCTCGCGCCGTACAGCGTCAGCAAATTTGCGCTGACGGGTTTCTCGGATGCGATTCGCGCCGAACTCGCTCGCGACAACATTCATGTGACCACCGTTGCGCCTGGAATGATGCGCACCGGCTCGCACGTGAACGCCAGATTCAAAGGCAAACACGACGCGGAATTTGCCTGGTTCGCGGCCTCGGCCGGAGCTCCGGTAATTTCCATAAACGCTGATCGTGCTGCGAGAAAAATTCTGGCTGCGTGTCGCCGCGGCCAGCCATCGCTCACGCTGACATTCGCAGCGCGCGGGGCCATCCTTGGAAACGCGCTCTTTCCAAATCTCACTGGCTACATGATGAAGATTATCAATCGGTGCCTCCCGGGAGCGGCCGACGAGGCCGGCAATGAATCGCGGGCCGGCGCGCACGTGCCGCGGCTGACACCGAGATGGCTGACGCGCCTGGCTGATGGCGCGACACAAAAAAACAACGAAGAGAAAAGTCAGGCGTTGTAAGCGGCTAGCACTGGTATCATGTTCGGATTTCATTGAGCGTTGGACGTTGGACGTTGAGCGCTTGCTCGCGACATGTCGGAGTTGGACGTTTCCTTTGTGACTTCGAAGCGTCTCTTCGTTGCGATCGATCTTCCAGAATCGACACGGCAATTGCTTACGGACCTTGATCCGCACATTCGCGGCGTGCGCTGGACCGATCCAGCGCAGTTGCATTTAACGCTCAGTTTCTTCGGTGAAGTGCCGGATGAAACCAGTCTTGTGCTGCGAGAAAAACTCAGTGCAATTAGCTTCGGCGCTTTCTTTCTACCGATTGTTGGCGTCGGAACATTTTCGGCAAAAGGCGCTCCGAAAATCATCTGGATCGGTGTCGGTAAGGCGCACCCGCATCTGTTTCAAATTCACAAGCGGGTGCAGGAGGCTGCCCTTGCTGCAGGCCTCGAACTGGAGCTTCGACCGTGGCACCCGCACGTTACCATTGCGCGTTGCAAGGACGTTTCTGGACAATCGCTTCGAAGATTCTTGCAGGTGCATGCCGACTTCGATGCGGGAATGATCCACGTCGATGCATTCTATCTTTATTCCAGTAAGCTCACACCTGCGGGTCCGATACACACGCACGAACTAAGCGTGCGTTGCCGCCAATAATTTTGCTGTAGCCGAGGGCGCTGACCTCGGCCGACCGCAACGAACGGCAGAGGCTACAATCCTTTGCTGGAGAGTGGCGGGGCCACGTGCTCCAGGGACTGTCGCTCAGCGGGCACGCCAATCCATGCTTCAACGATTGCACCGAAGATCATCAGCGCAGCTGCGAAGAGATATCCCATGAAAAGCGCGGTAATCGATCCCGTGCCAATGATCCATCCAAATAACAGCGGCGCACCGACTCCGCCCGCCAACGTTCCGATCGCGTAGAAAATCGCTATCGCCATCGCGCGGATTTCCAACGGAAAAATTTCGCTCACAGTCAGGTACGCCGAACTCGCCGCCGCGGATGCGATAAAGAAGATGATTGTCCAGGCAATGGTCTGTGTTTGCGCAGTGAGCACGCCCGCGTGGAACAGCCAGCCCGTCAGCGCCAGTAAGATTCCAGCGAGTCCATAGGTAACTGTGATCATCTTTTTGCGCCCGATGGTGTCGAACAAATGCCCGAGCAACAACGGACCGAGCACATTGCCTAACGCAAACGGCAATAGATAGCTGCCTACATCTTTCTCCGGCACGCTGTAAAACCGCATGAGAACCAGCGCGTACGTAAAAAAGATCGCGTTGTAGAAGAACGCTTGAGTCAGCATCAGCACAAAACCGAGAAACGAGCGCTTACGATGTTCATACGCCACCGCGTCCCAAATTTCGCGCCAAGGCGTATGTGTGCGGGTTCGAATACGCGTAATAAACAGATCACCGTGGCGGCGATCGATGACCGACGGACTCTTTATTCCCATAATCTGTCGTTCCACTTCGGCGACGATGCGCTCTGCTTGATCGTTCCGGCCATGAATCATCAACCAGCGCGGACTCTCTGGAATCCACCGGCGAAAGAAAATCACAATCAAACCAAGCGTCGCACCAATTCCAAAGGCGAAACGCCATCCCAGCCAGATTGGTATCCGGTTCGGATCGAGCAGTACAAGAGTAGCGGCTGCGCCAACCGCGGCGCCAACCCAGTATGAGCCGTTGATGATCAAATCAACGCGGCCACGCACACGCGCCGGAATCAATTCGTCAATCGCGGAATTGATCGCAGCGTATTCGCCGCCGATGCCTGCGCCAGTCAGCGCACGAAAGAATGCGTAGCTCCAGAAGTTCCAAGAGAACGCCGACAACGCTGTGCCTATGAGATAAACCGCGACAGTGATGAAGAACAATTTCTTGCGTCCAAAGCGATCGGTCCCGTAACCAAAAAGCAGCGCGCCAAGCACGGCGCCCGCGAGGTAGCCAGTTGCACTCGCGCCGACTCGGGTGGCTGTTAACCCCAGTGTGTCCGGAAGCGTTAGAACCCCACCTAACGCGCCCGCCAAAGTCACTTCAAGACCATCGAGAATCCAGGTGGCGCCCAGCGAAACAACAATCAGCCAATGCCACGAACTCCACGGCAACCTATCCAACCGCGCAGGCACATAGGACTCGATCGTTTCGCCATTTGCCATTGGCCAGTCTCTCGCGCAAAGAGAACCGGGATGCAAAACAGGATTTTGGCCTAACGAAGAGAGGTCAGGGAGCGTTCTGTTCAGGCCGAGCGCGGCCTGGCTCGATCGGGATGCATCGGCGTTGAATGTTGGAGACGGGCTGCCCTCAGGCCGTTGCCCGGACTCACGAGGGGCTTCTAATCCACCAATTCTACCGGATCGCCTTTGTGAAGAACGCCTTCTACGAGGACAGCGCCATAAACGCCCGCCATACCATCATGAGCGTTCGCCACTTTCTTCATTATCGCAGGCGCTTGTTCTAAAGTGTCTGGATCGAGCGTGATCATCATGCAACGCGCATCGCGTTCTAGAATCGTGATGACCGCCTTCGATCCGATCCGTACCGATCGGCCGACAAGTCCGTTTTCAGCGAAGCCATTGGAGGACGCAAAGTCCACATAAACGTTCGCGCGGAATCGCCGCTTATCGATTTGTATACCTGTTTCTTCAGCGAGTTGCTGCGCGGACTGCAGACTGAACACCGATACCGGACGGCAATCGGTCATAGCGCGCTGCGATTGCATCAACGTGACCTGATGCTTTGGATCGATGTCTGCTCGGAGCATTTCGATCAAAGCCGGATCATCAATCGCGAGCGTTTTTCCGTCAGGAGTCTCAACGTCGACGACTAATTCCGCGAGATCGGCTAAGAGAGGATTGGCGTTTCTGCTCTCCGCATCCATTAAATTGACAGGGCGCGCGGCTTTGGCCGGATAACGGAATCTCGGACGATATTGCAGCAGCTTTCGCTGTTCGCGAGCTGTGAGGAACGGGAATCCCTTGTGATTCGCAGAACTTCTGAAGGCAAAAACGCGATCGCCATAAATTCCAGAATAACTGGCAAAGGCTTCATTCAACTCTTCGCCACGCATGCTTTTGACGGGGTAACGCCAAAGGCTGTCGACTTTTCCAATGATGCTCATGAACGTAGAACTAACTCATAACGCGTGGCGTTGTAGCCAGGCGCTTGTGGCGCATTTTGCGCGTGTCTTGACCCTCGTGCTCCGGACGGCGCACGGCGCCGTGGCTACAGGTAGAGCGCCTCGACACAGCGATGCGGCTACAACGTTTGTGAGATGCATTCGAATTTCTTCGGCCCTATTGGTTAGCTGCTTGGTTCGCTACGTTGCATCAGCGCGTTTGCTGGCAACGTGGAATCGAGCACTTTGCGCGCAGTCTCGACGCCTGCGACGGGCAGCTTCGAGGCATCGATCAATCCGATCTGAACCAGCACTGACGCCTGGTCCCAGTAGATATGCTCGTGGGCCAGTTTGCCATTTCTGAATCGAACGATTGCGACGAGCGGAACTTCCACGCGCTTGCCGGTTGGAGCTACCCCAGGCAACATCCAGTCCATTCGGATCGTATGTGTGAACTTGAACACCATTTCATCGACCAACTGGTCTTCGCCAATTGTTCGCGATACCGGCGTCATCTCCGTGTCCGGTGGCATTTGGGGAATAAATCGTTTCGAGTAGAACGTTCGCAATTCATCCCGGCCAACACCGCCGGTCAGAACCGGGATGTGATTTACGTACGCGTCTTCGACCATCGTGGCGAGCGTGTCCTCAGTGTTACGCGTCGAAAATTCATACCGCACATGATCTTCCCAGAGTTGGCTTAAACCTTCTTGAATAGCGGTGCGATTTGCATCTGCGTCTCTCTTTTTGGATTTCGCCATGATTGCGTCCTACTTCTCGTCAAGAAACGTGACAGCGCCCGTATCGAGGCTGTAATAGCCACCGACGACCTGTAACTGACCGGAATCAACTTTAGGTTTGAGGATGGGCGCAGATGAGCGCAACTCGTCGACAACGTATTTTACATTCGCGTTGATCGTCGCGTCCAGATCGCCCTTAACTGTCGCTTCTACAGCAGGTTTTATAGCTGTGACTAACGATTGAATATGAGCAGGGGCTTTGCCTTTCGCAGCGATCGTCTCTTTTGCAGCTTCAACTGCCCCACAACGCTGATGCCCCAGCACGAAAATCAAGCGAACGCCGAAATGATCCACCGCGTATTCAATGCTGCCCCGGCTTTCGTCGTTGATGACGTTGCCCGCCACGCGCAGCACGAAGAGATCACCGAGTCCTTGGTCGAATACGATTTCTGGCGGCACACGCGAATCAGAGCAACTGACGATAATTGCAAACGGACGCTGGCCCTTTGCTACGTCCGCGCGCCGCTCCGTCGTCTGACCGGGGTGTTGAAGGGCCCCACTAGTGTAGCGGCCATTACCTTCTTTGAGTTTGGCGAGTGCTTCCGTCGGAGCGACCGCCGTCTGCTCTGAATGAGCCGGATCAGCAGCTTGGGCAAGCTGGTTTGAACTGAGGAAGCCGACGAGGAGGAGGCAAAATGCGAGTTGTGTTTTTTTCATGGCGCCATTTATGAAGGACCCGATTTGTTCGATCAATCCAAAAGCGAATACGCCAATTCGACTAAAAAATCACCGGTCTCTTTGATCTTCCTCGCACTTTAGCTAAACGGGTAATTTTAAGGGATCGATGCTGAACTCTCGCTGTCGCTACGGCATCTTGTGGACGAGACGATGGATGACGTGATTGTCCGTTTCTAAAGATTGTACGCGAGCTTGTGAGTCGGTTGATACAACTGGATATCGTCAGCGCCGGGGACGATCATCATGATGATGCGGCCGTACTCGCGTTCCTCGATAGGATCTCGGAATTGCGCTCCTTTCGCTCGCAGCTCCGCAACGGTGGCATCGATGTCGTCGCACATCAATGCGATCGAGTGGTGGCGCGGGTAGTCGTAGGATTTGCCTTCCCATTCGCTGTGAGTTGGATGTACGCCCAGCTCGCTCGGCCCTGATTTAAAAATGAGCCAATCGTTATCGAAATCTTCCGCGACATACTTCCATCCAAGGACGTCACGCAGAAACGCCCGCGTTGCGTTAGCATCATCGGAGTAAATCAGAGTATGGATTGAGGTAATCATGTTGTTATTGGTTTGTTGTAGCTGCTACTGCGTATCTAAAGAGATGGAGATAAGCCACGGCACGGTGTCATGGCAAACACTCTAAACGTATTCGTAAAAGTCCAAGCCTGCTCGCGAAATGTTTCGAAGTTGCCTTCGTCGAATGGTTAGGTCTCACGCTTTCCCCTTGGCTCTCGTGAATGTCACATGTACGCGCGCTGGAGCCATCCGCATTGTCGAAAAACATAGATCACATCATCAAGTCGCCGCCGTTGATGTCGAGGGACGCGCCAGTGATGTAGCCGGCGGCTTCGGAGGCGGCGAAGCAAATCAAATCGGCGACTTCTATCACGGTGCCGAGACGAGGCACGGGATAGCTCGAGGCGAGACGTTCAAGCAACTCGTTGGAAGCATGTTCGCGCGTCAACTCGGTATCGATCATGCCAGGACAGATGGCGTTCACAGTGATGCCGAACTTGCCTAGCTCCTTCGCGGCTGCGCGCGTCAGTCCGAGAAGTCCGGCTTTCGATGCGGTGTAGTGCGCACCGCCGAGCGTGCTTACCATCCGGCCGCCCGAGGAAGAGATATTAATGATGCGGCCATAGTGCTGCGCGCGCATCGCCGGAAGAACAGTTTTCGTCATCAAGAACGGTGCGGTGAGGTTGACCTCGATCGCTCTGCGCCATTCCTCGGCGGTGAGATCGGCGAAGCGCGTCGACAGCGGAAGCGCGGCGTTGTTGACGAGGATGTCGATCCGTCCGAAGCGTTCGAGCGTGCGGCGCGCGATCTCCTCGGGGACGCCGTCCGCCGCGACGTCGCCCGGCACGGCGAAGGCGCGCTCGCCGATTTCCTTCGCCAGCGCCTCGGCGCGTTCGCGGTTGCGGACGTTCACGGCGACCGAGGCGCCGCGCTCATGCAGGCGCGCTGCGGCAGCCCGTCCGAGGCCGCGCCACGCACCGGTGACGACGGCGACGCGCCCCGCGAAATCAGCGTTTTTCATCCAGAGAATTGTTTCACCGTACCTGAGCGTTGCGCGCGTGCACGAACGGCGCGATCAAGGCACCGAGGATAATGATGCGGGGCAAGGCTTCGGTGTCGCTTGAAGGTAAAAACGTCTGGGCTTACCCGCGCTGGAGTATTTCTACTATTCATGGGGATAAACTTCTTCACCTCGCGAGAAAGAGATAAGCCACGGCATGGTGTCGTGGCAAAGGCGCAACTCCTTCTGGGGCGAGCCTTCTCGCGAATCGAAACCGCGGGGGCGCGAGCGACACACATGGGCAAACGGAAGATCGAATGGAGCTTTTGGGAAAAGCGACATAGAAGGTTTAGCCGCGATGGTAGCGGCGAGCGAGCTGGGAAGCGAACGAGTTTCAATCGAGGAAAGGGATTTCCGAGATAGAAGGTAAAACTGCGAGGGAAGCAGCGAGCGAGTTGGGGAACGAGCGAGTTTCAAATGAACGGGAGCGAATGAGTCAGTTCCTTTGGAGTCAGCTTCATCGATTGGTTAGACAGTGGTTGCATCGAGGGCGCGCTGTCGCATGTAAAGAAATAGCGGTAGCCCTAGAGAGACGCCGACAACGAGAGTCGCAACAATCGGCAGCCAGGCGTGACGAATGGCAACCGTTTTGCGCTCCGCGCAGATAAACACAAACAGGACAACGGCAGAGACAACAACATCGAGGCCGAAGAAAGCTCCAATCCTCGTGGCGAACAACTCGCGCACAAACAAGTCAATCTGTAGCCCATTCTGCGAAAGCCACGGCACGAACTGCGCGTATGGGATAGCGATTCCGAACGCGCACAACAAGAGGTAAAGATGGCGTAGTCGCATCGGGAGTAGCTGCCTAACGAGACAGACTTAAGCCAGGGCACGGCGTCGTGGCAAGCACACCGAAGTTGTCTCGTAATGGGGACGTTGGCTTCATCGAATGGTTAGGCGTTTCGGTTGGAGTCAGAAATGCGGGCATAGACAATTGCATCAAGATAAACGCCTTGCTTGAAGTGGTGATGTCTGAGCAGGCCTTCGCGCTGGAAACCTGCCTTCTCCAGTGCGCGGTGCGAAGCAAGGTTAGAGGAGAAAGGAGTAGCAAAAAGCCGATGAATTCGGAGCTGTTGAAATGCGTAGTCGCTGAATGTGTGGATGACGCGAGGCATAAGACCATGCCCGCGGTAAGAGTGCGCCAACCAGTAACCGAACTCCGCACTATGAGCATCTGGCGACAGTGCTCCGACGATCCCGATGGCACCAATGAGGTAGGCTGATGACTCGCGGAGAGCGAAATTCGTCATTGGGGAGCCGACGGACTGCTCGCAGCGGTCGAGCCACCAGTCGGCGTCTGCCTCTGTGTAGGGGAACGGAATGGCCAAGAGGTTCTGGGCAATCTCGGGGTCAGCGAAGTGCTCCAAGTAAGCACCCTTGTCGGCTCGCATGATGGGACTGAGGTAGAACCCATCGGCGACTTCGAGACGGATGCTTTTGCCTTCGTTCACAGCGAGCTCGAGGAAGCGCCTGACTATAATTAGACGAAAGTTCGTAATTAAAGGCGAACGTTTCTTTGTCTAATTCGGGTGCCGTTTCGCCGGAAAACTGCGTATGGCGGCCTGGGCACCTAAACTATACGTCGTAGTACATCGCAAACTCGTACGGATGGGGGCGCAGCCGTAGCGCGTCGTATTCTTTTTGTTTCATGTCGATCCAATTGGCTATGAAGTCTTCGTTGAAGACATCGCCGCGGAACAGGAAGGAATGATCGGCCTGGAGGGCTTCAATTGCGCCGCGCAGTGAGTCGGGCACGCTGGCGACCTGCGCGAGTTCTTCCGGTGGCAGTTCGTAGAGGTTTTTATCAAGTGGATCCCCTGGATCCATGCGGTTTTGGATTCCATCGAGACCCGCGAGCAGCATCGCCGAAAAAGCGAGATATGGATTTGCCGCGGCGTCCGGCGTGCGAAACTCGATGCGCTTCGCCTTCGGACTTGGTGAATACGTCGGAATTCGGATGGCGGCGGAGCGATTGCGCGCGGAGTAGGCGAGATTAACCGGCGCCTCAAATCCGGGCACGAGGCGCTTGAAGCTGTTGGTCGTTGGATTCGTCAGGCAGGTGAGCGCAGGCGCGTGTTTCAAGATTCCGCCGATGAAAAAGAGCGCGGTCTCACTGAGCCCGGCGTAACCGTTGCCGGCAAAAAGCGGTTTATCGTCTTTCCAAAGCGAAATGTGAGTGTGCATGCCTGACCCGTTATCGGCGAAGATGGGTTTCGGCATGAACGTCACTGTTTTGTTATGCCGTTTGGCGACATTGCGCAGGATGTATTTATAATACTGCATGTTGTCGCCCATGCGTTTGAGCGGAGCGAAACGGATATCGATCTCCGCCTGGCCAGCAGTGGCTACTTCGTGATGTTGTTTGTCTACGGGCACGCCCGCTTTCTCCAGCTCCAGCGCCATTTCGTTGCGGATATCCTGCAAGGTGTCCATTGGTGGCACGGGAAAGTAACCTTCCTTTGGCCGAATCTTGTAACCGAGATTTGGAAACTCCTCGCGCGCGCTGTTCCAATGTCCTTCGGCGCTGTCGATAATGTATGACGATGCGTTGCCGCTATTCGAAAATCGCACATCGTCGAAAATAAAAAATTCCGCTTCCGGTCCGAAAAAGGCGGTGTTGGCGATGCCGGTCGATTTGAGATAAGCCTCCGCTTTTTCAGCAACACCGCGCGGGTCGCGATCGTACGGCTGGCGAGTGATCGGATCGACGATTGTGCAAATCAAACTCAGCGTTGGTTCGGCATTGAAAACGTCGATCCACGCCGTCGTTGCATCCGGAATGACGAGCATGTCCGAGGCGTTGATGACGCGCCAGCCGCGAATGCTCGATCCGTCGAAGCCGAGGCCGTCGGTGAATATCTCCTCGTTGTATTCGGTGAGCGTGGTCGTGAAATGCTGCCATGTGCCGAGCAAATCCGTGAATTTGAAGTCGATCAACTTCACGTTGCTGTCTTTGATCATTTTGCTGACGTCGGATGGAGTTTTGTCTTTGGCCATAGTGAGGAGTTGTTAGTTGATGGTTGAAGGCTAATAAAAAACTATGTTGTGCGGAGTCGGGTGCTGACGTTCCAGAGCCACGCGCCGATCAGGAATCTGGCAGCGGGTTGAAAGTACCGGCCTACCCAATCGAAAGGCGCGCCCAGCGCTTCGTTTCCAACGATGACGTCGATTAGGCCAGGAAGGTTTAGTACACCCCAAACCAGGAATAGAAACGCGATGCCTTGATCAATTCCGCCTTTTGAAAGCAGTGCGAATCCGTAACAGAAAAGACCAACGGTGAAGGCCGTGAAAAAAAGGAAGAACAGCGCATCATTAATACCCCCGAAGGTATCCAGCGCGGCGCGGAAAGCATGTTTTTGCATGTCGTCACCGCTTGCTTCGTACCCTGTTCGCCAGGCGCGGTTCACCGCGAAAATCGATAACGACGTTCGCAACATCTCGACGAAAGCAAACATGACATAACTGCCTAATCCGAACATGGCGATCAGCCGCGAGGCGCCGTTGAGCAGGCAGGGAATCGCGGCCATTGAAATTACCACAAGCACGCAGTGAATTAGCACGATCCAGAAGCGACCCATGTAAATCACGTTGTGCCGCAGTTGTAGTCGCGATTCAAACGTCGTCGCGTTGCTCCATAAATCAGGTAACCAATGAACCGCGATGGTCGTGAGCCCCGTCAGGATCGCACAGATACTCGCGACCTTCATAAATGCAGGGGACACCCGCTCCGGCAAAATGTCGGAGGTTGCACCGGACACCATCACACCGCTTTTTCCCCGATTTCTTCCGTGCGAATGCGCACCGCGTGCTCGACCGGGAGCACGAACACTTTTCCATCCCCGATCTTGCCCGTTTTAGCTGCGGCCACCACGACGCTCACGGCCTTTTCCACCATGTCGTCCGCCATCACGACCTCCACTTTTACTTTGGGCAGAAAATCGACCGTGTACTCGCTCCCTCGGTAAATCTCGGTGTGGCCCTTTTGCCGGCCGAACCCTTTGACTTCGGTGACGGTCATCCCTTCGATGCCGAGTTCGGCGAGAGCTTCTTTGACCTCCTCGAGCTTGAACGGTTTGATGATGGCTTCCAGTTTTTTCATCTCAGGGTAAACTCAGCATTGCGTGGTATCTTGCAATGGAAAGCTAAACGCAGCACGCGCTCTCTTAGCAACAACATGAAAGCGATGCAAGCATCGTTTTTATGTTCGTTAAAATCCTTGAAACGTTAAACCGTTGAAGCGACTTCAGACTACCTGATAATTCCGCTTCAACGCTCCGCACGAAGGCAAATTTGCCAAAGATTTTTTTTGTCGCTTATACTGAAAACTGATGGTTCGCGACTCTTTTGTTCATCTGCATCTGCACACCGAATATTCGCTGCTGGACGGCGCCATCCGGATGAAAGAGCTGATGAAAAAAGCGGCGGAATTCAAGATGCCCGCCGTAGCGATAACGGATCACGGCAACTTGTTCGGGGCGATAGAATTCTACCAGGAAGCGTTGCGCGCGGGAGTGAAACCGATCATCGGCTGCGAAGCTTATATCGCCCCGGGATCAAATAAAGACCGCCCGGGATCGCGCCGCGATGCGGCCTATCATTTCACTCTGTTGGCGCAAAACGAGACTGGCTACCGAAATCTCGTCAAGCTGGTGACGGCAGCGCACCTTGAAGGGTTCCATTACGCGCCCAGGATCGACAAGGAATTGCTCGCCGCACGCTCGAAAGGACTGATCGGGCTCAGCGGCTGTCTCGCGGGCGAAATCAACACCGCGATTCAGGCAAACAACATCGAGAAGGCCAAACAGAGCGCAGCCGAATATCGGGATATTCTCGGCGCGGAAAATTTCTTTATCGAATTGCACGATCACGGGATCGAAGAACAGCGCAGATGCATGACGGAATTGCCCCAAATTGCGCGAGACATTGGCGTCGGATTGGTCGCAGCCAACGATGTTCACTTTCTGCACCGAAGCGATCATCAGGCCCACGACGTCATGCTTTGCATCGGCACCGGCAAAATGGTGCAGGACGA
>Ga0066388_100000623_pt1 | contig 17505 bp, 14 predicted proteins | sample PanSoiMetaGPlot6_FD_64539 | JGI IMG/M metagenome (GOLD analysis project Ga0066388, IMG submission 64539) | Tropical forest soil microbial communities from Panama analyzed to predict greenhouse gas emissions - Panama Soil - Plot 6 (Hybrid Assembly) | ecosystem: Environmental > Terrestrial >... | reverse complement strand
ACGAGCTTGCCTTCGACGGCGCACTTGAGGTGTCGGTTCAAACCAAGCTCACCCCGATTAAATTGCTCGAGATCATTCCCGAGTTCGCCGCCCTGATTGTTCGCAGCGAAACCAAAGTGAACGCCGAAGTTTTAAACGCCGCGAAAAAATTGCGCGTCGTCGGACGTGCCGGCGTCGGGGTCGATAACGTCGATGTTGAAACAGCGACCCGACACGGCGTTCTCGTGCTCAATGCGCCCGGCGGCAACACGGTTTCCACGGCGGAACACGCCTTTTCGCTCTTGCTTTGCGTTGCCCGAAAAATTCCCCAGGCCGACGCGAGTTTGCGGCAGAAAAAGTGGAGCCGGAAAGATTTCGAAGGCGTTGAGCTTTACAACAAAACCCTCGGCGTAATCGGCATGGGCCGAATCGGTAGTGAGCTCAGCCGCCGCGCGATTGCTTTCGGTATGCGCGTGGTCGCCTATGATCCGTATCTTTCCGCCGCTCGCGCGCGCAGTTTGCAGGTCGAGCTCGTCGAAGAATTCGACGACCTGCTCCCGGCCGCAGATTTCATTTCATTACACACGCCGCTGACCAATGAAACACGTCACCTTCTCGATGCCGCGCGAATCGTAAAGGCAAAACGCGGCGTCCGGATCATCAACTGTGCGCGCGGCGGCCTGATCGATGAAATCGCTCTCGTTCAAGCGTTGCAAGATCGACATGTAGCGGCGGCAGCGCTTGATGTCTTTGAAATCGAGCCGTTGCCGGAGGACTCGCCGCTTCGCTCGGCGCCAAACTTAATTTTGACGCCGCATCTTGGAGCTTCCACGGCCGAAGCGCAGGAAAGTGTCGGAATTGAAATCGCCCAATCGATCCGGGCCGCGCTTCTTGAAGGAACAATCCGGAATGCGGTCAACATGCCGAGTCTCGACGCGAAAACTTTGTCGGTGATCGGACCGCATCTTCGTTTCGGTGAAAAGCTCGGCCGATTTCTGTCCCAAGTCGCGCCGCGCCGGGCGGATGAATTGAAAATTAATTACAGCGGCAAAGTGAACGAGCTCGAAACCGGACCGATCACACGCGCGGTATTGAAAGGATTTTTGCAAAACGCCGGCGGCCCGGACGTTAACGAAGTGAACGCGCCGGCCTTCGCCGAAAGTCTTGGATTGAAAGTGACCGAGACCCGATTGAGCGCGCCCGGCGATTACACCGATTTGCTCGAAGTGTCGGGTTCGGCGGAAGGAAAAATCGTCTCGGTCGGCGGGGCATTCTTTGGCGCAACGCCGCGAATCGTGAGCGTGAATAGTTGGCCGGTTGAAGCGCGGCCAACCGGTGTCATCCTCGTTCTCGAAAATACCGATCGCCCGGGAATCGTTGGCCGCATTGGTACGTTGCTCGGCGAGCACAATGTTAACATTGCGACGATGTCGTTGAGTCGAAACCAGGCCGGCGGAACCGCGCTCACGGTTTTGAATTTGGATAACGTACCGAGCGTCGAGCTGCTGGATAAAATTCGAGCGAGCGAAGACATTCATTCGGCCCAAGTTGTTCAGCTGTGACCGTGAGAAACCAGTAATTTTCGTTTCGGATCGCCGGTTTTCTGACACGCTGTCGAGAATGAGGAGAAGGCCAGCTGACGCGATCGTTCTCATTCTGTTAATCGCGCTGCTTTTCGCCGTAATGTGGCCCGCATTCCAATCGCCGGGTCCTCCGGAAGATGAAGGCATCGCCTTTGTCTATCCGGAAATGTTTATGAAAGGCCGATTGCCTTACCGAGATTTCGAAACAATCTAGGACCCGGGTAATCTGTTGGTTCTTTCGAGTAGCTATCGTCTGTTCGGGAACAACATTTATGTCGAACGAACAATCGGCCTGATTTATCGGCTGTTAATTCTGCTCGGAATCGTGGCTATCGCGCACCGGTTCGACATCTTTCTTACTGTAGCTTGTGGTCTAATCGCCGTGATCCTGCTCGCGCGCACCGATCTTTTTGCCAATGCCTGCTTCGCCGCGACGGGATTTGCACTTATCGGGATGAGCTTAGTCGATAAGCGCTATTCACCTTGGCTTTGCAGCGTCGGGGCATGCTTGTTGGTCTTGCTCTTTTGCGTCGCTGTGACATCGGACCGGCGGCAGCAATTGGACTGCTACCGTTAGTGATGGCGATGCACTGCGAGTCGCGAATCGGATTCTTAATCGGGACAGCGTTTGGCCTTTCACCCTTATTGTGGTTCGCATGATTCGGCAGTCGGAGCCAAATTCGGCCGGCCGATTTGGCTCGTTAATATTATCCCAACTCCGAAGTTCGCTGCAGCTGCCACCGGCGGCCCATTAACGAGCCGCGGGTGATTTTATTGGCGCCGTGGCATCTCCCGATGCGGTCGGCCCTTCTGATATTCGCCGATCTCACTTTCGATTGTTTCAACTAGGGAAGGGTTTTGCCCCGACCTCGCCGCCTCAGCGGCACGCTTTGCAACTTCAATCGCGCGGGAGAAACCGCCGCTCTCAGCATAGGCGGCAGCCAACGTCCGCAATACAATTGGATCCTCCCCGCCTGGCAATTTGGTTGCACTCTCCGCGAGCTCGACGGCATGCCTTCCATTACGAATTGTTTCGTCCGGGTAGGTTCCCAGCACCCACGCCAGATTATTCTGCGCATTGCCATCATTCGGCTTGATCTCAAGCGTTTGCTCCCACTGCGCCACTGCGCCGCGTGGGTCCCCGCTTTGGATAAGCACGACGCCAAGGTTGTTGTGCGCATCTGTGTCGTTGCTGTTGGCCTTGAGCCTATTCTCCCAAAACTCGATTGCTGCCTGCGCCTGCTTGTCGGTGAGCACAGCCGGCACTCTCCCAAACGCTCCGGCGTTCACCGGCCGAATATCGATCGCGGCTCGCGAGTGGGCGATCGCTTCGTCCAACTTGCCGCGCTGCAGCAGCGCTTCCGCCAAGCAGAGATGCGCAGTATCGTTGTTTTCAGTAACAGCGAGAGCACGGCTCCAGAGGGAAATGCTATCGTGCCAATAGCCGGCTTGCCGGTACGAACAGGCGGTGAACAACAAGACCACCGCCATACCGAAGACGCCGACAAATTCCCTTTGATGATGCCAGTCCTGCGTCAGATCGACAATGGCCCACGTTATGGCGATCAAAACTCCAATCAGCGGCAGATAAGTGTAACGATCGGCGTGACCCTGTAAGCCAACTTGCATGAACCCCAGAACCGGAATGAGCATCACCAGATACCAAAACCAGCCCACGAGGAGGTATGGACGTTTGTTTCGCAAGAGAATCGTCGCGCCGCTGACCAAAACAATCGCCGCCGCACAGGCAGTCACCAGGGACGGGCTGTAGCGGACGCGCGGGTACGGATAAAAAACTGCGAGCTTCGCCGGCCAAACCATTTGCCACAGATAGAATACGATCGAAATGAACGCGTTTGCCAGGCGCGTCGAGAGTGGGAGCGCTGCCAGCGATCTGATCGTCGGGCGTTGAGCAAGCAAGGTCATCGCTGACGACGCGAGCGAGAGCCCAAACAGCGGAACCTTTTCGGCGACGAGTAATGCGAAACGCTCCGTTCTTCGCAGGGGCCAGTAATCAAGCAAAAGCAATATCACGGGAAGCGTGACAAGCATCGGCTTCGACATCAACCCGCAGACGAACGCTCCCGCGACAGCGAGATACCGCCAGAGAGTCGGTCTTCGCGAATACCAAATGTAAGCAAGCAGCGTCATGGTGAAAAACGCGCCGCTCAGCACATCCTTGCGTTCCGCAATCCAGGCCACAGATTCGACATGAAGCGGGTGAATAGCAAAAATGGCCGCAACGAATGCGCTCGTCCAAAAGGCAGACGTAATTTTCCGGAGAATCAAAAATAGCACGAGCGTTGCAGTCGTGTGCAGCAGGAGGTTGGTAAGGTGATGACCTCCCGCGCGTAAGCCATAAAGTTGACAATCAAGCATGTGAGTCAACGTCGTCAGAGGGTGCCAGTTTTCTGAATGCCAGTGCGTGAACGCCCATTGAACTGCGGACAAGTTTAGTCCCTGCTTTACCACCGGGTTTTCGTAAACATATCTGTTGTCGTCATAGTTCACGAAATCGTGCTGCAAACATTGTCCGAACACGATCCAGCTGGCCGCGACCAGTGCTAAACAAATTCCAAGTAATGGACCCCAGGGACGACGACTCACGATTTGGAAGTAGATTATCTAGAATGACGTGGGGTTCTTCCAACAGTTTTGCCGAAGGCTCATGCCAAAGCAGGAGCGATGTTGATTCGAGGATCAAGCCGCACACTGTGGATGGATGCCAACCCCGAACCGGATTCAAATCCTCATCGCGTTCGCGGCGCTTTACCTCATTTGGGGCTCGACCTATCTCGGAATTCTTTTAGCCATTCAATCGATCCCGCCATTTCTCATGGCGGGCGCGCGTTTTTTTCTCGCAGGGCTGATCATGTTCGCAATCGCCCGTACGCAAGGCCCGCTCAGGTCGACCTGGAGTGAATGGCGTACATCGATCATCGTCGGCGCTTGTTTGCTGTTGGGCGGGAACGGTGGCGTGACTATCTCGGAAAAATTTATCGAGAGCGGTTTGGCCAGTCTGATCGTCGCCACCGTCCCGATTTACATCACACTGCTCGCTTGGCTCATCGGAATGACGCCGCGGCCGCAGCCGATCGTTTGGCTTGGACTCGCTGGCGGATTTCTCGGCGTTGCAATCCTGCTCGGTCCGGCGTTGCGATTTTCAGGCGGCGGCAAAAGTCATCCCGCGATCGGAATATCGATCTTGCTGATGACATCATTCATTTGGTCGGCCGGCTCGTTGTATTCGCGGTCGGCCAAGCACACTGCGTCTCCGTTTTTCGCCGCAGCCCAACAGATGTTTTGTGGCGGAATTCTCTTATTGCTGGTCGGATTTTTGGCCGGTGAAGCAAAGCGATTCCATCTCGAAAACATTACTCTCCTTTCATTGAACGCGTTTGTTTATCTCGTCCTCATCGGCGCGATAGTTGGTTACACCGCTTATTTTTGGCTGTTACGCCATTGCGATCCGGCCAAGGTTGCGACTTACGCTTACGTGAATCCGATCGTGGCGGTGCTGCTGGGCGCCGTTTTCGCGCACGAATCGGTCACGTTCAGAATGTTGCTCGCTGCGATATTGATCATCGGATCGGTCGCGCTCATTATCACTGTGCAACAACTTTCCAAACCGATGCCGTCGATCACCGCTGCAATGGAAACTGAATGCGCTCGGTAAATCTGGGGAGCGCACGCGCCTCGCCGAAATCCTTTTGTAAACCAATCTCCACTCATTAGGCTTCAGCCGAACATGCCCAGCGATTCCAAAGATCGACAAGAAACAATCGACGTGGTCAAGCGCAATTGGCGCGCGGAAATTGAGACTGCTCGCGTCTATCGTGAGTTGGCCGAACGTGAAGCGGATGAGAAACGCAAAGGAATACTTTTGCGCATGGCCGAGGCGGAAGAGCGTCATGCTTCACGCTGGGAAAAGAAATTGACCGATCTCGGCGAACCGGCGCCGACAATTCCGGATTCGTTAGGCCGGCGGCTCCGGCGCTGGTTGAATCGGGGGCTCGGGACCGAAATCGCGATCCGACGGATGGAAGCGGCAGAAGAAAAGCATGAAGCGGCGTTTCGCGACCAGCGTGACCGCGTTCTCGCCGGGGAGCATGACGTGAAAGATTTTCTCCGCGAAAGCGCGGTCGAAGAAAAAGCGCATGCCCGCGCGCTCCAAACGATGGTGCCGCAGCTCGGCCCGCGCACGGTGCTCGACACAATTTTGAAGCGGGAACGCTGGCACGGTCGCGGCGGCAGTTGGGTCGCGGACGCAATTTACGGTGTGAACGACGGCCTTGGAGCCGTCTTTGGAATTGTTTCCGGCGTCGCGGGCGCGACCAACAATCAGCAACATTACATTTTGATTTCCGGGCTTGCCGGAATGCTTGCTTCGTCGTTGTCGATGGGCGCGGGCGCGTATCTCGCCGTAAAAAGCGAGCGCGAAGTTTACGAGGCGGAGATCGCGCGCGAAAAGGAAGAGGTCGAAGAAAATCCGGAAGAAGAAATCGAAGAGATGTCGCTCTTCTATCAACTGCAGGGATTCAATCCGGAAGAAGCGCAACGAATGGCGCAACGTCTCGCCGAGCAGCCGGAACAAATGGTCGCGGCCATGGCGCAAAGCGAGCTCGGACTTTCCCAACAACATTTCGGCAAACCGTGGACTTCGGCGGCGTCGGCCGCGATCTCAACCGCGATCGGTGCGTTCATTCCCATCATTCCGTTTTTCTTCATGAGCGGACTTCCGGCCGTCGTTTGGGCATTTGTAATTAGCATCGTCGCGCATTTCGCGGTTGGCGCAGTAAAATCGCTGATCACGCTTCGCTCCTGGTGGGCGTCCGGATTGGAAATGACAATCGTCGGCGTGATCGAAGCCGCGGTGACCTACGGCCTCGGTCTCGCTTTCGGCGCGATCTCGTGAAACCGCGCCTTGTCGTTCTTGTGCTGCTTTTCGGATTTTGGTGGTCCGCCAGCGGGGAAACATTTCCTTTCATCGATGTGCGTTACGGTTATCTGATCGGCGCGATTGAAAAAAGAAAGTGGATCGAGCCCACCGACGCGACGAACTCGGTGAAGTCCGGAGCGAAATTGCAAGTCTATGGCGTCACCGGAACAGTTGGAAACGTCGCGGTTGTAAAACTCGACACGCGAAACGAACCGTGTCCGGATCGGCCGATCGTTAAATTGAATCCAAAAAAAATGAAGCAAGGCGCAGTCGCGTTTGCCGCGAATTGGAATCCGCTGCCGCGAAAACCGAAATTGATCGACATAAAGGAGAAGCAACATGTCAATGTCGTCCGTGAATTCTTGCGCGAGCGCGGACTGCGCGATCCAATCGTACACATCAGCCAAATCGTGAGCGTGGATCTTGATGGCGATGGGCAGAATGAATTTGTGATTTCGGCCACGCATTACAAAGACGGCGACGAAATCCCGGACGAATCCACCGCCAACACTTACTCATTCGTAGTGGTGGAGCGAATCGGCGACGGCAAGCCGAAAGCGGAATTGGTCGACGGTGAGTTTTATCCAGAAGCGAAAAGTGACGCTGCGCCGAACAAATTCGAGATCGCCGCGCTGCTCGATCTCAATGGCGACGGAAAGATCGACATCGTGGTGCGTTCCGTCTACTACGAAGGCGACGAAATCAGCGTTTACGAAACCAAATCGTCGGGCTTTAACAAAGCGTTGAGCGTCGGTTGCGGCCTATAGCGCAGGCTTCAGCTTTAGCGATAAAAGCCGTGGTAGACGTAGCCACCGTCTTCGATATTAATTGCGTCGACGTCCCAAATCGCGGTGAACGCGTAGTTCTGTCCCGGGACGAAATCGACCGTCCGATTAGTGAACATCGTCTTTCCGTAAGGAGATGGCGTGTTGGTTACGGTCAAGATATGTCGGCCAGGCCGCACAATAGCTCGATAAGCCTCGCCAAAAGACAGTGTCGTTATCGGAATACCATCGATATAGATGCTCAAGCCATTCAGATATCCGTAATCGGCAACCCGAAAAATCGCCAGACCACTGTTTCCCATTAATTCGCCGCGCGAATAATCGTAACCGCTACCGGCTTGGAGCGGCGCGACCATCGCGAGATTAACTGCCGCAAAAACAAGACCGATTGCTTTGGGGATGCACAACGATTTTTTCATAACACGGCCTCCGATATTCCGCCGATTTAACCTCGGCGTTGCCAAATAGTATCGGAAAAACTGATCAAGACCAAGTTTTTCTGCACAATAAAAAACCGGAACCTTCGAGGGAAATAATGGTGAACGAAAACGAGTATCAAGTCCGCAACGGACGAATAGTTTCCGCGAAACGCCGAAGGGAAACTCTCAGTTGCGCTTGAGCATCAAAAGTCGTGTGGCGATTGTTATCGAATGCTTCAAGTGTGATCAAATCGTTCACTATTGCCTCGGCCACGAACTGCCAATCAAATGTCACCAAATCGACCATTACCTCAGGCACTTCCACAAAAGGAATATCAACAGGACCGTCGATAAACGCGACGCGGTGTGCCCTGAGTAAATCAGCGATACCGTCAGGACATTGAAATGAAAAGGTAGATGCTAGAGTCGATGATGGAAAAATGATTCCGTGCGTGTTGCTGCGGCATAGATCGCAGAGAAAATCATGAACGGTACCGCTCGTGAAAGTTCGAATGACGGGTTCGATTCCAAGATTTTGCAAAATAACCCGTAAGATTTCTTCAGTAACGGGGGAGCGATAATCCTTTGAGTCAACGACCGTGATTTTGTGCCCCGAATCATCTTTCCTCCAGTCCCGCAACAGCATCTCAATTGCTCGCTCCCTCCATACATAATAACGGGCTGGCAGGCCAGGCGTCCCAATCGACGAAATTCCAACGATTCGAATTCCCATATCTGAAAGGCGCAACATTGACTCTTTGTCGGTTCGGCCAGGTAGAAAAAAGATCACTGCATCAACCTCATAACTTTTAAGTTGATCGCTTAGGCTTCCGTCAGCAGCTTCGTCGGGCCGGAAGAAAACAAGACTGGTCGCAAAACCTCGCAGCCAAAGCTCGCGGCGAATAAAAATAAAAAACCTTCGATAATCTTGGTTGGTAAGGAAACTCGAAAGGAGAGCAGGCAGGCCAATGAAGCCGCGAACACGCCGTCGGTTGTACCGTAAGCCATTTAGAATTGTCTTGGAACCTCTGACCCGGCTGAGAACACCTTCATGCTCCATATCGCGATAGACCTTTGCCACCGTCGAAATCGATACGTTAAATCGCTTGGCGACCTCACGTAGAGAGTAAAAAACGCGCGGTTGCTCACGCTGATTCTTCAATGCCAAGTTTCGGAGAACTTGGGGAAAACTTTTCGTTGCAGCGTGAACAGCCCTGCTTGCGTCATCGCGGCGTAACGGTTCAAGGTCACGGAAAACTTTCGTGCGAGGCATCGATAGGAAAAATGCAGCTCAATAGCATTCTGATAATTGTGATCGCTAACTGTTTGTAACTGTTTGTAATCTGTTTGTAACTGTTTGCTATCTGTTTGTCTAGGCAAATGTAGGTTCACTGACTACAAAAGGGGATGAGATAAGACCGGGTTTAGTTATCAACGCGCCGAGTTCCCAGAACGCGACTGTCCCCCCCAGAAAATTAGGCCCGGCATGGCCGACGGCCGTTAGACTTAACGGTCCGTCGGCCAAAGCTCAAATATCGCGGGATTGTTATCAGCGGCTCACGTATCCGGTGAGATTTTCGAAGAAGCCAACGTGGCCGGCGCGCCTTGATTAAATTGGAGCGGAATTTCTGGAGGTAAGGGGATTCGAACCCCTGACCTTCTCATTGCGAACGAGACGCTCTACCAACTGAGCTATACCCCCATTTACCTATGAAAATCGACATATCCTTGTTCGCTAAAAATACTCTTTGCACACCACTTTTGTACACCGTATAGTCCATGCTGATTGGAAAAACCAGAACACCAGCGGGGCGCATTTCGGAAGGTCGGCGAATGTCTTTACCGATATTCATCGAATGGCGTTTATTATGCCCGCGTTAAGACCGAGGGCAAGCAGATCAGGCGCTCCCTGGGTACAACAGATCGTGAGATCGCTAAGCGCGAACTCCACCGATTCAAAGAAGAGCAGCGCCAGATTGATCGGTCGCGGGGCAAGCTAACGCTGTCCGAGTTGTGCGATCGGTATCTGAAAACAGTTCAACACCAAAAGCCGAAAACGGTAGAGCGGAAGGCCTTCATTGTTGGCAGAATTAAGGGCGATTGGCCAACAGGGAGTCTAACGCAGGTCTCAAAGATCAAGCCTAGTGACGTGGACCTTTGGCTATCCTCTTATGGATTTGGTGCGGCGTCGCGCAATCTACACATCTCTTGTGTGAGAGAACTATTCGCGATGGCTCAGCGTGATGGAATGATTGCGAATTCGCCGGCTGCTCATCTGCGATCGTCTCGACGTGCGAAGCCGATTCGGTTAACCCCAACTTATCAGCAATTCAAAGCCATCATTGCTGATGTACGCGCTCAGCAGTTTAACGCTGATGCGCAAGAAAGTGCGGATTTCTTGGAGTTTTTGGGACTTGTCGGTGTCGGCCAAGCCGAAGCAGGTTCGCTACGGCGCTCGGATATTGATTTCGATGCCGCGCGGCTCATCACGTTTCGACACAAAACTAAAACCGGCTTTTCGATTCCGATTTTCCCGCAGGCGCGGTTATTGCTTGAACGGCTCTGCCAAGAAAAAACGCAGGAGGATTTCATTTTTAAGATACGCAATGCAAAAAAAGCTCTTGCGGGAGCCTGCCGCCGCTTAAACCTGCCGCCTTTTAGCCAACGTTCGTTGCGACGAATGTTCATCACACTCGCGATCGAGAAAGGTGTCGACGTTAAAGTGATAGCTGAGTGGCAGGCTCACAAAGATGGCGGAAAGCTAATTCTCGACACTTACTCACATGTTAACCGAGCGCATTCTGACAGGATGGCGGCTCTGATGGCCGACACGACGTCCGCTCGAACGAACAGGTGAAAGGCTCTGTTGATAAACTCAATAACGATCTAACAGAAGCGCAAAAGCTTAAGAAGGCTACTCTCGCAAACATTGGAAAACTCGCTCAGTTAGTCGACAAGGGGGACTACGCAGCACCGGAACAGCTGTTACGGGTCGCCTACGAGGCAACAAGACAGGTCGCAATTTCCTGTAAACTAAAACCGCACTTATTTGAACCCTTAGCGCGGAATGAGCTTTCGTGGCCCGTGGAGCACAGCCTCCACGATGACTGGATGAAAGCCAACAATGTCCTCCTCGGGAAACTAAACTTGGCCGCCGACACTGGGATCAATATAACGGGTAACGGCCGGCGTTTCTCATTCGAAACTCCAGCGAACAAGATAGCAATCGAACTTCACTTCCTTGCGAGAGCATTGAGCCATAAGGCGATGGATTGGGAATCCGTGGAATGGATAAAATATTGGTGGACGGCAGTCCCGTGGGCGGCGGCACCGTCAGCAGGGAATCCATTTAAAGATGATCCTCACTATTTCCGCGCCTTGGAAAAATGGGGGCAAAAAGGGCCGGGCCGATCTCTTCCTCCCTTATCCAAGAATACCGCAGAGCAGTGGAAAAAGGCGGTCCCCGATCTATTCCGATTGGTTTATGGCAGTGATTTCGACACGCATGCTCATCTGAAGCGCCTTCGCGAATCACTTCTCTTGAATGAAAATCATCCCGGCAGAGTCGAAGGAGCGGCAGAAATTAGAAAGCGGATGCTTCAAGCTGTCCTTCAAGCGTTCGGCACTATCGCCGCTTGCACTAAACAAGACACGAAATAGGCCAGTGTGCTGGCGCTCGAGTGCAGCAAACGCCTGTCTGATCGGGCTTAACAGATAAACACAGTTGTAAGTCGGGCAGCAATCTTTGGCCTCAACCCGGCCGCTAATAGTGTTATCGGACACGCTGCGGCTTGTGAGACGCTTTTTTTGTCCGATGAAAACAATTAAAGCGCCAGTAGGCGCACTTAAACTAAAGGACGCTGCCGATTACCTCGGGGGCGTGTCAACCGTCACGATCCGTCGCTTAATCAAGCGCGGTCTAATTAAACCTAACCGAGCGTTGCGCCACGTCATTATTCCAGTGGCCGAACTCGACCGATTCATAAACGGAGGCTGCGTATGAATAGGAGCGACAAAGTTATAGCAATAACAGAGTTTCCAAACTGCGCGACAATGGAGGATCTCCTCGAACGCGAACTTTTACTGTTCGTGGCAAATCCAGGTCTTCGGAGGTTTCTCCGCGAGATTACCGCCCTGGAACGTGATCAAGGTCACCCGAACTCGCGCGTGTTAGTCACGCTGCGCGAAGACGGTCTAAGTCATAACTACCTCTGTGGTTGCCCAAGTGCGTTGACCCAAATTCTTATGAAAGAAGCTAATGAAGGATAAGAGAAAATGAGAAGTAATAACACTGAGACTAACAATGAAGAGAATGCTATTAAAGAATGGCTGGCGATCCGAAAAGAGGCTGGCCTTAAAATTGATCCTGAGACTGCCGAGGTTACGTGGGTTTACGCCCAGACTCTCGACCCCTACAACATCTACGGACAACTCCCAGAGGAATATCAGCTGGTTGGAAGGGAGCATTTCGCTCGGTCGCCTGGAAGCGACATTTGGGTTCATTTCCGGGATCTGCCCGACGCTACTATCAAGGCGCTGCGGAAAAGAATAAGGCAAAGCTAACCGCGCTCAGCTCAAACGAAAAAGGAAACAAAGTAAATGAGCGCCCACATCACTCGCTTTAAGCCGAGGCCCTGCCCCGAACCAGGCGACGGAGTTCACCGGTGGGTTTTCCACGCAGCGTGCTGCGCCATCGAAGCTGGCCTGCCAGATGACGAAGCAATCATGGAAATCGAATCCATGATGACTCGCGAGCCGAACGACGACGAAATCGAGGATGCTTTGGCTGCGGCGCGTGGAGAACGGCGAAGATCATCTCCCGTGTGGCCAAAAGTCAACGCAGAGCAGATCGAGGCAATAGCGCAACACGGCCCGCGGCTCATTGATCTCTGGAAAAGTTCACCCGAGAGCACAGCTATAACGAGGTTCAATCGTGCTGAACAGATCGTCGACTGTCTGTTTCCCGGTAATCCATTGTTATGTGTCGGTTACTCTCAGAAAACATTCTTCACTATGCGCCGGGAGAAATTGACCGGTGCGCTCCGTCTGCGCGACTTCGCCCTTATTGTCCCAAGCCCAATGACTGCCGAGAAAGGCAGAACAAAAACGGGAAAGATATCGGAACATTCATTAGCGAACACAGGGCAGCGACGTTTCCTCGTCACTGAGTTCGACAAAGGAACGTTAGACCACCAAGCCGCGCTCTTACATCACCTTTCCAGAATCGCACCATCGCTGGCTCTCGTTGTTTTTAGCGGAAGCAAGTCACTGCACGGTTGGTTCTACTGCGAGAATCAAGCCGAAGATATTCAACTGCGCCTGATGCGATACGCGGTTTCGTTAGGCGCTGACTGCGCTACATGGATCCGATCACAATTTGTGCGAATGCCTGATGGAAAGCGCCAGGGTCTTAACCACACGACTGGTGCGCTCGAATCATGCGGCATTCCCGGTGTGCCGCCCAGCAAACAGGTCGCACTCTACTTTAACCCAAGAGTAACAAACCAATGAACGAAGAAAATAAAAACAAGTGGGGAGACATCCCCAATCCCGGCGACTCGCCAAACACAGGCAATGCAAGGCCGACTCCAATTCAACTCCCCGAAATTGCCTCGGCGGATCAAATCCTGAAGGAACCGATGCAGTTACCGCCTGAACTAGTAGAGGGACTAATTCACGAAGGAACCACGAGCATGTTAGCCGGTGGAAGCAAGACCTGTAAAACCTTCATCATGCTCGATCTCGCAATCAGCGTCTCTCAAGGCGTCCAGTGGTGGGGCCGCGACGTTGAGCCAGGGCCAGTTTTGTTTGTGAACTTCGAACTTGGACCGCCGTTTCTTCAACGGCGTTTATTCGATTTGGTTGAGGACAAAAAAGTCGGGGTGCTGGATGCCGCGGGGGCGGTCGTGTCGCTTCCAGACTTCGATATTTGGAATCTGCGTGGATACGCGACTGACGTAACGCGGTTAATGCCCGGTATCATTGAGCGTTGCCGCGGACGCGACTACGCAATGATAATTCTCGACCCCATTTATAAACTAATGGGTGGAAGGAACGAGAATGACGCCGGCAAAGTGGCCGAGGTCTTAAATGAGTTTGACAATCTGGCGCAGCAGACTGGCGCAGCCGTCCTCTATAGCCATCACTACGCGAAGGGGTCAGCGGCAAAAAAGGAGCAGATCGATCGCGCAAGTGGCAGCGGCGTCTTTGCTCGTCATCCAGATAGCATTATCACTCTAACCCCGCACGAAGAGGAGAATGCGTTTACCGTGGAAGGCTCACTCAGAAATTTCCCTGCGCCAAAACCGTTTGTGGTGCGCTGGGGTTACCCGCTCATGCAGATGGCCCCTGGACTTGATCCAGCGAAATTGAGAAGGAAGGCGGGAGCGGCATCGCAGTATACGGTCGCTGCCACTGCCGCTTGTCTTGTTGACGGATTTACTACGGGGCAGTGGAAAGATGCCGCGATGGCCAGCGAGGGGTACGCAGCTTCAACATTTGCTAAGTTGAAAAAACGAGCTGTGGCGGAAGGCCGGGTAGAACAGAAAGGAAATGCGTGGTTTCACATCCACCAGATTCACTCGGTCAATGTAGAAACCGGAGAGTCTCGGCGCCGTGTTGCCGCTCCTCAAGAGCGGGTCGGCGGCGATGGCAAGGCGGCCTGAGCGGAGCCAAAGTGAACGGGGGGCGCAGGCACGTATATGGATTCGGGTTGGCCCCTCTCGCGGTCGGGGGCCCCTTCCTCAGTTCGTCCGATATCCGGTATCCTAAAGGATTACCGGATTATCGGAGATCGTTTACTCCGAAAATCCGAGAATGAATTATCGGAATTATCGGATTATCGGACTGTCGGGCTGAATGAAGGGCGGGCGGGCGGCTCGGCGCTGCGGTCCTGCTTTATTTAATTAAGAAGCCTGGTTTTTGGGCCTCTTTCCTCAAAAACCCCTCGGCGGCCGAGCCGGTGTAAACCCTACCTTTGCAACCTCTTCACCGCGTGGTGCATAGCGATTTCCGCGGCGGCCACTTTATATCACCTTTACCCCGGCCGGACCACGGCCGGACGGGATACACCGGCCATCCAACCCGGGAGCTAAGGCCACGATTCGTCGAGGCTCAGATCAGGCAGACGCGCCGTTCACCTTAGAAGGTGTTCCAACTGGATTATCATGGGGGAGAGGCTCATCCTTCAAAGACAACACATCGGGTGGAACGCCGAGCCATTCTGCCGCCAGGCCGCGATCCCGAAATGCGCGTGCCTGGATTGGCGTGTTTTCCATCACCGATTCATACAAACGCGCAACGCCAAAGCCGACCCAATCCTCAGAAAATAAACCCGCGCGCACTGGATGACCGGCGAATTGCGCGGCCCTTTTTTGCGCGAACTCGAAAACGTGATCGGTTCGAATCGCAACGCTTGTTAATTGGCTGAAATCAATAAAGCGGTTGAAGGACAGAAATACTTTCTCGATCGCCGTGACCCATTCAGCAATCTGCTCAAGCATTACGTCATCGAGAACGCCCCGCGGTTGCCAGGCCACAAGGTTGTATTCGCCGTAGTGACGCAAACCGGACGGTCCGACAACATGCCTCGAAATCGGTGCCGGCGAAGTTGAACCACTGGAGTCTGGACGTGAATCCATGGCGTTAACGAAATGTCGGAAATCCTCTGGCCCTTCGCATATGAGACAAAAGCCCGATACCTGTGGGCTGATTCCGGCCGGTGCAACCCGGAGCTACGGCGTCACCATCCCGTCCGCCCGAAGCGCCTGGATCACGCTCTCATGTGCTAGACATCCTTGCGTCCCACAATACCTCTCGTCTAAACACTACAACGTGCCATCGAAGACCCAGCTTACCGGAATGCGGGGCGTTTACATGGTCGCGGCGGAGCTGTCACACCGCGGTTTCACCGCCTCACCCACTTCGAGAAGTGCCTTTGGTGCTGATCTCTTGGTTACCGACGCGGACTGCAAAGCGAGCATTCTCGGTCCAGGTCAAGCCCAAGACGACGCAAGCTGCTTATTGGCTCCTGAGTAATGATTACAAACGTTTAGCGTCCCGCTCCCATGTTTACGTTTTTGTGAACATCAGAAAGGACCCGCTGCTGCCGCAATTCTTCGTCATACCGAGCAGAGTCGTGGCGAAAAAAGGCAATGTTGAACCATTCGGAAGGCAGAGCTGGAGTTGGTTTAATCAAGAGGATGCTGCCCCTTACCAGGACAAGTGGGCCATATTCAGCGGCAAGGATTGAACAACGCCAGTCACCGACCTGTGCGCCGCGCCGCACACTTCTTCGCGGCATCATTTATGGCCGGACCATGGCCGGACATGATACACGGGCCATCCAACCCGGCAGCTACGGCTTCAGCATCCCGTTCGCCCGAAGCGCCTGGATCACTCTTTTCCTTAAACTGGTCGAACGTTTCGCCCGGATTAAACGACAATAGGAACTTCGACCGCTTTGGAGCGAATGGCGGTATGCGTGATTGACTCGGAGCCGGTTATGTAGAAAGTGGTGCGCTAAAATCCGCTCGGTGAATCTCAAGTTCTTAGATAGAATCAAAACCTGATGGCATCGGCGTCTCCCGCGCGGCGTTCCGCGTTTCGAAAAACTCTGTCAGGAACCAACGAGTGAGTAGCCTGGCTGAACAACGAAAGCTGGCCGCGATCATGTTCACCGACATGGTTGGCTACAGCGCCCTTTCACAGCGCGATGACAAGCTGGCTCTTGCGTTACTTGAAGAACATCGCGAGCTACTGCGGAAAATCTTCCCGGAATTTAACGGCACTGAAATCAAGACGATCGGCGATGCTTTTCTCGTCGAGTTCAACAGCGCATTAGAAGCCGCCCAATGCGCGATTGCGATCCAGCGTGCGCTGGCACATCGCAATCACGACACGTCAGCCGACCGGCGCATCGAACTGAAGATCGGCATTCACATTGGCGACGTCGTTCATCGCGATGGCGATGTTTACGGAGACGGAGTCAACATCGCTTCTCGGATCGAACCGTTGGCAGACGCGGGCGGCATTTGTGTCTCGATGGATGTCGAACGGCAAATTCGTAATGCAGTGGAGACCCATTTCGAAAAGCTGGCGCCGACAGAGTTGAAGAACATTTCGGTGCCGATGGACTTGTTTCGAATCGTCCTGCCGTGGGAAAAGCAGGCCGCACGCGCCACGCCGTCGCAAACGACTCCTGAAGCGCGATCAAATCAAGGTTTGAGGATCGCCGCGCTAATCATCATTGCGGCTCTGGCCGCCGCTGCTGGGCTTTACATCTTCTCACATCGACCCGTCTCGAAAGCGCCGCCTTCTGCAGCGACGCCGGCAGCCGTTGCGATTCCTGAAAAGTCGATCGCGGTGCTTCCCTTTGAAAATCTGAGCGAAGATAAGACCAACGCTTACTTTGCGGACGGGATTCAGGACGAAATCCTGACGCGCCTCGCAAAAATTGCTGATCTGAAGGTTATCTCGCGCACTTCGACGCAGCACTATAAGAGTGCGCCGGACAATTTGTCGGAGATCGGAAAACAATTACGCGTTGCTCACATCGTGGAAGGGAGCGTGCAGAAGAGTGGTGATTCAGTGCGAGTCAATGTGCAGTTGATCAAAGCGGCGGATGATTCCCATCTTTGGGCCGATACCTTTGACCGCAAACTGACTGACCTTTTTTCAGTTGAGAGTGATGTTGCCAAAGCGATTGCTGACCAGTTGCGAGCGAAACTCACCGGTCAGGAAGAACAAGTCATCGCCGCAAAACCGACCGATAATCCCGAAGCATACGATGCCTACCTGCG
>Ga0066388_100000622_pt1 | contig 17508 bp, 14 predicted proteins | sample PanSoiMetaGPlot6_FD_64539 | JGI IMG/M metagenome (GOLD analysis project Ga0066388, IMG submission 64539) | Tropical forest soil microbial communities from Panama analyzed to predict greenhouse gas emissions - Panama Soil - Plot 6 (Hybrid Assembly) | ecosystem: Environmental > Terrestrial >... | reverse complement strand
AGCATCGGAGTCAGCTCGCCGACAAGCGCAAGATGCTCTGTCGGGACTGCGCCTGAAGCGTCCCGATCCGCCCTCGCTCGCCGCGGCGCTCGGCGTGAGCGCCGCGAGCGGGCTGGTGCTGTCCCTCGCGTTCCCCCCGGCCGGGCTGTGGCCGCTCGCCTTCGTCGCCGTCGCTCCGTTGCTCTGGTTGCTGCGTACCGCATCCCCCGGCCGCGGGTTCCTGCTCGGATCCGCCTTCGGGGTGGCCTTCTTCGGGGCGACGCTGTACTGGATCTTCTTGTTCGGCGCGCTCGCCTGGACGGCCCTGACGGTCGTCTCCGCGTTGTCGATCGGGATCGTGGGCGCGCTCGCGCCGGCGGTCCTGGAGCCGGGACAGGCGTTCCGGTCCGTCGTGGGTATCGCCGCGGTCTGGACGATCGTCGACTGGATCCGTGGCATGGTGCCGCTGGGCGGGTTCACGTGGGGAGGCCTGGGGATCTCCCAGGTAGACGATCGCGTCCTCCTCCCGCTCGCGACGCTGACGGGCGTCTGGGGGATCACCTTCGTGGTGGTCGCGGTGAACGGGCTCGTGGTCGAGGTCGTCGCCGGCGGGGGAGCGGCGGCCCGCCGGATCGCCGCGGCATGCATCGCGGCCGGACTGCTCCTTGGGCCCGTGTTGATCCCGTTCGCGACCGCATCCGGAGGGACGGTGGACGTCGCGGTGGTCCAGGTGGACGTGCGGACCCCACCGGGTCTCACGCCGGAACAGGAGGACATCGTCGTGGCCCGAAGGAACATCGCGCTGCACGAGACGCTCGCCGCCGAACCGCGACCGGACCTCGTGCTGTGGGGGGAGGGGGCGCTCGACCCCGGCGCGACCACCGATCCGGCGACGATGGACGCGGTCCGGGCGGCGATCGCCGACGTGGGTGCCCCGACGGGCATCGGTGCGGTGATCGATGACCCCGACGGCCGGCAGCGCACGAGCGAGCTGATCCTCGATGCCGGGGGGGACGTCGTGGACCGGTACGACAAGGTCCACTTGGTCCCGTTCGGCGAGTACGTCCCGTGGCGGTCCGAGCTGAACTGGATCAGCGCGACGCATCAGATCGCCGTCGACCGCGCGCCGGGGGCGAGCGTGCACACGGTCGACGCCCCCGACGTGGCGCCGTTCGGCACCCCGATCTGCTACGAGAACTCGTTCCCCGAGCTCCCGCGGGACTTCGTGCGGCAGGGCGCGACGTTCCTCGTCGTTCCGGTCAACAACGCGTCCTACGGGTTCACCGCCGCCTCCGACCAGCACCTGCAGATGAGCAGGATGCGGGCCGTAGAGACGGGCCGGTGGGTCGTGGACGCGGCGGTCTCCGGCGTCTCGGCGTTCATCGACCCGAGCGGACGCGTCACGGGGAGCACGGGCTTGTTCCGGACGGAGGTCCTGCGCCGGACGATCACGACGTCGACCGCGACGACGGCCTACGTGCGGTGGGGGGACTGGTTCATCCTGGGCGCGGTGGTGGTCCTGGCCGTGCTGTTCCTGCGGCCGCGGCGGCGGACAGGGGCCCGGGCGGAGCCCGGGCCCCTGCCCGCCGCCCCCCGCACGCTCGTCGTGCTCCCCACCTACGACGAGCGCGACACGATCGAGCGCGTGATCGCCGGGCTGCTCGACCTCGCGGAACGCCCGGACGTGCTCGTGGTCGATGACTCCTCACCCGACGGCACCGCGGACCTCGTTCGCCCGCTCGTCGACGCGAGCGGGCGCGTGCGGCTCCGGGTCCGTCCCGCGAAGTCCGGGCTGGCCTCGGCGTACCTGGAGGGGTTCCGGGTCGCCCTCACGGAGGGCTACGACCTCGCGGTCGAGATGGATTCCGACCTGTCGCACGATCCCACCGAGCTGCCACGGCTGCTCGAGGCCGCGCGCCGGCACCACCTGACGGTCGGGAGCCGCTACGTCCCCGGCGGCTCCGTGACGAACTGGAGCCGGTCTCGGGTCGCCTTGTCGCGTCTGGGCAACGTGTACGCCCGGTTCATGCTCGGGATCGGCATCCGCGACGCGACGAGCGGCTACCGCGTGTACCGGCGTGAGCTGCTCGAGCGCCTGCTGGCGCGTCCCTTCGAGACCGATGGCTACGGGTTCCAGATCGAGCTCGTGATGCGGACGGACCGCATGGGCTTCGACGTCGGCGAGGCGCCGATCACGTTCCGCGAACGCGAGCACGGGCGATCGAAGATCTCGCGTTCGATCGTCGTGGAGGCGCTGTGGAGCGTGACCCGGTGGGGCTTCGCGTTGCGGTTCCGGCGGGAGCCGGCCTCCTGAGGACAAACTCGGTGCTCAACGCCGATAATGGACATTATGTCACTCTGGGCTCGCGCGGTCGGGAGACGGGGACGCCCTGTCCGGTCCCCTCCGGCATGGATGGGGGTCGTTGCATGGGCCCCGACGGGCTGCGATGGTTGCCGCCGCCACGGACCGCATGAGGAGGCGATCGTTCGGTGGCGTCGGCGGTGCACACCGGTTCCAGGATCACGCCCGTCGCCGCGGTCGCGGCGGCGCTGTTCGTCTGGCTCCCGGTGACCGGCTCACGTGGCCGGGCGGCAGACGGCCCGAGCTCGCCCGACCTCACCGTGGTGGCGGCCTCGGACGCGGCGGGATCGGTCGCCCGGGGTGCGGAGCTCCGGTACACCGTCACCGTCAGCAACGTTGGCGCCGTGACGGCCCACGATGTCGCGGCGACGGTCCGGCTCCCCCACCGCGTGAAGCCGATCCACCTGCTCCCGACGATGGACGGCGGCGTGTGCTCGGTGACCGGATCCACCGAGCCCGGAGCGCTCTACTCGGCGTTCTGCACCCGCCGGACGCTCCCCGGGGCGGCGTCGGCCGCCGTCACGATCGACGTTCGGATCGACCCTCACCGTCCGTGCGGTTCGATGCGCGCCGTGGCGACGGTCTCGGCCGAGGACGAGCCGGCGGCGCTCCGAGCCGACGACACGACGACGCGCGTCGATACCGTCGCGTGCGAAGCGTCGATCGCGGTCGAAGGACCGGGACGTGCGTTCGCCCGCGCCGGAGCCGTCGTCCGGCTGCCGTTCGTGGTGACGAACGACGGGGACCTGACGCTCCACGGCCTCGAGCTGGACGGCCCGGGTTGTTCGGGCGCACCGCTCGTCGGCCTTCTTCACCCGGGCGGCCATCGCGCGATCGGATGCAGGTACCGCGTCCCGACGTCGACCGACGGTGCCTTCCGTCTCGGCGTCCTCGCCCGCTCCCCCGACGGCTCCACGGTGCGGGCCTCCGCCGTGGCGCGGTTCACCCCGATCAGCCCGTCGATCGCGCTCTCGATCTCGATCCCGCGACTCACCGGGCGGGTCGGATCGACCGTCTCGTACCGGATCGTCGTACGGAACGTCGGGGACAGCCCGCTGCACGACGTGACCCTCCGGCGGTCGAGCGCCGGGTCGATCCGGCACATCGCCTGGTTGCCCGCCGGCGGCGCCGAGACCGTGTGGGCGACCGAGGCGCTCCGGACCGCCGGAGCCCACCCGATCGTCATCACGGCCACCGCCCGTGACCGCTCGGGAGGCCTCGTTTCCGCACAGGCGTCGGCCCTCGTCACCGTCTCGGCGGAGAGGGCTCCCACCCCTCCGGCCACCGCGTTCACCGGCGATCCGGCGGCCGCCGCGGGGCTCGTCGCGATGCTCCTCGCCGTCTCGGGAGCGATCGCGCTCGTACTCGCACGTCGTCGCCTCCACCCCGTGACGCGCTGACCTGCGCGTTTGGCGGTTCGATCGGTCTCCTCCACACTTCGGCGGCACACCGCCGAACGGACTACGTCCGTGGGGGGCCATACGGTCAAGGCTTTCGCCCAATGGCATCCCCTGGAGGACGGGCGTAGCTTCTCCACGGGGACTGCAGTAGGACCGATGGGTGTCCCACGAGCGGCCCTCGAAGTATCGGGTAGTTAGGCCACACCACTAGGGGGTTCGTGATGGGTACACGGTCTCGATCCGGCCGAACGCGCAGCGCCCGCCGCGGCGGGCTCACGTCGTTGTTCAGCCTCCTCGTCCTGTTCGCGGTCGCGTTCGGCCAGGCCGGCCTCAGCGCCAACGCGGGCGGGCTGTCGCTCTCGATGGGTCAGTCGGGCTCCGGCGGCGGCTCGGCCGTCGGCTCCGGCTCGGCCACGAGCGACCGTACGACGCTCGCGGCGTCCGCGCTTTCGGTCAACCTCGACCAGTACGCGAACACGGACGACCAATGGCAGAACGGCGATCTGAACGGGAACAACTCCGCCTACGGGGAAGGGATGGTCGTGCCGTTCCGGCTCGCACTCGAGGGGCTGAGCACCGGCCAGCACACGATCCACCTCAACCACGACTTCTTGACCGGCGGGAGCGAAGCCTACGACTTCCTCGCCACCTGGAACGTCTCGGAGAACCCGAGCCCGTGCGCCCAGCCCAACTCGGGTGGCGCCTCGTCGCACTGCCCGAACAACCTCGGGTCGGCTGACACCGAGCAATTCCCGGCGGACAGCTTCTCCCCCCCCGTGAGTCCCGGCCTGACCGTCAACGGGGCGATGGCGTTCGCCGGTATCCCCCGGAACCTTACGATGTACGGCGGGACGATCAACAGCATCGGCCAGCTCGCCCACGCGTCCGGCAAGACGGACATGGTCGTGACGTTCACGGTGACGAGCGACTGGGCGTTCTTCCTCTGGGGGGCCCACATCGCGCAATCCGCCTATTGGAACGAGTTCAACGGCGGTGACGCGAACGGCGCCGCGACGATCAGCGGCGCTCCCTGGCACATGCGGACGCAGGACCTGGACGGCATCGCCGGCAACAAGAACCAGGACCGCAGCATCCAGCCCAGCGCGATCGTCGTCGAGAACCCGGACATCTCCGTGACGAAGGTGGCCGACGACGCCACGATCGACGCGGGCGATCAAGCTGGCTTCACGATCACGGTGACGAACAACGGCCCTGGCGACGCGAACGACGTGTCGCTCACGGACACGCTCCCCGCCGGGATCAACTGGAGCTTCAACCAGGTCAGCGGCGGCTGGACGTGCGGGATCGCCGGTGGTGTCCTGACCTGCGGTGGCACGGGCTTCACGCTCGCGGAAGGGGTGAGCGCATCGGTCCACGTGTTCGGGACCACGGACGCTCAGGACTGCGGCGTCCTCACGAACACTGCGGTCGTGTCGGCCTCGAACGAGGCCGCCGACTCCGACGCGAACAACTCGGCAACCGCGACGATCACGGTGAGCTGTGCCCAGATCGCGATCGACAAGACCGCCGACGAGGGCACCGTCTCGGCCGGCGACCAGATCGGGTTCACGATCACCGCGACGAACAACGGCGCCGGGACCGCGCACGGGGTGACCGTGACGGACACCCTGCCGACGGACGCCGGGCTGAGCTGGACGATCGACGCCGCCAACAGCGATGCGGGCTGCTCGATCGCCGCCGGCGTGCTGACCTGCACCTGGGGCGACCTCGCCTCGGGAGCCAGCAAGTCGGTCCACATCACCTCGCCGACCACCGCCGCCAGCTGCGGCACGGTCGACAACACGGCGAGCGTGACCACCTCGAACGACGGCTCGGACACGGATGATGCCTCGGTCACGGTCCAGTGCCCGAACGTCACGGTCCTCAAGACCGCGGATGACGACGAGATCGACGCGGGCGACACCGCCGCGTTCACGATCGTCGTGACGAACGAAGGTCCGGGGACGGCCCACGACGTGACGCTCACGGACACGCTCCCGGTCGGTATCACCTGGGCGGAGGACTCCCCCGACTGCTCGATCGCCGCCGGCGTCATGACATGCGCCTTCGGTGACCTGGCGGCGGGAGCCAGCCGCACGATCCACGTCACCGGCGCGACCGATGCTCAGGACTGCGGCGTCCTGTCGAACACCGCGGTGGTCGCCGCGTCGAACGAGGCGCTCGTGAGCGTCGGCGACAACTTGAGCACCGCCACGATCACGGTGAACTGCCCCGAGATCGCGATCGACAAGACCGCCGACCAGGGCACCGTCTCGGCCGGCGACAAGATCGGGTTCACGATCACGGCGACGAACACCGGGGACGGGACCGCGCATGGGGTGACCGTGACGGACACCCTGCCGACGGACGCCGGGCTGAACTGGACGATCGACGGCGCCAACAGCGACGCGGGCTGCTCGATCTCCTCCGGCGTCCTGACCTGCACCTGGGGTGACGTCGCCTCGGGCGCCAGCAAGTCGGTGCACATCACCTCCCCGACGACCGCCGCCAGCTGCGGCACGGTCGACAACACGGCGAGCGTGACCACCTCGAACGACGGCAGCGACACCGACGACGCGTCGGTCACCGTCGAGTGCCCGGACGTGTACGTCACGAAGACGGCCGACGCCACCCCCGTGGAGAACGGCGACCCGATCGGGTTCCTGATCACCGTCGGGAACAACGGGCCGGCGACCGCGACGGGCGTCACGCTCACGGACCAGCTGCCGACGAACGGCGGTCTGGACTGGTCGGTCGACCTGATCGACGGCCAGGCGCCTGCCGACCCGTCGCCATGCGCGATCGCGAACGGCACACTGTCGTGCGACTTCGGCACGATGGAGGCCGGCGACACACACACCGTGCACCTCACGTCGCCGACCGACGACACGAGCTGCGGTGCCGTCGACAACACCGCGGTCGTGGACGCGCTCAACGAGCCGAACACGCCCGAGGCGACGGCGAACAACGAGGCGAGCGCGTCGCTGCTCGTGATCTGCCCGGCCATCCAGATCGTCAAGACGGTGGATCCGAAGAGTGGCAACCCCGGTGACACCGTGACCTACACGTACGTCGTCACGAACGTCGGTGACACGACGCTCTTCGACATCAGCGTGGACGACGACGTGATCGGGCACATCGGGGACATCGCCCAGCTCGACCCCGACGAGTCCGTCACCCTGACGAAGGACTTCGTCCTGCCGGCCAACGCGGCCGAGGTGACGAACGTGGGGACGGCGACCGGTACGGACGTCCTGGGCACGCAGGTCTCCGACGACGATCCGGCCTTCGTCACGATCGTCGAGGCCGCGAACCCGCCGACGCCTCCGACTGCCTTCACGGGATCGGACGCGGCGCGGCTGGGTCTGATCGCGGGCCTCCTCGTGGTCTTGGGCCTGCTGGCCCTGACGGTCGGGCGGCGTCGCCGCCAAGCCTGAACCACCGGGTGACAGGGTCCTGAGGGGCCGGGCGGCGAAGCCGCCCGGCCCCTCACCCGTTTCCGGGGTCGTCCCGCCACGTGAGGCGCAGGCGGCGTGCCGCTTGCGCCTCGTCCAACCGGCGGACCGGGGTGGTCGTCGGTGCGTCGAGGAGCAGCTGCGGCTCCGAGCGCGCCTCCGAGGCCGCCTGCCGGAGGGCGGCGGCGAACCCGTCGAGCGTCTCCTTGGATTCCGTCTCGGTGGGCTCGACCATCATCGCCTCGTGCACCACGAGCGGGAAGTAGACCGTCGAGGGGTGGTACCCGAGGTCGATCAGGCGCTTCGCGACGTCGAGCGCGCGCACGCCGGTCTCCCGTTCCAGATCTGAGGCGCTCGCGACGAACTCGTGCATCGGGCGACCGCCCGGGAACGCGAGGGGGAAGTCCTCGACGACCGCGGACGCGAGGTAGTTCGCGTTGAGGACGGCGAGCTCGCTCACCTCGCGGAGGCCGTCGGCGCCGTGGAAGAACACGTAGGCGTACGCGCGGACGAGCACGCCGAAGTTGCCGTGGAACCCGTGCATCCTGCCGATCGAGTCCGGTTCGTCGGTGGACAGGCGGAAGCTGCCGTCCTCGGCGCGCTCGACCCTCGGGACCGGCAGGTACGGGACGAGACCCTCGACCACGCCGACCGGCCCGGCCCCCGGTCCCCCGCCGCCGTGGGGCGTAGCGAAGGTCTTGTGCGTGTTGATGTGCACGATGTCGAAGCCCATGTCGCCGGGTCGCGTCCGGCCCATGATCGCGTTGAGGTTCGCGCCGTCGTAGTAGACGAGCCCGCCGGCCCCGTGGACCAGCTCGGTGATGCGTACGATGTCCTCCTCGAACAGCCCCAGCGTGTTCGGGTTCGTGAGCATCAGACCCGCGACGTCGTCGTCGACGATCTTCTCGAGCGCGTCGACGTCGACGAGCCCGCGATCGGTCGACGGGATCGCGACGGCCTCGTACCCGCCCAGATGCGCGCTCGCGGGGTTCGTCCCGTGCGCCGAATCCGGGATCAGGATCGTGCCCCGCGGATCGTTCCGTCCCTCGTGGTAGGCGCGCATGATCAGCAGCCCGGTGAGCTCGCCGCACGCCCCCGCCGGGGGCTGAAGGGTCGCCCGCGCCATCCCGGTGATCTCGCACAGGGCCCGCTCGAGCCGCCACAGAAGCTCGAGTGCGCCCTGTGCCGTGCGATCGGGCTGCAGCGGGTGGAGGCTCGCGAAGCCCGCCATCGAGGCGGCGGTCTCCGCGAGCTTCGGGTTGTACTTCATCGAGCACGAGCCGAGCGGGTAGATCCCGGTGTCGACCCCGTAGTTCATCTGAGACAGCCGGGTGAAGTGACGGACCAGATCGCGCTCGGCGATCTCCGGGAGACCGGCCGCTGCCCGGCGCCGATGCTCGGGGGCGATCTCCACCGCGTCCACGTCGAGCGGCGGGAAACTCCACGACGAACGACTCGGACGCGAGAGATCGCGCAGCGTGCCGATCTCCGGCGGACCCTGCGAGCGGACCGGCGCTCCCCGGTTCATGCCGCGAGGACCTCCGCCATCGCGGCGGCGAACGCGTCGATCTCGGCGCGCGTCCGCCGTTCCGTCACCGCGACGAGCAGGCTCCCCTCCCCCGCCCAGGGTGCGGGGACCCCGGCGAGGAACCCGAGGTTGATCAGGGCGTCCCGAACCGCTCCGGCCGGGCGCGGCAGCTCGATCGCGAACTCCTTGAAGAACGCTCTTCCGGGGAAGGCGGGCTCCACGCCCGGGATCGCCGTGAGCCGCTCGAACGCGTAGGCGGCCTTCGACGCGCACTGCCGGCCCAGCTCAGCGAGTCCATCCGGGCCCAGCCAGGCGAGGTGGACCGTCGCGGCCAGCGCCATCAACGTTTGGTTCGTGCAGATGTTCGAGGTGGCCTTCTCCCGGCGGATGTGCTGCTCGCGAGCCTGGAGCGTCAGGACGTAGCCGGGCCGGCCGTCCACGTCACGCGTCGCGCCCACGATGCGTCCGGGCATCTTCCGGACGTGTACGCGCCGGGTTGCGAGCATCCCGAGGTACGGACCGCCGTAGTTCAGCCGGTTCCCGAACGGCTGGCCCTCGGCGACCGCGATGTCGGCACCGAGCTCCCCCGGGGGCTCGAGGATGCCGAGCGACGTCGGATCGAAGATCTGGATCAGCATCGCGTCCGACGCGTGCGCCGTCTCGGACAGCGACCGGACGTCTTCGAGCACGCCGTAGACGTTCGGATGCTGCACGACCACGGCGGCGACGTCGTTGCCGACCGTCGTCCCCGGGTCGCTCCCCCAGGGCTCCGGCGCATACCCGGAGCCGCGTCCGTACGTCCGCAGGGTCTCCACGTTGCGCGGGTCGACCCCGTCGGCCACGAGCACACGGGACCGGTCGCCGGCGCGGGCCATGTTCACCGCCTCGACGAGCGCCGTGGCGCCGTCGTACAACGACGCGTTCGACACCTCGAGGGCGGTCAGCTCGCAGACCATCGACTGGTACTCGAACAGGATCTGGAGCACCCCCTGGGAGAGTTCGGGCTGGTACGGCGTGTAGGAGGTGTAGAGCTCCGATCGCCCGGCGAGCGCCCACACGACGCTCGGCACGAAGTGGTCGTACGCCCCGCCGCCCGCGAAACAGATCAGATCCTCCCCCGCCAGGTTCGCGTGCGCGAGCCCGCTCAGGTCGGCGAGGATCTCCTGCTCGGAGACGCCGAGCGGCAGGTCGAGCGCGCGGTCGAGCCGGAGCGGGGATGGGATCTGCGCGAACAGGTCGTCGACCGAGGTGGCGCCGACGGCCGCGAGCATCTCGCGGACGTCGTCGTCGGTGTGGGGTGCGAACCTCACGGCGTGGAGTGTACGGGTGCGCTCCGGAGACGCCGGGGGTCAGCCGGAGGCATCCTCGAGCCCGTACTTGGTGATCAGCGACAGGTAGTCACGCTGGTAGAAGACCTTGCAACGGATCTCCGGGTATCGCTCCCGGAGCCGGCGCACCTTCCGGTTCTTCTTCGTGACGAGCTTCTGGTTGAGCGTCGTGATCTCGATGTAGAGGTCGAACTCCTTCAGGTAGAAGTCGGGCGTGAACCGCTGCACGACGTTGCCGTCGCGGTCCCAGCCGATGTCGAACGAGGTCGGCTCGTAGTCCCAGTCGATCTGGTAGAAGTCGAGCAGGCGAGCGAACTGGCGCTCCGAGGCATGCGCGAAGCGGACGGTGTCGCTCTTGGAGGGGGATCCAGCCAGCGGCTGTGCGCTCACGTCCCTCCCGCTGCGGCCCGACGCCGCCCGGAACCACGCTTCGCCTTCATCAGGGCTTGCTCCACGTCTTCCCACACCCGATCCACCGCGATCGCGAAGACCCCCTGGCCCTGCCGCAGGAGGTCGACGACGGCCTCCGGGGAGTCGGCTTCGTACACCCCGTGCCCGTCCGAGACCAGGGTCACCGCCGAGACGGGCTTGCGCATCGTGCGCAGGTGCTCCACGGCCTTCCGGACGCGCTGGAGGGAGACACCTGTATCCAACAGGTTCTTGATCACCCGCAACGTCACCAGATCCTCGAACGAGTAGAGCCGCTGCGACCCGCTGCCCGTCGCGTCTCGGATCGACGGCGTCACGAGCTCCGTCCTGGCCCAGTAGTCCAGTTGGCGGTAGGTGATGCCCACGATCCTGCAGACCTCGGGAACCCGGTACCCCTGTTCGCTCATCTCGTCACGCTCCGAAGGGAAGAGAGGGAATCACGACGGTGTGATTCCGCAGCGTACGGGCGTCGGACACCCACGTCAAGGCGCCCCCTCGGCGCGCAGGAAGAGAGCCCTCGAGTCGGCTGCTCAAGTCTCTGGCCGCCTCGGCCGATGACCCGTCTAGTCAGGTCGGGCTAGGGCTCCCTGCCCGATCGGAGGGTTCACGGAGGGAACGATGGTCAGATCCACGGTCTTGCGGATGGCGTTGGTCGCGGCCCTCGGGGGCGCGATCCTCGGTGCGCTGCCAACGGGGGCGCACGGAGCCACGAGCACGACCACGCGGCCCCGTCACCGGATGCTGCTCGCCACGAACGCGAGCCGCACCAACCACGACCTCCGTAAGGTCTGGCTCAACGCGACGATGTCGGATCTCGCTCGGAAGCACTCGCTCGCGATGGCGAACGCGGACTCGCTCTTCCACACGAGCGACCCCGCGAAGTACTACCTCAAGGGCGTCAACTGGCACTACTGGGGCGAGAACGTCGGTGTCACGGGGGGCACGGTCCGGGATCTACAAGCGGCCTTCATGGCCTCGACCCCCCATCGCGCGAACATCCTGCACACGTCGTTCCGGCACGTCGCGATCGGTGCCGTGCGGGTCGACGGGGTGCTGTGGGTGACGGTCTTCTTCTACAACTGACCGGCAACGGAGCGATCCTAGGTCGCGAAGTCTTCGGGGCTCACGTTGTCCAGGAACTCGCGGAACTTCTCGACCTCCTCGTCCTCGTCCCCGGGGATCAGGATCGAGGCCTCCTCCAGGACCCCCTCCTCCGCGAAGATCGGAACGGACATCCGCACCGCGAGGGCGATCGCGTCCGACGGCCGGGAAGACACCTCGAAACCATCGCCGTCACGCTGGAAGGCGATCGTGGCGTAGAAGGTGCTGTCCCGGAGCTCCGTGACGACGATCCGCTGCACCTCGACGGTGAGGTCGTCGAGGATCGTCTTGAGCAGATCGTGGGTCATCGGGCGCGGCGTGACGACGCCCTGGAGCGAGAGCGCGATCGCGGCTGCCTCCGCGGCTCCGATCCAGATCGGCAGATAGCGCTCTCCCCCGCGCTCGCGGAGCAGCACGATGGGCTGATTGGTGGGCAGTTCCACACGCACCCCGGTCAGCTCCATCTCGATCATGGCCGCTCCAGCCAGGGTATCCACGGCCCCGCGAACGGGCAACTCAACGCGGGTCCGCTCACGCCGCGGCATCGGTGAGCAGCGGCGCGAGCGCGTCCGGGTCGGAACGGAGCGCCGCCAGGTCGTCGACCCGAAGGATGTCGGGATGGCTCCGGTACCGGTCCATGAAGTCGAGACCGTAGCCGACGACGAACGCATCGGGGCAATCGAAGCCGACGTACCGGGGCTCGAGGGGAACGATCCGGCGGACCGACCGATCCAGCAGCGTGCAGATCTCGAGGGAGGCGGGCTGACGCCCGCTCAGCACCGAGAGCAGGTAGCGCGACGTCATGCCCGTGTCCACGATGTCCTCGACGAGGATCACGTCGCGATCGGTCAGGTCGGCGTCGACGTCCAGCAGGATCTGCACCCGCCCGCGAGACTCCTCCGCACCCGCGTAGCGGCTGATCGCCATGAAATGGGTCTCGAGCCGGAGGTCGATCGACCGGACGAGGTCCGCGAGGAACATGGCGCCGCCCGTCAGGACCGAGACGAGGACGGGCTCTCGCCCCACGTACTCCCCGGTGATCGTGCGGCCGAGCTCCTCCACCCGGCGCCGGATCTCCTCGCGCGCGTACAGGACGCTCGCGGCCTCCGTCATGTCGGCAGGAGGCTACCAGGGAGGCCCCGGCGCCCCGCGCCGGGGCCTCAGGAGCCGACCGCGCGAACGGCGCCGGCGACGGCCCTGCCGACCGCGCCGGCGGCGCGGGCCCACCACGGCCCTCCGGAGGAGGGCGGCGGAGGGACCGCGCTCACGACGAGCGGGACCGAGCCGATCGTCAGTCCCGGGATGGAGACGGTGAGCGTCCCGACCCGCGACCCCGGGGGCGGCGGGAACGCCGCCCCCGGGCTCGCGACCAGTCGGCGTCGCACGCTCCCGAGCGTGCTCGTCGGGACGAGGGCCCTCAGTTCCGCGGCGGCGACGACCGGGACGGCGCCGCCGCGGATCCGCAAAGTGCCCTCGTCGGCCCCGGCTGCCGCGAAGGTCTGTTCGGTGAATCCGTCGAAGCCGTAGTTGAGCAGCGCGGCCGCATCGGAGAACGCCTCCCCGTGGGCGCCCAACACGATCGCGACCAGCCGCCGGCCGTCCCGCTGCGCCGAGGCGATGAGACAGGAACCCGCGAGTGCCGTCGAGCCCGTCTTCGTCCCGAAGGCGCCCGGGTAGAGCCAGAGGAGCGCGTTCCGGTTCTGGATCCGCCGCGCAGGGCCGTGCGGAGCGGGGATCGACCGGACCTTCGTCGCGGTGATCGCCGCGAACCCGTCGGTCGCGTCGGCGGCACGCACGAGCACGAGGAGATCTCTCGCCGTCGACCCCCCGCGGTCGTCGAGGCCGTTCGCCGACCGGAACTCCGTGTGGCGCATCCCCAACCGCTGGGCGCGCGCGTTCATCATCCGGACGAACGCATCCTCGCTGCCGGCGATGTGGATCGCGAGCGCGACCGCTGCGTCGTTCGCCGACCCGAGCAGCATCGCGTACAGGAGGTTCTCCACGGTGATCCGCTCCCCCGCCTGCAGGCCGAGCGTCGAGGACGCTCCGTAGTCCCCCTTCTCGAAGACCGCGCGGGGGTCGACCGTGACGACGTCGTCCGGATCGGTCCGGTCGAGCGTGATCAGGGCGGTCATGACCTTCGTGAGGCTGGCGATCGGGACACGGAGATCGGGCGACGACGCGTCCATCAGGGTGCCGGTCGTGAGATCGGCGAGCAGGGCCGACCGCGCCTCGATCGCCGGGGCGCGCATCGCGTTCGTGGGCGTCGCGAGGGCGGTCGGGAACGGCGACAGGCTCCCCTTCGGCGGCACCGGCGTCGGGGGCGGGACGGCCGTGTTCGGTGCCGCGACCGAGGTCAGGGTCGCCGAGCCCGCCACGACCGCGAGGACGAGGAAGGCCGCGACGAAGCGGCGGCGGCGGACCGGACTCACGCGGACGTCAGGTGGTCGCGGAGCGCGTTGCGCAACAGAGCCTGCTTGAACTTCCTGGACGTGGCGCTCAGTTCCGTCAGCGTCTGCGTCGCGGCCCGTCGCGCGTCGGGGTTGCGCTGCCGCAGCGTCGGTGCCACGAGCGCCTCGAAGAACGACGACTCGCGGTCCGCGAAGTGCTTGTACATCGTCAGGTGACGCGGCTCGATCCCGAGGCGGAGGAAGTCCTTCACGATCGACAGGACGACGTAGTCGTCGCCGTCGTAGTAGCGAGCTCCCTCCGGGCCGTGTGTGCAGACGATCCCGAACGATTCGAGCTCCTTGATCCGGTCGCGGTCCACACCGGTCGCGGCCGACATCTCCTCGAGCGACATCTGCAAGCCCGTCGGCGCCTCGGCGAGCTCCTCGACCGATGCCGCGCCGTCCCCGTCCGCCGACGCTTCGATCTCGTAGCCGTCAGCCTCCTCGCCGGCATCGGAGCGAGCGAGGCGCTCCTTGATCACCTTGAGCGGCAGGTACTCGTCCCGCTGCATCCGCAGGATCGACTTCAACCGGTCCACGTCGTCGGTGTAGAACTTCCGGTAGCCCGACGGTGTGCGCTCGGGGGTGATGAGCCCTTCGGACTCGAGGAACCGGATCTTCGAGATCGTGATGTCCGGGAACTCGGTCTTGACCGCGACGAGGACCTCACCGATCGATTGATAGTTGCGCGTGCCTGCCATGCTCACTCTCCCGCCGCGAAGAACGTCACCTTGAACCGCCCGATCTGCACCTCGTCCCCCGACGCGAGCTTCGTCTCGTCGACCTGCTCGCCGTTCACGTACGTCCCGTTGAGGCTCCCCACGTCGCGTACGAACCACGCGTCGCCGGACCGCCGTTCGAAGATCGCGTGCTTGCGGGAAACGGTGACGTCGTCGAGGAAGACGTCCCCTTCCGTGCTGCGCCCGACGCTCGTCGCATCCTGATCCAGCAGGAAGGTCGACCCCGCGTTCGGCCCACGCTTGACGAGAAGCAGAGCCTGACCGGGTTCGAGCTCATCATGCGGGAACGGGAACTCCTCATGGACCTCGTCCTCCGCTTCGGTCGGTGGAAGGGTGACGGTGACGTCCTCCTGAAGCGGATGTCCGCACTCCGCGCAGAATCGCGCGTCGTCCCGATTGGGATGTCCACAGTTGGTGCAGAACACCCTGAACCTTTCCTTGGGCCCGGTTCCAGCTGGAGGTCGAGGCCGACCGTCAACCCTCGACGTTCGACGCCTGGACGAAGCTATCGTACGGGTGGGAGAGGGTCAACGTGGCGTCCGACACACCGTGAACCTTCACTCCCCCTCACCCTCGAGGGGGGATGGACCCGGTCGAGGGTTGGGCTCAGCCGGCCGTTTCGACGAAGGAGCGATACGCCGCTGCATCCATCAATGTGTCGAGCGCATCCTCGCTCGCACCCTCGACGACGATCAACCACCCATCGCCGTACGGCTGCTCGTTCACGAGCTCCGGCCGGTCCCCGATCAGCGGGTTCCGTTCGGCGATCGTGCCCGATACCGGGCTGTAGACGTCGGAGACGGACTTGGTCGACTCGACCTCGCCGAACGGCGACGACGCCTGGACCGATGCGCCGACCTCGGGGAGGTCGACGTACACCACGTCGCCGAGCGCGTCCTGGGCGAAATCCGTGATCCCCACCCGGACGCGAGAGCCCTCCCGTCGCGCCCACTCGTGCTCCTGTGTGTACCGAAGATCCTCGGGGAACTCCACGATCGCCTCCTGTCAGGACGTCCCGGCCCTCAGACCCGCGCCACGATAGCTCGCACGACGGATCTCGCGGAGGTAGTCGAACGCGGCGACGTAGTACTCCGCGATCCCGACCGCGTATGCCGCCCAGCCGATCACGGTCGCGGCCTCGCCGAGCGGCAGATCGAGCGCTCCCCAGGACACGAAGGGGATCGCGGTCATCAGCGAGAAGGTGGCGATCTTGCCGATCCAGCGGACCTCGATCTTCGCGTCGCGACGCCGGATCAGCAGCACGAGCCCGACGGTGAGGACGGCGGCGTCCCTGATCAGGATCAGGGCCGCCGCCCACCAAGGGAAGACACCCCGGATCGCGAGGGCGATCAACCCGGCCGCGATGGCGAGACGATCCGCGACCGGGTCCAACACCTTCCCCAGATCGGAGACCTGGCCCGTGCGGCGGGCGATCACCCCATCCACCCAGTCCGTCGCGACCACGATCCCGAACACGATCAAGCCCGCCGTCGTGGTGTCGTGATCCAGGATCAGCGCGACGAAGACCGGGATCAGCGCGATCCGGACCGCCGAGATCAGGTTGGGGACCGTGAGGACCCGCGAGGACGACCCCGGGTCGCGCGCGGTGGCGTTCATCGGTCGGGCCGGCCGGATTCGAACCGGCGACCTTCTGACCCCCAGTCAGACGCGCTAACCAAGCTGCGCCACGGCCCGTGGGCAGGCATCCTACCGCGGCCCTCGCCGTGAGGTCCGCCCGCGGAACCGGAGCCGGATCGGAACGCCCGCGAGCCCCAGCTCCCGCCGCAGCCGGTTCTCGAGGTACCTCCGATACGTCGGACCGGGCTCCTGGGCCCCGCCGAAGATCACGAAGGTCGGTGGACACGACGTGACCTGCGTCGCGTAGTGCAATGTCCCCGTCGCACGCGGCGAAGGGCGCTCGCGTTGGGCGCGTTGGACGATGTCGTTGACCGTCGACGTCGAGGCTCGGAGGCTCCACCGTTGGTGGAGGTCGACCAGCAGCGGCGGGAGACGGTGCACCCCCTGACCGCGGAGCGCGGAGACGCGGACCGCCGCGGCATCGGCGAACGGCCTGAGCTCATCGCCGAGCATCTTGAACGTGCGATCCTTCTCCTCCACCAGGTCCCACTTGTTCGCGGCGATGAGCATCGCTCGTCCTGCTTCGATCACGCGTCGCGCGATCCGGCGATCCTCGGAGGTGAATCCGTCGGGCGCCTCGATGACCAGCACCACGACGTGCGAACGTTCGATCGCCTCGGTCGCGCGCAGGAAGCTGTAGTACTCGACGCTCCGCACGTTCTGACCTCGGCGCATCCCCGCGGTGTCGACGAACCGGACCGGATCACCTCCGGCGAGATCTGGCCACCACACGAGCGAGTCGACGCTGTCGCGCGTGGTCCCCGAGACGTCGGAGACGACGCTCCGCTCCTCCCCGAGCAACCGGTTGAACAGGCTCGACTTGCCAACGTTCGGCCGGCCGACGATCGCGAACCGCGGTTCGTCCGTCGGCTCGTCCGGTTCGGGGGCCTCGGGGAGCAGCGCGACGAGCCGGTCGAGGAGCTCCCCCGCCCCTCGGCCGTGCAGCGCCGAGACGGCGATCGGTTCTCCGAGACCGAGCGACACGAACACGGCGGCCTCGGCGTCGTCACCCGGTCGATCGGCCTTGTTCGCCGCCACCACGACCGGTCCGGCGACCTTCTGCAGCCGTCGAGCGAGCCGCGCGTCGTCCTCGGTGAT
>Ga0066388_100000621_pt1 | contig 17515 bp, 15 predicted proteins | sample PanSoiMetaGPlot6_FD_64539 | JGI IMG/M metagenome (GOLD analysis project Ga0066388, IMG submission 64539) | Tropical forest soil microbial communities from Panama analyzed to predict greenhouse gas emissions - Panama Soil - Plot 6 (Hybrid Assembly) | ecosystem: Environmental > Terrestrial >... | reverse complement strand
AGCCCGGTCGGCTTGCGCCCGCCATGGGTGAAGATCTCCCAGCGGTCGCCCTCGCCCGGCTGCGACACCTTCTTGGCATCGATCGCCACCACGATGCACTGATCGCCGAACTTCTCCGCCGCCTCCTTCACGAAGGCGCGCCGGGAGACCGCCGCGGTGTTGATCGAGACCTTGTCGGCGCCGGCGCGCAACAGCGCGCGGATATCGTCGATCGTGCGCACCCCACCACCCACCGTGAGCGGCATGAAGCAGGCCTCGGCGGTGCGCTGGACCACGTCCAGGATGATGGCGCGATCCTCGTGACTCGCCGTGATGTCGAGAAAGGTCAACTCGTCAGCGCCCGCCGCATCATACGCAATCGCGGCTTCGACCGGATCGCCGGCATCGCGCAGGTTGACGAAATTGATGCCTTTGACGACCCGCCCGTCCTTGACGTCGAGGCAGGGGATGACGCGGACTTTGAACATGATGCCTTGCCGTTGCCCGAAATCGGGCGGTCTGCCTATATGCCTGTTACTTTATCGCGGGAGCATGATCTTTGTCCGAAAACCGGTTCCCACTTTTCGGGATCATGCTCTAGGGTCCAATTGCGCGGGGCACAATGCCAAGCGGAGCGGCTTCATTCAACACCGCGGACCTGCTCCGCTCGACCGCCATTTTCCGCGAGCTCTCGGACCAGCAGCTGACCGCCATCTGGTCACAAGCCAAGGTTCTCAATCTGATACGCGGCGACGTGCTGGTGCGTCAGAACGCACCGGCTGAATCGGTCTTCTTCGTCGTGTCCGGCCGGTTCGACGTGTGGGTCGACGGCCGTGACCGCGCCATCAACGAAATCGGCGTGGGCGAGCCGATCGGCGAGATCGGGTTCTTTTCGGGCGCCCCACGCACCGCCACGATCGTGGCGGCGCGCGACTCTGTGGTGCTGGAGCTTGATCGGCCCTCGTTCAACAAAGTCGCGCTTGCGGTGCCGGCGATCTATCAGACCCTGCTCGGCGCGCTGGCGCGCCGGCTGGCCGACACCAGCGCCGGGATCGACCGTTCCCTACGGGTCGGCGTAGCTCGGACCGTCGCGGTGATCGCGGGCGGTAGCGAGCCGATCCCACCCGGTTTTTACGAGCGCCTGCGCCATGTCGCCACGCACGCCGGCAAGGCGCTCGTGCTCGACCACACACACCTGCAAGAGCGCTTTCCCGGCCAGGCTCCGGACGACCCCTCAGTCTCGCACTGGCTCAACGCGATCGAGAACGAGCACGAACTCATCATCTTTTTATGCGACTCGACCTTGACGGACTGGACTCGCAAGGCGATCCGACAAGCCGACCAGGTGATCGTCGCAGTGGCGGGCCAAGGTCCCAGCGAGCTCAATCCGACCGAAGCGTTTGCGCTTGCGGCCCACCCACCCGTGCGGCGCCGGCTCGTGCGCGTGCATGCGCGGCGCAACGGCGCAGTCGAAGGCACCGCCGCGTGGCTGCGCGATCGCGATGTCGCCATGCACCATCAGGTGGCGCTCGAGGACGATCGCGACTTCAAGAGCCTGCATCGCTTCCTGACCGGGCGCGCGCTCGGCTTCGTGGCGGGCGGGGGCGGCGGCTTTGGCTCCGCGCATATCGGTATCTACAAGGCGTTCCTTGAGCGCGGCGTCAATTTCGACATTCTGGGCGGCGCCAGCGTCGGCGCCGCGATGCTGGCTGGATTCGCATTGGGGATGAGTCCCGAGGAGGTCGATCTCGCCGCCCACGACATCTTCGTCGTCAGCAAGGGCTTCAAGCATTTCACTCTGCCTCGCTACGCGCTGCTCGATCACCTGGTGTTCGACGAGGCGCTGCGGCGGGCAATCAAGGGCGTCTCCATCGAAGATGCCTGGCGACCCTATTTCGCCGTCGCGACCGTCCTCGACGGCTCGTGGCAGGGCCCTTACCTGATCCGCAGTGGCCAGCTCTGGAAGGCGGTGCGCGCGTCGGGGTCGCTGCCCGGCATCCTGCCGCCGGTGATTTCCGACGACGGGCGTCTCCTGGTCGACGGTGGCCTGGTCGACAACATTCCGCTGCGGCCGATGAAGACCCTCAAGAGCGGTCCCAACCTGATCGCGCATTTCGGCACGCGCCGCCGCGTGCAGCGGTTGGAGATCGACTACACGAGCATCCCGGGGCGCTGGCAGCTCGCCCGCTCGCTCTTGACCAGATCAGGCCGCGAGCGGCTGCCGCCGGTGCCGGGCCCAATCGGTGTGCTGCAACGCTGCCTGGGATTGAATCAGGACCCCGCCCGGCTGCCGGTTGGCCCACTCGATCTTGTGCTGCCGGTTCCGGAGCTGCCGGGCGCCAACCTGCTCGATTTCGATCGCCATTTCGAAGTGTTCGAGGCTGCGTATCTCTGGTGCAGAAAGCACATCGATGAGCTTGGCGAGCGGGCCGATCCGGCGTTAGCCGCCATCATGGCGACACGGGATTGAGCCCGCCATGCCGAACCCGCGAGACGCTCGTGGCTAAATCGTCGAGGCGGTGATCGCGGTCACATCGCAGCGGCGAACTTCCCGCTATGCCGACGGTGCAAACGAAACCAGCGCGCATCGGCCTTCGAGCGAGCTCTCAGGGCCAAGCGCCTTTCGAGATCAGGAGGAATGCCATGCGAAAGTCCCTTCTCTTCTTCGCGATTGCTGCGTCCGCCGTCCTCGTCGCCGACGCGGCGTCAGCAGCCAACAAGATTCGCCCGCTTCAGAACAAGTATTCGAGAGCAGCACTCCAAAGTGCTTGTTCGGCCGGCGGCGGCACCTTCTCGAGCGCCGCAGATGGCGGTGGCTATGGCTGCTACAGGCAAAATTGCGACGGCAAGGGCGGCCTCTGCAGCATCGGTTGCGACAACCGGGGCAATTGCTACGGTTCTACCCCCGCGATATTGGTGCCAAAGTCTACGGGTGGCGCCAAGGGCAATTTGAACACGATACCAACGGTACCCGTCAAAGGCCTGGTCCGCAGCAACGCCGTAATCAACCCCGCAAAGGTAACAACGGGAGCGGCTTCCAATTCATCGCTTCGCTTCAGCAGCGGACGTCGTTAGGAAGGCGGCACGCCTGCTCATCGTGTTGCGGCGGCAACGAGCGCCAGCGCTGCCGCCGCATCGAGCCGGCCGTCATAGAGCGCGCGGCCGGCGATCGCGCCTGCAAGCTTGCGCGCACGCGGTGCGAGCAGCGCCCGCACGTCGTCGAGCGACGCGAGCCCCCCCGAGGCGATCACCGGAATGGAGACTGCGTCGGCAAGCGCGATGGTGGCATCGAGGTTGAGGCCCTTGAGCAGGCCGTCGCGGGCAATATCGGTGTAGATGATCGCAGCAACGCCGGCGTCCTCGAAGCGGCGCGCGATATCGAGCGCCGCAAGCTCGGAGGCCTGCGCCCAGCCTTCGACCGCGACCTTGCCATCGCGCGCATCGAGCCCGACCGCGATGCGATCCGGAAACGCGCGCGCCGCGCGCTTCACCAGCTCCGGATCGCGCACCGCCGCGGTGCCGATGATCACGCGATTGACGCCTTTGCCAAGCCAGCCTTCGATCGTCGTCATGTCACGGATGCCGCCGCCGAGCTGCACCGGGATCGCAACCGACTCGAGAATCCGCTCGACCGCCGCCGCATTGACGGGCCTGCCGGCGAAGGCGCCGTCGAGATCCACAATGTGCAAATACTTGAAGCCCTGCGCCTCGAACTCATGCGCCTGCGCGGCCGGATCGCGATTGAAGATGGTGGCGCGCGCCATGTCGCCCTGCTCGAGGCGCACTGCCAGCCCTTCCTTGAGGTCGATGGCCGGAAACAGAATCACGGCGTCCACGTCAGGAAGTTCGCGATCAGCTTGAGCCCCAGCCGCTGGCTCTTCTCCGGATGGAATTGCGTGCCCACGACGGTGTCGCGGCCGACGATGGCGGTCACTGGCCCGCCGTACTCCGCCTGCGCGATGAGATCGCTTCGCTCGGCTGTCCGGAGCTCGAACGAGTGCACGAAATAGGCGTGCAGGCCGCTCCGCCCCACCGCAATGCCGTCGAGCAGCGGATGCGGCTGCATCGCATTGAGCGTGTTCCAACCCATGTGCGGGATCTTCAGGCTCGGATCCGAGGGGGTGATGCGGTCGACCTCGCCTGGGATCCAGCCGAGCCCTTCGGTCACTTCGTATTCGCGCCCGCGCTCGGCCATGAGCTGCATGCCGACGCAGATGCCGAGGAACGGCCGGCCCTGCTGACGCACCCGCAGATTGAGCGCCTCCACCATGCCGGCAACCGCATCGAGGCCGCGCCGGCAGTCCGCGAACGCACCGACGCCGGGCAACACTACGCGATCGGCGCGGGCGACCTCGTCCGGATCGCCGGTCACCACGATCGGCTGCTCGTGCCCGCATTCGCGCGCCGCACGCTCGAACGCCTTGGCGGCCGAATGCAAATTGCCGGAACCGTAGTCGACAATGGCGACGGTCACCGGCGGGTCCCCGGTTGCGGAAACAAGCCGATGACGTCGGGCGCCGCCGCGGCCTGCCGCGACTGCGGCTCCGCCGTCGTGTGTGGGGCCGCGCCGCCGCTCTTGACCCAGACGTCGAAGAACCGCCGCTCGGCGGCCTCCAGATCATCCGCCACGATGACCCCGAGATTGGTCCAGCGCCGCCGGCCGAGTGTGAACCGGCGCAGCGTCGCCGATTCAATGCCAACCAGGAGCGCAAGCAACAGATTGGCGATGGACCTGGCGGCCGCCCCCTCGCTCAGGACGATAAAGATGGTCTCCAGCGCGACCGAAACGCCGACATAGCCGAGCAGCACCAGCCACATGCGGTGGCGCAGCATCCAGAACGGCCCGAACAGGAACGCCCAGAACGAAAAACCGTCGCGCACGAACTCGAAGCGCTCGGGGTCGCTCGTTTGCTCAAACTGTTTCGGCGGCGGCTCGTGCACAGTGTAGACGGCCATTGGCAAACCTCAGTTCGTCGCTCGCGTTGCGCTCACCCCCCAATGAGCCTCTAGAGTGAGCCTTCAGGTGAGCCTCTAGAGTGAACCCTTGGTCGACGGAATCTCGTCGGCGGCGCTCGGATCGATTGCGACCGCAGTCCTTAGAACCCGCGCCAGACCTTTGAAGCAAGATTCGGCGATATGATGATCGTTGGTGCCGTAGAGCATTTCGACGTGCAGCGTCACGCTGGCATTCATCGCAAAAGCCTGGAACCACTCCTGCACCAGCTCGGTGTCGAAGGTGCCGACCTTGTCGCGCACGAACTCGGCCTTGAACACCAGGAACGGCCGCCCCGAAATATCGATCGCCACCCGCGTGAGCGCCTCGTCCATGGGCATGTGCACGTCGGCATAGCGGGTAATGCCTTTCTTGTTGCCGAGCGCCTCGCGCACGGCCTGCCCAATCGCGATGCCCACATCCTCGGTGGTGTGGTGATGATCGATATGCAGATCGCCCTTGGCCTTCACGGTCAGGTCGATGCGCGAATGGCGCGCCAGTAGATCGAGCATGTGGTCGAGGAAACCGATTCCGGTCGCAATGGATGATGCGCCGGTGCCATCGAGGTCGAGTGCGACCGCAACGTCGGTTTCCTTGGTGGTGCGTTTGACAGTGGCTTGGCGCATGCGTGGATCCATCAGGTCGCCGGCCTTGTATCAGGCGCTGGGCGACTGCGCCACCACCGGTCCGCGCTGTCCCGAGCGAGCGCAGAAAGACCCCATTCCGCCCATGACGACGAGATGGGTCCCGGCGGCTCGCTTCGCTCGGCCGGTGACAAGCTGGGGGATGGCATAGCAAGCCGACGTTAACAATCCAGCTAGCTCGGACTTGCGGCGAGAACGCAGCCCGGTCCCGCCCGGGAATTGCGTCGCGTTGTCTCAGGTCTTACATGTTGGCCCTCAACGGGATTTCTCGACCCATGCAAGCTGCGCAACCACCGTCCTGGCACGGAACTACCATTCTGACAGTCCGTAAGGGCGGTGTGGTCGCGATCGGCGGTGATGGCCAAGTGTCGATCGGCCAGACCATCGTGAAGGCCAACGCCAAGAAAGTACGGCGCCTGGGCAAGGGCGACGTGATCGGCGGTTTTGCCGGCGCGACCGCCGACGCCTTCACGCTGTTCGAGCGCCTTGAAGGCAAGATCGAGCAATATCCGGGTCAGCTTACGCGCGCCGCAGTCGAGCTGGCAAAGGACTGGCGCACCGACCGTTATCTCCGCCGGCTCGAGGCCATGATGATCGTCGCCGACACGCAGGTGTCACTGGTGCTGACCGGAACCGGCGACGTGCTCGAGCCGGAGAACGGCGTCATGGGCATCGGCTCGGGCGGCAACTACGCGCTTGCGGCTGCGCGCGCGCTCGCAGATGGCCCGCTCGATGCCGAAGCGATCGTGCGCCGCTCGCTCGATATCGCGGCCGATATCTGCGTCTACACCAATCGAAACGTCACGATCGAGACGTTGCGGGGCACCTGACAGATGCGCCAGGACATTTATCGGTTCCGCCCGATGGCGGTGGATGACTTGCCGCTGGTGCGGCGCTGGCTTGAAACCCCACATGTCAGCGAGTGGTGGGGCGATCCGCCCGAGCAGCTCACGCTGGTGACTGAAGATCTCGATGAGCCTGCAATGGATCAGTACATCGTGATGGCGAACGATCGTCCGTTCGCCTATCTGCAATGCTATCATCAGACCGCTTGGCCGGAGAACGGGCTGGGGCTGCATCCGGCAGGCACGCGCGGCATTGATCAGTTCATCGGCAAAGCCGACATGGTCAGCTGCGGCCACGGCTCCGCCTTCATTCGCACATTCACTGACGAGCTGCTGGCGGCTGGCACGCCTCGCATCATTACCGATCCCGACCCGGCCAATGCGCGTGCGGTCCGCGCCTATGAAAAGGCTGGCTTTCTCAGGCAGCGCGAAGTCGACACGCCGGACGGCCGCGCTCTTCTCATGGTACGCAACGCATGACCGACTTCTCCCCCCGCGAAATCGTTTCCGAACTCGACCGCTACATCATCGGCCAGGGCAACGCCAAGCGCGCGGTCGCGATCGCGCTGCGCAACCGCTGGCGCCGCCTCAAGCTCGACGAGCGGCTGCGCGAGGAAGTGCTGCCCAAGAACATCCTGATGATCGGCCCGACCGGCGTCGGCAAGACCGAGATTTCGCGCCGCCTCGCCAAGCTCGCGGGCGCGCCGTTTCTCAAGGTCGAGGCGACCAAGTTCACAGAGGTCGGTTATGTGGGTCGCGACGTCGAGCAGATCGTGCGCGATCTCGTCGAGATCGCGATCACACTGACCCGCGAGCGCAAGCGCAAGGACGTGCAGGCGCGCGCGCAGCAGGCCGCCGAGGAGCGCGTGGTTAATGCGCTGGTGGGCGAGAATGCCAGCGCATCCACCAAGGACGTGTTCCGGAGGAAGCTGCGCGCCGGCGAGCTCAACGACAAGGAAATCGAGATCGAGGTGCAGGCCGCCTCCCCCGGCCTACCGATGTTCGAGATCCCCGGAATGCCCGGCGCCCAGATGGGCGCGATCTCGATCGGCGACATTTTCGGCAAGCTCGGCGGCGGCCGCACCAAGACGCGTCGCGTCACGGTCGAGGAATCCTATGAGATCCTGATTGCCGAGGAATCCGACAAGCTTCTGGACAGCGACCAGGTCGTGCAGGAGGCGCTCAAGGCGGTCGAGCAGAACGGCATCGTGTTCCTCGACGAGATCGACAAGATCGCCGGCCGCGAAGGACGCCACGGGGCTGATGTGTCGCGCGAGGGCGTGCAGCGCGATCTCCTCCCGCTGATCGAGGGCACCACCGTCTCGACCAAGCACGGCGCGGTCAAGACCGACCACATCCTGTTCATCGCGTCAGGCGCCTTCCATCTCTCCAAGCCCTCCGATCTGTTGCCCGAGCTGCAAGGCCGACTGCCGATCCGGGTCGAGCTCGCCGCGCTCACGCGTGATGATTTCCGCCGCATCTTGACGGAGACCGAGGCCTCGTTGATCAAGCAATACGTGGCGCTGATGGCGACGGAGGGGGTCACGCTTGAGTTCACATCTGACTCGATCGACGCCATCGCGGACGTGGCGGTCGCGGTCAATGCCAGCGTGGAGAATATCGGCGCGCGACGGCTCCAGACCGTGATGGAGCGGGTGCTCGACGAGATCTCGTTCACGGCACCCGACCGCTCCGGCGACAGCGTCAAGATCGACGCCGCCTATGTGCAGAAGCACATCGGCGATCTCGCGAAGAACGCTGATCTGAGCCGGTTTATCTTGTAGGTCCTCGCCGCGCCTGCCCCATCGTTGTAATGAACGACACACTCTCCATGTCATGGCCGGGCTTGTCCCGGCCATCCACGTATTCATTCACAAAGCAAGCAAGACGTGGATGCCCGCGAAATAAGCGCGTTCACGCGCGTCTTCGACGCGCTATGCGCGGGCATGACGAGTGCGTATTGAGCGCATCCGTATTCCTCACTACGGCCGCACCAGCGCGATCTCCCGGCTTGCCGCCCATTCCTGCAAGTCGCGGCGGTTGAGCGCATGCGCCATGAGATCGGGGAATTGATCCGGCGTGCAGGCGAAGACCGGGCAGCCGAGCGCAGCAAATTTCTGGGCGTGATTCGTGTCGTAGCCCGGCCGCCCGTCATCGGAGAGCGCGAGCAGAACGATCAGATTGACGCCGCTTGAAACGAGCGCGGTGGCACGCTCGAGCATCTCCGGTGCGTTGCCGCCCTCGAACAGATCGGTGATCAGGATCAGGTGCGTCTTGGCCGGCTGTGCCACCAGGTTCTGGCAATAGGCAAGCGCCGAGTTGATGTCGGTGCCGCCGCCGAGCTGAACCCCGAAGAGCACTTCGACCGGGTCGGCCAAATCCTCGGTCAAATCCACGATCGCGGTGTCGAAGCACACAAGCTTGGTGTCGATCACCGGCAGCGACGCCATCACGGCCGCGAAGATCGACGAATAGACCACCGAGGTCGCCATCGATCCCGACTGGTCGACGCAGAGGATGACGTGATCGAGATCGGCGCGCGTCTTGGTCTGCCGGGCAACGCCGATCAGGCGCTCCGGGATGATGGTTTTATGCTCGGCCTGCCAGTGGCGGAGATTGGCCTGTATGGTGCGCGGCCAGTCGATATCGGAGAAGCGTGGCCGGTTGGTGCGCTTGCCGCGCAGAATGGCCCCGCGGATGGTCTCGGCAGTCGCGTGCGCCAGCCGCTTCATGAGTTCATCCACGACCTTCTTGACCACTTGCCGGGCAGTGTCGCGGGTCTTCTCGGGGATGGCGGAGCGCAGACTGATCAGATCGGCGACGAGATGGACGTCCGCCTCCAGTGTCGAAAGGAATTCGGGCTCCAACATCATGGCCTTGAGATTGAGCCGCTCGAACGCATCGCGCTGAATGACCTGCACCACCGGCGCCGGGAAGAATTCCCTGATATCGCCAAGCCAACGCGCGACACGGGGCGCAGAAGCGCCCAGCCCGGCTCTACGGCTCGACCCGCCGCCATCGCCGCGGTCATAGAGCGCCGAGAGCGCGCGATCGATGCGCAGGTCGCGCTCCGAGAGCCCGTCGGCGTCCTCGCCCCCGAGCACCAGCCGCCAGCGGCGGCGCCGCTCCTCTTGCGCTGCATCAGGCATGGCTCTTGATCCCGAGAATCTGGAACAGCAAAGGCAGCGCCTTTTCGAAGCCAGGGCTGACGACCCCGACGGCTGACGCTACCGGCGTCGCGGCAGCGCCCTTGCCGACCTCAGCCAGGAGGCGCCGGCGTTCCATCATCCCGAAACTGCTGAAGGCACGCCGCAGCATCGGCAGAAGTTCGACGAAGTCCTCCTCCTTCGGCTCGCTCAGCCAGACATCGACCATGTCCCGCAATGTGTGATCCTGCAGGATCACCTCGGCGCTCGACCCCAGGAACCCCTCCAGCCATTGCCCAACGGCCTTTGGCGGCACTGTGGGCGAGAGTGAGCGCGCGAAGGCGGTGGCGACCGCCTCCTGACTCAAAGTGCCGCGGTCGTACATGAGACGCAGCGCCAGGCCCGCGATCAGCGGCACCACCGCTGGATCATCGATGAGCGTCGCCAGCCGCGTATTCCATTCCGCGCTCAGGTGCGCATCATCAAGGAGCGTCATGGTGGCGTCGAAGCCGGTCATGGCCCGCCGCGTCGCTTCCGCCGCGGCGTCGTCGAGATTGCGGCAGGCCAGCGCAATGCCGGCGTTGACTTCGACAGCCAGCGCGCGGGCGAGCGCCGACAGCGCCTCGACCGGCATCTTGCGCGCGGTGCCGTAGCGCAGGATCGACACCAAAGGCGGCACGGCAAGCATCAGCGTGGTCACGTCAACCGCAGCAACCGCGGCGGCCTGCAGCTGCGCGATACAGTGCTCGGCAGCCTCGGGCAGATCGGACAGCAGGCAGCGGCGCACCAACGCGGCGAGATTGGAAATCTGGCTGCCTTCTGCCGCACGCGCCTTGGCGGCACCGGCCGCCGCCTGCTCGATGGTGACTCCGTAGATGAGCGCCTCCGCGAGCTTCACCGACAGCTCCGGCGCCCAGGCGAGCCGCCAGATTTCGCGAAAGGTGCCGCGCCCCGCCTCTGCCTCCACCAGCCGCCCCCAGGTCACGCCCAGGAGATCGAGCCGATGCAGCAGCACCGATTTGGCGAGGCCCGTCTCGGTGCGCAGGTCGAGCGCAATGTCCTGCTCGAGCGCCTCAGGTTTGAGACGCAACCGGCGCTGCCAGGCGGCGAGATCGGCCGCGAGCGGCATCTGCGGAACGCTGTCGTCGAGGTTGCCGATCGCCTCGCCGACCACAAGGCGGGCCTCGATCAGGCGGAACGGCGTGGCGTCGCCATGACAGAGCGCGCCGAGCGTCGCGTCGCGCATCTCCTCGAGCCCCGGCGTCGCATGACCGCGCAGCGCGGCGAGCGCCACCGCAAGCCGCGCCGCCTCGATGGCCGAGGCGGTCGCAGCCGTGTGGCCCTCCGCGCGCAACAGCGTCGCGACCTTGCTCTGCCAGGTGGCGGCAAAGACATCGGGCGCAACGTGCGCGCGATCGCCCTCATAGAGCCCCCACAGATGCGCGTACCAGCCCGGTGATCGCACACCCGCGCCATAGCCCGAAGCGGCGGCAAGCCGCGTCTCGGTCCACGGCACCCAGGTGATCTCGGTTTTCGTTTTCGGGACATCCTTCAGCGTTGCGCGATCGTCGCTCGCCGACATCTTCCGGCGCAGCGCCGGCACGTGCCAGGCACCGACCACGACCGCGATCGGGCCCTCGTGCTCCTTCAGCGCCTTGCGGATCTCCTGGCGCATATGGGCTTCGCGGCGCGCCTCGCGTAGAGCGGCGGCCGAGCCGCGGGAGAGCTCATCGGTTGCGGCGCGCAACGCCGTCATTGCCTCCTCGATCGAAGCGAAGACCTCGCGCGCTGCGCCACGGCTCTCCACCAGCGCGTTCCAGAACGCTTCCCCATCGGCATGGCCGGAGATTTCAGCGAGGCGGTCGAGCGGGTCGCTATCGAGCGGTTCAGGCTTCTCCGATGTCACTTCCGACGGCTCGTCCTCTTGCGCTTCCGGGTCTTGCTCCGGCTTGGCGTTCTTCTCCTCGGCGCGACAGGCGAGCGACATCGCCGCCGGCCAATCAATGAAGCGCACCGGCCGCTGACGGGCGAGGCTCCAGCGCATCGCCTGCCATTCCGGCGAGAACACCGCGAACGGATAGAACACAGCCAATGCCGGCTCGTCCTTGGCATAAGCAAGGAGCGCGACCGGCGGGCGCATGCCCGGCGCCGGCGCGTATAAAATTAGCGCATCGCCCTCGGGCGGCCCCTCGATCAGAACCGCCGCTGGCTGCAATGCTTCAAGCGCGGCCACGACGCTCGCGGCCGAGCCGGGCCCGTGATGGCGGATGCCGAAGAGGTGGACGCGCTCGTCCATAGCTCAGATCACTTCACGGATCGCCGTGTAGAGATCGGACCAGCCGTCGCGTCCCCGCACGACGTTTTCGAGATACTCTTGCAGCGCCACTGAATCCTGCACCGGGTCCTTGACCACGGCGCCCACGAGGTTGCCGGCGAGGCTCGACGCATCGACCTTGCCGCCGCCGAAGTGCGCGGCTTCCGCCCAGGCGCTGACGCCAACGGAAATCGCCTCCGCGGTCGAGAGCGAGCCGGTGACGGTCTTGAGCTTCATCTTGCCGTTCAGGGTTTGCCCGTCACGCAGCTCGCGGAACAGCGTGACGATGCGCGCGATCTCCTTGTCGGCCGGCGCGATCGGCGGCAGCTTGAGGCTCGTGCCGATCTCCTGCACGCGCTTGACCACGATCTGCGTCTCCTCCTCGAGCGAGGACGGCAGCGGCAGCACCACCACATTGAACCGGCGCTTCAATGCCGAGGACAATTCGTTGACGCCCTTGTCGCGGGTATTGGCGGTCCCGATAACGTTGAAGCCGCGCTGGGCGTCGACCGCCGTATTGAGCTCCGGGATCGGCAGCGTCTTCTCCGAGAGCACAGTGATCAGCGTGTCCTGCACGTCCGATCCCATGCGGGTGAGCTCCTCGAGCCGTACGATCGTCCCCTCCTCCATGGCGCGCATCAGCGGCGTCGGCACCAGCGCCTCGCGCGAGGGTCCTTTCGCCAGGAGCAGCGCGTAGTTCCAGCCGTAGCGGATCTGGTTCTCGTCGGTGCCGGCGGTGCATTGGATGAGCCGCCGCGACGAGCCGGAGATCGCCGCCGCCAGATGCTCGGAGACCCAGGACTTTGCGGTGCCCGGCACGCCGAGCAGAAGCAGCGCGCGATCGGTCGCAAGCGTCGCCACCGCGGTCTCGATCAGACGTCGGTTGCCGACGTATTTGGGTGCAATGACCGTGCCATCGGCCGCCTTGCCGCCCATCACATAGGTCACCACCGCTTGCGGCGAGAGCGTCCAATTGGGCGGCCGCTCGCGCTCGTCCTTCTTGGCGAGAGCGGCAAGCTCCTCGCCGAAAATGTCCTCGGCCGATTGGCGAAGCATGGTGGTCATCGGCAATACTCCCTTGCCTACAAGTGATCAGGCAGCCTCAATGATATCGAGGAGCGACAGTGCGGCGAGCGCGCGAGCATTGAGATCTGCCGACAATGGAGCGAGCTGCTTGCGCAGCGCATCACGCAGCGCCTGCGGAACCAAGGTCGCGATGGTCGAGAACATGAGCGGGTCGGGCATATTTTGCTCGGCAAGACCGAGAAGATCGAGCCATGCTTTTGAAGCCAGCAACTGTTCGGCCGTTGGAGCCGGAAGCGGCGCCCGGAGCTTTGCATAGAGGCGCATTACGGCGCCGGGTATCTCCCGCCAGAGATCGGGCTGGATGGCGGCTGCGCTCCAGGCCGCCGGATCAAGGATGTCGATGTCATCGGCCTGGACCATTGCGACCCATGCATACACAAGGCCTTCGCGCACCAGACGCGCAAGCACGTCGTAGCGCCGCGACTGCGAGGCCTGCACCGCCAGCACAGTCGACAAGATCTGATCGTACGCAGTCGCCGCGGCAACGTCATCGATGGAGAGCTCAAGCCCCTTCGCAAAGTCGTCCAGTGCAATCGTGCCGAACGTGCTGATCGCCCAGGCTTCGCGCTGCCATTCCTTCACTGTTGCCGGATATTCCAGCTGCAGCGCCGTACGGCGACGCAGCACTCCTGCACTCACCCGCTTGATGCGGCTCAGGCACTCCTGCAGGAGCTTGGCCGCCTGTGGTGAGCCAGGCAGCCGCGCAAGCAAGCCTTCAGCGGCCTCGCGCACGGTCGGGGCGCGGTCCTTGGCGAGGCCTTCGAGGAAGGGTTGGTCTGCCAGCGAAAGATTTTCAGAAAGCGCCTTCACCAGCACCAAGCGAACGGGCGCCTGCTCGCTCGCAAACACGCCCTCGACCAGCGCACGCGCATGGGCTGCGTCAGTAGCGCGCAGGCCGCGGATGAACGCTGCCCGCTGCGCTGGGCGCCCATGCATCCAATTGGTTTCGTCGATGGTTTCGACGAAGGAATAAGTATCGGGGGTCGTCGCGGTGGCATGACGCTGCGTCCAGGCGACCGCGCTGGCACCGAGCTGGTCGGCATGCGCCTTCACGAAGTCTTCAAGCCGCGCCAGGTCGAATGGATGCAGACGCAGCCGCCGGCGCTCCATTGCGTCGGCGACAGCGAGCGCGACGGCGTCGGTCGGGTCGCCGCTTTTGCCCGAGAGCAGCGATAGCAGCAGCAGGCGCGCCGCTTCGGGCACGATCGCGCGCTCGTCCGGAAACAGGGACTCGACGGACGCTGCAGCCACACCGGCAGGACGTCGAAATCGATTGTGCTGGCCAAGGAGCGCGAGCGCCTTCAACGCGGCTTTCGGATCGTCCGGCGCGATCAATCCGCCGAACGCTTTCTGCACCGGCGCGGCCGCACGAGCGGTGCCCAGCATCACGCTGCGGGTCAGGGTTTCGGCGGCGGCGGCATCGAGCATGGCTGTTATCCAGGAAGCCAGCGTCCGAGCGGCGTCTCGGCGAATTTCAGATCGAGGCGACGGCCGTCCCACACGCCGAAGGCATCGATGCCGCCAACCCCGACCAGCGGAAGCAACGCGTCATCTTCCTTCGATTTGATCGGCAGAGCGGCTTTGGAATCAGAGAGAACGAGACCGTCAGTAACGCGGGCAACAACCGCGTTGTGGATCGCGATCGGCCAGTCGCTAAGCCACGGTCGAGTGCTGAGGCTAGCCTCGTAACGGTCAAGCGCGCCCGAGACGTCATCCGGTGGCGCCTGCCAGTGGCCCTCCTTGGTCATGCTGCCAAACTGCTCCGCAATGATCGCGCGCAATGGCGCACCCGATGGATAAAAAACGAGCTCCGCCTCGAGGGTCTCGCCGGCCGAATAGGTCTTGCCGACCGCACCGACCGAGACCGGCACGAAATCCATCAGCACGGCAAAGCGCGGGCCATCGGCCTCGCCTAGACGCGCAAGCCAGGTCTCCAATCGTCGCAGCTTGTCGGGCTGAATCTCCTGCGTGGCAGCGAGCACCATCCAGCGGTCGCGCACGCGCGTCGCCTGCGGCTCGCTGAGCAGCTCCTCGCGCGTCATGGTCCATCCGACCATGAGCCGCAGATCGGTTTTCAGCGCCTCCGGCAGCTCGGCCTGGCGACGATAGGCCTCGGCAATCAGGTGCAATTCGCCGAGCTTCTCGATCAGGAAATCCGTGCGCAGCGCCTCCGGCAGGCCAAACAACGCTGCGGGAAGTTGCTCGATCCGGCTCGCGAGCCCGCTCGCCTTCGCGTCCACCAGACGCCTTGCCGCCAAGCCACACTGCTCGCGCGCAACGCTCTGGAAGCCGGCCAGCCCGCGCTCGAGCTGATCGAGGATCCAGAGATCGAGCTCCTCCACGCCGGCAAGGATCGCGGCCTCGCGCTCGGCGCGGTTGCGCTCGCGTTGCGCGGCGGCGCGCGCCTGCGCTTTCGGATCGGGTGCCGGGCTTTCCTGCTCAAGCGCAGCGTCGATTGAAACTTTGGCCTTCGCTTCCGCCTTGTCCGGCGCCGATCGTGCCGCTCCCGGCCCACGCCGCCGCCCTAGCCAGTCGTTCACCCAATCAGGTTGCGGCTGCTTGTCGATGGCGCGGCCTTCGGCCCGCATCCACATCAAGGCCAGCGCATGCTTGCAGGGAAATTTGCGGCTGGGGCAGGTGCACTTGTAGCCAAGGTCGGTCTCGGAGATCACCACACGATAGGGCTGTGATCCGGAGCCCTGGCATTCGCCCCAGACGAGCCCGGCATCGCTGCCGGCAATCACAGGCCAGCTGCGCGGATTGAGCAGCTTGCGCGCGGCGCTCAACGAGCTTTGGTCGGGCGCGATCTCTTCGACCTTTGCCAGCGTCAGACTCATCACACGCTCGCCGTTACGCTAACCTGGGATGAGAGCGAATAACACGTCCCCGCACGTCACGCGAGCAACGGGATTCTTGCGCGAGCGGTGCTCACTCACCGCCCGCGGCGCAGCCGCACATAGAACGCGCCGGCGCCCCCGTGCGCCGCATGCGCTTCCTCGACCCCGAGCACATGGCCGCGCAGCTCCGGCAATGCCAGCCAGAGCGGCACCTGCCGCCGCAGCACGCCGCGCCCCCGGTCGACATCGGCTCCGCCCTTGCCGGTGATCACCAGCACGGTCTTGGCACCCTCACCCTGCGCGCGATGCAGGAACCGCAACAGCGCGGCATGCGCGTCGCTGAGCGTGCGGCCATGCAGGTCGAGGCGGGCGTCGATCTCGACCTGGCCGCGCGCGAGCCGCTGCTTGAGCCTGCGGTCGATCGGCATCAGCGGCGCCGGCGCCTTGACGGCCACCCGCGCCGGTGCGGCATGCGCGCGCAGCGACGACGACTGCGCCTTCGCGTGCGACTTGGAATGCGCGCTGGAATGCGATTTGGCCGCTGGACGCGCGCCTTCAGGCTGATCGCGGCGCATGCGCCGCCGCTTGAGCGGCAGGATCGATCGCGTAACAATCTGCCAAAGCGCCTGATCCTCGTCGGACAGCCTGCGCGGCTTGTCGTCTCCGCTCATGTGCCGGATTTCGACTTGCCAGCCTGCCGGGGCGATTTCGCGTTCTTCGCGTCGCCGGACTTGCTCGACTTGGCACTCGACTTGGCATTGTCGGATTTGCCGTTGCCAACTTTGCCATTATCAGATCGGTCGGACTTGCCTTCGCTCTTGCCTTCGCTTTTGGCGGCGACCTCGGTCGGCATCGCCGGCTTCGCGCGCGGCAGCGGCATCTTGCGGCCGGCCTCGAGCATATCGAGCGAGCGCGGCATCAGCATCACGAAGCGGCCCTGGTGACGGATGCGCCCCGCCACCTTTCCGGCCTCGTCGCCTGCGCCCCAATAGAGGTCGGCGCGCGCCGGCCCGATGATGGCAGAGCCGGTGTCCTGGGCCACCATCAGGCGGTGGAACCTGGTTGCTGGCCGCGGGCCGTCGATCGGCAGATCGGACTCGATGAAGAACGGCGTGCCGTAGACATGGATCTTGTCGACCGCGATCGAGCGCCCGGGTGTGAGGTGCGCGCCTTGCGCGCCCACGGGCTCGTCCTCTCGATTGAGCCCAGTGATACGGAAGAACACGAACGACCTGTTGGTGCCGCGCACTTCCTTGGAGAGATCCGGATTGGCCAGCATCCAGCGCCGGATGCGGTCCATCGACATCTCTTCGCGCGGGATCAGATTGCGCTCGATCAGGATGCGCCCCACCGCCGTATAGTTGTGGCCATTATGGCCATCGTAGTTGAGACGCAACAGCGTGCCGTCCTCGAGCCGGACGCGGGCGGAGCCTTGGATCTGGATCGACATCGCCTCGAACGGGTCGGCGAGGTAGCAGATCTCGAGCTTCTTGCCGTCGAGCGCGCCGTCCTCGATCGCCAGCCGATCGTGATAAGGCTCGAGCTGCTTCTTGTCGTTGAGCCGGCCGACGGTACCGCGGTTGGGAAAGGCAAAGCTTGCCTTCTTCTGACCCTGGTTCTGATTCTGGACCGGCTTCTGACCCTGAACGACGAGGTCGGGCGGCCGCCGGT
>Ga0066388_100000620_pt1 | contig 17517 bp, 15 predicted proteins | sample PanSoiMetaGPlot6_FD_64539 | JGI IMG/M metagenome (GOLD analysis project Ga0066388, IMG submission 64539) | Tropical forest soil microbial communities from Panama analyzed to predict greenhouse gas emissions - Panama Soil - Plot 6 (Hybrid Assembly) | ecosystem: Environmental > Terrestrial >... | reverse complement strand
CGAGATCCGAGATCGGACGCCGCTCCATCGTCTTCTATACGAAAGGCGAATGTTGGGATCTCGGAGCGGACTTTGGGCTAGTCGCACCCAAGAGGAAGGCGTACCTTGGGGCCATTCCCTCCCAGGCTCCCCAGCGACGTTCGCCCCGTCGCGCCTACGAATGCAGTGGCAGACGAAGGATGAGGCAAAGGATCGGACGGAGTGGAAGAGCGCGATGCTGAAACAAGAATTGAAGGCAGCGACTGAATACGCCCTCCACGAGAAACGAACTCCTCGAGTTCCTCTCCAGCGCGAGACGGTGTATCAGTGGGCTTGCACTAGTCGATCGTGCCATCGGTTCCAAGCAGGATGCAGGGTAGCCCGCGCTGCTTTAGGACAGATCCACCCTTGAGGGTAGCCGCTACCTATGCCTTGGCGGTTGCTGGCGTCTCCGTACTTCTCTGGGTGCTGTTTGCGATGGCTACACCGAACAACCCGCCAGATCTCGAGGAAACCCTCGCGATCGTCCTCTTCTCAGCTATCGCGGTCTCAGCGGTGCTGGCCCTTCTGAAATCGCGCACTCCGAGAGGGCCCGATGACAAACCGCGTTGAGGGGATTCTTACATTACTAGTTCTTATCGCAGGTCTGACCTCGTGTGCTCATTATCACCGGGATAGGTTGATGTCCGACCCCCGATTGCGGGGGAGCGTTCGCGATGAACTTCTTCGGGGAGATGATGAGGCGCCGAACTTCGGCGCGTACAGTTACGTGCTTTTTGGTGCTCCGCCATCTAACAATCTGGAGCGAGACCGCTACCTATCGGTCCTTCGCGCCTGGGCTAGGGCGATTGAGCCCATGGATAACGATTGGAAGCAATATGCGCGTACATTGAACATTACTTACGTGCCGGTCCGGTGCGTCCTGTACAGGCACGAGGCCCCCGATAGCCTGCTCGCCAACTATGACTATGAGAGGGCATCGTCAATCCTTTTCCGACTTGGTGGAGCGAAGGGACGGGGGCCATTTATCGTATCAATTATGCACAGTATCGATAACCTCGAGGCGGGCGACGACATACTGTGGCAGGACCTCGGTCGTACGGCGCCCAAACTGTGCGATCTGCGTATGAGTTGCTTCTTGAACGTCGTTCGCGCTCCGCGGCACTGGCATGAAGCGGGGTTAGAGGCCTTTCTCATTCAGATACGAGAGGCCTTGGCCCAGGCTGGCGCTGCTACCCCAGCGGTGCTGGAGGCAACTACTCGGCTGTTCAGGCTCTGGCAGCCCCTAAGGCAATGAATGGTTCAGAAGCAGGAGCTGAAGCCAGGCGCGGGTGCCGTTCATTGGAACCGATGGCCACGCGGGAGAAAATCGTTCCGATCTACGTCGAATGTAGTCATTCCGGACTCATCGGTGCGGGGCCCACTGATATGACCGGGGACGAACGACCGTATTGCTACACCGACTGGTAGGCTAGATCGACCTTCTACCTGGCACAGCCGACTCGGTGACCGTTTCTCTCTGCGCATAAAATCCCCCCGAACTCGCGACAGACCAGGCTGCAATCTTCGCTAGCGCAACGGTGCTCCCAGGAGTACCGTTCCGCTCCTCCTACCACCAAAGGGCGAGACCTTCGGAGGTACCCGTGTCCGGACCCGGTCAGTGCTCGCGTTCCTCGTAGCATATGCTCGCGAAAGAGCTCTCCCAAACCTCCTACGCCCTGGGATAGACCCACATGGAGGCGACAATCGAACCTCGGACTCGCTTTACTTGGTCGCTACTCCCATTCCTCCTTCTTGCCGCGCTCGGGGCGGAGACGATACAGGTAGCGATTGATCAGCACTCTTTCTCGCGTCCGATAGCAGGAGGGCCGGGACCCGCGGATTTTTCGGAGTGCCTCGAATCGCTCAAGATGAGTCCAGATTCAATATCTCGGTTCATTGGAGTAACTGTCGGACCCGAGATGCTGCAGGTCACCTGTACGTTGAGTGTGCCTGCAAGAAGCGAGTGCGCAGACCGATTGCTCACGAACGGAGCGGATGACTACTCGGGACTCGTTCGAGGAGTGTTCGGCTCAATGTCGGTCAACTCGCGGCCGATCGAACCGGATCAGTTCCTCTTGCGGCCGATCCACACGTCTCCGAGCGAGCAAGTCACGGAGTTGTCGTTTCGGCGCGTGATGACGGGTAAGGACGTCTCTAGCCTGACGTTCGATCGTAGCGCAGCGACCGTTTCGCCGCATCGGGACTCTCTCTGCCTTGCGCTTGACGGGGTTCGTCCGAGATCGGTCCTCCCGAGACCTACGGCACTCACGGACACCTCCATAGCCTACAGCTCAGACATCCTGCGGGAGAGGCCCTATGTGTGGATCGGATTGTCACTGCCACCATCGAGCATTCCATCGGGTGACAATCGTTCCCTGCTTCATAGAGCTGAACGTGTGTTCAATCGTTCACCGCTGCTGACCATGTTGGTGCTCCTCGGTCGCATCATGCCAATTGTCCTGCTATTGGTCGCCACACGTGCACGCACAGCGGATGGACGACTCCAAGCCCTCTCCGCAGCACTGTGCCTAGTGATCGGAGTTGGGGCTCTAGCGCGGGTATTGGCGGATATCCCGTTCTATTCTGGCCTCGGTGGAACACTGTCCCGCTGGGTGGCCCAGCGTTTGGAATCGATCGGATTCGCCATATGGAGACAACCGCTTCTCGGTTACGGAGCCAAGTACGCCTTTGTTGCCGTCGTAGGGTTTCTCTTGGGCGACCCTCGGGGGACAACTAAGGGGAGATGGAGGGGCGTCACGGGCCGGCTGGGAGTGGTCCTCGTCCTGGCTATTCCGGTGATTCTTTTCCTGACCGTCGTGGGTTCCGGTGGCATCCCGCGGTACTTATTGGCGCTTCTCGTGATGAGCATCGGACTCCTGATCTGGTGGGGCGCAACGGAGGCACTGTACCATAGCCTGCACGGGCAACCGATGACCCCGTCTCGGCTGCTCATAGTGCTCGGTACTCCGGTGGCCCTCGCAGGGCTCGATCGATTCATTCCCTCAGGCGTTCTTACCGGGCTCCTGTGGATTCTCATCTCATCATTTCTAGGGTACACGGTCTTGCGCGGTATTCTGTCCCTCGGTCCGGAAATTGGTGGCCTAACAGCTTTCCGAGGAAAACGAACTTGGTTGGTTGCTCTAGCGGCCGCTGTTCCCATAGGTCCGCTTCTGCGCAGCCGTGGCAGCTTGGGAGGAGTTTATCATGCAGGGACCGTGACAGCTGTGATGGACCTAGCTGTGGTGGCCGCCTACCTGGTCTGGCTAACGACCGCGTTCTCCATTCTGCGTGAAAGGGGTAAAGACGGGATCGGCATCAAATCTTCGCTTATGTGGGCAGGCATTATCGCAGGGGCGAGCATCCTGGTCCCACCTCATCCCGAATGGCTGGGGCTGCCTATCACTTACCTGGCAGGAACCGTGTTCCTAACCGCGCTCTTTCTCCGCCGGGTCGACGGCGCGGGAGAAGTGCAAGGCACCACTCTTGAGCGGGATGCGAGACGACGAGCACTTGACGATGAGCTCACCATGAAACGGAAACAGGCTGCGCTGCGCAAGTACCGGCGGGCCTGTTTGGATAGACTTCAAAAGGGCGAGTTGACCATCGACGAATATGATCGGAACCTTGAGGGTATCGCGACCGAGGTAGGACGTCTGCGTCCCTCGCAGAGATACCAGAGCGGCCTCGGTGTTGGCCCAAAGGGCTCGTCCTGGGCAAACGGGATGCATGGGGCCGCCTATGGTTTCGTGCTGGGTGCTCCATGGATCATCGTCGGAGTCATCCGGGTATTCGCGGAGAATTCCGACTGGCTCTATCCGCAGACCATGTTTCTCTTCAACCTCGCCCTCGCCGGCGTGCCGTGGGTCGGCATGGGATTCATCCTCGGCTATTTCTTCCCTTTGATTCCAGGTCACAATGGCGTCAGCAAAGGTTTGATGCTTGGAGCGTCAATTATTCTCTCGAGCCTGCCGATGACGGCACTCTCCAGCACCAGTCTCACCGACTCACAGGCGGCGATCACCTGGAGCATCCAGGTGCTCTGCCATTGCTTGGCAATAGGCCTTATCGCCTTCGATCACTATTCACTCCAGCAGTTTGCGAGCGGGGAGTGGGGCTCCATCTTCGAGTACCTCGGCATGCCAGCGGTTGGGGTGGCCATCTCGACGGTTGGGGTCGCCGTAGGCGGCGCAATCGTGGCGCTCCTAAGCGACCGGGCCTCGGCGCTGGTCATTCAGGCAATCAAGTTTGCGGTGCCGATTCTTTCCTCCACTCCTGGAGCCCCGCCTGCCCCTTGAGGGGTAGGGTGGCCTATCGCCTAGTTATACCCGAGGATAACTTCTCGATAGCCTCGGATTAAGTATTGACGCCGAGTCACAATGCGCGGAGGCTACCCGCTAGCCCCTGGGAAGCCCACGCATAGCCTTCGCCCGGCTAGCGTGCAGGGGTGTCCGCATAGAGCCCAACATCCGCCCAACCGGCCAAGCACGGGTATCGCTCCCCGTTTGATAGAACGCGCCCTCACGTTCTATGGGGAGGTACGAATGGCTCGTACTACATACGAGAACCCAGACCGCTCGTCCAAACCTACCGTCCAAACGACGATCGGGGTGGTTTCCGAAACCGCGTACCTGCGCGAGTGTGTGGTCAGATGGCTAGCACAACGGTCTCACACGATCGCCGTCGATCTTGGTTCAGGCGACAAGGACACAATGGACCGAGTTGCCCGTCTCCAACCACAAGCGGTGCTTCTGGACGGACTCCGTCCTGACACCACAGACCTGATTCGGCGAATATCGCGTTCGTCGCCCGATACTCGAGTTGTCGCCCTGAACGTCCCGGAGAATGAGAAGGTTGTGCTTGCTCTGGCAGAATCGGGGGCTGCCGGGTTCGTTCAGCGCGGCGGAACCCTCGATGACGTTCTCGCTACTATTGAGCGTGCCCTCCGTTCCGAGCTCGCCTGCTCACCAAAGATGGCGGCTGCTCTCGCGACGCGTCTGGCGACGCTCTCCGCGGCAGCAGGACCGCGGAAGCCGGAGGTGGAGCTTACCGGACGGGAACGTCAGGTCATACGCATGTTCAATGAAGGCCTTTCGAACAAGGAGATTGCCGAGCGCCTGGGTATCGGATCCGGCACTGTGAAGACTCACGTTCACCATATCCTGGAAAAACTCGACGTCCACAAACGAGCGGAGGCCGTCGCCACGATGGAGCGCTCGTCATCCGAGCTCAAGCTCGTACACGGTAGGAGGAGGTCCATGGAGTAGGGCCTCTATACCCTATTGGCTGAGGTATAGGTGAAACCTATACCCGCGCGCCTATACCAAAAATATACCGTGCGATAGATGTACGCCTCGACGTTCCTCGTGTGAGACTTAGACCGCTTCCGCTCCAAGGCCACTCCCCAAGCGGCAGCGACCCTATTGTCAATCAGTAGAGCCCGACCTCAGGCGCGGCTCTTCCGTTGCTCTTAATGCATTTCGCGCTTTGGGGGCTTAGAGCATGGAGCTCCAAAGCCGTCCGTGACGCGTGCCACGCGTCCTCGCACGTCCCGAGAAGAGGAGTGTTCAATGAAAGCTGAGCCGTATCGGATGTGCGCGTCAGCAGTGACACTGCTCGTGCTCCTTTGTCTCTTTCCGTCAGAAGGGTTGGCTGGCACCTTCCCGGATGCGCATGATCCTCCGACGGCCGGCTGGACTGGCCCCGTCTTCAAGCTCAGCCAGGACTACCCTTCAACAGCTCCGACAACTGGACCCAAGCCGTGGAAGAGCTTCAGCTTCAAGACCCAGCCCAAGCAATACATCAACTCGGTGCTCACGTACTGCCTTGCGGGGAATGTTGAGCACGATTTCGAATTGGAGAAGAACACGGTTCGGAAGTGGTACCACGCGCCCTGGATGCATTCGACGGTGAACGGCAGGGAGTTCGTGCATGGGCTAACACGTGAGCGGGGGTCACGGCCGCGGGAGCTCCATCCGAATCAGACCAGCAGTTTCCAGAACTGGGCGGTTGGGATGTACAACGCTCGCGGAGGGTACACGATCGGTCGCGTATGGCGCGATCCTAACTCGCCCGATGCGACTGCAGCTCACTTCTCGGACGGAACAGTCGCATTCAAACTCCTCTTCACCGATGCCACTGTAGCTGAGGTCCCCTACCTTCACGATGGCTTTGAGTGGCAAGCTCACGTCACCAGCACTTCGTCTACGACTCGCAGTATTCGAACTGTCCGCCTGCTACAGGTCGACGTTGCCGTCCGCGATACCCGGGCCACGGGTACTGGTTGGGTGTTTGGCACCTTTGTCTACGACGGCGATACTCCTGGGGCCACACCTCTTGACCGGCTTGTCCCAGTCGGCCTGATGTGGGGAAATGACCCGTCCGTTACAGCGGCTACCGCCGGCCCGAGCGTCCGTTTGAGTCAGACCTGGATCAACCCTGACGTGGGCCCTCCGCAGCACCTCGGCCGAGCCGGCCGCCTGAACGGCCCCGTGGACAATCCAAAGTCATCCTGCATGTCCTGCCACATGACCGCAGAGTACAAAGCCGTGTCGGACATGATCCCACCGACCAACGCCACGACGGCTGCCACGATGCGATGGTTTCGCAATATCGGCGCTACGACTCCGTTTGACACGGGCCAGCAGGCACTCGGCTACTCACTGCAGCTTTCGGCGGGTATCCAGCGGTTTGTTGCTGCCCACCCGACCGCAATCGTCAAGGCGGCTGCGTCTGCGCGCAGACCGGCGCGAAGAATCGCGACGGTTCGACGCGGCGAACCCTAGCAGTTGGAGAATCAAGGGAGGTTGCCATGCTGATCTCGGTTGTCAATCACACAGACAAGGAAGTGCCCGATGAGGATCTGCAGGATGCACTTCGCGCGATCAATCGGCAGATCGAGGGAGACTTCGCACCATACTGGGGGATGTCGGCGACGTTGAGACTGGAAGGTCGGAGCGCAGAGAAGCCTGAAACGGTTGAGCTGGCAGACCTGCGTGGTGATGCGGTGATCTACATGTGGAACAAAGCGGATGTTGAAGATGCGCTAGGCTACCACTTCCAGAACAACCGAGGTATCCCATTCGGATTCGTATTCACGAGTATCGCAAAGGAGATCGGCGAGGACTGGTCGGTCACCTTATCGCACGAGGCACTCGAACTGATCGGGGATCCCGAGACAAATCTCCTCGTCGTCGGTCCCCATCCCGACCCCGCCCAGAATCGCGACGTCTTCCACTGGTTTGAAATGTGTGACGCGGTCCAGGCCCAGTCGTACAAGGTCGATGGGATTCGAGTGTCCAATTTCCTCCTGCCGCTCTACTTCACGGGCACTCGCGAGACCGACGAGGTTGGTGCGAGGAACGACTTTCTCGGGAGGGAACACGAGGGGCAGACGTTGCGATCATTCGGAATCAATCCAGGTGGCTATATAGGCTTCTACGACCCGGAGTTAGGGAAACATGACACCTACTCGCTTCGGGGGGATCGGAGAGCAGTGGAGAGGTTCGAGGCGAAACTCAAGGCTGGAGAGGCGCGCCGTGCAGTTCGATATCGGTACCCAGAGGAGCGGGAGAAGCTGCAAAGGAGGGCTGCGCAAGGTCGGGGCCGTTCTATCGCTGCGGCGAAGCCGCTGCCCGTGGAACCGATCGGTCAGAGGGCGGTTACTCCGGCGGGCCTGCCTGGCCTCGCGCGAGGGTCGATGGCCGCAAAAGGAGCGGGTGGCCGGTCCCCCCGCAAGGGTTAGGGGCTGTCGCGCCTGTGATCACAACCGTGAATCCGCCCGTCGCACTAGAAGACGCGGAGGGAAGCCCTTGGTGACTTGGGCTGGCGACAATCAACACACTCTAGACTCACGGGAGCGTACGCAAGGCGCTGCCGCGCCGAGGTAAACCCATATGTTAGACGTCGAACGTCTAGGCCTCCGGGGAACCCTCATTATGGGGGGCGTTCTTGTCGCGGCCCAAACGGCCCTGTTCCGAAAGGCCATTAGACTGGACAACCAGAGCGCGACCCAGCGTCGGCCGAGATTCTTTGATCTCATCGTAACCCGGGAGGATAATCGATACAGCCTGTCACGTATCCAAGTCTACCTATGGACTGTTGCGGTGGCTCTTACCTACGCCGCCGCGGCTTATGCAACGGGTCAGTTCGTGAATGTCCCCGAGCGCCTCGCTCTCTTGCTCGGCCTCAACGTCACCTCGGCAGTCGCGTCTACCGCCATCTACTCCTCCCAGGAAAATAAGATGCAGGCCGCCGGGGCCCCAACAAGCGAGTCCGTAGCGGCCCGGCGTAGGCCGAACTTCGTCGAGGATGTCTTTTTCGAACACGACGGCCCCGCGAGCCTCGACCTTCCACGCACACAGATGTTTCTATGGACGATTATCACGCTGGGTACGTTTGTCGTCGCTGTGCTGAGGAACTTTCCCACGATCGCAAGCACTGCCAGCGGCGGGCCGATCCTTCCGGAAGTCCCGCTTGGCATGGTTGCCTTGATGGGCATCAGCCAGGGAGCCTACCTCGGCGCGAAGGCGGCCAGCTTTGTCGGGCCCGTCGCGACGAGCAGGTCTGAGTCTCCATCGCCATTGCACTTGCCGTGACCGAGCCCGCGAACATGGGTGTCGCGTGCGGCCGTGCGGCGGCGGCGTTCCCACAGGTACCGGCCGATGGGTAATAGCCCCTTGGACTCCAGAGTAGACAAGGTCTGTCGGAGGGCGATCTCGCTCGGTCTACTGGGGATCATCTCACTTCCCATCTATGCATGTGCAGGTCCTCCGATGAAGTCCCAGCGCTTCTACTTACCGGCTGACATCAGCTCAGGAGCGTACTTCAGTAGGGGCGAGCCTAGACCCTACGCCGTGCGTGCTCGACTGACCCCTGCCCTGGGTTTCGGCAAAGCTGGCCGTCTCCGAATCGGCGCGGAGGTCGTAGGTGTATACGAGAATCCGAAGTGGTTCTCGGGATTTGGCCCTTCCGCAACCGTCAGGGTTTGGAGCTCGCCACTCGAGGAGGTGGGGGTCTTAGCCGTTGTGGACCATATGTGGTGGGAAGGTGACCGACCGTCCTCCGGAGCGGCCCTTGTGTTCGACCTCGATGGGATGTTCCGGATTGGTGCCCGGCTTGACCGCGACTGGCTGGAGCAGAGCACGAGTCCACAGGTTTCACTCGGGGCAGATATCCCTAATATCCTCAAAGTACTCGGCGGTCATCGGTCCGGGGCTCCCCATCTCCCATTGAGTATCACTCCGCGAAGGGGCAGCCATGGCTAAGACAGCCCTGGTCGTGAGTGGTGGTGGGTCCAAGGGCGCCTTTGCCGTGGGTGCGATACAGCACTTGGTTCAAGACCTCGGCCTCAGCTTCGACATCGTTTGCGGGACGAGCACGGGGGCGCTCATCGCCCCCTTCGTCGTGACGGGTGAGATTGACGAGCTTGTTCACCTCTACACGACGATGAAGACCGAAGACATTGTTCTTAGGCGACCCCTCTCGTCGATTCTGGTTACGGACTCGATTTTTGACGTACAGCCCCTGGCCGACAAGGTTAGCAGCCTCATGACCCCGCAAAGGACGGCGACGATCCTCGGGTCCCCCAAACAGATGTATCTTGCCACGGTCTGCCTCCAGACCGAACGGGTCACGTACTTCCAGACTGGAGCTCCGGGCAGGGTGCCTGACGGTTGTGACCTCCAGCCGATTCAGAACAGGTCCCAGCTGATTAGGGCGATGATGGGGTCAGCGGACATGCCGGCGCTCATGCCTCCGATTGAACGAGTAGACGGCGCACTGCCTTGTCGTCAGTACGTCGATGGAGGTGTTCGCGAGCGGGCCCCGCTCGAGGTTGCCTTGCTGAACGGTGCCACGGAGATCTATGCCGTGGTGCTCGCGCCCAAAGCGCACGCGCCCCAGGAGAAGAAGTTCCAAGATGTACCGGGGATACTCCTTCGAACGATTGGAATCCTCACCGATGACGTGTTGCTTCACGACTTACTGGTGGTCAACACGGTCGCCCGGAGCAGACGCTATCTCGCAGCCGTGCGAAAGCGTGTTGGGGACCGCTTCAATCTCTCCGACACTGACCTAGATGCGCTATTTGATGACCCCACGGGTGGGGCGGCGAGCCTTGTGGGCCCTGAAGTCACGCTCCACGTGGTGCGCCCGCTTGGAGAGATCCAGCTCGACACTCTGACGTGCGACCCAGTGGTCATGACACAACTTGTTGTTGACGGGCGGCAGCGCGCGGTGGCTGCGCTGGCCAACCCCGAGGAGTGGCTTGCTTAGGTTCGGAGATAAGGCAGGCAACCCCGGCTGGTTCGGAGAGCCTGAGTACCCCTGGTTATCAAGTGCCGTGTCGTCCCGCTCGATCGGGATGACCCCACAGGTGTCTTCAAGGGCAAGGTCTGGCTTGTTGGAACGGACGACTCGGGGAGCACCTCCACATTCTTTCCGGGGCCATTAGAATGGTGGGGAGACAGCGGAGTGACCCTCGAGAAGTGGCTAAAGGGCTCTTGAACCGGGACTCCGTCCGACAATGACGCAGGGAGAAAAGTCCGCCGCCATACTGCTCATTCACGGGATCGGTGAGCAGCGCCCCTACGAAACGATCGACGCATTTGTCCAGGGACTGGGACGTCGGCTAAAGATCACGCCAGGTCGGCTTGAGCACCGACTCACAATGTGCGGTGATCGGGTTACGACCTCTGTTCGGATCGACGCGCCGGAACCCGTAGGGCGATTCGGCACGCGGTTTCTCGACGTCTACGAGTTTCATTGGGCGGGCATGGTCGAGGGGAAGATCCGCCTCCACCAAGTTCTCAGGTGGCTGGTGATAGTCGCACTCACGCCGCTCCGCCTATGGTCCTACCAGGCAACCCTGCCAGCGGAGGCGGGAGCTAAGGGGAAGGGACTTCCGTTCAGGTTCCTCGTCGGGGAGTTACTCCGTTCCTCACTCCTCCTACTCGTAGCGCTCCTCATTGTTGGGCCCTTCGTCTACGCTGCATTCCACTGGGGCCTCCTTCGCGATGTTATCAAGGCGTTTTGGGCGGGCTTCCTCGCCCTCAAGAACCCGGGTGGGTGGGCACTGCTTGGGACAACGGTCCTTATCGCTGGATCCATCCTCTTGGGGTACGTGCGCCTTGGGCCCTGGCTTCGGGCATCGGAAGGGACGGAGCGAACCGCGCTATCGCAGTGGAGGAACGTGTCCGCGATCGCAGTCGTCTTCCTGGGGATCCTGGCAGCGCTGATTCGAAACGCCTTCAGGCTCGACGTTCTTGGCTTCGTAAGGGGCATCTGGGTAGTGGTTACCCAGCGCGAGGTCGCGCTGGCGCTCGGACTGGGCTGGCTGGCCTTCTTGCTGAGCGGAATCCTGGTCAAGTATGTTGGCGACATAGCCCTCTATACGACGGCTGACGAGAACTCGTCATTCTTCCGCACTCGAACGAAGATCCTCGAGGGGGCCACGATGCTCCTTCAGACGCTCTGCGATGACCCCACCTACGAGGGGGTCTACGTGGCGGGACATTCGCTCGGAAGCGTGATCGGCTACGACTGCATAAACCGGGTAGTCCGCGATGCTCGTGTGCCCGGAACGGAGCCAGCGGCCGGCCGGCGAGTCTCTCGGATCAGGGGATTGCTGACCTTCGGCTCGCCATTGGACACCGTTTACTACTTCTTCCGGACTGTCGTATCACCGGGCCAACCGGTCCGTGCGCAGGTGCTTTCGTCCTTACATGCCTTCCGAAAGAAGCGCTCCGGACGGGACTACGGCCCGTTCCAGTTTGCCCGGTACGAGCTTCCCAAGATGGACGACTTCACCTGGTTGAACGTCTACAGCCCCACAGATCCGGTGAGCCGCCGGCTCGTCTTCTATCAAGTAGATAGGCAGGAATCGCGCGCCTTCTCGCCGAACCCCGTGGATGCGCACTTGGCCTATTGGTCCGACGATCGGTTCTACCAGATGGTCTCAGAGTGGCTTTGACCGCGGACCGAACTTCCCCGGGGAACCCGTCCAGACCAGTTGCAGAGTGAACGTCTTCAAGTGGAGGACCACATGGAGAACGTAGGTCCCTGGTTACTTCTCGTAGCTGGTCTGGCCCTTCTCGCCTCCGGCATTAGCGTGTTCGTCCGCGGAGTAGGTCAAGCGGCGACACTGGGTCTAGTGTTGGTGTTTGGGACGGCTCTTTCTGGGACGGGGGTATTCGGTCTGAAATTCCTGCCTGAGTTTGCCAGCTTCATGAAATCTTCGGACCTTATGAAGGCCATCACGCAGAACCCCAGTACAGAGACGTACGCGGAGGCAATCCACGAGATAGGCTCGGGTCAGGTCAAGGGGGCGCAGAGTGACCTCATTGCTGGTCACATCGTGGACAACCCCGTTGGAGGGCTCGATTCCCTTCTTGAAGCAGGTGCTCGCCAGGCAAAGGACCAGGGTGGGTCCCGCGTCCTAGTCAGGTCCCGGAACGTACTTCAGGCAAGGGCAAAGGCTGCGTCTGATCTCACCGAGGCGCTGGCTCGAACGGGCAATCTCTCGGATGACCAGGTGAAGCGTTACGATCCCGGAACCAGGGTACTTATTGCCTCGCGCGTAGCTTTGGCTCGGAGTCGGCCACTCCCAGGACCAGCCATCAATCCTGAGACCGCCACCCGTATCATGCGGACAGCGAGGCTCACCCGGCCCGTGATCGCGAGATAGGGGCGCTCATCGCGGAGAGCGATAACGGGAGTGCTAAGTGGAGCGCGATACAGTCACCTACCGCCGCACCGAGCTCTACGAACAGGTCTGGAAGGAGCCCCTCCAGAAGGTGGCCCGTCGGTACGGCATCTCCGACGTCTGGCTCGCCAAGATCTGTCGGAAACTCTCTGTCACACGTCCTGCCCGGGGCTACTGGATTCAGAAACGGAACGGCTGGGACCCCAAGCAGCTCCCGCTGGAGCCAGTCTCCGATGGCAAGCCAACTGAGCTGACCGTTCCGCGACGCCGGCAGATGGCATTCCTCGGCCGGCTCCTACGGCCCGAGGAGGGGGAAGGGATCCCACGTCCGAACCCCCCCGTCATCGAGGTACCCGAACGTCTTGACCGACCTCACAGGCTAGTCGCGATAGCCTCAAAGCTCCTGCGGGGTCGCGGCTCCTCGGATAGCTACGTCTCGTGTTGGAGCGTCAGCTGCCTCAAGATCAGAGTCACCAAAGCCTCCCTAAGCCGAGCCCTTCGGATTATGGACGCGCTCTTGAAGGCACTGGAGGAGCGCGGCTACCAAGTCGATGTCACGAAGGCACTGGAGCGCGAAGAGGCCGATCGAGCCAAGTACACTGATGCGCCCAGCAACGTGACCCGGGTCCTCGTAGACGGTGAATGGATTCAGTTCGGTATCTTCGAGAAGCAGACAGCGATCCGAGAGATCGCCGAGCCGCCCAAGGCACTGAAGGGTCAAGCTCTTGAGTCCTGGATGCTTTCCAATCGTCCGAGGGTGCGATACGAGGCCAACGGACAGCTCGGCCTCAGTATTCTGAACTGCGACTACCTGGGAATCCGAAGGACCTGGAAGGACGGGAAGCATCGGAAGGTCGAACAGAGCTTGGGCGTCTTTGTGGCCGGCCTTGAAGTCGCAGCTGAAGCCAAGAAGCAACAGAGGCTAGAGCGAGAGAGACAGCACCGCGAATGGGAAGAGAAGCGACGGCTTGAGGAGGAGGCGCGAACCAGAGCTCGCGAAGAGGCTGAGCGGGAGAAGCAATTCAAGGAGAACTTGGACTGCTGGCGGCTCGCTCGCGACATCCGAGATTATGTGGCCGAAGTTCGGGCATTGACCAGTGGCCTCAACGGCTCCCTCGAGGAGGGAGGGGATCTCCTCGAGACCCTCGCGTGGGCTGAGGCTTTCGCCGGTAGGATAGATCCAGTCGAGAGAATCCGAGAAAAGATGGTCGCCGGAAAAGTTGGAAGCGAGGCCGTGCCCACCAAGTGAATCCAATGGTTTGGGTGATGGCTCGTCGGTTAATTTTGTCTGCGGAAGGGTCTGTCGAGAAATTACGAGGGGGCTAGCCGGCTCGGATCGGCGTCAATCTGTTCCGCAAGAGGACGGCTCTGTCCCCTAGGGGTCTCGGACACCTTCTCGATCGGGATGGTACTTCGGTCCCGGTGACAGCCTACGTCTGCCTAGCTATCTTCGTGGGTAAGTGCGAGGCGTCGGCGGCTTGGGACAGACAGCGGCTCACCCGAGCGTGCCTTGCATCGGCCACCAAGGAAGTAGTACTCTAGGTAGGTTCCCTCCCAGGACTGCCACACGACGGTTCGCTCCGCCGTTTGCCCTGAGAGCAGTAAGTATCCTTCCCCCTTCCGCCTACAAGGCTCCAAAGGTGCAGTCGAAGTACGGGAATCGGCAAGCTCTTAGCTGCGATCTCTTTCGCCAACGAAAGGGAGGCGATAATGCCCAAACCGCTCTCAATGCTCATTCAGGTTCTACTTGTCTCTTGCCTCTGGACAGCAAGGTCGGGCGCGCAACACATGTACCTGGACACAGACGGTGATGGGCTGAGCACTTCCGCTGATGTCACGAAAGCATCCGGAATTACATCGATTACCATATGGCTCGATTCTAACCATGACCGAAACGGCATCCTGCAAACCTGTAACTCTCACACCGGCGCGAAGTACTCCACGACAAGATCAAGCGCACTCGATGTATTCAGCTACACCATATTCCTCAAGGCGGTCGGTGGGACGGTCAAGTGGGGAAGTTTCTTGCCTGCAGATCCGGCTTACGAGAGCTTGGGAGCCCCTTCGCCGACCGAGACTGACATCGAGCTCAACTACTTCCGCACCTCTGGAGTAACCCCGGCGGGCCAATTCAAGGTCGGCACGATCCAAGTTTCGGTCCTATCGGGTGAGCCGCAGATCGTAATCTCACAAGGCAAGGACATCAATCCATACGAGTTTGGTACCCATTTTGGCTGTCCATGCTCCGGATCCATTCTAGAACATAGCTATGTCGCGGGCGATCCGTCAAACGCGCGAGCTCCGCACGATTGGAGCGATACTGATGGTTTGCGCCCGGCACTTGCTTCTGATGAAGCTCCCCCGGCACCTAGCTTCATCGCGCACGTTGGCCCGAGCCCTAGTACCAGCACGGCTTCGATATCATTCAAGCTCAGGACCAGCGCGACCGTGGACCTTACCGTCTACGGCCTCAAGGGTCAGATGGTTCGAATCCTCACTCGAGGACAGCTGGATGCAGGGTCCTATTCATTTGTTTGGGATGGGACCGATGCCAAGGGCAACAGGGCAGCCGCTGGAGTCTACATCTTCCGGCTGGCAGCTAATGGGGTTTCGGTCGATAGCCGAAAAGTCGTGCTGATCCGATAGAGGGCCCTGTTGGCGGAGCCCGCGTTCAGACCTACGGGGACCGAAAGGGGAGTGTCCAAGCGAACGGCGGAGCAATCGCCAGATGGAGGAATCCATGCGACTACTCTTTATCCTTACGATGGCCGTCAGCTTTTCAGCCCTCCAGTTGCAGAGCCTCGCCTCGGCTGCTGAAGGTGAAGCAGGTTTCGACGCCCGGCTCGACGAATTTATCACACACCCCGGCATGCATGGTGTGCCTTACGACCAGACGGTATCCTTTGGTGCGGGCGCGTTGCCCAAATTGAGGCAACGCCTGGAGGAGCCTGCGTTCGCACAGTTTCGATACCAGATGCTGATAATGGTTGGTTACCTGGGCGGCCCAAGCGAGACCCCGTTGCTCGAGCATTACCTAATGGATCGATTCGAGGGTGAAATTGCGGAATCGGATCTCAGAGCAGTCCTGGCCGCCCTGCTCGCACTAGGCTACATCTCCGATCGTGACCCAGCCGCTCTGGCATTTCTGAAATCAGCGACCAACCCGGTCCTATTCAGGAAGGTGCGCTTCAGCAGCTCGATTCGCGGACCTGAGGGACTTCGGCTTCTGCTCAGCAAGGTCGCCATCAACGGTATCGGTGTATCTGGCCGGCCAGAGGCCGAATCAATCCTTCTAGAGTTGCGGCGCCATCCCTACTCGCCGAACCAGCTCGGGAATGTAGCGGATGCTCTGAAATCACACGCAAGACTGATGAAGGTTGGACGCAGCGCGTTCTCCAGCGGTCTCAAGTCTTCGGATGACCACTAGGTCTCGGAGGAATCATGAAGCTGACGCAACGTGTGCTTCTGGTGACCGCAACCTTGGTGGGTTTGCCGCAAGGTGCAATCGGCAGTCCGCAAACTGACGTCACCAACTACACTTATCCTGCTACCGTTACGTACTTCTACCTGTTGAGCGGTGATGGTGGTGTTTCCTCAAAGCTCGCGACGGCCTCTGGCTACTTGAAGGCATCCGATCCCTCTTGCGCGGGAGTAACTGACGCTCGCGCCTGTGTGGACTTGGTGCAGTCTGGAGCGTCGTCCCCTTCCGCAGTCTATCCGGTGGACATCACGAATAGTGCCGAACTGCAGCAGGCGCTCGCAGCACCCGGCAATATCAAGGTGGTGGGTCAGATTACTTATTGTGATAACGAGACCGGGTCGTACTCTGGATGCACATGGCAGGGTCAACGCGATATGGTGATCCGGCAGGATTGTAGAGCCGGTGTTCTGGCCCATGAATTCGGCCATGCGCAGAACAACCCAGACGAACCATTTGGCGCCTGCCACTACTACGTGATGTATCCGAGCGACCAATACGAGATGAATGTGTTGACGGCGGAGGAGGCGAATCTATTCATAACTCCCCGTCCCGGGTACACTTTCTGGAACGGCAGTCCGTGCCAGATAGCCCTACCGGATGTATTTCACTCCTACTTCGTCCCACAATCTGGTTCGACCGCGGCTCCCCTGGAAGGAAACGCGGCTATGGCGAGTTTCAGGTCCTGTCCGGATAATGAAGGTGGGGGAATGCTGCCAAACAATGCACGACTCAAGATCGTGCTTCATGATTCAAACGATGCGCCCCTCGCGGGCATCCAGCCAGCGGACATTTGTATCCTCTTTAATGGAGGAACTCCTGCTCAAGGGTTCACAGGGATGGGGGATGATTCGATAGCGGCCAACAATTCATACCACCCAACCATGCACTGTCCCGACCTCCGGTGTCTTCAGGCCGACGCGCCGACGGATGCCTCGGGTGTTACATACATCACCTTCATCGGCCATAACGCATCTGACCCTCCGGGAGTAGGCTCCCGAGACGGCTTCCGAAAGTGGGGCAACTGGTCAGGTGATGTGCCGGTGTTTGCTCAAGGCGTCCAACTTCAGGGCAAGCTCACTAGCGGATCTCCTCTGGGATCGTACCAGGCGCATATTCGTAGCCTTGACACCCAGGGAAACACGACAAACTTGAACGACGTGTCCGAGATCGTCAATAGTCTCGATGTCAATGCGGTTCAAAGCTCAACCCTCCCCAATGGATCGAATCCAGATGATCCCGACATCTATAGGTTCGACTTCGATCACAGTGGGTATGTTAACAGCGCAGATCTGAATCTCATCAAGAGTCACATCCT
>Ga0066388_100000619_pt1 | contig 17523 bp, 15 predicted proteins | sample PanSoiMetaGPlot6_FD_64539 | JGI IMG/M metagenome (GOLD analysis project Ga0066388, IMG submission 64539) | Tropical forest soil microbial communities from Panama analyzed to predict greenhouse gas emissions - Panama Soil - Plot 6 (Hybrid Assembly) | ecosystem: Environmental > Terrestrial >... | reverse complement strand
CAGCACCTCGGCGCGTCCCGGCCCGTCGAGGGCGTCGACCAGCTGGCCGAGAGGGACGGGCCCGCCGGCAGCGAGCAGCAGGCTCTCGAGGATCGCCGGCAGCCGCCCGACCCGTTCATGAACCGCAAGCGCGCCGTCACCCGCAGGGAGGACGCCGTTCCCGTTTCCGTGCACCCCGCCATCTTGGATCCGCTCGTAGGACTCGTCCATCACACCCCTCCCCTCTCCTCCACCACCAGGCCCGAGCCCAGGGGATCGAGATCGCCCAGGTCGCGCACCCGTTCGGTAGCCTCCTCGACCGTCTCCACGCCGAGCTCGAGCACGATCGGTCCGAACCGCTCCGCCTGCCGCGCGCGCACCACCCGCAGCCGGATCAACTCGAGCAGCGCGAGGAACGTCACGATCACCGTCGCCCGGTCCACGCCGGCCGCGAACAGCTGCCCGAACTCGAGCTCGCGCACCCGGATGAACTCGGCGAGGATCCGCTCGACGCAGGCCCGCACCGAGACGGTCTCCCCCGCCACCTCGTGGGGGACCGGTGGCCGGACGCGCCGGAGCACCTCGCGCAACGCCTGCAGCAGGTCGCCGAGGCTCGCCTCGCGGACGGGCAGCGGTGCGGGCTCACCCGGCGCCGGTGCCGGCGGCGGCTCCCCGGGCGGCGCGAAGACCTCCCGCCGGAGCAGCGGGCGATCCCCCAGTGCCACCGCCACCTCGCGGTAGCGCTGGTACTCGAGGAGCTGCTGCACCAGCTCGGTGCGCGGATCCTCTTCCGCCTCCTCGTCCTCCGGGGTCGGGAGCAGCGTCCGGCTCTTGATGTAGACGAGCGTCGCCGCCATCACGAGGTACTCCCCCGCGCCGTCGAGGTTCAGCTCGGGCAGGTCCTCGAGCAGCGCGAGGTACTGATCGGTGATGGTAGCAATCGGAATATCGGTGATCTCGACCTCGTTCCGCTTGATCAGGTGGAGCAGGAGATCGAGCGGCCCCTCGAAGATCGGGAGGTTGACGGTGCAGGGCCGAGCGGTGCTCACGGGAACCCCACGGCCGCCCGCACCTCGGCCATCGTGCGTGCGGCGACCTCGCGGGCACGCTCGTTCCCGGCTGCGAGGGCGGCGCGGGCGTCGGTGGCCTTGAGCTTGGCCCGCCGGGCGCGGATCGGCTCCAGCTCCGCCTGCACGTGCTTCACCATGATGAGCTTGCACTCGAGGCAGCCGATGCCGGCGGTGCGGCACCCCTTCTCCTGGTAGCGGAGCTCTTCCGGCGTGCAGTAGAGGCGGTGGAAGGAGGTGTACGCGGGGCAGTCGTTCGGCTCGCCGGGATCCGTCCGGCGCGCCCGCCGCGGATCGGTCACCATGCGGCCGAGCTTCGTCTCGACCTCGGCGGGCGTATCGGTCAGGTAGACCGCATTCCGGTAGCTCTTGCTCATCTTCCGCCCGTCGGTGCCGACGATCTTGGGGCTCTCGGTGAGCAGGGTCTCGGGCTCGGGGAAGAGCGGACGGTACGTCTGGTTGAAGCGGCGCGCGATCTCGCGCGTGAGCTCGATGTGCGGCGCCTGGTCGATGCCCACCGGGACCTTGGCCGCCTTGTACATGAGGATGTCGGCCGCCTGGAGCAGCGGGTAGCCGAGGAAGCCGTAGGTGGAGAGGTCGCGGTCCGTGAGCTGCTCGCGCTGCTCCTTGTAGCTCGGGGTGCGTTCGAGCCAGGGCACGGGCGTGAGCATGCCGAGCAGGAGGTAGAGCTCGGCGTGCTCCTTGACGGCCGACTGCTGGAAGATCGTCGCCCGCCCCGGATCGAGCCCGACCGCGAGCCAGTCGAGCACCATTTCGATGGTGCTCTCTTCGATTTCGCCCGGCGACGCATAGTCCGTGGTGAGCGCATGCCAGTCGGCAACGAAGAAGAAGCACGTGGCCTCGCTCTGGAGACGGACCCAGTTCTTGAGCGCGCCGTGGTAGTTGCCCAGGTGCTGTCGTCCCGTCGGGCGGGCGCCGCTCACGATCACCCCTGCCATCGCCGCGAACCGTCCCTACCCCACCACCCGGAGCAGAAGGGCCATCAGCGGATTCACCAGCCGCGTGATCACCGATGAGTTGAGCACGACGAGGAGGACGAGCGCGTAGCCGACACCCTCGAGCACGCGGAGCGCGCGCGCCGGACGCGGCGGCAGGAGCGCGGTCAGCACCCGTCCGCCATCGAGCGGCGGGATCGGGAGGATGTTGAAGACCGCGAGGAGGCAGTTGAACGAGAGCGAGGCCGCCGCCATCTCGCGGAGCCCCATGACGAGGCTGGCCGGCCCCCGGGTGGCCGGCAGCCAGGCGAGCGCCAGTGCGCTCACCGCCGCGAGCAGGAGGTTGGTGGCCGGGCCCGCGAGCGCCACCAGCACCGCGTCGCGCCGCGGATGGCGGAGCCGCCGGAGGTCGACCGGTACCGGACGCGCGTAGCCAAAGACGAGTGCCGGCGTCCCGAAGAGGAGCGGTGCCAGGAGCAGGAGCGCGGGCAGGAGCACGGTCCCGATGGGATCGATGTGCGGCAGCGGGTTGAGTGTCAGCCGCCCGTGACGCGCGGCCGTGGGATCACCCAGCACGTAGGCGACCGCCCCGTGGGCCACCTCGTGAAACACGACGGCCGCCAGGACGGGCACGGCGTAGATCGCGATGCGTGCGATGATCAGGCTCGACGCCACGCGGGGGGAGTCTACCGGCGGGGCGGGAGGGGCGCAAATTCGTGAGTCCTTCCGCGGAGGCCGCCGTCCCGGCCTGCCGAGCGCGATCGCCTCCCGGCGGGGTCTTCCAGCGTTGTTTTTCTTGACGCCACCTCTTGCCCGGATGGAATAGTGCCTCACGGAGGTGACCGCTAGTTCTCCGCCCGGCCAGGGACTGGAGCGGGCGCTCCAGTCGGCGCACACCACGTCGCAGGAGGAGACGGGTTTCGTGCCCCTAGGGCACTCGGCCTCCCCTACCGCTGCGCCCCGGACATCCGTTTCCCGCTCCGGCTCGCCGGCCCGTCCTCGACGTTGATCGGCCCGTACCGCCGCCACCCGACCGCGGCGAGCCAGGTGCGGGGGGTGGCCACGGGCGAACGCGCCGCCTCCGTGGGAATCGTCCGTTTCCAACCACGAAGCCAGAGAGCGGAAGAACAAGGATCAAGACCACGGAAGCCGGGCAGATGCTTACGCACGTTCTGCAGGACGTAGACGAGCGCGTTTCGCACTTCGCGCGGGGTTCGGAGTGGCCGGGCATGATATCTGTCGCTCCAGAGACTTCCGTTCCGGCCGAGAATCCGGTTGACTCGCTTCGCGAGCCGGATGGCGAGTCCCTGGAGGCCACGGGAGAGCGCTTCTCCACTGTCCGCCTCGATGATCATGTGGAGGTGATCGGTCTGGACGGAAAACTGGAGAATGCGGAGTCCCCGCCGGGAACTCTGCGCAAGGCCACGGCGCAGGACCGAGAAGACTCGATCTCCCCGCAAGGAAGGCAGTGAGCGTTCCGCGCGGAGCGTAACGTGCACGGGGTGGCGGGCGACATGCATCGGCCGTATCCGGTGTGGGACACCGACCTTGCGACCGGAGGGTTTGCGCCCAGCACCCATACGCCGGCCGCCCCATGTACGCGGCTTGAGCTCGAGTTGGACTGGCGGCCTCATCTTGTTTAGGGCACATATCATATTGCTAGATTGCTGTCAAGTAGCCCCCGGGCGGCCACCGGCACGGGCTCGCTGGGAGTTCAACTCCGGCTGCGGATTCTCCCGCGTTCGTTAAATTCAGGTTTCTTCCCGAGTCGGGAACGATCGCGGCAGGTCCACCAGAGGGGCGGCACCTGGTCGTGGCCCTCCGATCGAGCAACCGCCGAGCCGAATCAGACTGCGCGCTGGCTCGCCACCTCTCCGCAGCCACCGCCTAACTCCGCGGATGATGCCGCCGATGCACCTCCCGCAGCCGCGTCGGGCTCACGTGCGTGTAGATCTGCGTCGTGCTGATGTCGGCGTGGCCGAGGAGGGTTTGGACGATGCGGAGATCGGCGCCGCCCTCGAGGAGGTGGGTGGCGAAGGTGTGGCGCAGCGTGTGCGGCGACACGCGTTCGCCGACCCCTGCGGCGAGGGCCCGACGACGGACGAGCTTCCAGACGGCCTGGCGCGTGAGGGGGCGACCGCGCGGGCCGAGGAAGACGAAGGGACTGGGGCGGCCGCGGAGGAGACGCGGGCGCTCGCGGGTCAGGTAGGCCTCGAGCGCGGTGCGGGCCGGGCGTCCGATGGGGACGACGCGCTCCTTGCCGCCCTTCCCCATCACGGTGACGAAGCCGGCCTCCAGGTTGAGCTGCGCGCCGCGGAGGCTCACGGCCTCGGAGACGCGGAGGCCGCAGGCGTAGAGGAGCTCGAGGAGGGCGCGGTCGCGCAGCTCCCGAGGTGCGTCCGCATCGGGTCGGCCGAGAAGCGCGGCCACGTGTCCGGCTCCGAGGGCGCGGGGCAGGCGGGTCGGAGGGCGTCGCACGCCCAGCTCCGCCGCCGGATCGGCGCGCAGCTCGCCCCGTATCGTGAGGAAGCGGAGGAAGCCGTGGATGGCGGCGAGCGCCCGGGCGCGGCTGCGCGCGGAGAGGCCTCGGTCGGCGAGCGCTGCGAGGTGGGCGCGGACGAGGGCTGTCTCCACCCCGTTCGCCCGCCGCACGCGGCGGGCGACCAGGAAACGGGCGAAGGCCGCGAGGTCGCGCGCGTAGGACTCGATCGTGTGCCGGGCGAGGCCGCGCTCGGTGGCGAGCTGGTCGAGATAGGCGTCGATCGCCTCGTCGAGCCCCACCCCACCCCTCCGTGCCGCGTCTCTAGGACGCGCTCGCCACGCGCGGCGCCTCGGGCGACGTCTCCTGCTGCTCGAGCGCGCGCGTCAGCTCGCGGCGGATGAAGGCCAGCCGCTCCGTGTCGTCGATCTTCTTCCCCTCGTGGTCGGTGACGTAGAAGACGTCGAGCACCTGGTCCACCATGGTCGTGATCTTGGCCAGGTGGATCTCGAGCCACAGATGGTAGAGGCAGTTGGTGATCGAGAAGAGGAGGCCAACGCGGTCTCCCGTGTACACGTCGAGCACCGTGTAGTTGCGCGAGACCCGGTTGTCGATCTCGACCCGGGTCGCGATGCGCCGGCGCCGGCGGGCCAGGATCGAGGGGCGCTGCGAGCGCCGCACCAGCTCCTCGACGTCGACCTCGCCGCTCAGCACCTTGCGCAGCGTCCGCTCGACGCGCTCCCAGCGCTCCTCCTCCCCCGATCCCTCGTGGGCGATCCGGAAGGCGTCGAGCGCCACGGCGTCGAGGCTGGTGGCGATGCGCGCGGCCAGGATGTTGATGCCGTGGGCGGCGAGCACGCCGGAGAGCATGGCGAATAGCCCCGGGCGGTCGCGGCAGCAAACGGCGAACTCGCTGAACTCGCGCTCGGCGAAGTGGGTGAGCTGCGTCGCCACTGCGGGGCGCTCGTGGGCGGCCTCGCGTTCCTCGAAGCGCCGGCGCAGCGCCTGGTGTCCTCCGATCATCTCCTCGGGCGTGGAGAGGAAGTAGCTGTCGGGCATGGTGGCGACGAAGCGCTCCGTCTCGGCGCGGTCGCCGGCAGGTCCTGCGAGCAGGGCGCGGGCCCGGACGCGCGCGGCGCGCGCCGCCCGATCCTCGGCCTGGAAGACGCCCTTCTCGAAGAACTCGCGGCCGCGGACGTAGAGATCGGAGAGCAGGCTGTCGCGCCAGTTGGTCCATACCCCGGGGCCGACCGCCCGCATGTCGGCGTAGGTGAGGAGGTAGAGGCGCTGGAGGTTCTCGACGCTCCCGACCATTCGGCAGAAATCGATGATGAGCTGGTCGTCGTGCACGTCGCGCCGCTGCGCCAGGTGCGACATGAGCAGGTGGTGCTGGACGAGGAACTCGCAGGCCGCGGCCTCGTCGATGTTGAGCTGCAGGCGGGCAGCGATGTCGCGCATCATGCGTGCGCCGCGGCCGGAGTGGTCGTGGCCGTGCCCCTTCCCCACGTCGTGGAAGACCATGCCGAGCACCAGCAGCTCGGGCTGCGACACCTCCTGCATCACCTGTGTCAGGTGGGGCAGCGTCTTGACGAACTCGCCGGCGCGCAGGCGCTCCAGCTCGCGGACGCCCATCAGCGAATGCTGGTCGACGGTGTAGATGTGAAACGGGTCGTGCGCGATCAGGCAATCGAGCCGGCCGAATTCGGGGATCGCCTCACGCAGTACCCCGAGCGTGTGCATCTCGAAGAGCGTCTCGTAGACGTGCCCCAGCGCCCGCAGGATGGTGAGGAGCGCCGCCGCGACCTCCGGGTCGTTCCGGCGAGCGGCGAGGAGCGGCAGGCACTCGCGGATCAGCTCCCGCGTGGCGGGGGCGATCGTGACGCCGTGACGTTGCGCCTCGGCGAACACGTGGATCAGCGCGGCCGGCTGCTGCTCGAACACCTCGCGGCCGGCGACCGAGAGCGTGCGCCCCTGGATGTACATGCCCGCGCGGATCTCCCGCGCCGGCGGCAGCTGGCTCGGACGACGCTCGGGGGCCTGGACGCAGCGCGCGATCACCATCTCGCTGAACCGGTTCACTGTGGTCGCGTGCCGGTAGTACGTCCGCATGCACGCCTCGACGCCCCCCCGGCCGGGCGCGAAGCCGAGGGTGGGCGCGAGCCGCTCCTGGAGCTCGAAGGTGAGGAGATCCTGATGTGATCCGGTGGCGAGGTGCATCGCGTTCCGCAGCCGCCAGAGGAAGTCGAGCGCCTGCTCCAGCTCGAGGACGTGGCGCTCGGCGAACACGCTGAGCGTGACGAGCTCGCGGAAGTTGCGCACCTTGAAGCGCACCTTCGCCATCCAGAGCGCGGTGTGGAGGTCGCGCAGGCCTCCCTGCCCTTCCTTCAGCTGCGGCTGGAGAAGGTAGACGGAATCCCCCGCCCGGGCGTGGCGCTCGCTGTTCTCCGCCAGCTTCTCCTTGAAGAACGCGGTGGGGTTCTGGGTCCACACCTCGTCGAGCATGCCCCCCTCGAACTCGCGGTAGAGCGACTCGTCGCCGGCGAGGTAGCGAGCGTCGAGGACGGCGGTCTTGACCTTCATGTCGCGCATCGCGAGCCGCGCCGACTCGCGGATGTTGCGCAGCGCGTGCCCCACCGTCAGGCCGGCGTCCCAGAGGGCGTAGAGGATGCCCTCGGCCACCGTCTCGATGTAGGGGTTCACCTTCCAGGGATAGAGGAAGAGAAGGTCGATGTCCGAGCAGGGGTTCAGCTCGCCGCGCCCGTAGCCGCCCTGGGCGATCACCGTGAACTTCTGGTTCAGGCGTGCAGAGCGGGAGAGGAACTGGGTGCTGGCCTCGCCAAAGAGGAATACGATCACGCGGTCGATCGCGTCGGTGTAGGCCGCCACCAGCTCGAGCCCGCCGACCCCTGCCTCCTGGCGCTCGCGCAGTGTCGCCCGGGCCCGGGTGATGTAGTCGCGGGCGACCGCCGCTGCCCGGGCGATGTCCCCTTCCACCGCGGGCAGGGTCCCCACACACGGCAGCGGGACGAATTCGGGAGTGCGCGCGAGAATCACCCGCCCACCATACCCGGCACCCCCGCGACGCTCCAGCCAGCATCAAACGCGAGCGCCTGCTCCGCGCGGCTTCGCCGCGCGGAGCACGCCCCGAGCGGGCGAAGCCCGCGAGCGCTCACGAGGGAGCCGCGAGCGGCAGCGAGCGGCGACGGGGGTCCGGGGGCATCGGAGGAGCGCAGCGCGCGAAGCGCGCGAGCACCGGACGGGCCCCCGGACGTCATAACGTCCTGGCCCGGCGCCCGTCCGCGACGAAGCGGGCGATGCCCGCGTAGAGCCCCTCGGCGATCGCGGCGCGGTAGGCCTCGTCCGCGAGCCGTCGTCCCTCGGTGGGATGGGTGAGGAAGGAGGTCTCGACCAGGACACAGGGCATGAAGGCGCCCACCAGCACGTAGAACGGGCCGCGCTTCACGCCCAGGTCGTTGATCTCGCCATAGCGCTCGCGGAGATGGCCCACGAGGCCGCGATGCACGGCGCCGGCGAGCGCGACCGACTCCTCCATCTTCCCGACCTGCACCAGATCGCTCAGGATGTAGCGCAGGTCGGCGCGCGCCGGCATCGGCCCCACCGGGGCGAGGCCGTTCTCCATGGCGGCGAGCCGGATGGTGGCGTGATCCGCGGTGTTGTTGAGGTAGTAGGTCTCGATGCCGTGCAGCTCGCTCCGGGGGCTCGCGTTGGCGTGGATCGAGACGAAGAGATCGGCGCGCTCCTGGTTGGCGCGTGCGGTGCGCGCCGCGAGGGGTAGCGTCGCGTCCCGCGCCCGCGTGAGGATCGGGTTCGCGCCGAGCCGTTCGCGCAGCAGCCGAGCGAGACGGATCGAAATGTCGAGCGTGACGTCCTTCTCGACCGCGTAGCCGTGTGCTCCGGGATCCTGCCCCCCATGGCCGGGGTCGATCACGATCTTCAGCGCCGCCGAGGGGGGGACGGCGGGAACGGGTCGGGGCGCCGTGGCAGTGGCGGTGGCCTCAGGCGTCGGCGCGCGCGTGAGCGTGAGCTCGACGACACGTCCCGGCGCACCCAGTCGATACGCGACTGCCCCGTCGAGCTCGAGCACCAGACGGAGCCGCCCGCCCTCGGCGAGGCCGAGGCGCATGCCGGCGATCGGCGGCGCCGCCGTCAGGCCGGCGCGGACACCGGGCGTGAGTCGCGTGCCGGGCGGGAGATCGACGTAGAGCCGCTCCCGCTCGTCGAGCGGTGCGACGCGCCGCACCGCGACGTGCAGCGCGCTCGATGCCACTAGCCGCAATGTGGCGCCCGTGGGTGTCGAGGCGGCGCGCAGCTCGCGCACGTCGGCCGCGTGGCCCGCCTGCCCCAGCAGGAGTGCGCCCCACGCCGCCCCGGCGCGCACACTCCACCCCCACCGCATGACGGGGCGCGAGGATAGGGGAGCAACGGCGGAGAATCAAGTTAGCGAGCAAGACCGGCGAACCGCCCTGAAAGCATGCACTTTGTCAGGACGCGCGGCGAGCGGCGTCGACCAGTCGCGCGAGCACGGTGAGCGCGTCGAGCGGGGTCAAGCGCTCCGGCTCGAGCGCCGCCAGCTCTTGCCGCAGGCGCTCGTCGCGCGCGCCGAAGAGCGCGAGCTGGGCCGGCGCCGGATCCGCCGGCCGGGCCGCCGGACCGGCGCCGTTCTCGAGGCCGGCGAGCAGCGCGCGCGCGCGGGAAACGACGGCGTCCGGCACACCGGCCAGACGCGCCACCTCCACGCCGTAGCTCCGCGGTGCCGGGCCCGCGACGATCTGGCGCAGGAAGACGATCTCCCCTTTCCACTCGGCCACCGCGACCGAGAAGTTCCGCACCCGCCCCCGCTCGGCGGCGAGGCGGGTGAGCTCGTGGTAGTGCGTCGCGAACAGTGTGCGCGGCCGCTCGGCTGCCTCGTGCAGGTGCTCCACCACCGCCCAGGCAATCGAGATGCCGTCGAAGGTGCTGGTCCCGCGGCCGATCTCGTCGAGGATGACGAGGCTGCGCGGGGTCAGGTGGGCGAGGATGTGCGCCGTCTCGCGCATCTCGACCATGAAGGTCGACTCGCCGCCGGCCAGGTTGTCGCTGGCGCCAACCCGCGTGAAGATGCGGTCGACGAGGCCGATCGCGGCCTCCGCGGCGGGGACGAAGCTTCCCATCTGTGCGAGCAGGGTGATGAGCGCCGTCTGCCGAAGGTACGTCGACTTGCCGCCCATGTTCGGGCCCGTGAGGATGACGATCTGCTGCTCTTCCGGGTCGAGGTGGACGTCGTTCGGCACGAAACCGCCGCCGGCGATGGCCTCGACCACCGGGTGCCGGCCGGCGCGAATGGCGAACGCCGGCTCTCGGGAGACCGCCGGACGCACCCATCCCCGGCGGTGGGCCACGTCGGCGAGCGCCGCCAGGCAGTCGAGGCTCGCGAGCGCGTCCGCCGTGCGGGCAATGGTCGGGTGGCGGGCGGCGACGTCATCGAGCAGCGCCTCGAAGAGATGGATCTCGAGCGCGCGGAGACGCTCCTCCCCGCCCACCATCCGGCTCTCGTGCTCCCGCAGGGCGGAGGTGACGAAGCGTTCGGCGCCGACCAGCGTCTGCCGGCGTTCGTACTCCGTCGGCACGAGCCGCAGATTCGCGCGCGTCACCTCCACGTAGTAACCGAACACGCGGTTGTGGCGAACCTTGAGGGACGGGATGCCGGTCCGCTCACGCTCCGCCGCCTCGAAGCGGGCGAGCCAGCCCTTGCCGTCGCGCGCCGCCTCGCGGAGCGCATCGACCTCGGTATCGCGCCCGGCGCGAATGAAGCCGGGAAGGCGGGTGTGCGGGGGCGGCGCGTCGACCAGCGTCGCGACGATCTCGGCCGCGACGTCGGGAAGCGGATCGAGTGCCCGGGTGAGCTGCCGGAGGAGCGGAGCCTGCACCCCGGCGAGTCCCGCGACCACTTCGCTCACACGGCCGAGCGCGCTGGCAAGGTTCGCCACGTCGCGGGGGCCAGCGCTACGGGCCCCGACCCGCCCGGCCAGCCGTTCGAGGTCGCCGATGCCGTCGAGCGCGGCCCGCAGCGCCGTGCGTACGTCGACCCGCTCCACGAGCTCCTCCACCGCGTCGAGGCGAGAACCGATCGCCGCCAGATCGCAGAGTGGATAGAGGATCCACTCCCGCAGCCGCCGGACGCCCATCGCCGTCAGGGTGCCGTCCAGCACCCAGAGGAGCGAGCCACGCCGCTCGCCGGTCAGCGTCTGCAGGAGCTCGAGGTTCCGGCGGGTGGCGGCATCGAGGCCGAGGAAGCCGGCCAGGGCATAGGACTCCGGCGGGCGCAGGTGTGCCGGGCGGCGGCGGTAGACCGTGTCCACGTAGGCCAGTGCTCCACCCACGGCTCGCGCGGCGAGTGGCGGCAGGGGTGATTCGGCCGCCGCTCCTTCCGGGAGCGCCGCCGTCGCCCACGGCCGCGCGTGCGTACACGCGGCAGTCACCGCCGGTGGCAGCTCGGCGGCGAGCAGGAGCTCGCGCGGCGAGAGCCGTTCCAGCTCCTCCCGCGCCACGTCCCACGCCTCGGCCTCCGTACCCCGCACTGCGCCGGTCGCGAAGTCGACCACCCCCAGGCCGAAGCGCGTCCCGTCACCCACCAGGGCGGCGAGGAGGCTCGGGACCTCCGGCTCGAGGCTCTCCTCCTCGAGGATCGTCCCTGGCGTGACCACCCGGACGACCTCGCGCTCGAGCAACCCCCGGCCGCGCTCGGCGGCCTCCGCCTGCTCGCAGATCGCCACCGTGTGGCCGGCGGCGAGAAGCCGCGCGACGTGCGGCTGCGCCGAGTGGACGGGAAACCCGCAGAGCGGGACCTCGTCGGGGTCGCCCCGATTGCGCGCGGTGAGCGTCAGATCGAGCGTTCGCGCGGCGACCTCCGCATCGTCGAAGAACATCTCGTAGAAGTCGCCGAGGCGAAACAGCAGGATCGAGCGCTGGTGCTGTGCCTTGATGCGGGCGTACTGCGTGAGCAGCGCGCTCTGTCGCCCGGCCGCTCGCCGCTCCCCCCCGCCCGCCGCCATGCGTGCCACTTACCGCAGCGTGGGTTTTGGGGAAAGAGCGGCGGCTTCGTGAATCCGTCCGATCGACGGGCCCACTACTTCTTCAAGTTCTGCTCGTGGGCCTTGGTCGCGTCGAGCTTCTTCTGGAGCTTGTTCTCCTTCTTCTCGAGCTTCTTCTCCTTGTGCTCGACGGTGTTGAGCCCCATCTTGACCTGTTCGAGCGCCCTGTTGACGTGCTCGAGGGCGTTCTCCCGGTGCCCTCCGTAGTCGTGCGACGCCGCCTTCAGGTGGCTCTTGGCGGACTCGAGATCGTGCTGGGCGTCCACCAGCTCGGGGTTGTCCTGCGGCGCCGCCTGCTGCGCGCGCGCGCCGGGAACGCCGAGCAGCAGACCCGCGGCAAGGAGCGCGCCTGGCAGCGCCGCGCTGGGTGCGAGTCGGGTTCTCAGTCGAATCGACATGGGCTCTTCTCCTCCTCTCGGCCTCACAGGCCGCTGGTGCAGTGCGGGCAGCGCGTCGCGCGCAGGGGGATGGCCGTCGCGCAGAACGGGCAGTCCTTGGTCGTCGGCGCCGCTGCGGGTGCGGGCTCTTCCCGCTTGAGACGGTTCATGCCCTTCACGACGGCGAAGAGCACGATGGCGATGATGACGAAGTTGATGATGGTGTTGAGGAAGACGCCGTAGTTGATGGTGGCCGCGCCCGCGTCCTTCGCCGCCTTGAGGGAGGCAAACTGACCGGCGCCGAGGACGACGAAGAAGTTGCTGAAATCCACCCCGCCAAGCGCTTTCCCGATGGGCGGCATGAGGACGTCGTTCACCAGCGAGGTCACGATGCCACCGAAGGCGGCGCCGATGATCACACCGATGGCCAGGTCGACGGCGTTGCCACGGAGCGCGAACTCGCGAAACTCCTTCAGCATGGCGTCCCTCCTGCAACCCGATTCGGCCGCTGGCTGAAGCCCGTGCGAGGGCCCGCCGCCCCGTAGCGCGGGCCCTCCTGGGTGTCAAGATAACTGAAGAGTCAGCCGCCCAGAGCGGCCTTCACCTTCTTGAAGGTGTCGAGGTTCTTCTGGAGACCGTCGACGTTCTTCTGCATGTCGATGATGGCGGTCCCCATCTCGCCGACGGAACCGAGCGAGCCCGACTCGGCGGCCTTCTTCATCACGTCGCCGAGCTGCGCTTCGGCGCTCCGATGCGCGAGCGTTCCGCAGACGAACCCCGCCGCGAACAGCGTCACCACGAGCCCGAGTCGTCTCGCCCGAGCGATGCGCTTCGTCATGACCGACCTCCCCTCGCTGGTTGCGGGCCGCGTCACACGCGCTTCCGCTTCTTCGCCATGTAGTCGACGAGGAGATACTCGCCGAGACGATCGGGGCGGGTGTAGAGGGCGCGACCCTTGTTGATGCGTGTCATGCGCTCGACGAAGGCGCGCAGGCTGGGACTGTCGTCGAGCATGAAGGTGTTGATGATGATGCCCCGGCGCGTGACCCGCTCGACTTCCCGGAGCGTCTCCTGTGCGGCCCGCATGCTGATGCCGCCGAACGAGAGCGGCCATTCGCAGTAGAGACGCCCGCGGAGGAAGTAGGCCGTCGGCTGGCCGTCGGTGATGACGATGATGTGCTGGTTGTGGCTCGGGTGGCGCGACAGGAGATCGGCCGCCAGGCGGAGCCCGTCCTGCAGGTTCGTAAACGGGTCGCCCATGTTCCAGCTGGCCTCGGGGAGATCGCGCAGCTTGAGCTCGACGGCACGGGTGAAGAAGCCGACGATCGCGAAGTAGTCGCGCGGATAGCGCGCCCGGATGAGGCTCTCCATCGCCAGGGCGACCTTCTTGGCGGCGGCGAAACGGCCTTCCCAGGACATCGACCAGCTCATGTCGAGCAGCAGGACGGTGGAGCTGGTGGTGGTGTGGGTCGAGCCGAAGACCTCGAAGTCGTCGGGCCGCAGATCGAGCGGCGTGCCGAGGCGGCGGGTGAGCGCCCGCTTCAGCGTGCGGACGAGGTCGAGGGCGAGCGGATCGCCGTGCTCGTAGCGCTTCGACTCCTCCGGACGGAGGTCGATCGCCCCGCGATGGTCGGTCTGATGGCCGCCGGGGCGGTCGCGCAGGAGCCCCTGGTAGATGTCGCGCAGGGCGAGCTGTCCGATCTTGCGCACGCCGAGAGGCGAGAGCCGCATGCGGCCCTCGCGTTGCGACAGGTGTCCCGCGTTCACCAGCACCAGCATCAGCTGCTTGAGGCCCTGGAAGTTCCGCGCCGCGCCCTCGCCCAGGAGGGCGCGCAGGTTGTCGAGGTCGACCGAGTCCAGGTTGCCGCTGAGGAGCTCCTCCTCCAGGCGCTTCAGGCGCTCCATTGCCCGCATGAGCTCGACCGCCTCGGCATAGGAGAGCGACTGCGGCCCGTGGAAGAGGTCGCCGTAGCGGCGGGTGAAGTCCTCGAGGTCCTTGATGTCCTGGAGCTCGTCGAGCAGCTCGTCGAGCTGTTCGCTAGCGCTGGGATCGTCGAGTCCCTCCTCCCGCAGGCGCTCAAGCGCCTCGGAGAGCCGCGGCGGCAGGCGGTCGAGCAGCTCGCGGCGCCGCGCGGCGCGGGCCGGATCGGTGCCCTCGAGCCCGTCGCGCTCCTGGTCGAGGATCTCCTCGAGCTTCTCGCGCAGCTCGTTGAAGGCATGGCGCAGGTTCACCTGGCGGTAGCGGCTCCGCATCTCCTCGCGCAGCTGCTCGAGGAAGTCGTCGAGGCCCATGACACGGACGCCTTCCCAGTCGAGGCCCTGGTGGAGGAGCCAGTCGAGCGCCTGCTGGACGTCGTCGGTGAAGGAGAGGTACTCGGCGAGCTTCTCGAACACCCGGTCGGCCGCCAGGCGGACCTGCTGCGTGCCGTCCCAGGCGGTGTAGCGGAGTGTTAGCATTTCAATTCCGGGGGCCGGTGCGGTCCCCGCGCGCTCCGCGCGCTCCGGCCATTAGGCGCTGAACTGACGCCCCCGGACCCTCGTCGCCGCTCGCTCGCGCTCGCGGCTCCCTCGCGACTGTTCGCGCGCTTCGCGCGCTCGGGACCTGCTGAGCGCGGCAAAGCCGCGCTCAGCGGAAGAGACCTACGGTCGCAGGGGTTTGGCTCCATCAGGCACGGTAGGCGTAGCGTCCGCCGGTGCAGTCCTTGTTGAGCTTCTGGTGGAGATGCAGCCCCTCGAGGACGAACTCGATGGCGGCGGCCATCAGGCCCGGGCTCTCGAAGGTGCCGAGCAGCGCCACCCCCTCGCGCAGACCGGGGATCTGACGAATCCCCTCCAGGTACTCCTCGGCGCGCATCTGGTCGGAGACCTCGACGCCCCACCCCGCCTCGAAGTGCTCGATCACCCGCCGCAGGGCCTCGACCTTCAGGTACTTGTCCCACACCTTGAGGACGGCCCGGCTGATGAGGCGCTCGATCAGCTCCTCTTCCTTCTTGTCCTCACCCGCGTACTCGAGCTCGATCTTGCCCGCCGTCGAGGCGAGCACGGCGTGGAAGTCGGTCAGCCGGGGGACGATCTCCCGCTCGCCGGTCCGGATGGCACGCTTCTCCGCGTTGGAGAGGAGGGTCTCGTAGTTGTTGATCGTCACCCGCACGCTCACGCCCGACGACTGGTTGATCTCGTTCGACCCGCGGGCCTCGAAGGTGAGCTGTGCGATGATCTCCTTCACGAAGGCCGGAAGGCGCAGCTCGTACGGTCCGCGGTCGCGTGCCGGCACCTCCTGCTCGACGATGGCGATCTCGTCGTCGATGCTACGCGGGTAGTGGGTGCGGATCTGGACGTCGAAGCGATCTTTGAGGGGGGTGATGATCCGGCCGCGGCTGGTGTAGTCCTCGGGGTTGGCGCTCGCCACGATGACGACGTCCAGGGGCAGGCGGATCTTGTAGCCCTTGATCTGGACGTCCTTCTCTTCCATCAGGTTGAAGAGGCCCACCTGGACCTTCTCGGTCAGGTCGGGGAGCTCGTTGATGGCGAACACCCCGCGGTTGGTGCGCGGGATGATCCCGTAGTGGATGGTCTCCTCGTCGGCCAGGTAGCGGCCTTCCGCGACCTTGACCGGATCGATCTCGCCGACCAGGTCGGCCATCGACACGTCGGGGGTGGCGAGCTTCTCGCCATAGCGCTCCTCGGGACCGATCCAGCCGAGCGGCAGGGCGTCGCCCAGCTCGGCGAGGCGACGGCGGCACTCGCGGCAGATCGGTGCGAGCGGATTATCGTTGATCGCACAGCCAGCCACCACCGGCACGAGCGGATCGAGGAGCGTCGTGAGGCTGCGGATCACGCGGCTCTTCGCCTGGCCCCGCTCACCCAGGAAGACGATGTGGTGGCCGGCGAGGATCGCGTTCTCGATCTCCGGAATGACGGTGTCGTCGTAGCCGATGATGCCGGGCAGGATGCGTTCCTTGTGCGCCAGGCGAGCGAGCAGGTTGCGACGCATCTCCTCGCGCACCGGCAGGACGCGGTAGTGCGAGGCCTTGAGCTCTCCGAGCGTACGCGACGATTCGACAGGTTGCACCAGAGAATCCCCCGTTCACGTTGCTCGGCGGATTATATGCGCGCCGCCACGCGCCGCACAATCGCGAACACGCTCAACGACCGTCCACCAACCAGGCGAACGCCGGGCGGAGACGATCGTAGGTGGCGAGCAGGTGCTCCGGCATGACCCGCACGTCGCCCAGCATGGGCATGAAGTTCGTGTCGCCGGACCAGCGCGGCACGATGTGCCAGTGGAGATGGTCTCGCACACCCGCGCCGCCCGCCACACCGAGGTTCATGCCCAGGTTGAAGCCTTCGGGCGTGAGCACGCGCACCAGCGCAGCAAGCGTCCGCCGCAACGTCTCGGCCAGATCGGCGTGCTCGTCGGCGGGCAGCCCCGGAAGATCGGAGGTGTGCCGGCGCGGCGCGATCATCAGGTGCCCGTTCTGATACGGGAAGCGATTCAGCATCACCAGGCTCGCCCGGCTCGTCCCGAGCAGCAGGCGTTCGCGCGGATCGCCTTCGGAGGCGGCACAGAAGATGCACGCCGTCGGCGTCCGATCGCCGATGTACGCCATCCGCCACGGCGCCCACAAGATGTCCATCGCCGCCCTGGGATACCACACACTCAGCGAGCAACAAGAGCCGCCGCGTGTCTTCGCGGAGCGCCCATTGCTGGGCGCGGCTTCGCCGCGCCCGGCAATGCTCGAGGGCGCGTAGCGCCCGAGCAATCAAGCGGGAGCCGCACGCATCAGCGTGCGGCGACGGGGGTCTGGGGGCATCGGAGGAGCGGAGCGCGCGGCTCCGGCCGCGCGCGAGCACCGCACGGGCCCCCAGAACCTATAACTCCTCCGAATCCGCCGGGGTCCACGGCTTGCCGTCGACCCGCAGGCGGAGCTCCTTTCCGACCTTGAAGAACGGCACTCGCTTGGCGTGCACCGCCACCAGCGCGCCCGTCTTGGGGTTCCGACCCTCCCGCGCGTGCCGATGCTTCACCACGAAGCTTCCGAAACCCCGGATCTCGATGCGTTCGCCGCGCGTGAGGGCATGCGTCATGCTGTCGAAGACGGCATTCACCATCACCTCGGCATCCCGGCGGGAGAAACGGGGGAACTGCTTCAGCACCTCGTCGATCAGGTCGCGTTTGGTCATGCTCAAGTGGTCGATCCTAGTTGGTGAACGGTCCGCGATAGAGGAAGAGGAGGCCCCCGGTCAGCGAGCTGCGCGTGGGCAGCCAGCTCTCGCCGAGGAGGTCGAGCCACCAGGGCCGACGGTGCGCCCGCACCGTGGACGTGCGAGGCTCTCCCGACTCCCCCGCGCGCTGCCACGCCAGGCGGGTCGCATCCTGGAACCCGCCGAGCTCGTCCACCAGGCCAGCGATCTTCGCCTGCGCGCCAGAGTACACGCGCCCGTCGGCGAGCGCGCGCACGCGCGCCGGCTCCATGCCCCGCCCCCGCGCCACCGCCTCGACGAACTGGCTGAGCACGTCGTCGACGACCCCCTGGAGGAGTGCGCGCTCGTCGCCGTCGAGGCGACGGAGCG
>Ga0066388_100000618_pt1 | contig 17529 bp, 11 predicted proteins | sample PanSoiMetaGPlot6_FD_64539 | JGI IMG/M metagenome (GOLD analysis project Ga0066388, IMG submission 64539) | Tropical forest soil microbial communities from Panama analyzed to predict greenhouse gas emissions - Panama Soil - Plot 6 (Hybrid Assembly) | ecosystem: Environmental > Terrestrial >... | reverse complement strand
CCCATCACCACGATCATGATCGGCTCGATGAGCGAGGTCAGCGAGTCCACCGCCGTATCGACTTCGTCGTCGTAGAAGTCCGCGATGCGCGTGAGCATGTCGTCGAGGGCGCCGGTCTCCTCCCCCACCGAGATCATCTGGACCACCATCGGAGGGAAGACCGCGGATTGACGCAGCGGAGCGGAGATCGTCTCTCCTTCCCGGATGCTCGCCCGCGCCGCCATGATCGCTTCCTGGATGACGCGGTTCCCCGAGGTGCGCGCCGTGATCTCGAGGCCGTTCAGGATCGGCACGCCGGAGGAGATGAGGGTGGCGAGCGTGCGGGTGAACCGCGCGACCGCTCCCTTGCGGATGACGTCTCCGAGCACCGGGATCTTGAGCAGCATGGTGTCGATCTGCAGGTGCCCCTTCTCGGTGCGGTAATAGCGCTGGATCCCGATCCCGACCCCCGCGATGAAGCCCAGGATCGCCCACCAGTACGCGCGCAGGAACGAGCTCAGCCCCATGACGATCTTGGTCGGGAGCGGAAGCTCGGCTCCGAAGCCGGTGAACATCCTCGCGAAGGTCGGAATGATGAAGATGAGCATGAACGAGGTGGCGAGGACGGCGACGCTGAGCACGACCGCCGGGTAGACCATCGCGCCCTTGATCTTGCGCTTGAGCGCCTCGGCCTTTTCGATGTAGGTCGCGAGACGCTGGAGGATGTTGTCCAGGATACCCCCCGCTTCGCCCGCTTCGACCATGTTCACGAAGAGCTCGTCGAAGACCTTGTTGTGCTCCTTCTTGCCCATCGCCTCGGCGAGCGTCGTCCCGGCCTCCACGTCGCGCATGACCTGCGCGATCACGCTGCGGAACGCCTCCTTCTCCGTCTGCTTGGAGAGGATGTCGAGGCATTGGACGAGCGGGAGTCCCGCGTTGATCATCGTGGCGAACTGCCGCGTGAAGATCGCCAGATCGCGCGTGGAGACGCCGCCCCCCATCTTGGGGAGCGCCAGCTTGACGTCCGCCTTCTTCTCGCGGACGGACGAGATGATGATCCGGCGCTTCCGGAGCGCCGCGAGGACCTCGTCCTGCGAGTCGAACGTCAGCTCACCGGACTGGATCTCCCCGCCGGTCGTGCGGCCTTTCCAGACGTAGACGGGCACGTATCCCTCTCGTTCCCCCGCCTCTTAGGCGGTGACGTGGACTCCGACCTTCTCGAGCATCTGCTCCAGCTCCTTCGCTTCGGGGCTGCGCCCGAGGGCCTCGTCCAGCGCGATCTGCTTTCCGATGTAGGCCTGGAACAACGCCTGGTTCATCGTCTGCATGCCGTGCTTCGTGCCGGCCTGCATCAGGCTGTAGATCTGGTGCGTCTTGCGCTCGCGGATGACGGCGCGGACCGCCTGCGTGCAGACGAGGACCTCCGGCACCATGACGCGACCCGGGCCCTTGGCCTTCGGGATGAGCTGCTGCGTGACCACGCCCTCCAGCACGAACGCGAGCTGCGAGAGCACCTGCTGCTGCTGCGAGCTCGGGAAGGCGTCCACGATGCGGTTGATCGACTCGTACGCGGAGTTGGTGTGCAGGGTGGCGAGCACGAGGTGGCCGGTCTCGGCGATCGTGAGCGCGGCCGCCATCGTCTCGAGGTCGCGCATTTCTCCGATCAGGATCACGTCCGGATCCTGCCGCAGCACGTACTTGAGCGCGGTGGCGAACGTCGTCGTGTCGGAGTTGATCTCCCGCTGGTGCACGATGCACTTCTTGTGGTGGTGCACGTACTCGATCGGGTCCTCGATCGTGATGATGTGCCCCGCACGGGTGGTGTTGATCAGGTCGATCATCGCCGCGAGCGTCGTCGACTTGCCGCTCCCGGTCGGACCCGTGACGAGCACGAGACCCTTCTGCTTCATCGTGAAGTCGCGGATCACCTTCGAGAGACCGAGCTGCTCGAAGCTCAGGATTTCGTAGGGGATTTGGCGGATCGCCATCGAGGTCACGCCGCGCTGGAGGTACACGTTGGCGCGGAACCGGCTCAGGCCGGGCACGCCGAAGGAGAGATCGAGCTCGCGCGTCGTCTCGAATCGCTTCCGCTGCTCTTCCGTGAGCACGCTGTACGCGAGCTGCTGGGTCGCGTTGGGGGTGAGCGGCGGATGCTGCATCGGCATGATGCTTCCGTCAACGCGCACCTGCGGCGGAACCCCCGCCGAGATGTGGAGATCGGACGCTCTCAGCTTGATCATTTCATCCAGCAACTGGCGGAGCGAAACCATGCGGACCCCCCGATGACCCCCTAGCGATCGGCTGCCGTTTCCTTCAGGACCTCTTCGGCGGTCGTAACCCCCTTCTTTAACTTGATTAGCCCATCCATCCGTAGGGTGAGCATCCCGTCCGCGACCGCCTGCTTCTTGATCTCCGCGGTGGAGGCGCGGTCGAGGATCAGGTCGCGGATCTTCGACGTGAGCGCGAAGACCTCGTAGACGCCGCACCGGCCCTTGTAGCCGGTGTTGTTGCAATCGACGCAACCCTTTCCTTCCTGGAAGCCCCCCTTCCGAATGTCTTCCTCGTTGAGCCCCAGCTCGCGCACGACTTCGGGATGGAGCTTGATCTCCGAGCGGCACGACGCGCACACCTTGCGGAGGAGGCGCTGGGCGCAGATGAGGTTCACCGAGGAGGCGACGAGGAACGGCTCGATGCCCATATCGATGAGGCGGTTGACCGTGCTGGGCGCGTCGTTCGTGTGGAGCGTCGAGAGCACGAGGTGCCCGGTCAACGCCGCCTTGGTGGCAATGGAGCCGGTGTCGAGATCGCGGATCTCGCCCACCATGATGATGTTGGGGTCTTGGCGCAGGAACGCCTTGAGCGCCGCCGAGAAGGTGAGCCCGACCTCCTCGTGGATCAGCACCTGGTTGATCCCCTCGAGGTTGTACTCGACAGGATCCTCCGCCGTCATGATGTTGGTCTCGGGAGTGTTGATCTTGGAGAGCGCGGAATAGAGCGTGGTGGTCTTTCCGCTGCCGGTCGGACCGGTCACGAGCACCATCCCGTACGGCTGGGCGATGGCGCGCGCGAATTCGCTGTACGCCTGCTCCTGGAAGCCCAGCTTGCCCAAGTCGATGTTGAGATTTCCCTTGTCCAGAATACGCATCACGACCTTCTCCCCGAAGATCGTGGGCAGGCTCGAGACGCGGAGATCGATCGTGCGGCCGAGGAGGCGGAGCTTGATGCGCCCGTCCTGCGGCACGCGGCGCTCCGCGATGTCCAGCTCCGCCATGATCTTGAGGCGCGAGATGATCGCCGCCTTCATACGGAACGGAGGCGCCATCATCTCGTAGAGCGTCCCGTCGATCCGGAAGCGCACGCGCAGCAGCCGCTCGTACGGCTCGATGTGGATGTCGCTCGCCCCCTTGCGCACCGCGTCGGTGATCAGCGAGTTGACCAGCTTGACCACGGGCGCCTGCTCCGCTTCTCCGATGAGCGCGACGTCCGGGGTGTCGTCTTCCTGGTCCTCGATGACCTCGATGTCGTCTTCCATCCCCTTCATCACGTTCTCGAAGGAGGCGACCGAGTCGTACGCCTTGTCGATCGCCTTCTTGATCGATGCCTCGGAGGCCACGACCGGCTGCACCTCGAAGCCCGTGATGAACTTGATGTCGTCGATCGCGAAGATGTTGCTGGGATTCGCCATGGCCACCGTGAGCCGGCGGCCGCTGCGCGAGAGGGGAACGATCTGGAACTTGTTGGCGACGTCCCCGGGGATGAGCTTGGTCACGCTCGGGTCGGGGGTGAAGTTGGAGAGATCCACGGAGGGCACCGCGTATACCTCGGACAGGAACTTCGCGAGGTGCTCCTCGGTGATCGCGCCCAGCTTCACCAGCGCTTGCGTGATGCTCCCCCCGCCGCTCTTGATCTGCTGCTGCGCCTTCTGGAGCGCGTCAGGGGTGATGAGCTTCGCTTCCAGCAGTTTGAGGCCGACGTTTTCCTGCTGCACGGTCGTGATCCTCGTTCGGGTCTCGTGTGAGCGCTGGAGTGTGGGATCCCGCGCAAAAAGCACGGGAAAGGCGGCAAGGACTTCCGCAAGAGCGGTGCCACGGATGCGGCCGGCTCATTCGAGAGGAAAGATCGCGCCGTGGGGCGGGGTTGCGCGGAGCGGAGGGAACGCGGGCGTGCGGCGACGCCGTGCGCGCGGCACGATCCGGTGCAAAATGCATCGCTCAGAAACTGCCCGGCGACCTCGGAAGTTGCGGTCTACCGCGGAAGGATCGGGGCGACCTCAAGGAACGGGCGGATCCGCTCGAGCGTCTTCGGTCCGATCCCACGCACCCGGCGGAGCGCTTCGGGGGAATCGAAACGGCCGTTCCGCTCGCGCTCGGCGACGATGCGCGCCGCGAGCGCAGGACCGATGCCCGGAAGGCGGGTGAGCGAGGCGGAATCCGCGCGGTTCGGATCGATTCGCGCGGGCGCGGGGGTTGCCGTTGCGGCGGAGTCGGACTCCGCGGGGACGGGCGCCTCCTGCTCCGAGCGCTCGAGCGCTTCGACGATGCTCTGGAAGCGCTCCTGGTGGGTCCTCCGCCACGTCCGGAACCCGCTTCCGAGGAGGAGCGCGGCCGTCACGAAGATCAGCCCCGCCCGCATCTCACGTCCCCACACGTCCCCCTCCGCGCCGCTAGTCGACCAGATTCCAGACCACCCCGAACGAGAAGGCTCGCCCCGGGAGCGGAGACCACTCCGAAGCGTACGGGTCGAGGAGGGCGCTCCCCACGCGGTGGTCGAACGCGTTCCGGATCCGGAGGAAAACCCCCGCGGGACCGAGGTCGGCCCCCGCGGTTCCGTCCCAGAGGACCTGACCGGCCTCGTCGACGAGCCCGCGGCGTGGCCCCCGCGCGTGCGATTCCACGCCGAGGCGGATCGGAAGATCTCCCTGGAACAGAACGAACCGCACGTCGGCCGTGGCCTCGAGCGCGACCCGCGGCGGCGCGCCCGCCCGGGGAGAGAGCGAGTCGGGCCCCCCGCGCACCCACGCCACGCCGCGGGTGTGTAGAGGACCTTTCCGGAATTCCCACCCGCCCGAGGCGCAGGAGAGCCAGCCGTCTCCGCGAAGGCGCGCCTCCGAGCGAAGGGTGTACCCGCCGAGTGAGGAATCGGCGCTCAGGTCCCACCCGAAATCGTCCGTGACGCGGCGCAGCGACCCCGTGAGCTCCACGCGCAGCGCTCCGGTCACGAGCGAAGCCGCCCCGACGGCGCCGGTGAGCCTCCGGGGGCGGAGCGACGGATCGCCGGCGCGCACGAGAAAGCTCGTCGTGAAGTCGATCGGCGACGTGAAGGTCAGGGTCGTGGGAGGCTGGAGGAGATCGACCCAGGAGGGGCGCTCGTGCGTGGACTCGAGGTCGAGCCTTCCGCGGATCGCCCGCGGCGCGCTCCACCCCGAGATCCTGCCGTCGAGAAATCCCGGCTGGGTCTCCCGCGCGTCGTACGCGGCGTCGAACCCGGCCCCGGCTCCCGTCGGATGGCCGACGCGGAGGCCGAGGTGGCCGCGGAGGTCTCCGCGGCGCGGGCGGAACTGGGGCAGCGAATCGGTCCGGTAGCTGATCTCGCGCGAGGCCGCCGCGGCGTCGAAGACCCAAGTCCACGTGGAGTCGGGGCGGAACGCGGTCGAGGCCTCGACGGAGAGGGTCGGAAACTTCCAGCGCTCGCGCGAGCCGCCGATCGAGGAATTCGCGCCGAAGGACACCCTCGAGGTCGCTTTGTCCTTCGACGCGCGAAACCGCACGGCGTCGCTCCACCGCTCCCCGTCGTGCGTCGCCGTGAGCGCCGCGTGCGAGCGCTCCCACTCCGCGCCTCCGCGGTCCGAGGGATCTCCGGACATCGAATCGCGGATCGAGCGCTTGAACAGGAGCGCGTCCGCCTCGAGCCGGTGGTCCATCAGACGGATGAGATCGGCGCGCACGGCGTACCGGTCGGACAGCGTGTTCTCGATGGGGTCGACGCCGTCGGCCTGCTGGCGCGCGTACGAGGCGTAGAGGCGCCGTCCCCACGCGATCGTCTGGATGCGCACGCCGGTGGCGACCACGTCCCCTTTCCCCTTCCCATAGAAGAGCGTGGTGCGCGGCGCGCGGCTTCGGAGCGTGGACGCGTCCGCCTCCGGCCCGGGGCCGATCGGCACGGGACGGAGGAGCGTCTCCCCGGGGAGGCGGTACGAGACGCGCTGGCTGGGAAACGAGAGCGCGTCGAGGTCGATCGGGTCGACCGCGTCCGCGCGCGGATCGTCCAGCGCGGTCGCGAGGGAAGGCACCCCCCATCCCAACCCGGTCGATCCCACGAGGGTCTCGTCGGTCGTGCGCTCGTCCCGTCCTCCGGGGACCAATATCCGGATCGTCCCTCCCCCGTCCGGCGCGCGGAGCGGTCCTTGCGCGGACCCGAAGACCGGCAGCTCCTCGAGCAGGACGGGGCGGCGCTGGCGGAGCGCATCCTCGATGGAGGCGGATCCCAGCTTCCGCTCCCCGACCCATCCGACCGGTGCTTGGACCGCGGCGGCGGCCGCCGCGAGCGCGCGGGCGGCGGCCAGGCTGTCGGCGCGCGAGAGTCGCAGCGAGTCGGCGCGCGCCCGCGCGGCCCGGAGGGTACCGGCGGAGGTCAGGTGCGGGATCCGGAGCGAATCGGTCGTGGCCGCGGTCGAATCGGCATGCGTCTGCGCGAGCGCCGATCCGGACACGGCCCAGAATCCCGTCGCGAGAAGCGCCACCGCGACCTCAGCGCGCAAGGCGCGCCACCACGGGGTGCTTGCGGAGCCACGGAAGAGCGAACGTCCCGAGAAGCGCGAAGAGGACGATGTTCGAAGCCGCGTGCTGGATCGCTGGGACGATGCCGAGCGCGATCGAGAGCTCGAGGGACCGGAACGCGACCGCCTGCGCCGCGTTCGTGAGCCCGTCGTAGATCAGGGTGGCGGCGAGCCCGAGGGCGCCGAGCACGACCGCGCGCGCGCGAAACGCGGGCGCGGACTCCTCGGCGAGGAGAAGCGGCGCGCCCGTGAGGCCGCCGAGCGCTCCGACGATCGCGGCCGCCGCGACCTGCGCGACGAGCACCCACGGGTGAGGCGGCCCGTACGGATTCGCCAAGCTGAAGAGGAGCCGTGCCGTGGCACCGATCCAGAGCCCCCATCCGGGGCCCGCGAGCATTCCGGAAACGAACACCGCCACCGTGAACAGCTCCACGAAGAAGAGGTACGGGAACAGGACCAGCTTCGCGTAACCGCACGCGATCGAAAACGCGATGAGGGAGGAGCTCAGAACGATGGTCCGCATCGAGGAGGCGCAAAGAACGTAGCAGAAGGAACCGGACGGGCGCAACGCCCGCCGGAAGAACGCGCGCTACCGACCGGGACGGACCGGCCGTCGGGCGCGCAGCGCCTCGTCGAGCGGGCCCAGGATGTCCTCCGGGACGGCGACGCTTCCGATCGCGACCCCGGGCGTCCGCTCCCCGTGGAAGTCGCTCCCTCCCGTCATGAGAAGCCCGTGGAGCTGCGCGTATCCCCTGTACCGCTCGATGGCGGAGGGATCGTGCTTGGAGTGCCAGACCTCGATGCCGTCGAGCCCGCGTCGGGCCCAGGACGGAATCAGGTGGTCGCGGTTCAGCGTGCCGGGATGCGCGAGCACGGTGACGCCGCCGGCCTCCCGAACGATCGTCGAAGCCTCTTCCAGCGTGACGCGCGGCTTCGTGACGTAGGCGGGGGCGTGGTGGCCGAGGTAGCGCTGGAACGCCTCGTTGAACGTCTCGACGAATCCGCCGCGGAGCAGCGCCTCGGCCACGTGCGGGCGTCCGAGCGCTCCGCCGCGCGCGATGTCTTCGACTTCATCGAGGGAGATCCGGATGCCGAGCCCCTTCAGGCGGAGGAGGATCTTCCGCGCCCGCTCGCGGCGTCCCTCGCGGTAGCGCGTGATGGCCGCGATCAGCGTGACGTCGGTCTCGTCGAAGCCGTAGGCCAGGAGATGGACGTCCACGTTCTCCTCGCTGACCGAGAGCTCCACGCCGGGGACGAGGCGCCCCCCCGTCGTTTCGGCGCGCGCGCGCGCCGCGGGGATGCCTTCCAGCGTGTCGTGGTCGGTGAGCGCGAAGACCGCGACCCCCCGCTCCGCGGCCATGCGGGCGACGACGTCCGGGGCGAACGTGCCGTCGGAGGCGTTCGAGTGCATGTGGAGATCGATCCGTCCCATGCTCAGCCCCGGTTCTCCGCCTTGGCCAGTCGCTGCTTCAGCTCCTTGACCTTGCTCGCCACCTTCAGGAAGTCCACGTTCAGGAGGTACACCTCTTCGAAGTGCTGGAGGGCCCGCTCGAGGTTCCCCAGGCGCTCGTTCGCCACCGCGAGATTGTACCGGATGCTGATGGTCTCCTCGGGGCCGTATCCCGGCAGCTCGAGCGCGCGCGTCAGCTCGCGCGCCGCGGCCGCGGGCTCGTTCTTCTCGAGGAAGCAGAGAGCGATCATCTCCAGGCACTTCACTTCCATCGGACCGCCCTTCGAGGCGACCTGGAACTCCCCGATCGCCTCGTCGTAGAGGCCCATCTCCATGTACGCCATGCCGAGATCGTAGTGACTCTCGTGGTCCTCGCCGGAAATGCGCTCGCTCACCCCCGCCTTGAACTCGTCGATGATTTCCTCGAGGTCGATCAGCGCGTCGGCGGGCGCCTGCGGCTGCTCGTCGCGGACCCGCACGCTCGCGGCCGGACGCTGGTCGGGGAGCGCGTCGAGATCCACGCCGCTCGCGTGGGGAGGGCCGCCGTTCACCAGGGTGTCGAGCCGCTGGATGCGTTGGCGCGCGCGCTCGTTCGCCGGATCGATCTCGAGACAGCGCATGAACTCGGAGCGCGAGAGCTCCCACTCCTGGTGCGCGAGGTAGACGTCCCCCAGCTCGAACCGGGTGCGCGCCTCCGTGGCGCGGTCGCCGGACCGGCTCGTGACGTCGATGAGCCGGCGAAGGCCGGCCTCATGGGTCGGGTCGATGCTCAGGAGCGCCGTCAGAAGCTCGCGCGCGCGGGGGAACGAGTCCCGGATGAACGCGATCTCGCTCGCCTTCCAGTACTCGACGACCGCCTCATCCCTGTTTCCGGACTGGAGGTATCCCCGCGCCAGCTCCTCGTGGCTCGCGAGATCCTGCTCGGGATCGGCCTCGGGCGCGACCGGCTCCGCGGCGCCGCTCGCCGCGGGCACCGCGTCGATCGAGCGCTCCGACGGCTCGAAGGAGAACGCAGATCCGGGAACGACCTCGGGCGCCTCGCGCGGCGCGCGATCGGGCTCGTAGCCTTCGGGCTCGGGAGCGTGGGCCGGCGCCGTGGAGCTCGTGGCGGACGGAGGGGGCGCGGTCAGGAGCGACGGAGCGAGCGTGGAGACCCGCTCGCGCAGCGCCTCCGCCTCCTCCATCCGTCCGCCCTGGCGGGCGCGGTCGGCGCGGCGCAGGAGCTCCTCCCCCCCGCGCTCGGGGACGTCGGCGCGAAGCGCGATCTCCACGTACTTCTCGGAGAGCTCGGTATTGTCGGGGGAGAGCTTCAGCACCTCGTCCAGGACGTCGAGCGCGGCATCGAAGTCCTGGCGACGGATCGAGCCCTCGGCGAACTCGAGGTAATGGATCTGCGAGTCGCCGTACAGCCCCTCCTTGGCGTAGAGCTCCCCGAGGGTGCGGTGGATGGCGAGATCCTCCTTCGAGATGCGGAGGATCTTCTTGCAGAGCGCGATCGCGCTCTTGTAGAGCTCGGTCTTCGCGTACTCGTCGACCGCCTGGCGGTAGCGGCGCACCGCCTCGGACATGGAGCCGCGCTTGGCGAGGAGATCGGCGAGGTAATTGAAATCGTAGGGATCGCGCTCCCCTCCATCGAGGAGCTTCTCGTATTCGGCAATGGCGCCGTTTACGTCCCCTTTCTGGACGAGCTGCTGCGCTTTCTTCTTGATCGCGCTGCCTCGATCCCCCATCAGCTCACGATCCCTCGCACTCCGCGGCCGCGACTCATCCGGCGGACATCCGTCCGCGGACCTCGTCCAGGCATCCCCGATGGAGCTCCTCGGCGCGCGCGAGCGTCGCCGAGACGCGCGCGGCGAGCTCCGCGCGCTCCGGCTCGGGCAGACTGGCCAGATTGATCTTCACGTTGAGCGCGGCCCCCTCGGCCCCGGCGCGCGCCATCCAGGCCGCCACGCCGGCATCGCTCACCGCGTTCACGTTCCCCACGCTCGCCACGGCGCGCGCGAGATCGAGCGCGCGCGCGCACGCCTCCGCCGTCCGGAGCGGCACCTGCGCCGCGTTGCGCGCGGCATCCTGAAGCGCCCGCTCGCGGGTCGCCGTCTCCTCCGGCGTGCGCTGCGACATCCGCCCGGCCGCGCGGAATCCCTCGAACGCGCGGGCGTCCTCCTGCACCAGATCGAAGAGCTCCCGGCGCAGCGTGTCCGCGTCGGACTCCACCTGCCGCATGCGCGGCTCGTGCTCGGCGTACTTGGCCTTCCCCACCGTGAGCCGCGCGACCATGGCGGACAGCGCGGCGCTCAGCGAGCCGGCCAGCGCGGAGACACTTCCCCCGCCCGGGGTCGGCGCGCTCGACGCCACCTCGTCCAAGAACTCGGCCGCGCTCTGCTCCCCCGCCCCGATCCGCCGCGCGAGGCGGTTCTCGAGGATCTGGTCACGGGAGAAGTTCTCGAGTTTCAGATGATGCTCCGCCACGTCGATGAGCGCGTCCTGGCACACGAGCCCCACCACTTCGCTCCCGACGATCGGAACGCCGTAGCGGTCCGCTTCGTCGCGGATGAGCGCCATCACGCGCTGCACCGGGGTGCCCCACGTGTTCACGAGATTCATCGAGATCTGGACGATGCCGCGCTCCTTGATCTCGAACCCGAGCGCCTTCACGTACCGGAGCCCGCCCGTCTGGAACCGGATCGCCTTGGCGATCCGCTTCGCGACCTCGACGTCGCGGGTCCCGAGATTCACGTTGAACGCGAGCAGGGGCATCCGTGCCCCCACCGCCATGGCACCCGCGCTCGCGTGGATCTCCCGCGGGCCGAAATCGGGCGCCCGATCCGGGTTCGCCACGATGTCCCGGGCTATCCCCTCGTATTCCCCACGCCGCACGTCGGCGAGGTTCTGCCGGGACGGCCTCGTGGCCGCCGCCTCGTACAAGTACACGGGGATGTGGAGCTCGTCCGCGATGCGCGCCCCGGCCGCGCGCGCCAGCTCGATGCAGCGCTCGAGCTTGGTCGCTCCGACCGGGACGAACGGCAGCACGTCGGTCGCCCCCATGCGGGGGTGCTCGCCGCGATGCCGGCGCATGTCGATCAGCTCCGTCGCCTTTCGCACGCCCCTCACCGCCGCTTCCAACACGGCAGGCGCCTCCCCCACGAACGTGATGACGCACCGGTTGTGGTCGGCATTCATTTCCTGGTCGAGCAGACGGACCGACCGATCGCTCGAAATTTCGGCAGCGATGGACCGAACTACAGATAAATTTCGGCCCTCGCTGAAGTTAGGCACGCATTCGACAAGCTCGCTCATAGGCTCTCCTCGTTCCGATGGGTCCCCCGAAAAGGGCGGGGAGGACGGACTTCAGGGTCCAATCGCGAAAGGAATTACCGGAATTCGTTCACGTGCAGCGCAAGCCGGCGTGGCGCTCGTGGACCAGGGTTCCGCGCTTGACCACCCGGGCGACGTGCTCCTCGGCGTAGTGGTAGGCCATATGGCGGAAATCAGCCGCGTCGTAGAGCACGAGGTCCGCCTGGAAGCCGGGGTGGAGCCTTCCCAGCCGGGCCCCCTCGCCGACGGCGCAGGCCGCGTTCGCGGTCGCCGCCATCCAGGCCTCCCCCGGGGTCAGCTTCATCTGGGTGACCGCGAGGGTCATCGCCATCGACATCGAGGAGGACATCGTGCTGCCGGGGTTGAAGTCGGTCGCCAGCGCGACCGGTAGCCCCATCTCGATCATGATGCGGCCCCGCGCGTAGGGAAGACCGAGGGTGAACGCGGTCCCGGGGAGGAGCACCGCCACCACCTCCGCCGCGGCCAGGGCCGAGAGCCCCGCAGGCGAGGCGTGGAGCAGGTGGTCCGCCGAGACGGCATGGAGCTCCGCGGCGAGCGAGGCGGCTCCGACGTCCGCCAGCTCGTCGGCGTGGAGCTTGGGCTGGAGGCCGTGCGCCCGCCCAGCGAGCAGGATGCGGCGCGATTGCTCGACCGTGTACACGCCGCGGTCGCAGAAGACGTCGCAGAAGCGCGCGAGCTTCTCGCGCGCGATCGCGGGGATCATCTCCTCGGCGATCAGCGAGACGAACGCCTCGCGGCGGTCGCGGTACTCGTCCGGAAATTCGTGCGCGCCAAGGAAGGTGGGGATCACCTCGGCCGCGGAGCGGTCGGCCGCGCGCCGGAGCGCGCGAAGCTGCTTCTGTTCCTCCTCGAGCGCGAGCCCGTAGCCGCTCTTCGCCTCGACGGTGGTCGTGCCCTGCGCGAGGAGCCGCGCGAGCCGGTGCGCGACCGCCTCGGCGAGCGCGTCCTCGGTCGTGGCGCGCAGCTCACGCATGCTCGCGCGGATCCCGCCGCCGCGCGCGGCGATCGCCTCGTACGATTCCCCCCGGGCCCGCGCCTCGAACTCCATCTCGCGCGTCCCCGCGAAGGGGAGATGCGTGTGGGAGTCGACGAAGCCCGGCGCGACCACCTGCCCCCGCGCGTCGAGGACCGTCGCCGCCTCGCGCTCCGGATAGCGCGCGAGGATCTCGCGCGTCGGACCCACCGCGAGGACGGCCCCCCCGCCGCACGCGACCGCGGCGTCCTCGAGCACGAGCGGACGATCGAGGTCCGACCCACGGAGCGGCGCCGACCCCGCGGGCGCCGTGAGGAGCTGCGCCGCCGAATGGACGAGGAGGTCGCTCTTCACGCCGCGCGCCCTATAGGAAGGATCATTCGTCGGTCGGGATCGGCAGCTGGTGCCGCCGCGCCACCTCGCGCGCTTCGGGGTATCCGGCGTCCACGTGGCGCCAGATGCCCGTGGCCGGATCGTTGGTGAGCACGCGGCGCAGCCGGGCGAGCCCGGCGGGCGTTCCGTCCGCGACCACGACCATGCCGGCGTGGATCGACTTGCCGATTCCAACGCCCCCGCCGTGGTGCACGGAGACCCAGGAGGCACCCGACACCGCGTTCAGGAGCGCGTTCAGGATCGGCCAGTCGGCGATCGCATCGCTCCCGTCGCGCATGGCTTCCGTCTCGCGGTACGGCGACGCGACGGAGCCGCAGTCCAAGTGATCGCGCCCGATGACGATCGGCGCCTCGACTTCCCCGCGCTCGACGAGGCGGTTCAGCGCCTCACCGAAGCGGGCGCGCTCCCCCATCCCGAGCCAGCAGATGCGCGCCGGAAGTCCTTGGAATTGAACGCGTTCAGACGCGAGCTTGATCCATCGCTTCAAAGACTCGTTCTCGGGGAAGAGCTCGAGCACGGCGCGGTCGGTCGCGGCGATGTCCTCCGGCCTCCCCGAGAGCGCCGCCCAGCGGAAGGGGCCCTTGCCCTCGCAGAAGAGCGGGCGGATGAAGCGCGGGACGAAGCCGGGGATGTCGAAGGCGTCCGCGACCCCGGACGATTTCGCCTGACCGCGGATGTTGTTCCCGTAGTCGAAGGTGATCGCCCCTCCGGCCTGGAGCGCGAGCATGGCCCGGACGTGGGCGGCCATCGACTCCATCGAGCGACGGACGTACTCCTTCGGTTTCTCGCGGCGCAAGGCGATCGCCGCGTCGAGCGGCAGACCCGCCGGGACGTAGCCGTTCAGCTCGTCGTGCGCGGAGGTCTGATCGGTGAGGAGGTCCGGCTTGGCGCCGCGCCGGTGAAGCTCGGGCAGGATCTCCGCCGCGTTTCCGACGAGGCCGATCGAGACCGCTTCCCCGCGGCGGGTCGCTTCCTCCACCCAGCGGAGCGCCTCGTCGACCGACGCCGTGCTCCGGTCGAGGTAGCGGGTCTCCACGCGCCGGCGCACCCGCTCCGGATCCACCTCCACCGCGAGGCACACCCCTTCGTTCATGGTGACGGCGAGCGGCTGCGCGCCTCCCATGCCCCCCAGCCCGGCCGTCAGCGTCCAGCGTCCCCGGAGCGTCCCCCCGAAGTGCTGTCGCGCCGCCTCCGCGAACGTCTCGTAGGTGCCCTGCAGGATTCCCTGCGTTCCGATGTAGATCCAGGAGCCGGCGGTCATCTGGCCGTACATCGTGAGCCCCTTCGCCTCGAGCGCGCGGAACTCGTCCCATGTCGCCCAGTCCGGAACGAGGAGCGCGTTCGCGAGGAGCACGCGCGGGGCGTCGGGATGCGTCTTCGCGATCCCGACCGGCTTCCCCGACTGGACGAGGAGCGTCTCGTCGTTCTCGAGCCCGCGGAGCGCGCGCACGATCGCGTGGAACGCGCTCCAGCTCCGCGCCGCCTTCCCGGTCCCGCCGTAGACGACGAGATCCTGGGGCCGCTCCGCCACCTCGGGATCCAGGTTGTTCATCAGCATCCGGAGAGCGGCTTCCTGCGCCCACCCCTTGCACGAGCGGTTGGGCCCTCGCGGGGCGCGCACCGGGTCCTTGGGAGGCGCGCCCCGAAGCGGATTCAGGGTCGCGGTCGATTCGCTCTGCGTCATGACGGCGTCACATCCTTTCTCTCAGAAGGGGGAAACTCCGGCGGCCCCGGCGGGTCCGCCCGACGCGATCCACGCGTCGACCCAGTCCAGATCGCGGTCCGGCCGCCGGTCTTCCTGGAGCGGCGGCACGTGCTCGCGCAGGTGCCGGAGCGCGCGCTCGAGCGGCTCGCTCGACCGGAGCGGACGGCGCAGGTGGATGCCCTGGGCCGCGCAGAGCAGCTCGGCCGCGACGATCCGGCGCACGTTGCGCACGAGTACGAGCCCTTTCGCCGCCGCGTGCATCCCCATGCTCACGTGGTCCTCCTGCCCCGCGGACGTCGGGATCGAGTCCACCGAGGCGGGCTGCGCCAGCATCCGGTTCTCGGACACGAGCGCCGCCTGGAGGTACTGCACGATCATGAGCCCGCTCCCGAGCCCGGCGTCGGGGCTCAAGAACGGCGGAAGGCCGCTCTTCGCGCTGTCGAGGAGGAGGTACGTGCGCCGCTCCGAGATCGAGCCCACCTCCGCCATCCCGATCGCGAGGTAGTCGAGCGCCTGCGCCACCGGCTCGCCGTGGAAATTGCCCGCCGAGATCACCTCGCCCGTGTCGGCGAAGCAGAGCGGATTGTCGCTCACGCTGTTCACCTCGGTGAGGACCACGTCGCGGGCGTGGCGGAAGGCGGCGATCGAGGCGCCCATCACCTGGGGAGCGCAGCGGAGCGAGTACGGGTCCTGCACGCGACCGCAATCCCGGTGCGATTCGAGGATCGCGCTCCCCTGGAGGAGCCGTGCGATCGCCGCCGCGGAATCGCGCTGCCCCGCGTGCGGGCGGACGGCGTGGACGCGCGGGTCGAACGGCTTGGCGCTCCCGCACGCCGACTCCAAGGAAAGCGCGCACGCCACGTGGACCGCGCGGAGCACCTCCGCCGCCTCGAGGAGCGCGAGCGCGCCGACCGCGCACATTCCCTGCGTGCCGTTGATGAGCGCGAGCCCCTCCTTCGCCTGGAGCCGGAGCGGCGCGATTCCGTTTCCGCGCATGAGGTCGGAAGCGTTCGCGAGCTTCCCTTCGATCCGCACGTCTCCTTCGCCGATGATGCCGAGCGCCAGATGGGCGAGGGGAATGAGATCCCCGCTCGCTCCGAGCGAGCCGCGGCTCGGCACGACGGGGAGGATGCCGGCTTCCAGCATCCGGACGAGATGCTCGATCAAGGTGAGTCGAACGCCGCTCACGCCGAGCGCGAGCGAGTGCGCGCGGAGCGCGAGCATGAGACGGACGGCGGCCGGCTCGAGCTCGGGGCCGAACCCGGACGCGTGGCTACGCACCAGGTTGATCTGTAAGGACTCCACGTCCTCGGGGCCGATGCGAACCGACTTGAGCTCGCCGAAGCCGGTGTTGACCCCGTAGACGGTGGAGCCCTGCTTCAGCACCCGCTCGATGAGCGCCCGCGACGGGGCGACCCGCGCGGCCGCCTCGGGCGCGAGCGCGACCTTGGCGCCCGCCGCGATCCGTCCGAGGTCCTCGAGGCCGAGGGGCGCTCCCCCGATCGAGACCCGCTCCCTGCCGGGCGCGCCGACGGCCACGCTTCCGCTCACGCCGGCCATGCGGCCTCCTCCCCCGCGAACCACTCGGCGACCCGCGCGCGGATCTCCGCCGCCGAAGGGGTCACGAGGGGGGGCGAGGGAAGTGCTGCGGCGAAGAGCGCGCCGTAGGGAGCGCGCGCGAGCCTCGGATCGGCGACGATGAGCGCGCCGCGGTCGCGCGAGGTGCGGATGAGACGGCCGATGCCCTGCCGGAACCGGAGGATCGCTTCCGGGAGCGCGAGATCCCGGAAGGGATCCCCTCCCTGCTCGACGATGCGCTCGGAGCGCGCCTCGGTCAGAGGATCGGTCGGGACGCCGAAGGGGAGGCGGGCGACGATCAGGACCTCGAGCGCCTCTCCCGGAAAGTCGACTCCTTCCCAGAACGACGCGGTCCCGAGCAGCACCGCCGCCTCCCCGGAGCGGAACTCCTCGGCCAGGGACGCGGCGGTCCCGCCCGGAATCTGGCGGAGCATCCGGATCTGTGCCCGGTCGAGCGACGGGCCGCAGCGGTCCGCGACACGGTCGAGCATCTGATACGACGTGAGGAGCACGAGGACGTTCCTCCGCACGGAAACCGCGACGTCGGCGACGAGGTCGGCGAGCCGCTCGGAGAACGCGGGATCGTTCGGCGTGACGCCGTCCCACACCGCGCAGCGCACCTGGCGCTCGAGCGGGAAGGGGGACGGGAGCGCGACCGCTTCGATCTCGTCCTCGCCGAACCCGATCGCCTGGAGCAGCGGGTCGAAACGATCCCCCGCGCGAAGCGTGGCCGACGTGAGGAGGACGCGGTCGCAGAGCGAGAGCAGGGTCTGGCGGAGCGCCGCGCCCACCTGGATGGGTCTCCGGTTCAGGCGCGGCCCGCCCCGCTCGTCGCGGTCGAGGTAGAAGGCGGACCCGCGATCCTCGAGCCCGATCGCGGCGCGAAGGGCGAGCTCCAGATCGGTCCAGGCGAGCGAGCGGGCGCGAACCTCCTCGGCCGCCTCGAGCCCTTCCGGCTTGAGCGCGGCGAGGCCCTCGGTCTTCGCGGCGTCGGCGAGATCCGCGAGCGAGCGCGACACGGAGCCGAGCGCGGCCAGGAGCGCGTCGAGCGCGACGGGGCTCAGCCGCGCGATGTCGAGGTCGCGGCCGATGCGGGCGGTCGGGACGCCTCGAGGAAGCACGGCCGCGAGGTCGCGCGCGAACGCCGCCGCGTGACGCCCCACGGGTTGGAGCGACTCCTCCGCCTCCTGGATCCGCGGCACCAGGGCGCCGCCGCGGCCGCGGCGCAGCGCCCGCTTGAGGCTACGGAGCGCGCCACCGCGTCCGTCGGTGCGGGCGGCGAGCCGTGCGATGTCCTGCATGCCGATGCTGATCCCGAGCTGCTCCCGCGCGACCCGTTC
>Ga0066388_100000617_pt1 | contig 17533 bp, 15 predicted proteins | sample PanSoiMetaGPlot6_FD_64539 | JGI IMG/M metagenome (GOLD analysis project Ga0066388, IMG submission 64539) | Tropical forest soil microbial communities from Panama analyzed to predict greenhouse gas emissions - Panama Soil - Plot 6 (Hybrid Assembly) | ecosystem: Environmental > Terrestrial >... | reverse complement strand
CGCGGTTAACAACGTTTATAGCGAAAAAACGACTTAAGCGCGTTTCACCAGGCCAATGATGAACAAAAGAACCACGGCTCCGATAGTGGCATTGATGATCGAGGCGATAATGCCGCCGCCGATGTTTATGCCGATCAAACCGAGCAACCAGGTACCGATGAAGGCGCCGACAATGCCGACGATGATGTTGCCGATCAGCCCAAAACCGACGCCTTTGACAATGAGGCCAGCAAGCCAGCCTGCGATTGCACCTATGATAATGAGGATAATCAATGCTTCCAAAGTCATGGAGCCCTCCTCCCGATTTACGGCGCGCCGATTTACGGCGGCCCCGAACGGTGCGATTGAATACCAAAGCGATGACGGCGTCGACTGCCATCTATCCCGACTGGTTATAAATTGACGAGCGCTCGAATTCAGCGCCGCGCGTGCACGACGGCAATATCGTCCGCGTAAATGCGCTTCCAGTCCGGCAACCGGTCAAGCAGCGCTACCGCCGGGGTTGACGGTGCGAGGAGCGTTGCACCGAAATGGTACTCATCAAGCAGCCGCAGGAAATCTGCAATGTTTTGCAGGTTCAGCGCCCGGTCGTACCGGAGCATGAAAGCCTGACCATAGAGCTCGGAGCGGCCGTCGATGAACGGCGGCGTGCCGACAAAATCAAGATAGCCACCAAAATCGTAATCGTTGAGAACCGGACCGGTCGTGGCAGCGTTGAGCGCGTGAAGCGCGCTAGCTGGCGTGTTTTTCGGCGGGGGGAAGACATCGTTCCGTAACGCTGCCAGGGCGGTGACAACACTCAGCAACAGCAAGGCAGCAGCCAGCGGCCTCGCACCGAGGCGCATCATCATATCGTTTCGATTGACGGCAACCGCGGCAAATTGTTCGGCGAGTGGTCGGGCGACAAACAATGGCGCAAGCATTCCAAGCAAGTCGGCATGACGTATTTGCGAGAGGCTCAAATGCAGCACGCCGAGCAGCATCACGATTCGCAACAGCGGCAAGGTCACGCCGCGATAAAGCGCAACGCCGACGGCTCCAAGCATAACGAGCTCGAAGCTGCCGACATGACTGAAATCTTGCGGTCGCCACTCGGTGATGGTCGTCAAGGCCGCGCCCAATGCGACCGTCCGAAACGTCACTAGAATCATTTCGGGACCGTAGGGGTTGAGACAAGCGGCGCCAAAGGCAAGGAGTCCGAACAATCCCCATTGTCGCACTACATTTAGCCGTTCCGATCGCGGCGCACGCCAAAGTGCATCGCAGGCAATCAAAGCCGCCATCGCGAGACCAAACGTGAAGCTGCCATGGAGGTTCGCCCACAGCGCCATTAGCGGAAGCAAAAGCAAGGGTGGCGGACTGCGCGTATCAACCGCGCGTATGAGCAAAGCGATCCAGGTGACCATCACTGGAAGCGCCAGAATATGTGGCCGCGCCAGAATATGCGGAGCCGTCAGAAGGAGCGCGGATAGAACCGCAACAAGGACCGCGGTCGGTTGCAACTCGCGCAACAAGAACCAGGTCAACAGACCGAGCGTCGCAGCTACCGCCGCTGCCGTCAGCGCGACAACGCCACTCCAGCCTCCGGTCGCATGAGCCAGGGCAAATGCGACTTGCGAAAGCCATTCGAAGGCAATCCAGTGCGTTCCTCGCAGCGTGGCGGAAAACGGATCTGTCGCAGGCACGGCATGCTGTTCGAGAATCCAGCGGCCGAGAGCAATGTGCGAATAGGTGTCCGGATCGGTCAGCAACCGCGGGCCCAACGCAATCAGCAGCGCGTACACGCTCGCGACCACAAGCCACGGCATGGCGGCTCGCAGGTCCAAAATCCGTCCGGCGCGGCGAATGGTCTGTTCGGACATCCCGTACCTTGGGGCGATCTTTGCCACGCTAGGCCGGCCCGATTGCAAATCCCTTAAGCGTCGCGCGGCGAATTTGCCGGAACGCACAGGCTCCAAGGGCTAACCGGCTGATCCTGCAGCCCTTTCGGACAACCCCGCTGCAATATTGCGATGCAACATAATTTGCGCCAAACTGTTATAAGGGCAGGGAGTGGATTCAATGCCGGCCGTCGCAAAGGCGAGAAATGTCGCGCCGCTCAAGGATCTCTACGACATCGGCGAGATTCCGCCGCTCGGTCATGTGCCGGAAAAAATGCACGCCTGGGTGATCCGCAAAGAGCGGCATGGCCCTCCCGACAAATCTTTTCAGCTTGAAGTGGTCCCGACCTGGCCAATTGGCGACGACGAGGTGCTCGTGTACGTGATGGCGGGTGGTGTCAACTACAACGGCATTTGGGCCGGTCTTGGCGTGCCAGTTTCCCCACTCGACGGCCATAAACATCCATTTCACATCGCCGGCTCTGATGCGTCGGGCATGGTCTGGGCAGTCGGGGGCAAAGTTAAGCGCTGGAAGGTCGGCGACGAAGTCATCGTCCACTGTAATCAGGACGATGGTGATGACGAGGACTGCAACGGCGGCGATCCGTTGCTGTCACCGTCACAGCGAATCTGGGGCTACGAAACGCCTGACGGCTCGTTCGCGCAGTTCTGCCGTGTGCAGTCACGCCAGCTTATGCCCAAGCCCACGCATCTCTCGTGGGAAGAATCGGCCTGCTATACCCTTACGCTGGCGACGGCCTATCGCATGCTGTTCGGCCATCCGCCGCACACCCTGAAGCCCGGCGACAACGTGTTGGTTTGGGGAGGCTCGGGCGGGCTCGGCGTCTTCGGCGTGCAACTGGTGTCTGCTTCCGGCGCGAATGCGATTGCGGTCGTTTCGGACGCGTCGAAGGCCGAGTATGCTCTCAACCTCGGCGCCAAAGGCGTTATCAATCGCAAGGAGTTCAAGTGCTGGGGTCAAATGCCGGCCGTGAACTCTCCGGAGTTCAACGAATGGACCAAGGAGGCGCGCCGGTTCGGCAAAGCGATCTGGGACATCACGGGCAAGAAAGATGTCGATATCGTCTTCGAGCATCCCGGTGAGCAGACATTCCCGGTGTCCTGTCTGGTCGTGAAGCGCGGCGGCATGGTCGTGTTCTGTGCCGGAACCACCGGCTACAATCTGACTTTCGATGCGCGCTACGTCTGGATGCGCCAGAAGCGCATTCAGGGTTCACACTTCGCGCATCTCAAGCAAGCTTCGCAAGCCAATCGCTTTGTACTTGAACAGCGTATCGATCCTTGCATGAGCGAAGTATTTTCGTGGGACAAGATCCCGCTCGCGCATATGAAAATGTGGAAGAACCAGCACCCGCCCGGCAACATGGCGGTGATGGTGAACGCTCGGCGCATGGGTCTGAAGAATTTCGAAGATGCGCAGGAAGCCGCCGCAGGTTAACGCTCTCCGTTGCGCGTCCGCTCGATCACCGAATTTAGCTCGCCACCGTAAATAAAAATCGACGCGCAGACGTACAGAAAGACCAGCGCGATCATGGCCGATGCCAGGCCGGCGTACATCGAAACGTAAGCAAAGGCATAGCTCGCGAGATAGCGTCCGAAAATTGCGCCGCTGATCAGCCACAACGCGATGGTGGCGAGGATGCCCGGTGTGACTTGCTTGAATGAGCGCCGTCCCGCCGGCAGCCAGAGATGCACGATCATCAGTGCGACGATGAGCACGACAGCAGCGACCGTGTAGCGCGCGAACGTGAACAGATCGCCAAATTGCTCAAGGGCCGGTACATAGCGAACGAGCTTTGCCAAGATCAGCGGCGCAAGCACAACAAGGAATGAAAACGCCAGGATCGCTACGGCGCCGACGAGGACGTAGACGATTGATTCAAGCCGCAGCAGCCACCATGAGCGCAGCTCCTTGATATTGTAAGCACGATTAAGTCCGATGCGCAGACTCTCGACGCCACTGGATGCGAAATAGAGCGCAAACAGCACGCCAAAAGTCAAAATATCGCCTCGCGTCGACGTGAGTACACCGGTGACATCGAGAGCGATTGGTGCCGCGACCTCGTTCGGCCAGGCCTCCAGCAGAATGTGCGCAGCCTCGTCGGCCAGCTCCTTGGAGCCGAAGAAGAATCCGGCAAGCGCGGTGACCACGATCAGGAACGGAAACAAGGCCATCAACGTCGACAACGCAATGTGACTTGCGATTGCCCAGCCGTCGTCGGCAATGAAACGCTGAAAGGCGTCCGCTGAAAGCGTCAGTGACCGCTTAAGAACGCGCAAGATAGGCTCCTCTTCAGGCGCCAGCCTTTCAGATCGTCTATCGCCGTAAGCTTTGCAAGTCCGTTATCGTCTTCTCCGCCTCGCGGAAAAGAACCTTAGGCCGCATGCACCTTGCTGAGGAACTGGCGTACTTGAGCCTCAAGGCCTTCAGCTTCGACGGCGACCGAGTCGGCCAGATCTTTGACCCCCGATGCGGTAGAACGGGCATCTGTCGCGACGCCGGTGACGCGGCCCATGGCGTCAGCCCCCATCCGAGCCTCGCCCGAGGCGCGGCTGACGCCCTCCGCGATGGAAGCCACCGCGGAATTCTGCTGATCGACCGTTGCCGCAACCATTGTGGCAATTGCCGACATTTCGCGGATGATGGCGTTGACTTTTTCAATCGCCTGCGATGCATCCGCCGCTGCGGATTGAATGGATCCGATTTGCTCCGCAATCTCTTCGGTCGCCTTGGCTGTCTGAGCGGCGAGTGACTTCACCTCGGCGGCCACGACAGCAAATCCTTTGCCGGACTCGCCGGCGCGCGCGGCTTCGATGGTCGCATTGAGCGCGAGCAAATTGGTCTGCCCGGCGATCGCCTGAATCAGGCCAACCACCTCGCCGATGCGGGTGGCCGCGCTGCCGAGTTCTGACATTGTCGTGACGGTACGCCTGGCTTCCGAAACCGCGCGCCCCGCCACGTCGGTTGATTTGGCGGCCTGCGAGGAGATCTCGCTGATCGAGACCGCCAGTTCCTCGATTGAACTTGCTGCGGCGGTGACATTTTCCGACGCGGCAGCCACGCGGCTTTTTGCCGTATCTGCTTCGGAAGCGACGGTGTCCGCAGCTTTATTGAGATCCGCCGAGCTGTTTTCCAATTTCATCGACGCCGAACGCAATTGGCTCAGTGCATTTTCTACTGAATGTTTGAATTGCGAGATGGTCGATGCGATCGTGTCGCTTCGCTGTTCACGCGCGCGGCTCGCTTCGGCTTGCGATCGCGCCAGTTGTTCGCGCTCGATCATGCTGTCGCGGAACACGATCACCGTCCGCGCCATTTCACCGATCTGATCGCGGGCTTGGGTGGCCGGTATGCGCGCACTCGTGTCGCCATCGGCAAGACGCTTCATTACCGAGGCAAGTCCGTTAAGCGGCCGCGTAATGCTGCGCCCGATCAGCCAGCTAAAGCCCAGGCCGAGGGCGACCACCGCGATACCAACTGCAATAATGCCGTTGCGCGTGTACTGCTGCGAGGTCGCCAGCACTTCAGCCGCACGTTCCGCGGTTTCATTTGCTGACAATATGATGGCATCGGCTCGCGGCAGCATGTTCTGGCTGTCGATATCGATGAGGGCGCGCAACGGAGACGCCCGGTCACTCGCCTCGATCCAGCGCGCGAAAGTATCGGCATACAGCTTCACATCGGCCTCGAGCTTAGACTTCATCTCCGGCGTGCCGTCGATTTTGGCGAAGGTCTCGTTGAATTGGCGGTAGGCCACGAGGAACTGTTGGCGCGTCACCTCGGCCGGGGTGAGCCGGTATTCCGCTTCCTGATGCCGCATGACCAGAAGTGCCACCATCAGTTTCCTGGCGTCGGACTCGGCCACCCAGGACAAGTTTTTGTTGATCGCGCGTTCGATTTTATAGCCTGCGTCCACCAACGCGCCGCGGAGCCCTTCGATGTCGCTGAAGCCAAGTATGCGTTGTTCGGTAACCAGTTCATCGAAATTCTTTTTCAACGCAGCGAGTTCTGTGCGCAATGCCGTAATTTCGTGGTCGCGTTTACCGCTGACCGACGCTTCGATCGCGTCGAGGCTTTGGTTTGCCCGGCTCTGCGATGCCTCGAACACGTCAACCAGCGCGTTGTGTGGCGAGGCGCTGAAGTCTTTCGCTGAAATCCGCATCGCGGCAACGGCGATCTTGAAATCGCGGCTGGCGTCGGCGAGGGCGTGCGCATTGCCAACTGACCGGAAGGCGCCGTCGACTTCACCTTTACCCGAGACGTAGGTCAGGCCGTTGGCAAGAAAGCCGGCAACCGGGATGAGCGCCAGAACGATGATGCGTGTTCGCACCGAAAATGACGACAGCATTCGGGCCAGCCGGTTGAACGCAAGCGAGAGATCGGTGAGGCGCATGCGAGTTCGGTTCTCGCCGGTGGCGGACGCGCGGCGCAGAGATACCTGCGTGATGAAAACCGGAAATGGTTAATTTTTCTCGCAAAGACCAGTATTTCGGGCCTACTTTGCTTTTGTGCACTGCACGCGTAGTGTCATCGATGAGCCGATATCACGGCCCGAGGAGCCCATGCCAAGCGCCGCCTCCCGCGGAGCCGCGGAACCCCAACTTGTGCGACTTGCCAGCGAGGCCACCGCTGCACTCGACGCCTTGCTGAGCGATGCGACGGCCAGGGTGGGTGAGCGGGTTGCGGTCGAGGGTCGCGTGGAGGCCTCTCTGTTCGATCGTCAGCAGCGCGCCACGCACGGGCTGGCGTGGTTTGCCACTTATGTGGAGGCTGTGCGCCAACTGGCGGCCTATGCCGCCCGGATGGCCAAAGGTGGCACTCTCGGCGAAGTCGAGGAGCTCCTCATCCGGATCGGGCTCGGCGAATATGTTGCACAGATCGTCGGCGGCATTCCGATGAGTCAGGGCGAGGTTGTGCGGCCCTCCGACCTCGGATTGTCGCCATCGCAGGTCGCCGCGCGCATCGATCGGGTGGGCGAGGGTCTCGTTGCCGGGGGCAACACTGCCGAGCGACGCGCCCGTCTGATCGAACTGATGCGGACAAGCCATCGTGCCACAGCTGGCGCGTGCGGCCTCGACCAGACACTGGAATCGATCCGGGAGGAAATGCGTAAATTTGCCGATAGCGAAGTGGTCGGTAATGCACAAGGCTGGCATCGAACCAATAGCTACATTCCGCTCGATATCATCGGGCAGATGTCCGAGCTCGGCGTATTTGGCCTGACCATTCCCGAACAATTTGGCGGCATGGGGCTCGGCAAGGAATCAATGTGCGTTGTTTCCGAAGAGCTCTCGCGCGGCTATATCGGCGTCGGCTCACTCGGAACACGGTCCGAAATCGCCGCCGAGCTCATTCTCGGCAGTGGCAGCGACGCGCAGAAGAAAAAATGGCTGCCAAAAATCGCCTCCGGCGAGGTGCTCCCCACCGCCGTCTTTACCGAGCCGAACACCGGTTCGGACCTCGCCTCGATCAAGACCCGCGCCGTGCGCGAAGGCGACGTTTACAAGGTCTACGGCAACAAAACCTGGATCACTCATCCTGTGCGCGCCGATCTGATGACGCTTCTGGTGCGCACCAATCCGGCAGAGGCGGGCCACCGAGGACTGTCCATGTTGCTCGCCGAAAAGCCGCGTGGCGACGACAGGAATCCGTTTCCCGCACGGGGGATGAGCGGCACGGAAATCGAAGTACTTGGTTACCGCGGGATGAAAGAATACGAAATTGCCTTCGATGGCTTCGAGGTCAAGGCGGACAACCTGCTTGGCGGGGTCGAAGGGCTCGGCTTCAGGCAGCTCATGCAGACTTTTGAATCCGCCCGCATTCAGACTGCCGCCCGCGCCATCGGTGTCGCACAGGCCGCTATGGAACAGGCCCTCGACTACGCAGAGAACCGCGTGCAGTTCGGCGGGCCGATCATCGATTTTCCGCGCGTTGCCGACAAGATAGCGATGATGGCCGCGGAAATAATGATCGCGCGACAGCTCACATATTACGCTGCGCGAGAGAAAGATTCCGGACGCCGCTGCGACCTTGAAGCCGGAATGGCCAAGCTGCTGGCGGCGCGAGTCGCATGGGCCGCCGCCGACAATGCCGTACAGGTGCATGGCGGCAATGGATTCGCGCTCGAATTTCCGGCCTCGCGCATTCTGTGCGATGCCCGCATTCTCAATATTTTCGAAGGCGCCGCCGAAATTCAGGCCCAGGTGATTGCCCGCCGCCTGCTCGACGGCACGAACTGATGAGATCTGTACGCGTCACGATTGGCAACAAAATCGGGGGTCGCCGCGTTTGATTTGGAACAAACCGCCGGATGCAATTCGTTTTTAGGCTATTGTGAGTATGAGGAGGTTGGTCCATGTCTGCGCTTTTGATCAAGCACGGCGAATGGGTTGTTGTTTGCGATGGCGCCAAGGCACTGGTTCTTGAAAATATCGGTGATATCAAGTCCGCAAGTCTCAGGACCTTGAAGGTTTTCGAGCAGAAGGATTTGCCGACACATGATCTCGGCACCGATGAACCGGGCCGCGTCATGAATTCAGTCGGAAATTATCGGAGTGCGGTCGAGCAGACTGATTGGCACGACCAGGCCGAACGGGCTTTTCTGGTGCAACTGGCCCAGCACCTTGATGACGCCGTGACAGCCGGCAAAGCGAAGTCGCTGATTGTGGTTGCGCCGCCGCGTGCCCTTGGAATGTTACGTCCGGCATATTCGCACGCGTTAAAAGGGGCGGTGCGCGTGGAGGTGGACAAGGACTTTGTCAAAATGCCGGTCCGCGAGATCGAAAAGCATCTAACTGGCGTTTGACCGCATTGGCGCGTCTGCCCATAAAAGCCCCGCGATTTTGGACTCGCCGGACCCCACGGCGATGCTATGGTCGCCACAATTCTGGGTGAGAGACCGGCGGATGAGGCTGAATAACGCGTGCTGGCGCGTCGGGACCACGTGCACTTTTGCCACGATGCTGGCGGCGCTCACAGCGACGGCCCCGCTCGCGCAAGCGACAAAGCAGCCGCCGGCGCCGCCGGCGGCGGCCGCGACACCCGCCGACCCGCTGGCTGTGCCTGGCTTCTGGGACCCACGCCGGCGGCCCGAGCGGCCTGATCTGTCCCGCATCAGCATCATTCGATTTCTGACGGAAACCGACTATCCGCCGTTCAACTATGCGGGGCCTGACGGGGTACCGATCGGCTTCAATGTCGATCTGGCGCGGCTGGTGTGCGAAGAGCTAAAGGTCCCCTGCACGGTACAAATGCGCCGTTTCGACACCCTGATCGACGCGCTCAACAGCAACAATGGCGACGCCATTATCGCTTCGATCGCCGCGACGTCGGAAATGCGCACGCGGCTCGATTTCAGCGATCCCTACTATCGCACGCCGGCGCGTTTCGTTGGGCGCCGCAACGAACCGATTGATGACGTGCGTCCGGAAGCGCTTGAGGGAAAGAAGATTGCGGTGGTCGCTGGTACTGCGCATGAGGCTTATCTCAAGACACTGTTCACCGAAGCGGAACTGCGTCCCTACCCGGATGCGGACGCTGCCCGCTTTGCGCTCAAGCGGGGCGAAGTCGATCTTCTGTTTGGCGACGGAGTTTCATTGGCCTTCTGGCTCAACGGAACCGATTCAGGAAACTGCTGCGAGTTTCGCGGGGGTCCCTACCTTGAAAGCCGGTTCTTCGGCGAAGGCGTCGGCATTGCGGTGAAACGCGGCAACGACCTGTTGCGGCAGGCATTCAACTGGGCGCTGTTCCGGCTCTGGGAGAAAGGCCGATTTACCGACCTGTGGCTTCGCTATTTTCCGGTCAGTCCGTTTTGAATTTGCGCATTTGACGTCGCCGCGCGGCATTTCTAGTGTCCGCGGCCCGGAGATCATGATGTCCGTCGCTGACGCCGCCGCCTCCTTGCGCCAGGTTGCAGAGCAGTCGAATGCGTGGCCGTTCGAGGAAGCGCGCAAAATCGTTGCGCGGCTCAAGAAACGTTCGAAGGACGAGGTAATCTTCGAAACCGGTTATGGTCCCTCAGGCCTGCCGCATATCGGCACCTTCGGTGAGGTCGCCCGCACCACCATGGTGCGGCACGCTTTCCGTGTTCTCACCGATGACAAAGTAAAGACGCGATTGATCGCATTTTCCGATGACATGGACGGCCTGCGCAAAGTGCCGGACAATGTGCCGAACAGGGAGATGCTTGAACAGCATCTTGGCAAGCCGCTGACTCAGGTGCCCGATCCCTTCGGCACCCATTCGAGCTTCGGCGAGCACAATAATGCGCGTCTGCGCGCGTTCCTAGATCATTTCGGCTTCGACTATGAATTTTTGTCGTCGACCGAATGCTACAAGTCTGGCCGTTTCGATCTAGCATTGCTCAAAATGCTGGCACGCTTCGACGAAGTGATGGCGATCATGCTGCCGTCCCTGCGCGAGGAGCGCGCGTCGACCTATTCGCCGTTTCTGCCGATCGATCAAAAGACCGGCATCGTTTTGCAAGTGCCGGTCATTGCGCATGACGCGAAAGCCGGCACCATCACCTACGAAGATCCGGATACCAAACGACCGGTGGTCGCTCCGGTCACTGGCGGGCGCTGCAAGCTGCAATGGAAACCTGACTGGGCCATGCGCTGGATTGCGCTCGGTGTCGACTACGAGATGGCCGGCAAGGACCTCATCGATTCGGTGAAGCTATCAGGCGAAATCTGCCGCGCGCTCGGCGGCACTTCGCCGGAGGGATTTAATTACGAGCTGTTCCTCGATGAGAAAGGTCAGAAAATCTCCAAGTCGAAAGGCAACGGTCTGACCATTGAGGAGTGGCTGCGCTACGCCAGTCCCGAGAGCTTGTCGCTGTTCATGTATCGCGAGCCAAAAGCGGCCAAGCGCCTTTATTTCGATGTCATTCCGCGCAACGTCGACGAGTACTACCAGTTTCTCGACGGCTTTGAACGGCAGGACCCGCGGCAACGGCTGTCGAATCCGGTCTGGCATATCCATGCCGGCAAGCCGCCGAAGATCGATATGCCGATCTCATTTTCGATGCTGCTCACGCTGGTGTCGTCATCGAACGCGGAAAATGCCGAAACTTTGTGGGGCTTCATTGGCCGCTACAGGCCTGGCGTGACGCCGAGGACCCATCCCAAGCTCAACGAGCTGGTGGAATATGCGATCCATTATTTCCGCGATTTTGTCCTGCCAGAAAAGAAATTCCGCCAGCCGGACGAGCGCGAGCGCGCGGCCCTGACCGATCTACGCGACGCGCTGTCGCAGTTGCGGCCTGGGGCAACCGCCGAGGACATCCAAAACGTCGTCTACGAGGTCGGCCGCCGTGAGCCGTTCCTGGATCAGAAGAAGAAGGCAAAGGATGGAAAGCCGGGCGTTTCGCTGGACTGGTTCAATATGCTCTATCAGGTGCTGCTCGGCCAGGAGAAAGGCCCGCGTTTCGGCTCGTTCGTCGCGGTGTACGGTTTGCAGAACACCGTCGACATGATCGACGGCGCGCTGGCGCGATCGGCATAGTTGACGAATGTCCTCGCCGGGCTTGTCCCGGCGATCTCGCTTAGGACGGTACCACCTTGCCCCTGGTCGCCGTCACCCAACAAGCCCGGTGACGACAATTAGCTACTGGCTCGCCCAGACAATGCGCGCGACCCACACAATATCCGACATTGGCAATGTCCGGTCGCGGTGTTCGGCATTAAGCGATTTGAGCTCGATCGATTTTGCGGTTTTGCGTTTGAGCTCCTTCACCAGGATCTCGCCGTCCTTGGTCTTGACGACGACGCGATCGCCTTTGCGCACCGTTGCCGCTGGCGAAACGATAATGACATCGCCGTCGCGATAGGCGGGTTTCATCGAGTCGCCGGAGATTTCAAGCGCGTAAGCGTGCTCATCGCTTACAGCGGGAAAGGCAATCTCATCCCACCCTTTGCCGACCGGGAAACCGCCGTCGTCAAAGAAACCGCCAACGCCGGCCTGGGCAAAGCCGATGACCGGCACATTGTGCATCGTTGACTTGGCGCCGTCCGTTAACAGACTGACGAACGTATCGACCTTGGTATTCGTGGCCTGCAGCGATTTGGCGACCGATTCTGTTGAAGGCCACCGCGGCCGTCCCTCCGGCGTGATGCGCTTTGACTTGTTGAAGGTGGTTGGATCGAGGCCGGCCTTCTTTGCGAGCCCGGACGGAGTTAGCTTCGCACGCGCGGCCAACCGGTCGAGGGCGGTCCAGATCTGGTTGTGGGTGAGCATGGGCATCGCTGGCAGCACCGTCGGCAACTGGTTATCGGAGGGATAGGAATTATAGCCTTGAGTCGCCCCCCTCCTGCAACTGTTTCCTCTGCCCCCCGCCTTGAATAAGCCCGCTCCCCGCCGATAGGGTCGATTCTTGTTGCAAGGTTGGAGCGCCGCCCCGTGATTGGTCTGTTCGACCGTCTGTTCCGTCCACTGTTGCGGGCCCTCGATCCGGAGGACGCGCATGCGCTTGCGATACGGGCGCTGCGTTACATGCCGCTTATTAAAGCTGCGGCCGATGCCGACGAGCTCGCTGTGCGCGCCTTTGGACTTAGATTTCCCAACCCGGTCGGGCTTGCCGCCGGCTTTGACAAAAACGCTCAGGTGCCGGACGCGCTGCTTCGACTCGGCTTTGGTTTTGTCGAAGTCGGGACAATCACCCCACGGCCGCAGGCCGGCAATCCCAAACCGCGCCTGTACCGACTGGAGGCCGACCACGGCATCATCAATCGACTGGGCTTCAACAATGATGGCGCGGCGGCCGTCCATATGCGGCTGACGAAGCGTCGCAACGCAGGCGGAATTGTCGGGGTGAATATTGGCGCAAATCGCAATTCGACGGACCTCGTGGAGGACTACGTGCGGCTGATCGAGACGTTCACGACCGTTGCCAGCTATTTCACCGTCAATGTGTCGTCTCCAAACACACCGGGTCTGCGTAACTTGCAACAGGGCAAGGCGCTTGATGAGCTTCTCGCACGCGTCATCGATGCGCGTGAAAAGTTTCGTCCGCGCGCCGGGTTGACGCCGGTGCTGCTCAAGATCGCACCCGATTTGACCCTACCGGGGCTCGACGACGTTGTTGGCGTGGCGCGCAAGCGCCGTGTGGATGGCATGATCGTCGGCAACACCACAATCTCGCGGCCTGGTTCCTTGCGCGAGAACGATAGAGCACGTGAGCAAGGCGGCCTCTCAGGCCGTCCATTGTTCAAGCTTTCGACTCGAATGCTGGCGGAAGCCTTCGTACGCACGGAAGGCGCGTTCCCGCTGATCGGCGTTGGTGGCGTTGATTCCGGAGCAACCGCGATCGCCAAGATCAAGGCAGGGGCTACGCTGCTGCAGCTCTATAGCGGGCTGGTCTATCGCGGCATCGGTGTCGTGACCGAAATCAAGGCAGACCTCACGGCAGCGCTCAAGCGCGGACACCGCAATTCGCTCGCCTCGATGATCGGCAGCGATGCGGCCGCAATCACGGCGGATAGTTGGCCAAGCTAGCGCCCACGCGGAGCGTTGAAGAGTCGCATCAGGATCCAGATCGGGATCACGATCACCGCCCCGAGCAGAAAATAGCGCCATAGCCAGCGGAACGCGTCGAAACCCATGTTCCAGAGGGTCCGGATCAGCCGTTCGATGCTGTGGACGATATCGAACGGGTCGAGCCCAAGCGCCGACAGGATCACGCCGACCAGGATCGACAGCAGAACAAGGCGCGCCAACACGCCCAATGGCGAACCGCCCGCCCATCGCGCGACCTGATTGTCAGCCATGGCCACCTCCGTTGCCTCACACTGTAGCATGCTCGCGTCGCTTCAACATATTCTCCAGCGTTTCCAACCGGTCAGCTTCGATGGGCGGCTTGTCCCACCGCAGACGATTTACGCGCGGAAAACGCATGGCGATGCCGGATTTGTGGCGCGTTGAGCGTTGCAACCCTTCGAAGGCGACTTCCAGGACTAGACCGAGTTTTGGCCCGTGAGCCACTTCGCGGACCGGCCCGAAACGGCCGACTGTGTTTCGCCGGATGAAGCGATCGATCTCGATCAGCTCCTCGTCAGTAAAGCCAAAATAGGCTTTGCCGACCGGCACCAGCTCATCGCCGTCCGCTCCCTTGCTCCACACACCGAAGGTGTAATCGGAATAGTAGGACGAACGTTTGCCATGACCGCGCTGCGCATACATCAGCACAGCGTCAATGAGCATGGGGTCGCGTTTCCATTTCCACCAGGGTCCTTTCGGCCGTCCCGGTAAATAAGGGGCGTCGCGGCGCTTGAGCATGACACCTTCAACGGCATGCGCATCCAGGCCCGCCCCGGCTGATGCCGGATCGGCGCGCGCTGCAGCGAGCTCGTCCCAAGTGTCAAAGGGGACAAGTGGTGAAAGGTCGACCCGTGAATCGTTCAGCTTTCCCACAAGCTTTTCCAGCCGCGCGCGGCGCTCAACGAACGGATGGCCGCGCAAATCGTTGTCACCTTCCGCCAGCAGATCATAGGCGCGCAGATGTGCAGGGAATTCGGTCAGCAATTTCGGCGTCACCGCTTTGCGATTAAGCCTTTGCTGCAAGACATTGAATGACTGGATTTGGCCCTCGCGCATGATCAGCAATTCGCCATCCATCACCGATGGCAAGCGCAATGCTTGCAGCAAGTCAGGAAAACTCTTTGAGATTTCCTCGCCGGTGCGTGAATAGAGCCGTGTGACCAGCTCATGATGCGTGCCGTAACCCGCCACGGCCTGCACGCGAATACCATCCCATTTCCATTCCGCCATGAAATCCGCCGCTTCGAGGCCGGCGAGATCGCTCTGCTCAGCTGCGTGTGCAAGCATAGGCGGGCGGAACGGCGCCGGATCGCGCGAAGACGGTTTACCAGCCCGGTCTTCAAGCCACGCAAAAAGATCAAGATAAGGCGGAGTCAAAGCGGGCCACATGATTTCGACTTCGTCAGGCTGTTTCTCCCCGAGCGATGCGGCAGCCGTCTTGGCGAGCCGCGCCGAGACGCCAATGCGCAAGCCGCCGGTGACCAGCTTCAAGAGCGCCCAGCGTCCTTTTTCGTCCAGACCACCGAGCCAGCGGGAAATCTGCGCCGGAAGTTGCGCCTTGCCGAGCGTGGACAATGTTTCAATGACAGCGGACAGGGTTGGCGCAGGGCTGGTTTTTTGCCGCTGATCGGCCGGCCACATCAACGCCACAGTTTCAGACAGATCGCCCACGTAGTCATAAGACAATGCAAAGAGCGCCGGGTCGGTGCGCTCCGCGATGAGGCCGCGGATCATGCCGGCTTTGGCATGCTTGAACGTAAGTGCGCCGGTAAGCGCGGCCAGCGCCCAGCCACGGTCGGGGTCGGGCGTGCTGCGCAGGTAGTCGGCAATCAACCGCAGTTTGGCGTTACGACCCGGCTCATAGCCGAGGCGGTCAAGCAGCTCGGCAAAACGATTCATGCTTCAGCCCCACTGGCGACCTCGGCTTCTTCTTCATCGCCATATCCGACGATGTCGAGCGGCCGTGCCTTCAGGCCTTTCGTTTGGCACCAATGAACCAGCGCATCTTCCTGCCCGTGCGTCACCCACACTTCCGCCGCGCCCGTGGCTGCAATCGTTGCAGTCAACCCATCCCAGTCGGCGTGGTCGGAGATCACAAGCGGCAGCGTTACGCCACGCTGGCGTGCGCGTGCGCGAACGCGCATCCAACCCGACGCGAAGGCCACGACCGGATCGGGAAAACGCCGGGACCACAGGTCGCTCATGGCGTTGGGAGGACAGATAATGATGTGTCCGGCAAGCTCGGCCTTGTTGGCGCCGCGCACCAGATCAATCTGTCCGAGATCTATTCCACGGCTCTGATAGTAGCGGGTGGTCGCTTCGACCGCACCATGTATGTAAACCGGTTTCCAGTGACCAGCGGCGCGCAGCATGGCGATCACGCGTTGCGCCTTGCCAAGCGTGTACGCGCCTACCAAATGCGCCCGCTCGGGAAACAGTTCGACGGAATGAAGAAGTTTGACTATCTCCCCGGAAGCATCGTGATGCCGAAACACCGGCAGCCCGAAGGTCGCTTCAGTGATGAAGACGTCGCAAGGCACCAATTCGAAAGGGACACAGGTCGGATCGGCAATGTCCTTGTAGTCGCCCGACGCGACCAGGCGCAGGCCATTGCATTCCACGCTGATTTGCGCCGAACCAAGCACGTGACCAGCAGGATGAAAATTCACCCGCACGCCGTCGAGCCTGAGCTCTTCTCCGTAGCGCACAGCCTGCGTGCTGCCGGCGAAATTCTCGCCGTAGCGCAAGCGCATGATGTCGAGCGTTTCCTGCGTTGCCAGTACGGCACCATGGCCTGCCCGCGCGTGGTCGGAGTGAGCGTGCGTGATCAGGGCTTTGTCGACCGGTCGGGTCGGATCGATATGGAAACCGCCGGGCCTGCAACAAACGCCCGACGGGGTCGGAACCAGGATATCTTCAGGACGCATCGTGATTAGATAGGCATTCGGCGACAGACGACAAAGAACAGCAATGGCCACTCCAATATTTCTATCCTCCGGCGATGTCATTGCCGACCGGCGCCTCGAATGGGCCCGCGACCGCGAAGCCAAAGGCGACCCGGCGGGAGCGGCGGAATTGCTGATGCAGGCCCTCGAACTTGCACCAGGATACGCTTCAGCCTGGTTTGCGCTCGGCGAATTGCGCGAAGGGCTCGGCGATCGCAAGGGCGCGATCGCGGCGTTTGAGCTGGCAAGAGTGACCGACCAGGAGGATCGGCACGGCGCCGCGCTTCGTCTTACTCGACTGGGCTGCCGGGCGATCGCCGGCATGCCGGAAGGCTACGTGCGCGCGCTGTTCGACGGCTACGCACAGGATTTCGACAAATCGCTGACCGAAGGTTTGAACTATCGCGCGCCGGATTTGCTTTTCAGCGCGGTCGAGGCAACGCATGCGGGGCAACGGATGAAGTTCGGCACCGTGCTCGATCTCGGTTGTGGTACCGGTCTTGCGGCACTGCCGTTCCGGCCGTTCAGCGACTGGATGGTAGGGGTTGATCTTTCGCCGGCCATGCTGGCGCAGGCGCGCAAGAAGGGCCTCTACGACCGGCTGATCGAGAGCGAAGCGGTAGCCTTTCTCACCGACGAAGCGAACATCAACGCGCGCTACCACCTTGTGCTTGCCGCTGATGTTTTCATGTATCTGGATGACCTCGTTCCGGTGCTCACTGCCGTCGCGCGGGTGCTGGCATCACCCGGCCAAATCGCATTTAGCGTTGAAACCCATGACGGCGAGGAAATCATCCTGGGCGAAACCTTGCGCTACGCCCATTCGGCATCCCATGTGCATGCTGCCTTGACGGCGGCTGGCCTTGAGCTTGTCAGTCTCGATTCGGCCTCGACTCGCACCGAAAAGGGTGTGCCGGTGCCGGGCCTGATTGTGGCGGCCGGACACTGAAGTCCATGGAACCCGCGCGCGATCTTTTCGACATTCTGCCGCCGCTGCCGGAGATCTTTGCCCGCTGGTTCGCGAGCCGCGGCTGGCGGCCTCGCGCGCACCAGCTTGAGTTGCTGGCAAAGGCTAAGGCCGGCCGGTCAGTGCTGCTGATCGCACCGACCGGCGGCGGCAAGACACTCGCCGGTTTTCTGCCGACGTTGGT
>Ga0066388_100000616_pt1 | contig 17537 bp, 19 predicted proteins | sample PanSoiMetaGPlot6_FD_64539 | JGI IMG/M metagenome (GOLD analysis project Ga0066388, IMG submission 64539) | Tropical forest soil microbial communities from Panama analyzed to predict greenhouse gas emissions - Panama Soil - Plot 6 (Hybrid Assembly) | ecosystem: Environmental > Terrestrial >... | reverse complement strand
GAATACGTCGTGCCGGTGCGGACGCGTCTCGTCGTCAGCAATCTCGAGTCCGCCTGCGATGCCGCGCGCGCCGGCATCGGCGTGACCATGGCTTTTTCCTATAACGTCGCCGAATTGATCAGGTCGGGCGAGCTCATATTGTTGCTGCAGGATTTCCAGCCGCGGCCGCGGCCCGTCAGCTTCGTGTACTCGCCCAATCGTTTCATGCCGGTCAAATTGCGCGCGTTCCTGGATTTCGCGCTGCCGCGGCTCAAGGCGCGCCTCGGCGACCTGCCGCAACGTACTGCGAAGCGGTAATCGTGCGCGTGCAGGGCCCTTCAGCAACGCCTCGTGGGAATGGCCGCGGTTGCAGCCGATCTGCAAAAGTCGCTATCGTGAGTTCCCGGGCAGGCCGCGCATGGGAGGGACACATGTGGCTGGTACGGTCTTGGTTGATTGGACTCGTTGCAGCAATTTCACTTCTGGCGCAGGGGGCATCGAGCGCCGAGCCGGTCAAGATCCGCGTATCCTGGATCGCGCCGCTTTCCAACTGGGCGTCGTTGCTCATGGAGAAGAAGGAGCTCGCCCGGCACATGGGGCAGAGCTACATCCTCGAGCCCGTCCGCTACGCCGGAACGCCGCAGATGATCACGGCGCTCGCAAACAACGAGCTTGAAGTTGCAAACCTCGCCTTCGCGACGTTGCCGATAGCTATTCACAACGCGGGCCTCACCGACCTGCGGGTCATCGCCGATGAATTCCAGGACGGCGTGCCGGACTACTATTCGCAGGAATACATGGTGCTCGCCGACGGGCCGGTGAAACGCCTCGAGGACATGAAGAGCCGCGTGATTGCGACAAATGCCGGCGGCTCGGCCGTTGATATCGCGATGCGCAGCATGCTGCGCCGGGTAGGGCTCGAGCAGAAGCGCGACTATCTCATGGTCGAGGCGCCATTGCCGGCCATGCGTGCCATGCTGGCCGAGAAGAAGGCCGATCTGGTTCCTCTCGTCGTGCCGTTCTCGTTCGATCCGGAGCTGCGCCGTATTGCCAAGCCGCTGTTCTACAACCGCGACGTCATGGGCCTGACACAGCTCCTGTTCTGGTGCGCGCGGCAGTCCTTCATCGACAAGAACCGCGCCGCGATGGTGGATTTCATGGAAGACACGCTGCGGATCACCTACTGGTTTCTCGATCCGGCGAACCACGCCGAGGTCGTGGCGATCGGGTCGCGCCTGACCAAGCAGCCGCCCGAGCGTCTCGGCTGGGTCTTCACCAAGCAGGACTACTATCACGTGCCGGGAATGCGTCCGGACCTCGTCGCGCTCCAGCGCAATGTCGCCCTGGTCAAAGAGCTCGGGCTGATAAACGCCGATACCGATGTGAGCAAGTATTCCGACCTGACCGTCCTGGACGATGCGGCCAAGCGCCTGAAATAACGAGGCAGCTTCCGGCGGCCTAGACGATTGACGCGCTGACGTCCAAAGGAGGACGAGTTGGACGCAACGAAGACATGCCGCATCTGGGCGCAGGGCGCCACCGATCAGGTCGGCCACCGCAACTACCTGGCGGAGCTGTTGCCGCACATGAAGGCCTGCGCGGATCCCGGCGTCGAGATCGAATTCAAGACCATGACGCCCTCGGTGACGACGGTGCACGCGCTGTCGGAACTCCGCGTCGCGCGTGCGGTGGTGCGCGGCGCCATTGCGGCCGAGCGGGAGGGCTATGATGTTTTCTTCATGAACCACTTTCAGGACGTCGGCCTGTACGACGCGAGAGCGGCGGTGAACATACCGGTGCTCGGCCTGGGTGAAGCGACCTTGCTGCATGCCTGCACCATGGGCCGCAGGCTCGGCCTGATCGCGATCAATCCCGCCTTCATACCGACCCACAACGAGCAGATCTGTCGCTATGGGCTGCAGCAGCGGGTCGTCGCAATCCGCGCGGTGACAGCCGGCATCAGCGACTACATGGAGGCTTTCACGTCGCCCGCGAAAAAATCGGAGTTGTGGGCCAGCTTTGAACGCGAGGCGCGCCGCCTCATCGACGAAGGCGCCGATGTCATCGTGCCGACCGGGGGCATTCCGATGATGCTGTTCGGCAAGGAACCGGACGCCAATGTGGATGGTGCGCCGATCGTCAACGGGGTCACGGTGGTGATCAAGGCCGCCGAAATGGCAGTCAAGCTGAAGCGCCTCGGCATATCGGTCGCAAGTCGCATTCCGCAGTCAGGCTTTGCGCTGCCGTCAGCTCAGACGCTCGACGAGTTTCTGCACCATGGCTGAAGGCCAGACCCGGGTCTAACGTCGGTTCGATGCTCGCATCTTATCCGGCCCGGTCTTTGTAGGCGTCGGAGGCCAGCCACCGTTCGAAGGCCGGCGCGATTTCCGCGCCCGTGACCAGGGACGCGCGCCAGTCCTCTCTCGCGGGACGCACGATCAGCATCCAGCCAGCGCCGTACGCGTCGGCGTTCATCAACTCCGGCTTGCGGACCAACAGTTCATTGTGGCCGACCACGATTCCGTCAAAGGCCGCGCGGGCCGAGCCGACCCACTTTCCGCCTTCGACGACCGCAAAGGAACGGTTCTTCTCAAAGTCACGGCCAATGCGCTTCGGCGTGAAGACCAGCACGTCACCCATGAGGTTCGCAGCCCACGAGGTGAAACCCGCGCGTAGCGTTCCGTCCGCGAGCGGTGCGTACCAGATCTGATTTTCGATATCGTAGTAGAGATGATCGGGAAACTCATTGTCGTGCAAACGGACCACGACTCACCTCAGAACGTCAGAACCTTGCACTCGCCATCCATGATGTCCTGAATCATCGCGGCGGCGCCCATCACTCCGTTGCACTCCGGGATCAGGTCTGCTTCGGACTTGTCGAACAATTCGAGGTTCGCGGGGCAAGCCCAGAAGCGCGCACCCTGATCATGCGCTTCCCTGATCCAGTCGTATACGGTTTTCGGATCGCCGCGCTTCACGTGCAGCCCCTCGGCTACGCCCTTCAGCATCAATTTGCCGGCGGTCGCGGTGCACAGTACGTCGACCTGGTGGTCCATCGCGGCGGCCACCGCCGCATAATAGAACGGAGCGCCCAGCTCCTCGACGTTGCGCGGATCGGTATTCATCAGGACGATGAGCAGGCGCCGGCTCACTGTGGCTGCCGCCTTACCGGTCTCGTCTTCACGGCCCTAGCGATTGCCGCCGCGATGTCGACAGGAGCCACATCGTACATAACAACGTCGCTCCGCTCCAAAATCTCTCGTGCGTAATCGGGCGCTGCTACGGCGGATACCCCGCGAAGCGCGTGTTCGAGTTCATCGACGGCGCCGACAGGTGCAATCGAGAAATCTCCCGCAATCTGGATATCACTGATCTTGCCGTCATCGTTCGACGTCACACGCACCTGGATAATCCCATCGGACAATCGCTTTTGGGCAATCCGGATCGCGCCGCTCGTCGGGCAGCCCTTTGCGTGACCCTCGAAGCCCGATGATCGTGCCAAATGCTCGCTGACGACGTCCAATTCTGCCGCGCTCAAAGGGGCCTCGACGAGTGGTCGCTTGAGATCATCGGAGAACTTGGCCGAAATGACCGCCATGATTTCGCGAGCCAAAGGCGTTCGACCAAGAATTACGGAGAGGCTCCCACAAGCCGGGCCACAAAAGGTTGGACCCAATTTCACTTTTGCGCGCGCCGCTGCGTGCTCAGCTATTTCCAGACCGTCGCCGCTGAGGTGCACGAACCCTTGGAAAATAAGCGTCAAACCGTCGAATGTTCCGGTAACGCTCCCAACGCTCCGGTTTCCGATTACGATCGTGCCGCTGGGCTGGAAGCTGGTAGGGATGCCCGTGCGCGCGATCCCGGCCGCCAGGCTCGTGCAGATGAGTGCGATGGCGTTGCTGAGACTTAGACCAAAGCACGCGCGCTCGGTCACAAGATCGAAACAGAGGACATCGGGCGTCACGAAGGCCGCGGGGCCTCCGGTCACGCGGCGGGCAACGCCGATCACCTTGCCGTCGTGCCGGAGGGCATCAGTGGAACCGGTCCGTTGATATCGTCCGAGGAGTACGGATGGAGGCGCGCGATAGAACCGCAACGTATCCCCCGCGTGTCCCGTTCGGTGCGCCCCGAGGAGCGCTTGCGACACGGCAGCATTCCAGCCCGCCGGCTTCAATCCGGTGTCGATCAATCGCAGCGATGCAATCATTGCAGCTGCACCTCTTCGATTTGGAGACGACGCCCCCACTTGTCGAAAAAATGACCTTCGTTGAGCACCAGCCGATCGTCGGCAAGCCTGGCCTCGACATCCCGCAACCGCAACCGCGCGGTCACGTTGTCGAGCGGTCCACCGTCCGAGCCGACAACGGGGAAGAACGACGCTCCGTCCCAAGCGGCTCCGGCGCCGGCAAACAGCACGGTCATCTCGCTCCACGTGACTTCGTCGCCGATCACGTTGAAGAAGGTCGAGCGCAACAGCGTGACGCTAGTCTCGCCGATCTCCACCAGCACAGCGAGTGCGGTGAATTCGCCAGTTCGCGCGAACTCCTCGCCGAGCCACTGGTCGAAGTCGGTCTTGTGGTCATCTTTCGACAAGCGGAAGCTCCGGAATGTACTGCTCGAACAGGTTCCAGAATGGCTGGCCACGCGCTGCCAGATACCAAGCCTCGAACTCGGCGAGCGCCTGCGATACGTCGGCCTCGGCTGCTTCGGCTTCCGGAGGTGCGAGGCTTGCGAAGGCGGCGCGACTGACCTGCGCGAAGCGTGTCAGGGTCTCGCTGCGTGTTTCGCTGTCATCCTCCCAGCCGAGGCTGGCCCGTATGGTCGCCCGCGCGGTGGCGACCGCCTGATCTTCGTCTTGGGCCGAAGCGATCGCGTCCGCCACGCCGTGCATAAGGTTGAGCCGGCGGTACGCGAATGCGCGCTCCTGTTCCAGCGCCTTGATGCGAGCATCGAATTGCTTGCGGAAGTCGGCTTCCGCGAGATCCGCGCGCTCGGCTGCCGTCTTGAGCTCGTCGAGGAACGACCGCCCGATCATCCTGCACTCCTGGTTCGTGGCGGAAGAGAGAGGGAGTCGAACCCACCAAGGACCGGCTCGCGGCCCCTCCCGGATTTGAAGTCCGGACGCCCCACCGGGGACGATTCTCTTCCAGAAGTCGGTGGCGGAGGCGCCTCGTCGACCGGGCGGCGGAACAGGTCGATGCGGTGCCGGTTCACACGGCGCAAATCGCCGCGCCGCAGCGTCACCCCGTGCCGATCGAAGAACTCGAGGATTTGGATCGCGACCTTGCGGCCGTTATCGAGGCGATCACGGAATCGCGCCGCAATGAACTCGCCCTTTTCGGCGTTCGAAGCGACGTCGACGACGATCTCCACCATCTCGGCAACCGTGCCGCGTAGGAAGAAATGATCGTGCGCAACCTCATCGACTCGACCGATACGGCCGAGCAGCTTGAGCAGGCGCCGCACCTCGATTTCTGAGACCGCGAGCAGGCTCGCGATATCGCGCACACGCGGTGGGCGAAACCGCTCGGACGCGCCGAGGAGCGGCTTGATCCTGCTCCACAGCTCCTCGTCAGGCGGTGTGAGTCGGACCTCGTGACTGGGCAGCTTCACCCAGGCGCCATCGAGCGCGACGTCGTGTGTCCGCGAAAGGGAATGCAGCATCGCGGTAAAAGCGGGCGCCGGCAGGCGCGGCTCGATCTGCATGCGGAGGCGCTCCAGTCCTATGCCGGGCAGATCCGGATTGTCCGCATGGAAGACCTCAAGCGCGCCGGCGATTGCGCGCTTCAGTCCCAGCCAAACGGCGGGCGAGAGACCGACCGACGTTGCGGCGATGCGGATCGCGACGTTGCCGGCAAGCAGGCGCTCGACCTCGGACGTCGCCAGCGCTCGGTCGCGCGCGAACACATTCAAGTCGACGTACCAGGGCGCGCGCTCGAGCAGCGCCGCGAGCGCGGCGTCCGCGTCCTCGAAGGCATGCGCCTCCAGCTGTGCGAGCCGCTCGGGTGCGCGGCGCCGGCGCGCCGGCGCGCGCAGATCGAGAAAGCGGCCGCCGGCGATCGTGCGCTGGGCGGTGGTGTCGCGCAGCACGAAGCGATCATGCGTGGCGGCCGCGATCGGCCGCTCGAGCACGAGTTGCACATGGGATTTCGTACCAGGCGCGATCGGGACGTCGCCCAGGAGGACGACGCGCGCGGGTATATCGGCCGCGGCGTGATGCACGCGAACCGGCATCCATTGAGTGACCGGCTTTGCCTCGGAAGGCAGCACGCGCAAGGTGGCGTCTATGCGATCTGAGGGCAGGTGCAGATCGGGATCGAGTACGATGTCGCCGCGCGCTATCGCGTCCTTGCTGACTCCCTCACCCGCGAGATTGAGAGCGCAGCGCTGGCCCGCTTCGCCGCGCTCCGCGGGCCGGTTCTGCGCGTGGATCGAGCGCACCCGCGCCGACAGACCAGAGGGACTGACCGTCACGATTTGGCCGGCTGCCGCGTAGCCGGACAGGACCGTGCCCGTGACGACAGTGCCGGCCCCTGGAAGCGTAAAGGACCGATCGACCGCAAGCCGGAAGCGCCCGCGGGCGGCCCGCGGATCGGCGCCGCGCGCCGCCGCAAAGAGGTGTTCGCGCAGGAAGTCGATTCCGCCGCCGTTGACGACTGAGACTGGCAGGATGTCCGCGCCCGCGAGCCCTGTGCCGGTCAGAGTATTCTGGATCTCCGTCTCGACGTCCGCCAGCCGCTCGGGCGAGGCGAGGTCGACTTTCGTCAGCGCGACGATGCCGCGCGTGATCCCGAGGAGATCGACGATCGCGAGATGTTCCTTCGTCTGCGGCATCACGCCGTCGTCCGCCGCCACCACCAGCAGCACGAAATCGATGCCGGTCGCACCAGCAAGCATGTTATGCACGAACTTCTCGTGCCCCGGCACATCTACGAAGCCGAGCGTCGAGCCGTCCGGTGCCGGTAGATAGGCGAAGCCGAGATCGATGGAGATGCCGCGCGCCTTCTCTTCCTTCAGGCGATCGGTATCGACACCGGTGAGTGCCCGAACCAGCGACGTCTTACCGTGATCGATGTGCCCAGCGGTGCCGATGATCATGCGGCCTCCAACGGGAGGCCCGCGCGGCGTGCGGCTTCGGCCACCTGATCCGGCGTAAGCAGTTGGCGCACCGCGTCAAAGAACTGACCTGCAAGAGGACTGCCTCCCGCCCGCGCCCGCGTCAGCCAGGCGAACGCCTCGACGGAATCACGCTCCACGCCAGCGCCGAGGTGGTGTGCGGCACCGAGCATCGCCTGTCCGTCGGCATCGCCGCGCGTGGCCGCCTTGCGCCACCACGCAGCTGCGGTGGCGGCATCGCGCTCGACGCCGAGGGCATTGTGGAAAATCATGCCGAGACGGGTCATTGATGCCGTATTGTCTTGGGCGGCGGCGAGTTCGGCGAGGCGGCGCGCCTCGACGTAATCGGGGGCCATCACCTCGCCCTCGAGCAGCATCCAGCTCAGCATGTCCTGCGCTGGTGCATCGCCTTGGTGGGCCGCCGCTCGATAGAGTTCGGCAGCACGCGTGTAATCCTGCTCGATGCCTTCGCCCTTGAAGCAGGCCGCCGCGAGATTGCGCTGTCCAACCGGGTCGCCGGCGTCCGCGGAGAGTGCGAGCCATTTCACTGCGAGCGCGGCGTCGCGTTCGACTCCGAGGCCTTCGGCGAAGCAGGCGCCGATATTGTTCTGCGCGCGCGCGACTCCGGCATGAGCGAGGGGGCTCCAGATCTCGAGCGCCGTCGCGTAGTCGCTCCGGCTTGCGGCCGCATAGGCCGCAGCCATCTGCACCGTGACGTCCGGCACGTCAGGCGTCGCGAAACGATCAAGCCCGCGCATCTTTTGCTCCGGCGAGGTCGAGCTTGGAGAGACTCGCGAGGAAGGCCGACTCGTCCTCGAGGCAGCGCAGATCAAGAAGGAGAGCCTGCTCCTCGATGCGGCCGATGATCGGCACTGGCAGCGTTCGCAAGGCAGCCGTAAGAGCCGCAAGCGCATGTCCTTCGTGGCGACCGGCCTTGGGCCGGATCGCCAGTCCGGCGCTTGCGATTGTCTCGACGGGAAGCGCGCCGGAGCCGATCTGGCTCGCGCACGCGACGACTTCGGCTGCATAGCTGCTGCCCAGCGCCGACGAGACCGGCGCCAGGATGCGCCGTCCAAGCGCCTCGATGTCCTTGGCGGGACGCACCAGCAGCCGCAGAGTCGGCAGGCGTTGGACGAGGCGGTCCGGATCGCGATAGAGCTTCAGCGTCGCCTCGAGGATCGCAAGGCGCATCTTGTCGACGCGCAGAGCGCGCTTCATCGGGTTCTTGTTGATCTGCGCGAGCAGATCCCTGCGGCCGACAATGAAGCCCGCCTGCGGACCGCCGAGCAGCTTGTCGCCCGAGAAGGTGACGAGGTCGGCGCCGTCCGCGATCGCCTCCGCGACGGTAGGCTCATGGGCGAGGCCGAAGCGCGTCAGGTCGGCCAGCGTACCGGAGCCGAGATCGTTCACCATCGCCACGTTGCGCGCACGCGCGATCGCGGCGAGCTCACGCGCCGGCACCTCCTTGGTGAAGCCGTCGATGCGGTAGTTCGAGGTGTGGACCTTGAGGACGAGGCCGGTCCCGTCCGTGATCGCGCCGGCGTAGTCCTTCGGGTGGGTGCGGTTTGTTGTGCCGACCTCGACGAGCTTCGCCCCGGCGCGCGCCATGATGTCGGGCATGCGGAACGCGCCGCCGATCTCGATCAGCTCGCCACGCGACACGATGGCGTCGCGCCCGAGCGCGAGCGTGTTGAGCACGATCAACACGGCAGAGGCGTTGTTGTTGACGACAGTTGCATCCTCGGCGCCGGTCAGCTCGCACAGGAGCCCGCGCAGGTGATCATCGCGCTCGCCGCGTTTTCCGCTCTCGAGGTCGAATTCGAGCGCCACCGCGCTGCGCATCGCCGTGACGGCAGCCTCGATCGCCTCCTCGGCGATCAGGGCGCGGCCAAGGTTCGTGTGCAGCACCGTGCCGGTGAGATTGAAGACCGGGCGCAGGTTCGGCTGAGCGCTCATCTCGAGTCGCGACAGCGCATCGGCGATCGTCTGGTCCGGCGACAGGGCCATGCGTGCGGCCCGCGTCTCGCCGAGAACGGCGCGCACGGCGCCGACCACTGCGGTGCGCCCGAAACGATCGATCGCATCCGCGCCGGCGGGCGAGCGCATCACCTCGTCCACCGAGGGGAGCTTGCGCAGCGCGGTGGTGTCGTTCTTCATCATTGCGGTCAGTAGCCGAGCAGGAATGGATTGATGGCACCACGCCGGTAGCCGGCCTCGCGCACGAGCAGGTCGAGGCCGAGGGACGCCACGTCGTCGGCGACCGGATCGAGCATCGGATCGGTGCTTTGATAGAGCACCTTCACGTAGGAGCGGCAGGCGTCGCAATTCTCCGACTTGATGTTTCCGCCGCTCCCATCAATTTCCTGAAACGAGATCTTGTCGGTCGAGCCGCAGACCGCGCAGCGCGCACGGACGTAGTTCCAGAGCGTTGTGCAGAGCGAGCACGCACAGAAGCGGCTGCCGACCGCGCCTGGCCAGCCGACGATCACCGAGGCAACCGGCGGCGCGCCGCAACACGGACACGCGCCGTCGCCGACGGCGACCAGCGCATCCTGGTCGAGACGCTGCGCGAGGCGGGAGAAATGGATCTGCAACGCCGCCGCGACGAACACGTGCTCCGCCAGGTTTTCGATCGGGATCGAGTCGGCGAGCACGTTGCGTATCATCACATCGCGCGCCTCGGTGTCGGCCATGCGCAGTCGATCGAGCGCATCGCGCGCCTGCGCGGGCATCTCGAGCGTGACGGCAATCGGGAGCAGGCGTTCCAGCGTCGCGTGAAATACGGCGTCCGGCTTGAAGCCGTTGCGGTCGAGCGGCGGCATCGCGTGCTCTTTTGCGCGCGCGACGACGTCGGCTGCCGGCATCTCCGGCTCGGGCAACTCCGGCAGGATCCGCAGTTGTGCGTCGGTCAGGTCCGCGACAAAGCGAAGATAGCTTTCAAGCTGATGTCCAGGGGACAGCGCACGCAGCCGGTCGGCGCGCTTGCCGAGCACGCGTGAAGGATTGGGAAGCTGCACGAAGGGCGGCTTCGCAATGGTCCCAATGATCGAAGGGTCAGGCTTCAGATCGCCGACATTGCTCATTCAAGACCTCACGAACCGCACGGGTCACGTGTGTTGTCGAACGTGATGCCGTCGCGCGGCGCGCGTCTTCGCAATGAGAGGTAAACACAGAAGCAGATGATCTGAAAGCAGATCGCAATCACGTTGTCCAAATAACCGCCGGCATAGCCTCAGGCTATGTGTTTTGCTTTTCTGCTTGTCCGCATCCGCGGCGAGCGAGGGGACCCGTGAGAAACAGAGAAGCCGCCCGAAGGCGGCTTCTCAAGCTCAGATCGATCCGAGCGCTACTCGGCGGGCGTCGCGTTCGGGCGGTCTCCCTTGCCGGTGACCAGCTCCTTGAGCCAGCGGCGGTGATGCCGCCAGGCCCAGCCGCCGGTCACGCGGCCGCGGGTCATGGCGCTGATCGTGCCGCGCACCCAGATCGCCGCATAGACGTGGATGATCCACACGCAGATCGCCACAATCGCTGCGATCGAGTGCACCAGCACGGCAATGCGCTTTTGCTCCACGCCGGTGTACTGCGAGAAGTACTGGTCCCAGATCACCACGCCGCTTGTGATCAGCACGATGATCAGCACCGACATCGACCAGAACACCATCTTCTGGCCAGCATTGTACTTGCCGACCTCCGGCAGGTTCTCTTCGTGATCGGGGCTGAGCACGTCGCGGGCCTTACGGAGCCAGACATTGTCGGTGTGCTCCCACAGGTTCGCCCGCCAGAAGCGCAGGAAGAGCCCGAAGAAGCCGAAGAAGAGCACAACGCCGATCCACGGATGAATCGTACGCGTCGTCTGTCCTCCGCCGAACAAGCCGGTCAGCCAGTACAGGCTCGGGTGGAACAGCGCGAGCCCGGATATGGCGAGGAGCACCAGGCTCGCCGCCGTGATCCAGTGATTGATGCGGGCAGCCGCCGTGTACCGGTCGACGACGACCGGATCACCCGGATGCACCGCATCGCCTTTCTGCACATCGCGCGGCGTCATGATGCAGACCCTCCGGCCAGCTTCTTGGCGTTTTGCTCATCCTCGCGTGAGACCCGGTTCGGGCCGTTCACGACGTGATGCAGGAAGCCGAAGGTTGCCATGGCGGCAATCGCCGTGAGGCCCGCGTACTTGGTCAGCCCTTTCCAGATCTCAACGATCGGGCTGATCTTCGGGTCGTTGGCGAGACCTGCATAGAGCTGCGGCTTGTCCGCGTGATGCAGCACGTACATCACGTGGGTGCCGCCGACACCGGGCGGATCGTAGAGGCCTGCGTTCTTGTATCCGCGGGACTTCAGATCCGTGACCCGCTTGTCGGCCCACGTCTTCATCTCATCCTTGGTGCCGAACACAATGGCCTGGGTCGGGCAGGCCTTCTGGCATGCCGGGCCCTGGCCCACCGCGACGCGGTCCGAGCAAAGCGTGCACTTGTAGGCTTTGTGATCGACCTTGGAGATGCGCGGGATGTTGAACGGGCATCCCTTCACGCAGTAGCCGCAGCCGATACAGTTCTCGTGCACGAAGTCCACGATGCCGTTCGTGTACTGCACGATGGCGCCGGGAGCGGGGCACGCCTTGAGGCACCCCGGGTCCTCGCAATGCATGCAGCCGTCCTTGCGGATCAGCCACTCGAGATTGCCCGACTCGGGATTCTCGTACTCGGTGTAGCGCATCAGCGTCCACGAGTTGGCGGTCAGGTCGTGCGGGTTGTCATAGACACCCACGTTGACCCCGACCTCCTCACGCAGGTCGTTCCATTCGAGGCAGGCCGACTGGCAGGCCTTGCAGCCGATGCACTTCGAGACGTCGATGAGCTTGGCGACCTCGGTCTGCCGCTGTGCCGGCGGGGTGATCGAGGAGGCCGAGCGGCGCAGCAGGTCCTTCTCGCCGAATTTCGGCGCGACGGGCTGCGTGGCGGGATTTGGGATCGGAGGAAACATGGCTCGTTCTCCCTATGCCACCGGCGCCGGAATGGGCTCGATATCGACAAGGAACGCCTTGAACTCCGGCGTCTGCGCGTTGGCGTCGCCAACCGGCGGCGTCAGCGTGTTGATCGGTGAGGCCTTCTTCGCCTCGCCGATGAAGCCGAAGTTGAGCGGCATTCCGACCTGATGCACGGTCTTGCCGTCGATCTTGAGCGGTTTGAGCCGCTTGGTGACGACGGCCTTGCCCTTGACGGAGCCGCGCTTGGACCAGACCCGGACCCAGCCGCCGTGCTTGATGCCTTTCTCCTTGGCGAGTTCTTCCGAGAGCTCGACGAAGAACTCGGGCTGCAACACTGCGTTGATGTGGACGGCCTTGGTCCAGTAGTGGAAGTGCTCCACCAGCCGGTAGGTCGTCGCGACGATCGGAAATTCCTTGGCATCGCCGAAGACTTCCAGATCGCCCCGGAACACGCGCGCCGCCGGATTACCCTGGACCTTCGGAAACAACGGGTTGGTCACCGGCGCTTCGAACGGCTCGTAGTGCACGGGGAATGGACCGTCCGACAGCATGCCCCGGGCCCAGAGTCGCGAGACGCCTTCCGGGTTCATGATGAACGGGCCGGTGGCACGCTCCGGCGGGATGGTCGGCACGTAGTCCGGGACATCCGGACCGGTCCAGCGCGTGCCGTCCCAGTACATGTACTTCTTGGCGTCGCTCCACGGCTTGCCCTGTGGGTCCGCCGAGGCACGGTTGTACTGGATGCGGCGATTGGCCGGCCAGCTGAAGCCCCAATTGCCGTAGACGCCAAGGCCCGACGGGTCACTGTTGTCGCGGCGCATGGAGAGATTGCCGGACGGACCGTAGACGCCGGTGTAGATCCACTGGACGCCATCGGTCGAACCGTCGTCACGCATCTCACCGAACGAGGCGAGCTGCTGGCCGGCGGGTCGGGTGACCTTGCCTTCCGCGTCTTTCAGATCCACCAGGGCCTTGCCGTTGAGCTCCTTCAGGAGCTCGTCGGGCGTCGGATCGTGCGCGTCCTTGTAGTCCCAGCTGATGTTGAGGATCGGCTCTGCACCCTTGCCGCCCTTTTCGTAGAGCGCGCGGATGCGCAGGAACAGGTCCGCAAGGATCTGCACGTCGGACTTCGACTCAAAGTAGGGATCGGCGGCCTTCCACTTCCAGTTGATGCAGCGGCTGGAATTGGTGATTGTGCCTTCCTCCTCGGCGAACGACGTGACCGGAAGCATGAAGACTTCCGTCTGGATCTTGGCCGGATCGACGTCGTTGAACTCGCCGTGGTTTTCCCAGAAGCGCGCGGTGTCGGTCTCGATCGGGTCGATGCTGACGAGGAACTTCAGCTTCGCCAGACCGGCAGCGCTCTTCTTGGTGTGGGCGATCGCCATGAGCGGGTTGAAGCCCTGGCAGATCATGCCGTTGGTCTTGCCCTGGAACAGGGTCTCGAACATGCGCAGGCAGTCGTAGGCCACGTCGAGCTTCGGCTGCCAGTTGTAGCCGAACTCGTTTTCCTTGGTGGCCTTGTCGCCGTACATGCTTTTCAGGAAGCTGACGTAGAACTTCCTGTAGTTCTGCCAGTAGCTCGTCTGGTTCGCCTGCAGCGGCTTGAACGTCCGCTTGGCAAGATGCGATTCGAGCGTCGGCTCGCTGTCGATCGGCAGCGACATGTAGCCCGGCGTTGACGCCGTCAGCGTTCCGATATCGGTGATGCCCTGCACGTTGGAATGACCGCGAAGCGCGTTCACGCCGCCGCCGGGGACGCCGATGTTGCCGCACAGCAGCTGGATCATCGCCGCCGTGCGGATGTTCTGCGCGCCGCTCGAATGCTGCGTCCAGCCGAGAGCGTACATGATGGTCATCGCGCGCTCGCCATTGGCGGTCGACGCGACCCATTCGGCGACCTTCAGGAACTTGTCCTTCGGCGCGCCGGTGACGCGTTCCACGACTTCAGGCGTGTAGAGCGCGAAGTGCTTCTTCATGAGCTGGAACACGCAACGCGGGTTCTCGAGCGTCATGTCGCGCACGGCGAAGCCGTCCGGACCGAACTCGTATTCCCAGCTCGATCGATCGTAGGAGCGCCGCGCCTCGTCGTAGCCCGTGAACAGGCCGTCGTTGAAGCCGTAGGCCTCCTTCACGATGTACGCCGCGTTGGTGTAGTGGCGGACGTATTCCTTGTGGATATTGTCGTTCGTCAGCAGGTAGTTCACGACGCCCGACAGGAACGCGATGTCCGTGCCGGCGCGGATCGGCGAATAGTGATCCGCAACCGCCGCCGACCGCGTGAAGCGCGGATCGACCACCATCAGCTTCGCGCCACGCTCGGCTTTCGCCTCGGTGACCCACTTGAATCCGCATGGATGCGCCTCAGCGGCGTTCCCACCCATGATCCAGACGACATCGGCGTTCTTGATGTCGGTCCAGGAGTTGGTCATTGCACCGCGACCGAATGTTGGGCCCAAACTGGACACCGTCGGTCCGTGTCAAATCCTCGCCTGGTTTTCGATCTGCAGCATCCCGAGGCCGCGCGCGACCTTGTAGGTCACCCAGCCGCCTTCGTTGGTGAGCGAGCTGCCCGCAAGGAAAGCCATCGTCGGCCAGCGGTTCACCGTGACGCCGTCGTTGTTCTTCTCGATGAAGTTCGCATCGCGATCGTCCTTCATCAGCGTCGCGATGCGGTCCATCGCGAAATCCCAGGTCACGCGCTCGAACTTGTTCGCGCCGGCCTTGCGATACATCGGATACTTCACGCGCGTCTCGGAGCGGACGTAGTCGATCGCTCCCGCCCCCTTGGGGCACAGCGTGCCGCGATTGACCGGATGGTCGGCGTCGCCTTCGATGTGCGTGACTTCGAGCTTGCCCTGGTTCGCCTTGTTCTGCGCGGAGAAGACAAGCATGCCGCAACTGACCGCGCAGTAGGGACAGATCGTTCGCGCTTCCTTCGTCTGCGCGAGCCTGAATGACCGGATCGCCTGTGCGTGTGCAGCTTCGATTCCACCAAATCCAAGTGCACCGAGCGTCGTACCGGTCAGGCCCGCGCTGGCGCCCATCATAAAGTGGCGCCGCGAGAGCTCCATGTTCATTGCGAGTTTCCTCCTGGTTTAGCCCCCGCCGGGGGACGTTGCATGGCGTTCAACTCTTCGGTCGACTACGCCCGGATCAACGGAAATCCGCGATGAAGAAAACGTATTTTGGAATGGCTATTTGAGTCAAACAATCGAACGAGTCTAAAAGCGCAAAAGTCGAGCACCGTTGCAGATGCGAACTGTCATAGTCTCAGGCTATGACATCAAGTGATGCTGCTGCGCTGACTGCGTTTTCGATTTCCGCACAATGGCGCGAAGCGCGTGCGTTGACTGCGCCGGACATAGCGTCGCAGAATACTTGTCGTGACGAACGCCCTTGCTCCTTGGTCCCGCGGCCGACATCTCGTCGATTTCCCAGAAGATCGCGTAATGCGTTGCGCCGCGCCGCTCGTCTATCCGCAGGCCCTGCGCCTAGCCGCTTATGGCCTGCCGGTCGGCTTACGCCATCTTAGCGCCTGCAATGCCTTCGACCGAAACGGTCCTTGACCTGCGCGGCATCCGCTGTCCGCAGGTTGTGCTGCGCGCCAAGAAGGCGCTGCGCAGCGTGCCCGTCGGCGGCGCGCTCATCCTCGAATGCACTGATCCGCTCGCCGTCATCGATGTCCCACATTTCGTGACGCAGACTGGGCACGAGCTGGTCGCGCAGGAACGGCGCGCCGATCTTTTCACCTTCAAGATCATCAAACGGCATTGATGGTGCCGATCGATCCTATGGAGCCGAGGCAATGAGCGTCCCGATCGTCCGCCTCACCAGGCTCGCGGGCGGATTGTCCGTCGCATGCGCGCCGGACAAGCCCGACGCGATCCTCAAGACGATTGTCGATGCAGGCTATTCGCTCGCATGCATTATCGGCCGCGCCGAAATTCGCACGGCGTGCGTGGTGGTGTAACCGCAATTCAAAGCGCGTAGCGGATAGTCCGGCGCGATACCTGAGTAGATCAGTTGCCGTCACTGGTGAGCGGCGACCAGGGTGAAATCGGTTCCATCACATCGGCCGGGACGATGTTCAGGGCCGGCGCGACCGGCGAAGTGGATTTGCTGGCGTGCACGATCGGTTGCCGGTGGCTCGCCGCAAAGGAGTCCGACAACGAAGGTACAAGGAGGATCGCCGAAGCGAAGCCCAGCGCCGCACTGGCGGCGCAAAGGGCGGAAATTCTCAACGATTTCAGCATCAACAGCCTCCGGTCTTTTTGGCAAATGCCCCGGCAGACCAATCGTTGGTAGCATCGCGCTCGGCGTTGGTTCAAAGTTCCATTGGTGCTTCATTCGAGCAGCGCGTCGGCGCGCAAGATCAGTCCCGGTGGTATTTCGAGCCCGAGCGCCTTGGCCGTTTTGAGGTTGACGACCATTTCCAACTTGGTTGGCTGCTCGACCGGCAGGTCTGCCGGCTTCGCCCCCTTCAGGATTTTGTCCACATAAAGCGCAACCCGGACGGAGACATCGTCCAGGATGGGTCCGTAGCTCATCAGCCCGCCCGCGTCCGCGTACATTTTCCAGCCATAGATCGACGGGAGGCGACGCCGTAATGCGAACGCAACGATCTTTTGGCGGTTGAAATTCTTAAGCGCGTCGGGAAACGCAATGAGCCCGTCACACTTGCTCTGCCCGATCGCGGCGAATGCCGGCTCGAATTCGTCATCGCTCTCGACGCTGAAATGCTCGATGTCAAGCCCGAGAGCGTGCGCCCCCTCACGCGTTGCTTTCAGTTCCGACGCCTCGCCGGGATGCGTGGGATTGGAGAGCACCGCCACGCGAGTCATCGTTGGCGCGGCTTCCTTTAGGAGGTCGAGGCGTTTGATTGAAAGATCGAGCGAGAGCAGCGAAACGCCTGTGACGTTACCGCCCGGTCGCGCGAAGCTCGCGACGATGCCGGCGTCGACCGGATCGCCGCTGAACAGGAATACCACCGGAACCGGTACGGCTGCCAGCCGCCAAGTCCGGAAAGCGGGGCCGCCCGCGACGATAAGGTCGACATGCGCACGCAGCAATTCGTCGGCCAACGCGGGAAATTTGCTGTAATCCCGCCGGGCGTAGCGAGCCTCGATGACGAAGTCGCGGCCCTCGCTTTGGCCGACAACACCCATTCCTCTGATGAAGCTCTCAAGATTGCCGTCGGGCGGGGAGCTGGATGACAGGTATCCAATCCGCGCCGGATTTGTGCGCTGCTCCGCACGCGCCGCGAGCGGCCACGCCGCCGCAGTGCCGCAAATAAGAGCAATGAACTCACGGCGTCTCATCGTCCCCCTCCAAAGAAGAGAACCGGAGCACCCTATCAATAGGTTACCACATCGCGCTGTGGCGGTATGTGAGCTGGATCACGTTCGCGGGCCGGCTACCTGCTCGCCGGACCGTCGGCGCAGGCGTCCGGCCG
>Ga0066388_100000615_pt1 | contig 17551 bp, 23 predicted proteins | sample PanSoiMetaGPlot6_FD_64539 | JGI IMG/M metagenome (GOLD analysis project Ga0066388, IMG submission 64539) | Tropical forest soil microbial communities from Panama analyzed to predict greenhouse gas emissions - Panama Soil - Plot 6 (Hybrid Assembly) | ecosystem: Environmental > Terrestrial >... | reverse complement strand
TCGCCCAGGATCCCGGCCGCTGCTACAGGCGAGACTCCGAGATCAGACAGACGCCGCGCGACACCGGAACGAATATCCTGCGGCTGATCTTCGATTGGCGGCTCTTCGACTGCGGTCTGATCTTCTTCACTGGCAAGGAAAGCGTCTGGATTGAACTCGGCCATCTCATGTACCGGCTATGGAATAGTTCGGGTTCTGCTGCAGGAAAGTGTCCACGTCAGAGCCGTTCGGAAGGACCATCGTGATCTGCTGACCGGTGTTGGGATCCGTCATCGTCACAGGAGTGACTCCAAGCCCAGCAGGCGCAGCTGGAGCAGCCGTCGGAACCAGGGGATTCGATGCAGCTGGTTGTGCCGCAGCCGTAGGCGGGGCGGGTATCCCGAGCTTGGCTCTGATCGCTGGCGCGCGAGGATCGTTAGGGTTCTTTTGAAGCCACATGATCGCATTCTGGCGTTGTCCTTGGTTGACGGTAGGCGGCCTTGTTACCGAGCCTGGGGCTGTGGTGGGAGGCGTTCCAGCGCTCCAGGGCCACCTGCGGAAGTTCCATCCTGCGGCAGGCTGCTGCTGTGCTGCTGCTGCAGTGGCCTGAGCGGCGGCAGCATTCGCCCTCTGCTGCTTGTTGTAATTAAAGATCTCAGTGTCATTCGCGGGCCTGCGTCCCTTGGCCGTTTTTATTAGGAGATTGCCCTGTGCATCGTGGCTGTATACATCCTCTGTGCCGCCCGACTGGAAATTGACGCTCCTTACGCTGCCAGGTTTCGCGCCTGGCACCTGGTAGACCCATTGATCAGTTGGCTCGCCTTTCTCATTCAATACCTGATGCGCCACCGGGGCCGCTCCTGCTCCTCCGGCGGATAAATCAAAGAGCGCCTTGGCCTGAGCCTTCATCACATTGCCTCTGGCGAATGCTTCGCTTGTCAGCGCCGCATTTCTCATCCACTTGTCGGTCAAATCAGCGTTGATACCAGCGATGAAACCGGTTTTTTGCTGGCGACTCAGGCCGAGGTATTTGTCGTATTGCTCGTGGGTAATGCGTTGGCTATTGAGTGCCTGCTGCGCGATGTAATCGTTGTAAGCGTCCAGCTGCTGATTCTTGTGGATCTCTTCGACGGCGCTCTGAATTCCCTGGCCGAGATTCTGCAGGCCGCCTGCGATAAGCTGGCCTCCTATGTAAGTTTGTCCTGGGTTGTATGGCATTGTTTTTTCCTCCTAAACGTATCTGGGTGTCCAAGCACCTCCTATTGCCGGTGCGCCTCCTAGCCCCAGATATGGCAACACACCAGCACCGTAGCTGGCTCCAAAGACGGCGTCAGGCCCAAGTGCCGCGAAACCTCCGGCGCCTAGATTTCCGCCGGTCGGCACTCCGAAACCTGCGGCTCCCCAGTTCGTCATTCCTCCTGACCAGTCAGTGTTCGGAACTCCAAGGTTTTGGATTGGGATATTTGGATATTGAGGTGTTACAGGCGGCGGTGTTTGCATCGGGAAGAGACCTGCCAGGTCTGCACCAGCCAGGCCGCCGGTGCCGAGGTTCCGTGGCATCGTCGGGATTTCTACGGTCGGGCCGGGAGCCGCTCCGGCTCCGAGTGACGCTGCCGCAATTGGCGAAGCTGCGCCGCGTCCAAATCCGCCCAGCTGCTGCCATTGCTGCACAATGTTAGCGACGTCGCCTGGACTCATCTGGCTCCCGAACAGCGATGCTGGAATTCCACCGGCCTGGAACGGGCCTTCAAGTTGTTGTTCAGTTGGGATTGGCATTTTCTTTCTCCTTCTGGATGTAGGGAACCTCTTCCCGCAGCTGCGGAATGTGCTGGCTCAGGTTATTGACTTCCTTGTTGAGCTTCGGACAGAAAACTCTCTCAGGATTACGCGGATCGATGCAACGGGTGCAGGCGTGGGTGTAGTCATTGTTATACCATTTGTCCTCTAACTCCGATCGGCTATGGTAGCGCGTCTGCTGATACTCAAGGCAATATTCGTCGATGTAGTCCCAGATGTTTTCAGTCGACCATTCGCGCAGCGGGAAGACGAGCTTAACCTTCGCGATCTCGGCGATCTCAGATTTGAGCGGCATTGGCCCCTCGAACGGATCCACTTCGCAATTCTTGTGGCCCTGGTAGATCACATCAAATGGATAAAGCGTAGGGCTGTAGGCCATCTTCGGCCGGAACACCCAGTCGTAAAGACCGCATAAAAAATCCCGCCGTGGATACTCCTCCGGCTCGCAGACGTTCTTTGGAATGTCGATCGCTCCTTCGCCAAACGGGTAACGAGCCACAAGCTCAAGCCGACTCTCGTTCGACTTGATGCCGCACACGAGCGGCAGAAAATCGTGAACCTGCATTCCCCAGGCTCGGATCATGCGCTCGGCAAAGTCATGCTTGGCCGGAAACCACGGATCTCTGTGGTAAATGACCGGGATAGGGAAGGTGTGCGCGGTCGGGAAATGCCTGCCGTTAAGCGCGTGAGGCCCGTGCAACGCCTTTTGGATCAGTGAGGCCATCACCATACTGTCCTTCCCGAAAGAAAGCATGGCGGCGGGCCTGAGCGCGGCATGGGCCGTCTTGCGGATGAGTTCGATCGAATGATGGATCAGTTCGGTCATACGGCGATGGCGATGGATCCTCCTAATCCCAAGAGACCGCTGGTCGTACCAGCTTTTTGGTTAGCCCCGGCGATGTTCGCGGCCGCTTCTGCGTTTCGGTTAAACTCGATTGCGTTAGTGGTCACGTTGGCCGGAAGCCCAAGGAGCCCGCTGAATGCACCTGTCTGCGCTTGCTCCGCGCCGATCAGACCCTGCAATGCGCCAATGTTCAAGCCTTGCAATCCTTGTCCATAAGAGAGTCCAAGCCCAAATCGCTGTAGTGCTTGCTGCAAGTTAGCCTGGCTGATTCCTTCGGCTCCCTGTGTGTAACCGAGAGCCCGTTGTAATGCGGCAGTGTCGAGACCTGAGATTCCCTGCGTGACACCGAGTGCCTGCTGCAGGGCAGTATTATAGCGTTGTTGCCGATAGACATCCCGATTAAGAGCCTCGGCGAAGAGTCCAGGCGTGGTGGTAGCCATGCCAGCTGCTGCATTTCGCGCGGCGGCCTCCTGAGTGGCTTGACGCTGCAGCTGCGGAGTGAGCGCACCGCCAGATTGCAGGATGGGGTTAATCTGACCTTGCAGGGTTTGCAACAAAGGAGAGGTCAGCTGCTGAGTAGGCACAGCGCCTCGATACGCGTTTTGCAATGCCGTTTGCAGCAGCTGCGGATTTACAGTTTGACGGTAGGCATTTACCGCAGACCCGTAGCCGCTCTGGAGTGCCTGCGTAAGACTTGGCAGCTGCCCGGCGACGTTCATCGCCAATCGATTAGCACCGCTAAGAAGCGGCTCGTTGGCCGAGAACTGCTGGTATGCCGGAAGTTCCTTGTTCTGGAAGACATCCAGAATTTTCGAAAATTCCTTCGAGGGATTGATCGGCGGCGGTGGTGATGGTCCTTTATCCTTGCCCATTGTGGTTCCTTGCTCTTTGCTGACTCTTAGCCAGTGCTACAACGCGGTTATAATCTACTGTGTGCAAGCCCGCGTTGATCGGCTTGCCAAATCCTACGCGGTTGAAGACGACCTTCGGCAGATAGGCCGGGAAAGCCTGGCAGATCTCGAGCAGGTTCCCGTAGGCGAAGCGGACGTACCAGGCGATCTCCTCCGGCTCGCCTTTCTTGGCGATGTTTGCGAGGCGCATCAAAAGGATGCATGTCGGTCGCACTACGACAAAGCCGTTGTTGAGATACTCGGCCAGGTCGGCCTCAAACGGCACGTTGTTGTAAAGCCCATAGAAGACGCGGGCGAACTCGATGGGCTTAGGCTGCTGTGAGGCGATGAAGTTGGTTATTAAAGAGGTTGTCATGCCGCCACCATTGTGTCTCGTCTTACTGCCATTGAATCCACAGCTACTCCTAGTATATCACATCGGCCTTGTTCGTTCTCGATGCGAATAGAACACCAGCGCGAGACCTGCCGGATAGCGCGGCGTTCCATGCTCTCGGTCTCCGGCCCTCCGATCTCATCTGAGACCACGCCTGGCAGAAGATCGATGAATCCTGGCAGCAGGTTTTCCATGTCCTGTGCCACCCACTCGGTTTCGCCCTGGTAATAGTCCTGCCGTTTCGGCTCGTTCGGATCGCTGCTTGGCGGAAAGTCTGGGTGACCCCAGATGTAGAACTTGGAGGTGTCCTTGGTGATGATTGAGCCCAAGGCTTTCACTTCGTTGTAGCCATCAGCGAGCGAGCTAATCTGAAAAGATGGGTGGCGAGTCCTAACCGATAACGCCACCCTCTGAAATTTCTTCTGGTCGTTGAGTCCCAGCGCCTGGCCGTAAGCGCGGGTCTCAAGGATATCGTTCACATTGTCGACGCGCGAGATGACATCCGCCGGACTGGAACCGTTGGCAGTGTGATAAATCGTCTGATCCAGGTTGCCCTCGTACATCAGGTAGACAGCTGGGTACCTCTTGTTGATCCCGAATAACCTGCGGACGCCATTAAAGAGCGTCGATTCCATGTAGTTGATAAACACCTGGGGATTCGTCCACGCGTCCACCGATTCCCACAGGCTCGTGACGGTGTTGTAGACGAAAATGTTGCGAGGGAAATTGTTCCCGATCGGCACGGCGCAGTAAACGTATTCTCCGAGAAAAGCGATTCCAGTGAAGCTGGCGATGCCAACAAGCTCCCAGTTGATTCCTTCCAATTGTGGCGTGATCAGATCCGAGATTGGAACCGGTGCGGAGATGGTCTGATTCTCGAATACCTGATTGACGCGGTAGAATCCTTTTCTGGCGAGGAAAATAATGTCGGCGCCGACCTGGGTCAGAGTTCTCCTGTCTACCAATCCAAATTCGCGGGTTACGACTTCCTGCCTTGCGAGAGAAGGATCGATCGTAAAGTTGCTAAACCTGTGGATCGAGTTCTTCATAAACACGATCACCGACTCTGCGTTGTAAGGCTGAATGGCGATGATGAAGTCCGATTCGCCAGCGTTAATGCGGAAATCGGCAAGCACTGGATCGTAGCTGGTGTAATCCAGCACGTCCGACATGAGGATGTGGTCGCGGCCATTCGCGTATAGGATCCGGCTCTGGAACGGCACTCCATACCTGACGGTGTTAGGGATGAGCAGTGTGCTGGTATCGCTGGGATCAGACTTCACTACCGGGTGAAATCCGCCGACGTAGTCTAGCCCATTCCATTCAAGCGGAGTAACTCCGCCGTGCAGGATCAAGACCTTGTCGAACGCCTGCACGAAAAAGATGACTCCTCCCAGAGGCGCAGCTCCGCCGGTAATAGGCACCTGCCTTGGAGCAACTCCGTCCATGAGTTCCCATACGAAGGGATCGCCCGCGCAGCCGACGAGCAGGCTTTCACCTCCGTTGGGGTTAGAATAGACTATGGATCCTGCGATCTGGTTGCTGAAGGGCGGATTGAAATCGGCAGGCATCTGGGTTCCAAAGCGTGTCTCAGCCACTCCAGTGCGAAGCCGTTTGTTGATCGACTTCGCGACCATTCCCTGTTCGAGAACGGTTCTGTCATGCTTCAGATCGAGCCCGCGAAAGAAGTAATCTCCCTCCGTAAAATGCTGAGTGGCTAGACCTGGAGCGTATCGGCTCATGTTACCAAGTTGGATGAAGTATCTTCAGACCGATAATTACAAACAGGATGAATGTGGCTACAGCGTTTGCTCGTGGATACCAGGTCCAGTCCGGCTGCGCGAATACGCCCAGCAGAATCAGAAGCAGGATGATCCAGTAGAATATGACTAACATGCTCATGGTTGTTTGGTTTCTGTGGTTGGTGGTGGTTTGTCGATTGAATTGATTACACGCAGGATGAACGCCGCAGTGATTGATATGACCGCGACCTTCGGTTTCCAAGTTGGCGGAATTATCGTCGCAACTTCGCCAAGTGTGTATGGCAGTGCTGCTAGCAGTGCCAGAGCCGAGGAGAGCGCGGCGAGAAGGGAGCGCCAGTTTATTTTCATGGTTATTCGATTTTGTAACTAATCATCGTGAATCGCGCTTTGCCACCTGTGGCGTAGACTCCGTGTCCAGCTGCACAGTCATCTCCAAATGTAACCGCGACCGACATCAGCTGCGTCATCGTAGTGTTAAACTCCGTTTTGTCGTAAGCGCCCCAAACATCTGTCCATTTATCCCACGTTAACGGGTAGGAAACGGTGTGAACTTGTCCATCTGCCACAAGTCTCGCAGCAGGCCAGCTCCACCACCTGTAGTAACCTTGCCCTACTCCAAGATTATCGCCCGCCCGCTCCAGCATTGGCCTGACGCTCGGATGCGCGCAGCCTTGCACCGAAACAAACTGAGGCGAGCCAGATAAAACTTCGATCTTGTAGGTAAGTGTTAGCACTGTGTGAGGCTTTTTAGCGAAGTACGGCACCTGTATGTAATGAACCCCGTCCTGATTTGGAAAGTCGATATACCACGAATTGCCGACTGAGGTAGCATGCAGCGGCATGTTCGGGTTGTATCGCGGATCCATGACCCAGGCATTCGGAATGTTCATTACAACCGTGTCGGGTTGCACGATGATCTTGCCGGATGATGGGTATTGTGTCGCGCAACCCCACAGGATCGCTGCTGCGAGGAAGATGATTCCTATTGCAGCTACGACGATGCCAGACGGATCAGGTCGCTGCCAGTTTAGAAGCCAAGGTTTGTCCCGAGGTATGCCCATAGCTACTCAGAAGGCGGATAAGGGTTGGGATAATGGACGCGTCCACTGCCCACTAGAACTATGCGGTCGATGTACCAACCGGCACTCGCCGGAACCATGTCCCAGTGAAACCGGTTGACCACTACTCCAGCAGGACACGCGAACGCAGAAATCGGCACCGTGATCAGCTGATATGTGGTAAGGTTCTGGCTGTTAAGTCCGTAGCACTCGGTTGTCTTGTTGTACCCAACGCGCACCATCGCGCCTCCGATCAACCTGAGATCAATGTCGCTGTCCATCCCAGTCGCGGCGTGAATGTTCATCCGGCCTGCGTCAACACTCTTTTGTCGAACGTAGTATGTGAGAGCCGTGAACTCCGACGGATCTATCCAGCCGAAGTTGGCAAATCGAATTGAGAACCTGCTTCCATGCCCCGGCGTTGAACAATCTGCGGTCATCGTACCCTCTATACATGCGAACCCAGAATAGGCGTTGTTGTAAGAGCAAGTCTCGATGCGGGAGTTCGCAAGCTCTGGCCCTTTCATCTGCTCGATGAGCGTGTAAGTCTGCCCAGTTGTGCTTGGCTCGTCGTAGAGCGTCACGTCGGCAGAGCAGGCCGCGACCAAAGTCAGTAGAGATATCGCGATCTTAACCATACGAAATCGTCAGAACATAGACCATTCCATCTGCTCCGTTGCCTCCAGCCCCGCTATTGGCTCCGTTCGTGGAAGGACCGCCGCCGCCGCCTCCACCGCCTGGTGCGCCACCGTTTCCGCCTACGGCTCCAGCGGTTGTGCCACCAGTGTCACCCGGGCCTCCGCCTCCAGCGCCCGATCCGTAGAACGGCGGATTTGTAGTTCCGCTATTAGTCCCATTTCCGCCTGATGAACCGGCTCCGCCCCCAGCACCCCCAGTTATGAGTCCAGTTGGACCCAGCGAAGCTCCTCCTGCTCCTCCGTTGAATTGGGTGTTTCCCGTGCTTATCGTGCCTCCAGCGCCACCGCTGCCACCAAAGGCGTTCGGGCTTCCCAAGGTTCCAGAACCAGTGTTACCTGCCGCGCCAGCTCCTGTTACGCTACCGGCTCCGCCGCCGGTCGAAGTCTTCATCGATGGAGCAGCGATAGGCTGTCCAGCGTTTGCAGTACCGCCGCCAGCACCTCCAAGTCCCTGCCTCCCTAGCAGCCAACTCCCAAACGAACTCGGATTGCCGTTGGACGCTGCATTGCCATTCGTAGAATCCACGGTCTGCGCTGCCCCGCCAGTGCTGCCAGCCCCTACAGTGACCGTTTCAGTGCCGCCGAGAGTGCTTGAATCGAAGAAGGCTTCTGACCATCCTCCGTGGCCGCCGCCATTACCTCCGACGCGTCCGCTTGACGCAGCGCCGCGCCGTCCGCTTCCGCCTCCAGCACCACCACCTATGCAGATGACAAATGTCCACTTGGCATTCGCTGGTTTCGTCCAGGTGTAACTCCCGTTCGTGGTGAAGGTCTGAACGTCGATCGTTGAGGTTCTGGAGTTACTTAGCGTTCCTGCCGCGAACGCCAATCCCGTGCCGACGGTGACGTTGCTGAATCCGCCGGATCCGTTGCCGTACAGGATCGATGTCCCGCTGGTGGCGGGAGCGTAGACAGAGCTGTTTATTCCCAAGTGCGGCGGCGTTCCACCCGTGTATGTGATTGGAGCATCAAGCACGGTGGTGCCTGGAACGTCGCCAAAGTTAGTGGCAAACGCCTCGCCTGCCAGTGCGAAGAGTAGAACAGCTATGAGTCTCAGGGCCATAATCCGATTGCGCTTCCTGCGGCGATCACCTGATTGAGGGTTGTGGGCGTGACAGGCACCGAAGAAGAGGGCCACAGCCCGATGGCTGTACCCGCACTGATCACTTCGTTCAGCGTCGTCGGCGTGATAGGATAAGGAGTCATCAGCCCGAAGGCAGCGCTAAGTTGAAGGTCCAATAGATCCACGAACCGTTTGCAGCCCTCCTGGGTTGGAACCTTGGCAAGTGGCGGAAGAAGTGCTGTTTTGTCTAAGGTCGGCATTTAAGAGAACTTTTCGATCGCGAGGGAATGGATCCGCAGCCGTGAGTTACTGAACGGCCAGTAGGCAAAGAAAGTGTCTGGCACTGAGCTAAAGGTATGGGGGCCGCTCAGGATCTCTGTGAACACCGCCGTGCGAAAGCCTGAGCGAATCGCGTCGATCGTCGGGGTAAGACTTTCAATCCCAGAGTCGGCGTAATCGACTGCGGCGTCAGTGACCTTGGCGACGTAGAAGTGATCGACGGTGTTACCAACAATCGACCGCACCATTTTCAGCAGGACAAGTGTGCAGTAATTGTTGCTGAGAGATGCTGGTGCCTGGATGGTTCGGAATGGCTGCAGAGTTGTCTCTGCGAACTTGTTCGTGCCATCGTTGAGAAAACATCCGACCGACGAAGTCGCATATTTGGCGCGCCAGCGCAGATCCGCATCAATCGTTTCGACCACGCTCGAGCCAGCGGTTTCAGTGACCGGCGAATTGCCGACACCGAAAAAGGGTGCGCTGCGCGGTAGATTATTGGTTGAGTCCTTCATTCCCAGCCAAAGCCTGTCGGCCTCCACGCCGGTTGTGGCGAGCGTTTCAGCCAGTCCGGTAGGATCGTCGTCTGCAGCGGTCTTCGTGATGCTCACGAACGCGCCTACGCGAATGTCTTTCCAGTTGGGAACGACCGATTGGTAAAGGAGAGCTTCTCTGGTGTTCAGCACCAGCACTTTTTCCGTGCCTTTGACGATTATGTTGCCCATTTAATTAAACTTTGTGACCGAGTGTTGATTTAGGTAGTGAGCGGCAGCAATCGCGATCCCTGGAGAATATCGAAGATATCCGATTGCTAAATTACACTTAGCGCAGAGAATCGCGCGAACGTGTCCAGTGTCATGGCAATGGTCTACGTGGCAATCGCGGCCAAGTCTAAGGGGCTCAATACAGATAGCGCAGCAATGATTTTGCGCCTTGAGGAGATTATCGTACTGTTCTCTGGAAAGGCCATAATTGCGACGAATGTGATTGTAAAAAAAGAATCTTGGATCCTTGGCTTCCTGTCGCTTGGCGTATTCAACCCACTTTTCCTTGTTCTTGACGTAGTACGCCCTTCGGTACGCTTTTGCCTTTCGTTTTTGTTTTTTAGTCACGAATTGAACTTTCCGTTCTTGAAGAGGGTATCTCCAGACCTGACCGAGTTGTGAAGTGATGAAATGCTGCCGGGGCTCTCAAGCTCGAAATCATCCGAAGCGTAATTTCCAGCCGAAGTCGAGGTAACTCCGGTGCTAAACTGCGGCGTTCCTCTTCCCTTGGATTTGCTGAGAGCCGGTGATGTGCCGAGTGAATAGCCTTCGAAATCCTCCGAGCAAAACTCTTCCGGCGAGGCGAAGCGTCCATCATTGAGACTAGCCAAATGAAGCCCTCCATGTTGTCATTGAATATTTGATCGGGCTCTGCTGCCCGTAGCGATAAGCCTGTCCCTCCTGTATGAGTCGATCGACTTCCTGCTGCAGGTAACCTTCGGCTTCCGCGTCGGCGATCTGGATCTTGGTGTTGCGGATCTGGCGCTGCACTGGATCGTTCTCGACCGGATCTGTCTCGCGCAAGCCATCTGCATACGCGCCTGCGACAACAAATCGGCGGAAGATCGCCGGGAACGGCAATTTGTTCCACATGGTAGGCTGCGATGCCGGGCCGCCGCTGGGGCTGTCCTGGTTCGCCATGTAGCAGTCGCCGTCAGCTGGCTCAAACACGGTGTCGCCATTCTTATAAGTTCGTCCTGGGAGAAACAGCGCCATCGTAAACTGCGGGGTGAGGATCGTGAATAGGACAAAGACCGTGTTTCCAGTGCCAGCCCAGGTGAGTGTCACCTCGCGCTCTGTCGGGCGGAACGGGAGCTTGGTCGCGTAATGATGCTGCGACAGGCGAGGATCCGTGTCGAAGATCGCAATCACCCCGTCCATTGGCCGCTGCCCAACCTGATCGAGCAGAATGTAGCGATCCGAAATATCAAAGCGCGTGTAGTAAGTGGTATTAGTCGGCAATGTGCCAGCTGGCGGATCGATCGGCGCCGTCGATAGCACCCGGTAGTAGTTCCCATCGATCGGATAATAGACCTCGTCTGGAACGCCCTCGCAGCCGACGCGAAAGAATGTGCTAAGGCTAGTCCACGTCGTACGAAAGGCTCGCTCTTCGAGCAGTGAAAGCTGCGGCCATTCCCAGAAGATCCAAGCGGTCGCCATCCGGTCGTTGATGCGTTCCACCACCGAGCGCACGATGTCGTGTTCAATGTGAACAATGGGATCCAGGCCGTGCCGTCGTATGATCGATTCCCATACCTTTCGGAAGTTGACTGTTCTGAAAGGAAAATCAGGACAGACATGCGTTGGCGGGGTTACTACGGCTGTGCCTACCAACGCCTGCTTGTACTGGCCGACGTTCCAGTTGGCCGTGTTGGTGACGTCCCAGACGACCAACTCATCCGCGTTGACCGGCGGAGAGCTTGTGATCTCGAACATCGGAAACGTCGCATCCGGCTGCGTGATCCCAGTGGACTGAGTCGCGCCGACAACCCCGCCAGCGAGCCAGTAGAAACGCACATTGCCAAGCACGGTTGCTGGCCGCAGCGGCACGGTGAAGACCATGTTGAGCGTAGGTAAGAGTCCCTGCGCGGCTAGGAGGGACTTGTACTGCCCTACGTTCCAATTCCCGGCATTCGTGTTGTCGTAGGCGATCAGTTCCTCGGCATTGGCCGGTGGCGTAGAAGCGATCTCAAAGAGAGGGAAAGTGAGATCAGGCTGTGTGATACCAATTGATTGCGGTGCGCCTGGAACACCACCGGCCAGCCAGTAGAACCTGACGTTCGCAAGAACCGTTGCTGGGTGGAGTGGAATCGTGAATATCATCGCGAAAAAGAGCCTGACGATTCTTTGCTGAACGTGCCATTGAGCCCAGTCTTGCTTTGCACCGCACCAATATCGGGAAAGCCGAGTGAACCGCTGTAACTTGGCGCGGTCTCGAAAAAGTAAGCGAACCCAGCGAAGTTGGCCGCAGGATTGTTGATACGAAAGTCACCCGTGTTCGGCGCGAACCAGGGTGTTTGGTTGGCAGGGTAGTTCACGGTGACAGCATTTGTTCCCTGGTTTATCCCGACATAGCTCATGTTAGTAGTGTTCCCGCTGCCGTTAGCCATCGTTCCACTTCCGAATCCGTTGTTGTCAGTTGAGCCAACAAAGATCGTGTTTGGGGAAGTGCCTACCAGATCGATCCCCCAGCCCGTGTTCTTTACGAAGTTCGTGTTGTCGATGAGAACATAAGGCGGAACGGCACCGGCACTCGGCCCTCCCTTGAGTCCCGATCCATTGTTATAGGAGTCGCAGTTAAGGACGAACGTCGGGTTCGGAGCATTCCAAAAGCCTTCGATTCCTGCACCCGTGTTCGAGTGAGCAATGCTGTTTAGCATAAGGTCACCGTTTAAGATCCGAAAGCCATAACCGTTGTTGTTGTGAGAGATGCAGCGAATGAAGTAAGAGAAAGAGGTGATGTGCTTGAATCCGCCGTTGACAGTGCTGTTTGCTGAGTTGCAGTTGTACGCTTCATCCTCAAGAAAGAGCGAGTTAGCTCCCTGGTTATCGAAACAGGTTCCGGTAACGTCGTGTACTACGACCCTGCGTACAATCGTATCTTGAAACACTGCTAATCCGCTCACAGGACCGCCCGTTGCTCCGTTGTGCCGAAACTCCCAATCAATAAGGATAGTGAGATTGTTCGGCACATTCCATAACACGTACGAAGTTCCGCTCGTACCACCATCAACTACCGCCCTGCCACCGTCACCCGGCGTTGTGGTGTAGCCTTGGTACGTTAAGTATTGACCCGAGGTATTGGTTCCAGCATTGGTTAAGCTCGTGACTGTGTAAACAGCATCGTTCTTGCAATTTATTCTCACTGGGATGCTCGTCCCAAAAGTTCCCGTGTTCGCAAGTTGATTTACTTGCGCCAGCACGAAGAACGGTCCCAAACTTCCGGTCGTCGGGATCTTCTGCGCGCCTCCAATGTTAATGTCCATTGTCGAGGAATTTCCAGGCGAAGCGCCGCAAAAAGCAGTTCCAGATAGTGTGATTGTCCCATTAACTCCAGTCGCAACATTGGTGACTTGAGCAATGTAAGTGGTGCTGGTTGCCCCATGCGGATAAACGCTGGCGTAGTCGCCTACGATTACTCCTGACGCGGAAGGGTTGCTTCCGTCGGCGGGGGTATAAGTTCGAGTAGAGGCGCCAACCCAGGTTCCGTTTCCAGCGGTGCTTGTATATTTGGGACTCGAATTTGTGTCCTGTCCTGAGTTTAGGAAACTTCCGTTCGCCTGGACGTAGAACTCTTGGAAAGCGGACGCCAGTGACGGGATCAAAAGCAGGACAATAAGCAGCCGTTTCATTGGTAATAAAGTGTCAGGACGCAATAGGTCGCGTTCGTGATTCCGCTCAGGCTGAATGCGAGATTGTCATTAGCCGTGATCGTAGTAGAGGTCCATCCTGAGAAACTCGTGGACTTGGCTTCCACATTGCTCGCGACAGCTGGCTTCGTTCCACCTCCGCCAACAATGCTTGTGACAGGCAAACCAGCGCCGTCAGCTGCGCGCAGGACGTCAGCTGTGACGGATCCAGACGGGCTGCACATCATCGTCCAGCCTTGAAGTGTTCCGCCATACGGAACCTTGATCGGATTCTTGGTTCCAGTCGAAAGCACACCGCCAGCGCCATCCACGAAAAACGTGATCGAATGCGTCTGAACTCCAGTGCCTGTCAGAGTGTGGGTGCCGCTATCGTAGCTCAGGCCAGTGCCGATCGTGACGTTCGTAAACCCGCCAGATCCATTGCCAGAGAGAACCGAAGTGCCGCTGGTAGAGCTGCCCGGCGGGGTTGAAAATGCGCCTGTCCCATTTAGAAACAGCGCGGCGTTGCCGGGGAAGTTCCCATTGAGCGTTATCGTGCCAGCGGTTGTGATCGGGCTGCTGCCGACAGTCAGCCATGACACATTAGTCGAGAGGCCGACGCTAGTCACCGTACCGCCGCCACCGGCCGAGAGCGTGGTATTCACCCATTTTCCAGTGGCGGCATTGTAGGTCAAGGCCTGCGCGTTAATCGGGCTCGAGATGCCGGTGTCCAGAAGCTCTCGCAGGTAGTAGATCGGCGGGAGCGTTCCCTGTCCGAAGGCGAACGAGGCGAATGCGAAAAAAGCGAAATAAGGTAGTCGTTTCATTTTGTTGCTGCGGTTTGTAATCCTGGGGCTCGATAGCGAGCGGCAGGCACGGCCTGATCTGTGAGAGGATCGTACGGGGCAAGGATCCGGCTCGCGATCTTGTGTTCCAGTTCGCCGATCAGAGCTTGCTCCTCGGCGAGTGCCTTGTCAGTCTGGCCGTCCTCGCGCAGCGCGTCCGCGTACGCGCCATGCACGATCAGATCGCCGTTGTCGGCCGGGAAGGCCAGCTGCGACCACCAGGCACCGTCAGTGATGGCGTGATTCAAGTTCGTCGCCTGCAGGCTCTGGTAATTCCAGCCTGTGACCGGATCGTAAACAACCGAGAGAGTCTTGTCGGCTGTCCCTGCATACTTGGCGTAGGTGACGGTGGCGCTCCAGACGGCGGTGGTGAAAAATGGAGGCTCCGGCAGATATTTGAGCCAGACGTTCGTCCCATGCTCGAAGCCGCAGAAGACACCGCCCGAATCGAGTCTGAAAGGAACGTCAGAAGGGGCGTCAACCGCGCGAGGATCCACCAGAAATACCTTGAACGCTCGATCGATGACATTCTGGCTGGTCTGCGCCCACGGGATGTAATGCGAAGCTGGAGTGCGCTGCTCGATCAAGACCGATTCCGGCCAGTCCAGGCGCGACCAGAGCTTACGCAGCCATGAGTTAATGAAAGTGACGTAGGTCGCTGCGAGATCTGGAGGCAGGTCGGCTGTCGGATCGAAGCCCATCTTCCTCGCGATCCCGCCAATCACTTCGTCGCGGAAATTTAAGACCCTCAATCGTCATCCCTTCCTTTTTCTTACCATCTTCTGGTAAACAGCGCCTGCGACACGTTTGCCTGCAGCGGCACTACCGTATTCCCTTGCCGCCTTGGAAGCGATCTTTGAGAATCCGCCTGTCTTGTAGCTGCGTCCGAGCCGACGCACTGCTGCGCGGCCCCTGGCTCCTTTGGGTTTCATTCTAGCCATATTGATCACCCCGCTTCTTTTGGATGTTTAATTCTGTGATGATGGAAGTGGCAGAGCCACACAATTTTCAGAGGCTCTGAATAGTCATCGTGATGCGCTTCGGATTTTTCCGCACCGCAAATCTCGCAAGGTTTTCGGGAGAGCAATCCGCGACGGATGAGCCGAAAGACGAGCTTATGAACCCGGTGTTTATCCCGATTACCATTCATCCATCGTATGGACGCTGCGCGTTTCGCGTCGGATCGGTAGTATCGTGCCTGCACGATCTTTCCACGATCAGACCGCTTGAACCGCGCCTGCGATGTATCGGATGGTAAAAGAAGGTCAACCATACTGATCTCCACCCATTCCCTGCTGCTTATTCCCATCGATGGGATTCAGATCCGCCGGGCCGATATCCGGCTCCATCATCGGCTCATCGCCCTGCATTGGCACTGGAGGCATGTTGATCGGCGGAGAAGTCCTGGGGCCGGATCCGGTGACATCCCTGGGTGGGTTCATCACGTTGCGTGCCTTATGCAACCGTGTGTGCGACCGGTTCATTGCGGCCACCGATCCGATTGATGCTCTCGGTTTTGAACTTTTTTGCGATTCCATCATTCGTCTAGCCATGTTTCACCTCCTACTCGTAGGTTAAGAAGACGTCGACGACACCCGCGCCTGAGCCGCCGTAAACGATGTCCAGCCCGCTCACAGACTGGATCGGCGCTGTGTCAAACCATAGGGTGAGCGGAGTGCCGACAGTCAGAGTCGGGCTGATGTAAAGGGTCTTGGCCGTGCTTTCCTTGTTTTTGAGTGTCACCGTTTCAGTGGTGCCAGCCGTGGTACAGGTGATCAGCACGGATTTGAGATAGATCGTGTTCCCGGTCACGGTCGTTGTGCCGTTGGCCGTCAGGTGCGTTGCGTAGAACTGGTTGCCAGCGCCCAGACATACCCCCGCAAACAATGTTAGGAATGTTAGGAATGTTAGGAATGTTCGTTTCATTAGTGGTGCCTCCAATATTCGACTGTCAGTTGTGGGTAGCAGCGCAGAGTGTCCTCGCGCATGGCGGGATTCCACGAGTGCTTTTCTTGTGCTTCTAGCTCGTAAACCAGACGCATCGGAATGAAAGCGTCAGGATCAAACGGAGTGCGCCGGTTTGGCAGCGAGGCATAAAACTTAGCCTTTTGCGTGGCCGCTTGTATCTCCAGATCGATGATGCGTCGGTCTTCCAACTTCATTTTTCTCATCGCATCCCTGAGCGGCGAGAAGAAGCGCGACTTTCCTATCTCCTCGATGACGTGATCGGGAGTGTCGGGCGAGATGACGCGCGGCCCCGCTTCGGAAGCGAAATCCAGGGCCGCGTCACCGGTCTTTGGAAGATCCATTAGAAACGATGATCCTGGCCGCCTTCGGCGAGCGCCTTATTTCTCTCTCGCTCTGTCGCTTCAGCCTCTTTCGTTGGCTTTACGACTTCGCCTTCGCCCTTGATCGTCGATCCGCTGCCTGGAAGCGGTCCCTTCTCGGCGTGCTTAACCAAGTCTACAGGGGCTTCTGGCGCAGCAGTCTCTTCCTTTTTTTCGTCTTTCGCTGCCATAGGTTTTCCTCCTTTGTGTGGAATCAAGGGGAGGTGCTTACGCCGCCTCCCCCTGTCCAATTTCTTTCTCTTACGGCTTCGTGTAGCGCGCACGAGCAATCGCCACGCTGATGTCGTCGCTGCGGTTTAGCGCGAAGAAGATGTGATACTCTCCACGGTTAATGGAGTTCAGGTTCTTCGCCGCCATCGCGTTGACCACGATCAGCAGTGTGTCGGCTGCCGTGTAAAGGTTGGGCGTATTGCCCAGAGCCCGTCCAAAGCTGCCATTTGCGTTTGCTTCTGTCGCCGTTGTGAAGCGGGTGGCACTTCCCGTGTCGCCGACTGACACCGTGTCGGAGTTGAACGCAGCGTCGCCAGTGTTCTGGAACGGCACATACGGCACGCCAAGGGCGCGCAGGATAATGTCGTATTTTTTCAGCGCGCAAAGGTTGATGGTCTGCGCGGTGTTGGCTGCTGTCTGCGTCAGATCGTCTGCGGTGACGATGGCGATATGCGTGAAGGCCGGTGCTTCTGCTGCTTCGTTGGTTGATAACTTTCTAACTATCATTTGTCCTCCTGTTTAAGCAGATCCGGCAATCTTGCAGTGCGCCCGAGGGTCGCCTGGGAAGATCGACAGAATTGATTGAATCATTGCGCGCGGGCCGCCTCCCAGGTTCGGCAGATCCGTAGTTTCATACGTTCCTGCGCTCCTGAGTCGCGGTTGCGCCATGTCTAGGAAATACCCGGTATAAGCGGTGGGCGTAAAGTCCACCAGCACCGGGAACAACTCGAACGTTCCCCAGTCGCTGCGATACACGTCCACGGTGGCGCCGAAAAGCGTTGTGCCTTCCAGTTGCCCCGAGGAAATGAACACTCGCGAGGAGTACGTCGAAACGTCCGGCTGATAACGCGAGAAAAATCCGACGCGGTTTTTGACGATTGGGTTCACGAACCCTCTGAGATCCGAGCTTGCGCCCGTGTTCTCATATTTCGCCTGGATTAACGCTTCGAACTGAGCTTGCGTCATTGCGGAGATTGAACCGGTAAATATCTG
>Ga0066388_100000614_pt1 | contig 17566 bp, 11 predicted proteins | sample PanSoiMetaGPlot6_FD_64539 | JGI IMG/M metagenome (GOLD analysis project Ga0066388, IMG submission 64539) | Tropical forest soil microbial communities from Panama analyzed to predict greenhouse gas emissions - Panama Soil - Plot 6 (Hybrid Assembly) | ecosystem: Environmental > Terrestrial >... | reverse complement strand
TTGGATTTCCAACTTTTCTGGTCGGGGCTGGCGTCTCCGGATCTGGCAAAACTTAGGCATAGTGCAGGAGAATAAAAATGGCAGTAGTTACCAAAGATAAATCTGCTAGCGAAAAGACCATGATCGACAAAGGTGCTGACAGAGCCAGCGAGTCACCGGCTGGCAAGTCCAGCCAGGAAGATAAGAGCAAAAACCTTGTCCCGGAGCGCGTGAAGGCGCTTGGCCTGGCCATGGACTCAATCAGGAAGCAGTATGGCGAAGGTTCGATCATGCGCCTGGGCGACTCCAGGCATGGACAGATCGAAGCGGTTCCCACCGGCGCTCTCTCCCTGGATGTCGCGCTCGGTGTTGGCGGTCTGCCGCGCGGCAGAATAATTGAGATCTACGGGCCGGAGTCTTCAGGCAAGACAACTCTGGCTCAGCACGTGGCAGCAGAGGTCCAGAAGCGTGGTGGCATAGCTGCCATCGTGGATGCTGAGCATGCCATGGATCCCGAGTACGCGCGTGCGCTCGGGGTGAACGTGGATGAGCTGCTCATATCCCAGCCGGACACAGGCGAACAGGCCTTAGAGATTACCGAGCAGCTGGTACGCTCTGGGGCAGTTGATGTGGTGATTGTGGATTCCGTAGCGGCGCTCGTACCCAAGGCCGAGATTGAGGGAGAGATGGGAGACAGCTTGCCCGGGCTGCAGGCCCGGCTGATGAGCCAGGCTCTCCGCAAGCTTACGGCGGTGGTCAGCAAGACCCGCTCGATCATCATCTTCATCAACCAACTCCGTCAGAAGATTGGGGTCATGTACGGCAACCCTGAAACCACCCCTGGTGGCAATGCGCTCAAGTTTTATGCCTCCGTGCGCCTGGACATTCGCAAGATCGAGACATTGAAGAAGGATGGCAGCGAGTATGGAAACCGCGTAAAGGTCAAGGTGGTCAAAAATAAGGTTGCGCCTCCCTTCCGCATCGCCGAGTTCGACATCATCTACGGGCGTGGGATCAACACAGCCGGATGCGTCCTGGATATGGCCGCCGAACTGGATATCGTCAAGAAATCAGGCACCTGGTTCAGCTACAAGGATGAGCGCATCGGCCAGGGACGGGATGCGGCCAGGAACTACCTGGAGGCAAATCCCAAGTTGCTGGCCGAGATTGAGGCCAAGGTCAAAGCCGAACTGGCCAAGCAACAACCCAAGGCTGGTGAGTAAACGGATCTGATCCGGCCTGTAATTTGGGCACAAGCAGTAAAATGATCAGCGATAGTGCCTGAAAGTAGAAGCAGGATGCCAGCGCTAGCAAACAAGCGTCGCAAGAAAGGATCTACAGCGGACAGGGCTGCCGGCCCGGAACGGACAGTCTTGTTGGAGCTGGTGAGCGCAGCTTCGGCAGGCGCGCTAATGGGCCTGTCCGCACCGGGTCTCAACCAGTGGTACCTGGCCTGGTGCGGATTGATTCCGCTTCTCCTGTTGTCGGTCTCTGCCCCGGGCGTCGGTCCGGCTTTCCTCAGGGGGCTGAGCTTCGGGGTTTGCTATAACCTTGTCTATCTGAACTGGTACCTTGGTTTGCACCCGCTCACCTGGCTCGGTTTTAACCTCTGGCAGAGCTGGCTTCTGGCTGCTTTGGCCTGGCTGATTGTCTCGGTGCACCAGGGGCTAATTGTCGGCCTGTTTTCCGGACTCTGCCGCCTTCTGCCGCTGGCTGGTGGTTTTATACCGCGCCGGGTCGAAGAGCGCTGGCACCTGCCCGCGCTGATTGCTATCCCGCTCGCCTGGGTGTTGCTGGAGAACAAGCTCGGTAATGCGCACGATCTCCTGGGGGTGCCGTGGTCCATGCTCGAATACTCGCAATACCGGCAACTACCGCTGCTCCAGATTACAAGCTGGATAGGCGGTATTGGGCTCGGCTTTTTGATTGTGCTTGTCAATGTGGCGCTGGCAGGTATTCTGGCCACTGCAACCAACAGGTTGAGCTGGAAAGCGCTTTCTGCACCCACTATCGGCGCTGCGGTCCGGCAGGTGATGACTGTCGCCCTGCTTATCACCCTGGTATACGCCTTTGGCCTGTCCAGTATGGCCGCTTCGGTCAGCCGCGCCAGCGAGAACCTCTCGGTGCTGCAGGGCAACATCAACATTGACATGCAGAAAACGGTGCATCGTTACACCCTGGATGAGCTGCTCAGACATTTCACGCCGCTCGTCAACCGGTGCCCGCCCGGGCTTTGCATCTGGACAGAAAGCGCCTTGCCGATTTACCTGAAGAGAGAGGGGCCGGCACTATCAGTGGTGGCGCAGCAGGCCGAGCGCGGCAAGCTCGATATGTTGATTGGGGCGCTGGACAGAGATGCGGGCGGCCGTCCATACAACTCCGTGTTCGGTATTACCAGTGGTGGCAGACTGCTTTCCACTGTTTACCACAAGCGTTATCTTGTGCCGTTCGGTGAGTACACCCCCTGCCTGGTCGAGTATATGCCTGAGTGGGTGAGGCGCTTGACCAACACTCCAGCCGGCGGCGGCTTCGCCGCCGGTCAGGGACCGGCTGTTCTCTCGCTGCCCTCGGGCAAGGTAGCGCCTCTCGTCTGTTTTGAGACGCTCTCGCCCGAGCTCGTGGCGTCCAGCGTAAGGGCCGGCGGCACGCTCCTGGTCAATGTCAGCGATCTGGCCTGGTTTCACAATTCAATGATTGGTGAGCAGATGCTGGCGTTCTCAGTTCTGCGTGCCACGGAAAGCAGACGCTACTTTGTTTTTGCGGCCAACTCCGGGCCATCAACAATTGTCAGTGCAACCGGTAACATAACCGCTCTCAGCCCGGTCGCGGACAAGTATGTCCTCACCGGCAAGGTCGCCTTTCTGTCGGAGGTTACCCCATTCAGCCGCTGGTTCCGCTAAAACCGCTTGTGCTCGGGCGTTTGACCGAACGCTCTGACCATGGCATGATCCAGCTATCTGGTTCCGGTTCCTCGACCAGGATCAATCTGAAATCAGGAGGTTCCCGCTAAGGATGCCAAGGCAAGAGAGCTCGGGCCGGGGACCGTATGCTTTACAGCGGCTGACGCTGGCAGCCAGCATGGCGTTAAGCTTGCTTGCCGTTCCGCTCACCTGCCTGGCCTTCCCGGCAAGCCAGGAGGCGCCAAGCTCGGCGCCGGCCCAACGAGCAGATCAGGAGCCGCCCGAGGTACCCGGGCTCAAGCAGACCGTAGGTCGGAGCAAGGACAGATACGCGCGGGCCGAGGCCCGGTTTGCTGTCAACGCCCCGCAGGATGTCGTCTGGGGCATCCTCACCGACTTTCCAAAATACCCGCGCATCTTCCACCGGGTCGAGTCTTGCCGTGTGACAAGGCAGCAGGGAGATCTGGTCTGGATAGAGAGTGAGCTCAAGCCACACCTGTTCATTCGTACGCCCAGGCAGCATACGGTACTGGATCTGAAGGGCAAACCTGGTGCTCTGGACTGGAAACTGCTCGATGGCAATTTCAAAGAGGTTGAGGGACACTGGCAGCTCGAGCCAGACCGCTCTCCGGATCGCTGCCAGGTTATCTATACGCTCAAGGTCGATCCGGGTCCGGTGATCCCGGCTTTCCTTGTCTCCTTCGTGCTCCGTTTTGTACAGAAGGAGATCGTCGGCTCAGTCAAGCAGTGGGCGGAGACCACCGCCCGAGCTGCCCACCCAGGCGAAGGCGGGCAGCCCGCTGCCAACCCGCTTATCTCATCGCTGAAACACCGCTGACACGGGCGGCCACCACCGTTAATGGTGAAAAGACAGCGCTTGTTGCGTCTAAAACCCCGGCCGGCTGATTAAAGCCCCGGCAGCGCCCTGTCAACCTTGGTTGCGGCGCTGATCTCTAATGAGACAAGCGAGCGGCCAGCAGCCGAATCGATCGATTTGAGCCTGCCCAGCGCCACCTCCCCCCACATCTGGGAGCGCGCAGTCATGCCCTCGCCACGTTGAACCACCTTCACCGAGTCGTCCTTAGGATTCTTCTTCTGGACAGCTCCCTTGACCTCGACCACCATGGTCGTCACCCCAGCTTTTCGCTTCGATGAGAGGATGTTGCCCTCACCAATCTCTTCCCAGCGCTGATTAAGCGTGTTCGTCCCCTCCCCCCACTCCAGCAGTTTGACCGGCCGATTTAGCCTTATCATGCGCATTATCCTTGTTAACCAGAGACAGGTCGTCGAAAGCTTACGTTAACACACGAAGGCCGCCATCCGCACAATTTCCCATCCAGCCAAATAACAATCCACTGGAAATGCACCCGGCCTTCCCTACTCGTCGAAAATGCCCAGCCCGGGCGGAGCGCTCATGCCGGTATCGGTGTCCAGGTACCGCTCCGCGCCTGAGCCGGCGCCGGAGGCCACCTCCGCCGGCTCCTCTTCTGCGACAGGACTAGGGACCTCTTTCTGCCTCTCCAGATGCTCCTCCAGAGCCAGCATCTGCACGCTGAAGCTGGCCTGCATCGGGGCCGGATCAGCACAGGATTCGGCCTGCAGGAGCTGGACCAGCTCTTTGCCGATCGGGCTGTTGGGAAGGAACTTTTCGACCGGGGCCAGCGCTTTGGCAGCGAGCAGGGCAGGGATCTGTACCGCCGGTTTCGGCTTGCCCAGGCTCTCACAGAGATAGAGCATGAGCTCCCGCCAGGAGTACGCTTTCGGCCCGACCAGGTCGTAGCATTTGTCGGCCGTGCTCTTGTCGTAGATGCTCTGCATGATGCAGGCAGCCACATCCTCCACCCAGACCGGCTGCACCTGGTTTAGCCCGGTGCCAAGAACCGGCACCACCGGGGAGTTTTTCAGGATTGGCTCCAGTATGTCCAGGAGAATGAAGCTCTCCCCGAACATAAAGGACGGCCGGATGATGGTCCAGTAGAATTGCCCTTGCTTGACAATTTGCTCGCCCTGCCACTTGCTGCGGAAATACTCGGAGTCACTGTTGGTCTCTGAGCCGAGGCAGCTCACGTGAATGAACCGCTGGACGCCGAGCTTGTTGGCAGCATTCACCAGGCTCTTGACGGCTTCAACGTGGATCTCCTGGAAGCTCAGCTGCTTAGTCTGGCGCATGGTCCCGGCCATGTTGACAACCACATTGCAGCCCTCAAGCGCTGCCTCGATCTTGCTGCCATCGCGCAGGTCTCCCAGAAATGGTTCGGCCCCGAGCCGCTTCAGGTGCGGAACTGAATCGCTCCGCCAGTCAGTTGCTCCCCGGGTAAACACGCGCACCGGCCACTGCATAGCCAGGCACAAGGCCAGAACCCGGGAGCCCAGTAAACCGGTGCCGCCAGTCAAGAGGATCATGCTTCAACCCCTCAGAGAGTCCCCGAAAATCATAGCTCAAGCAAGCCAGCAAAACCGCCGGCTGCCCGACAGGCCGTTGCCGCAGCAGCCTTAATCCTTGCCTGTACCAGCCCAAAAGGCAGGCAAAAGAGCCGGCTGCGGCCAGCCCGGATCTCGTCTGGCGGCCGGCTCAGGGCCACATGCCGCCCATGCCGTAACGCCCTATGCCACCAAAGCCAAAGCGGACGCCGGTACCAGATCCGATACCATACGGCATTGAGCCAAACGGAGCAAAGCCGTTGCTGAACGAGCCAAAACCCATGCCCGGCATCATCCCAGCCGTCCCGCGCTGGCCGACCACAACCCCGGTCACCGGGTCCACCAGGTTGCCGGTGACTGTGTCGTACCACAATCCGGTTTGCGGATCAGTAATCATGTTGCCTGAGTTCATCGGATAGCCGCCCACAAATCCGCCGGTCAGGAAGTTCCCGATCGAGTTGATGATCTTGCTCAGGCCGCTGCTGGCCCGCGGCGGCGCGGCCTGTGGCGGAGCGGCTTGTGGTGTATTGCCAAGATCGTCGAAATCAGCAAAGTCGGGATCCACCGACCTTGAGCGCTGACCCTGGGCGATCGACCGACCTGAATTCGGCTGGCGCGAGAGCGGTATCACGCTGAGTAAACGTGTTACTCGCTCCGGCAGGGCCTTGTCGGCTGCTGGCTTCTCCTGCGGGAACACGGTAGATTCCAGACGGTTCAGGCGAGCCGGAAGCGGATCTCGAACATAGGTTTTACCGAAGATCTCGGTCTCAAGCGCCGCCACTTGCTGGTTCAACCCCATCGCTGACGGCTGCGCCGATCCGTAGCCACCGGGGCCCGCCGTCATATCTGGTGGCATAGCCGCCCGTGGTGGCGCCGTGCGCGGCAGGCTGTTCTGAGCCAGCGGCGGGGCCAGCGGGGTGTTTCCATCCATGCCGTAAGTGCCGCTGGGTGGATAGCTGTTACCGTAAGCTGAGCCGCTCCCTGATCGCCTGCCAAAAGACTGCTGCATGTCCTTGCGCAGATCACGTCCGCTGAAGCTCTTGCCGTCCTCACCGCTGCTGGCCACCGGCGGACTTAAGTCCATGCCTGGTCCGGCATCCTCGTCCTCGTCGGCCCAGTCGCTGCCGGGCGGCGCCATCCTGGCCAAATCGATTCCGGTACGCTGCTTGAGTCGATCCACTCGCTCACTCATGTCATCGATCCCGGACGGCTTACCGAATACCTTGGACTCTAATCGATCCAGTCTGGAGTTGATCGAGTCGGCAGCAAAATCTTTGCCGAAAATTCGCGTTTCGATCGCCGTCACTGCCGGATACTTGCTCGAGGCTGGCGGAATATAATCAGAGTCCGGCTGGCTTTTTGCTGCTGGCCGCTTCTGGCTGGTCTGGGTTTTAGCAGGCTGGCTGCCGCCCCGATCGATATCCGTCTCTGCTGCGTCCTCATCTTCGTCGGCGACCTTGGCGTTCAGGTTGGGCACGGCAGAGACTAAGTTAGCCAGTCGCTGCGCTTCGGAGCCTGTTTTTGCCTCCCCAAATACCATCTTTTCCAGGCGATCCAGCCGGCTGTCGACCGTGTCCTTGCCGTAGTCGTGCTGGAAAAACTTCATCTCGAGCCTGGTCAGGCTAGCGTCCGCTCCATCGACCCGGTCCGCGGCCATGACTGCGCCGGCAGAGAAGATCAGAAGGATTAGGGCCAGCACCCACGGCCACAGCACAAGCCGGGACCCGGCTTCAAGTTCGGCCAAAGCGCTCCCGCCCAGTCTGCCGGATCGGCGGCGGCACCCATGGTAGTAGGCTTGGAGAGGCATGTGCGGTGGGAGGCTTTGAGAACGCAGCGAAATGTTACTCCAGTGTCATCTTACCACGCCCACCCAGGCCCGAAACCCTGAATTTCACTAGGTTTTCACAGCTTCAAACCGGGGGACTTCTGGGGGAATCCCGCGAGCAAGAATGTTTATCGGCAACGCTCGGTGTTAAACCTGAGTGGCAACCCAGACGGCAGGAGAAGCGACATTGTTCCGGCGGGCCATGCCGAATCCATCGGCGGGCCAGCTGCGCCCGGCACTAAGGGCAGGCCGGCGCTCCCTGGCTGGCTCGCGGCCAGGGAATTGAGGGCGTGAACCGGCCAGAGCGGGAATGGCCGGCGCTCATCAGCGGCGCCAGCGCGGATGGTATCACATTCGGTATCACTGTCCGGCCCCAGACCGATCCTTGCCGGCCCCGGGCCGGCACCGCCTGTCTGCGTTCATCTGCGCGCGCGGGTAGCGCTCGCCCGGACCCTGGTCGCATCGGCTCGGCTGCCGCCGAGCCGGCGCTGCCTGCACCCAGTTGTCAAAATGGTCAGGCAACCCGTAAACTGTGCGTGTAGAGATGATCTGGTTTTAAACGCTCTTCCCTAAGATTTGCTGCAAGATGAGCAAGCAATGCAAAAACAGCTGTTAGCCTGGCAGAGATCAAATATTCCCGGAATGTTTTCCGGAAAGCCAGACAGGTAGAGCCCGGCAACCGAGGACGGATACCCGTGAAAAAGCCTCCCTCACAACCCAAGGATCCAGCCGTCACTCTCAGACAGCTGATTGGCGAGGCGAGAAGATCTGTCCCGGACGAACTGTTCATTGACGGAAACAGCCTGACGCTGGAAGCGATAGAACCGGTGAGTCAGCAGAAGCTGCCGGTTTACCTGTCGGAGGACGCTAAGAGACAGCTTGATTCCAGCCGCAAGATAGTGGACGACATTCTGGCCAGCGGCCAGACCGTCTACGCTGTTACTACCGGCTTTGGCAAGTTCAAAGACGTGTCCATCCAGCCCGGCGACAGCCGCCAGCTCCAGCACAATCTTCTCCTCAGCCACGCAGCAGGCGTTGGCCCAGCATTCGACCGGGAGGTCGTGCGCGCAGTCCTGTTGCTGCGCGCAAACGCGCTTGCCAAGGGATTCTCTGGTATTCGCTCTCAGGTGGTGGAGCTGCTTTTGAACTGCCTCAATCGGGGCGTCCACCCGCTCATCCCGGAGCAGGGCTCGGTGGGAGCGAGCGGGGACCTCTGCCCGCTTGCGCACATGGCGCTTGTCTTGATTGGCGAAGGGCAGGCGGAGTATCAGGGGCAGATCCTCCCCGGCCGCCAGGCTCTCAAGCTGGCCGGGCTGGACCCCTTGCCGCTGGAGGCGAAAGAAGGGCTCGCCCTGATCAATGGCACCCAGATCATGGCCGCGCTCGGCTCGCTTATCTTGCTGGAAGCTGAGCGGCTGGCCAAAGTGGCGGACATCGTCGGCACCATGTCGCTGGAAGCCCAGCTCGGCTCGGCCAAGCCGTTCGCTGAGCAGATCCACAAGGTCAGGCCCCACCCCGGGCAGATCGCCGCCGCGGCAAATGTAAGGGCGCTTCTAGCAAACAGCCAGCTCGTGGAAAGCCACAGCAATTGCTGTCTGGTCCAGGACGCTTACTCTCTGCGCTGCCTGGCCCAGGTGCACGGGGCCTCGCGCCAGGCCTTTCGCCATGCCCGAGAGGTGCTGGAGACGGAGATTAACTCTGCCACCGACAATCCGCTTGTCTTCCCGGATGGAGTCCTCTCCGGCGGAAACTTCCACGGCCAGCCGCTAGCGCTAATCATGGACTACATGGCGATTGCCCTGACCAATCTCGGCAACATCTCGGAGCGCCGCACCGAGCGCCTGGTGAACCCGGCCTTATCGAACGGTTTGCCGCCGTTTCTGACCGAGCACGGCGGCCTCAACTCCGGATTCATGGTTGCCCAGTACACAGCAGCAGCGCTTGTCTCGGAGAACAAGAGCCTGGCGCATCCGGCCAGCGTGGACACCATCCCCACCTCCGCCAATCAAGAGGATCATGTTTCCATGGGGCCGATAGCCGGCCGCAAGGCGAGGATGATCCTGAACAACATCCGGCGGGTGCTCAGCATTGAGCTACTTTGCGCCGCCCAGGGTTTGGATTTCCGCGTCAGACTGAATTGCGCGCAGGGGAAGGAGCTTACGCCTGGACCAGGTATCAGAGCCGCCTGGGAGCTGGTGAGAAAGTATATTCCGCACCTCGACAAGGATCGAGAGCTGCACCGGGACATAGCCGCTGCTGAGGCGCTAATCATATCTGGAGCGCTCATTGAGGTGGTTGAATCAGCAGTCGGCCCGCTCGCTTAGTGGCCTCGGCCGGACTCGCTTCTTAATCGGCCGGTCCAGGCTGCCGTGCGGTTTGCCCAGGCAAAAACCGATCCGGGGGCTGATGTTGTACAATCGTCATTCGGGAATCTCGACATGCCGCGGCTGATGGCCGCCATGCGGCTGCTCGGGCGATTAGCGCAGCGGTAGCGCAGCACGATCACACCGTGAAGGTCGGGGGTTCAAATCCCTCATCGCCCAGGTTTGTAAGTCAAAACAGGAAATCCGGCTCACAGGCCGAGCAACGGACCAGGCAAGGCGACCAATCCCGCTACGATGCTGGTTTGACAAGAGTGAGCTGAACGGCTGCCCCGCCACGAGGAGTAGCACCGCGACGATTAGGCAGCTTGGACCGCCGCTCAAGCTCCAGGTACCTCCTGGCGCAGCTCATCGCCTCGTCCAGGTTACCGCCGCTGGCCGTTATCCGGTCAATCTGGTGCTTCAAAAAGCTGGCCGATAAACGCTCGATCATTTGCCCTTCTTTTTCTTCTTGCGCATCTTGCCCTTGGGCGTCACGTCAAGCAGAATCGACTCCAGGGTGTCAATCATCAGATTGATCTGCGATTCCGTGATGATCAGCGGCGGCTCGATGCGGATTGTCCGATTGGCATTCATGGTGGCAGCCACCAGCACACCGCGGTGGAAGAGCTCAATCTGGACCGCCTCACGCAGCTCCCTGGAGCTGAACTCCAGGCCGATCAGCAACCCCCGGCCTCGCACGTCAGCAATGTACTCCCCATATTGCTTACGCAGCTCCGAAAGTTTGCGCATGAAGTAGTTGCCCATGACCGCAGCCCGAGCCGGCAGGTGCTCTTCCATAAGCACTTCCAGGCAGGCCGATGCGGCCGTGCAAGCGAGCGGATTGCCACCGAAGGTCGAGTTGTGGATGGTTGGATTGGGCTCCAGGACCTTCCAGATTTTGGAGGTGGACATGAAGCAGCCGATCGGTATAACGCCACCGCTCAGCGCTTTGGCCAGACAGAGAATGTCCGGTACTACACCCTCATGCTCGCAAGCGAACATGCGCCCGGTACGCCCCATGCCGGTCTGGACCTCGTCCAGAATCAAGAGCACGCCTCTCTTCTTGGTAATCTGCCGGACCTTGCGCAGGTATCCAGGCGCCGGCACATTGATGCCGCCCTCGCCCTGGATCGGCTCCAGAATTACCGCTGCTGTGTTCTTGTTGATTGCCGCCTCAAGCGCCTCAGCGTCACCGAACGGCACATGCACAAAGCCATTGAGCAGCGGCTCGAACGGCTTACGAAAGACGTCACGACCGGTAGCGGACAGGGCACCCATGCTCACACCGTGGTAGGCGTTCCGGGTGGAGATCACCTCGGTCTTACCGGTGTAGAGCCGGGCCAACTTGATGGCACCCTCCACGGCTTCCGTACCGCTGTTACAGAAAAACGAATACCTCAGGTCGCCGGGGGCAACTGCAGCCAGCTGACGAGCCAGATGCGCCGCCCAGGGATTCAAGAGGTCCTGGCTGTGCAGACAAACTTGATCGAGCTGGGCCTTGACGGCCGCAATCACTTTGGGATGCCGGTGGCCGACATTAAAGATGCCGTAGCCACCAAGGCAGTCCAGATAGCGCTTTCCGTGGTTATCGTAAGTGTAGACGCCACCATCGCGGAACTCTACAGCGCCCTCGGCCCCGCACAGCTTGTTGCGATAAGCGTGGTTCAGGTGCTCGATTGAATACTCGAGTGCAGTCTGGGCGATCTCTTCGTAGTGGGTCGGGCCTCGATCTACAACGGGAAATCTTTTACGAGCGAATTCTTTCTTATAGACAGCCATAAAATCCTGATCTTTCAGTTCGTTTTGAGGGAACCTGTAGCAACCTAGATCGCCTTCGGCACACCGTGCCGGGCTCGGCTTCCTGTTCAATGTTGCTTGCCCAGAGCTGTCCAGATTGCGCGCTACCGCGTTCCATTCCTGGACGCCTGGCCTTCGGAAAGCGCCGCTACAAAAACTTTGAGTAGATTCTCAGCGTCTTTAGCATAAATGGGTCAAGCGACCCAGGCCCTCAAGCGGGGTAGATAAACCTGGCTCAAAACGGCTCGGACAGCACCACCGACAGTGCAGGCTGCAGCCACCAGAAACCGATTCATCTACTCTAAATCTACATTAGCTGTGCCTTTGGGGACAATGTGCAAACTGTCCAAAAAACAGGGGTAGAAATTAGCCAACCTGTCTAAGAAGTTTTCCGGCCGGGAGCGGTTGCTATGCCGGAAAGGCATGCCGAGCAAGGCAGCGGGCTGCTTGACATTGGCTCGGCCGGGCAAAAAACAGCCTGCATAAACCACCGCTCATCCTTACCGAGCGGGTAAAACAGCTTTTTATAGGCTGGATCATCAGGCATAATTGATGCCGACGGTGAACCTAGGAACAAATCTCAATTCCCGGACATCCCTGAAACCATCTGCCGACAGGAGATGTAAAGTGAAACCACTGTTCTGGTTGGTTGCCCTTTCCTATACGGCATTCCTGCCCCAGGCCCTGGCCCTGCCCCCGCCGCCGATGCCCAAGCCGCTGCTCGAGCGCTACTATCAGGGCGTCACCTACATGAAAGCAGGCGATCTGGACCGGGCGCTGGCAAGCTTTAAGGCGGTAGCGTTGAGCGCCCCGCTGGACCCGCTCGTACATGTCAGCCTGGCAGCCGCCTTGCAGGAGCATGGAGACGTTGATGACGCCATAGCAGAGTACCAGCGGGCGATTGCCCTCCGCCCCTACGACGCTTTTGCCCGGCAGTCGCTGGGCCTGCTGTTGCAGTCCCAAGGCCACCTGGACGAGGCGATTAACGAATATCAAGAGGCGGTTAAGCTGCGCCCGGACACCCCGCTGATGCGCCTCAACCTGGGCATGGCCATGCGCAGCCAGGGGAACCGCGATGGCGCCATCGCCGAACTAAAGCAGGTGGTACAGGCCTACCCGGACCACCTGAAAGCTCGCGCCCAGCTGGCAGCCGCCTATCAGGACAAAGGTGAGTACCGGCTAGCCGCCCAGGAATACCAGCGCATCCTGGCCCAGAGCGCTGACAATTTCTCCCTGCATCTGAACTATGCGACCACGCTGCTTGCCCTCAAGGACTGGCCGGGAGCGGCCGGCGAATTCGAAAAGGCTCTGGCCCTGGACAATACGGTTCCTGAATGCCACGCCCTGCTGGCTACAGCGCTCACCAATCAGGGCAATCTGAATGGAGCGGCGGACCGCCTTAAAGAAGCGATCGCCATCAAAGGCGACCGCCCCGACTGGCATGCTCAGCTCGGAGACATCATGGCCAAGCGGCGAGATTACCCGGCGGCGGTCGAGGAGTACCGCCAGGCGCAACGCCTTGACCCAAAGGACGCAGATACTGCCTACAGCCTCGGCTACCTGCTGCAGGTGGGCGATGATCTGGCTGGCGCCGCTGGTGCCTACGAGCATGTGCTGAGCCTCAATCCAGCTAATAACAATGCTCATTTTAATCTGGGCATCATCAGGCAGAAGCAAGGCGATCTAGCCGGCGCTGAAAAGCAGTTTCTGGCTGTGGTCGAGGCTAACCCTAACGACGGCGACGCGCTCATCAATCTGGGCCGCACCGCCGTGCTCAAGGGTAACCTGGAGGCTGCCGTGGGCTTCTACCGGCAGGGGTTGAGTTTGCAAGCCAACGATGCCAGCGCTTATACCGAGCTCGGGCAGGCGCTCACCCAGCTCAAGGACAGGGCAGGCGCACGCTCCGCCCTGGAAAGCGCGCTCGCCCTTGCTCCCAATGACAAGCAAGCGCTGATCGCCATGGCTCGCCTGGAGCAGGATGAGGGCAATCAGCCTCAAGCCGAGCGGATCTTCCGCAGGGTTCTGGAGAGGGAGCCGGGCGATTCGAAAATCCTCCAGGAGTTAGCCGAGTGCCTTGACTCCCAATCAAAAGCCGAGGCGGCAATTGAGATCTACCAGCTGATTGTCCAGCACAATCCCCGCTCTCCGGAAGCGTACAACAATCTCGGTCTCGCCTTGCAGCGGCACGGCGAGGTGAGCGGGGCGATGGCCCAGTATCGCTCGGCCCTGGAGATCGATCCAAAGTTTGCCGAGGCCCATATCAATCTGGGCAACACTTATCTGACCCAGAGAATCTATCCGGATGCCGTCTCTGAATACAGAAAGGCTCTGGAGCTGCGGCCGACCAGCGTGCAGGCAAACTACAATCTTGGCCTGGCCTTAATCGGTGTTTCGGACATAGAGGGTGCCTTGCGGCAATACCGGGAGGCTCTCAAGCTGGACGCCCAGTACGCCAACGCCTACTATGCCCTGGCGCTCGTCTACATGTCGCAGAACAACTTTGCCGAGGCTATCCCGGCCTTCGAGGCATATCTCGGGCTTGAGCCTAACGGGGTTTACAGCGAAGCGGCCAGGCGCAACCTGGATACCATCAAGCAGCAAGCCATGAGCTCGACAGGGTCCGCAACCGGGGCTGCCGGCCCTGCATCAAATCCGTCAAGGACCGCCCCCACTCAGGCAAGCGGCACGGGAGCAGGTGGCGCCCCAGCCAATGCAGCGCCGCCAGCGCAAAGGCTGGGAGCAACAAGCCCTCCAGCGACCGCGCCGCCGCTGAGCTCTCACCCTAAGGGGGCAAAGGTAGCGCCGGGGGCTGGATCCGGCACCACCACCGCCCCGCCAGCGACCGGCCCGGGCACAGCGTTAACCAACTCTCCTGAAAACATAACGCATTGATCAACTACTCCAAAGAGCTCGTCGATTTTCTTAAGGAGCGCTCTATCCTGAAGGTGCTTGAAAAGCGTGTTCTGGGTGGAATTAGCCAGCTTTTTGAGGAGATTCCTTGTGGTCCCGGACACATCGTCTTCCACGAGGGAGACGAGGCAGACGCCATATACATTATTCGCTCGGGGGCAGTGGAGGTGATTCGTGGCGATCCGCCAAAGGTGATCGCCTATCTTACCGCCGGTGATTGCTTTGGCGAGATGGCCCTTCTGCATGGCACCAGCCGTAGTGCCACAATCAGAGTTCCTGAAGAGGCGGTCGTGCTCAGGTTGCCGCGTGAAGCGTTTGAGGAGCTGCAGAGGTATTTTCCGGAGGTAACCACCGAAGTCACCGAGGTAATCAACCGCCGACTCTCCGGTAAGCTGCCCTATCAATCCCCGGTCTTGCAGGGCAATCTCACCTTCTTCGATCTGCCGACGGTCATCCAGACTATCGTCAACTCGCGGCAGACCGGCACCTTGAGCCTGCGCGGCCGGGCCGGCAAGCTCGTGGCCCAGGTGGATTTCCAGCAGGGCAAACTGGTTCACGCCAGCTTCATGCATCTCAGCGGCGAGCAGGCGTTCTATGAGCTCCTGAGCCGGAACGAGCCGCTGGACTTCGTCTTCGCCGGACAGCGCGAGCTGCCTCCAGGAGCTCCGGTGGACCGCAGTCTGACCAGCACCGAACCGACCGTGTTGTTGCTGGAAGCTGCCCGCCGCACTGATCAGCTTGCAAAGCTCCTGCAGACTGTGGGCTGGCCGGACGCCGTATTCTTGCAGAATGCCGAGCATCCGGAATGGTCGAAACTGGAGGGCGACGGCCCGGCTGTGGCCCGCAAGATCTGGCTATTGCTCGAGGTTGGATTGAGCGTGCGCCAATTAACGGAGAAGCTTCAGTATGATCGCTTTATGGTCCTCTCCACGCTCGAGGAGATGCGCCAGTGGGGCGTGATTCGTGCTAAAAGCGCAGCAGCGGTCCAGTCACCATCGCAGGTGGCTGCCGTGGTCGACGCAGTCAATGCAGTAACTGCAAATCTCTCCCGAATTCTGGACCAGGATCAGATGCGCCAGCTCCTGACCACCGCCCTGCGGGAGGCCGCTGAGAAGTACCCCAGTCTCAGAAGCTTGCGGGTGCACCCGGAGACGGTCACCCTCGACCTCCGCTCGGCCACCCCCGAAGTGTCGCAATCGAGCAGCAGCATCATGGGGCTCGAGTACCTGATCTTGACCTTCCTGCGTCGGGTTACCGAGGTAAAAAAAGGGCAGTGACAAAGGGCGGAGGAGTCAACCGGAGCCAACCAGATCGGCGTCCAGCTGGTTGAGGCCCTGCTTCATTGCCTCCCTGAGCAACGGGTAAAGGCTCAGATCCGGGTCGGTCTTAATCAGCTCGATGGCCGCTTTGCGTGCTTCCTCCAGTATGCGAGCGTCTTTGACCAGATCCGCCAGAAACAAATCGGGCAGGCCGCTTTGACGGGTGCCCAAGAACTCACCCGGGCCCCTGAGCTCAAGATCCTTTTCCGCAACCACAAACCCGTCGTTTGTCTGGGTCATGATCTCGAGGCGCTGGCGAGTTGTCTCCGATTTGAGCTCAGCTACCAGGAAGCAGTAGGACTGCTCAGAGCCACGACCGACCCGCCCCCGCAGCTGGTGAAGCTGGGCCAGACCGAAGCGATCGGCATTTTCGATAACCATCACTGAGGCATTCGGAACATCCACACCGACCTCAATCACCGTCGTTGACACCAGCAGATCGAGCTCTCCCTTACGGAAGCTCTCCATGACCTTTTCTTTCTCCTCCGGCTTCAACTTGCCGTGCATCAGGCCCAGCCTCAGATCGGGAAAGACGGCGCTTCGCAACCTTTCGTACTCCACAGTGGCCGCCTTCGCGGACAGCGTCTCCGACTCATCGATGAGCGGGAAGACCACATACGCCTGGCGGCCTCTGCCAATCTCCGCCCTGAGAAAATCCCACAGCTTCTTTTTCTGCGAGGGAGCAATAAGCCTTGTCTCCACAGGCTTGCGCCCGGGCGGCAGCTCGTCGATTTCCGAAACATCCAGGTCGCCATGAAGTGTGAGCGCCAGCGTCCTTGGAATTGGCGTGGCGGTCATGGTAAGCAGCTCCGGATTTTGCCCCTTGGCCTTGAGGGCAGCACGCTGTCTAACTCCAAAGCGGTGTTGCTCATCGATGATGATCAGCCCAAGCTTCTTGAACTCCACCCCATCTTGAATGAGCGCATGGGTGCCCACAGCAATGTGAATCTGGCCCGAGAGGAGATCCTGCTGAACGAGCCGGCGCTCCCTCTGCCCCTGCTTGCCAATAATGAGGGCCACCCTCAGTCCAAGTGGGGTCAGCCATTGCAAAAACTGACGATAGTGCTGCTCAGCCAGAATCTCCGTCGGGGCCATCATCGCCCCCTGATAGCCGTTTTCAATGGCCACCAGAAAGGCCATCAGGGCAACCACCGTCTTGCCGGAACCGACATCTCCCTGCACCAGACGGTGCATCGCTTTCTCCGAAGCCAGATCTCGAGCAATCTCCCGAAATACCCTCTCCTGTGCGCCGGTAAGGGCAAACGGCAGAATGCCCCGCAAGCGGTCAACAAGCCCACCGGAAGCCAGGCCAAGAGTCAGACCGGCGTCGTTAAGATCAAACTGGTGGCGCCGGTAGGCAAGCTGCAGCTGGATAGCGAAGAGCTCATCGAAAACCAGACGCCGCTTGGCGCGGTCACGAGATTCAGGCTCTTCAGGAAAGTGGATGTGCTTTAGCGCGGCGGCAAGGTCAATAAGCTCGTGCTTGCTCCTGAGCTCAGGCGGCAGTGGATCCTCCAGTTTGTCTCCCCAGGTCTCGAGCGCGCTGTGGATGATCGCGCGCAGGTAGCGCAGGCTCAGCCCTTCCGTGAGCGGATAGACCGGCACCAGCCGACCGGTGTGAATCGTCTCCAGCTCCGACTCCGGGTCGACCAGCTCCCCCAGAAGCTCGATTTCGGCGTTCTTGAGCTTGAGCCGGCGGCTGAAGCGATCGAGCTCCACCACCCCCGAAGCCAGCACTTGAGCACCTTTGGGATACTGAGCTTTGTACCGGTCAAGCAGGTACTTGTTGGCTTTGCCGCCGATGAACCTGGTAATGGTTATGCTGCCCGAGCCATCAGCGATCGCTATGCTGAGAACAGAGACGTTGCCCTTGCGCGCCTGAAACGCTCCCAGCGAGCGGATCGTTCCCAGCACCGTCACCTCCTGCCCGGGCTTCAGATCGGCGATGCGGAGCCGGTTCTGAAAATCCAGGTGGCGCCTCGGATAGTGCCTCAGCAAGTCCGCCACCGTGCGAATGCCCAGATGCTCCAGGAGCTGAGCCATCTTCGGCCC
>Ga0066388_100000613_pt1 | contig 17567 bp, 11 predicted proteins | sample PanSoiMetaGPlot6_FD_64539 | JGI IMG/M metagenome (GOLD analysis project Ga0066388, IMG submission 64539) | Tropical forest soil microbial communities from Panama analyzed to predict greenhouse gas emissions - Panama Soil - Plot 6 (Hybrid Assembly) | ecosystem: Environmental > Terrestrial >... | reverse complement strand
CCGCGAAACAGGAGCGGCGCGCCGGCGATCTTCGGATGCGGACCCCAGCTGAGCGCCAGCATCGCAGCGGCTGCCAGTGTGTAGAACGCCGGTGCGGATCGCCTGCGCCACAGATCGGCGAACGCTTCACTGGTCAGGAGCGCCGCGACCAGCAGCACCATGGCAATCGTCAACGGCTTCTCCGGAGAGGCGACCGAGATGATCGACCGGCCCGCGAGGCGCATCTGCCACGACCCGAACATGAGGGGGCTGACGGCGATGGCGGTCGCCAACAGGGCCAGCAGCGCGAGCGCTCGGGGACGGAGTACCTGGAGCCCCGCCTCCAAGTACTCCGTCCCCCGCTCCCCCCGCTCCATCAGCGCCACCACGACGCCGCCGACAACCAGCGCAAGCGCAACTGCGCCCGGGAACAGCTGGCCTTCGCCCCGCCCTGCGACCGACAGCGGGCGCCACAGAATCATCTCGGGTGCCGTGGTGAAGATCGCGGTCAAGTCGGCGCCGAACGATTCGATCTCGTCGAATCGGCGGACCAGGTTCTGCGCGCGATGGATCGTTGAGTACGACCAGAGAATCGGAACGAGCGGCAGCGACCACAAGATCCAAGTCGTGACGATCGCGGCGGCGCGCCGCGGCATTCGGCCGGCGAACCAGAGAATCCACCCCGCGAACAGCACCGGGAAGAACAGCAGGAAGTAGCTGTTCGACAGCGCGAGCACGAGCCACGCCCCCCCGAGTACAGCGAGCCAGACCTTGGTGCCGCGCTCGACGTAGCAATGCGCCGCGGCGAGTACGAGCGGTATCCCGAACGCCCACAACATCTGGAGGTGAGGGAGCTGCGCGACGCGATACGGGCTGAAGCCCATGATCAACCCGGCCAGCACCGCCGGCCCGTGCCGCCGGACAATCGCGAAGACGAGCCCGTGTGCGGCAAGCGCCGTCAGCGGATACGAGAGCAGCAGCGCGACGTTGTAGGTCGTCACCGGATCGACGCCCAGCCGCAGAAGCGGTGTGCTGACGATGGTGAGACCGAGCAGGTGCTCCGAGAACGACAAGGCGCCCGCGATCGGCCAGAAGCTCGGCGCGTTCCACCACCGCTCCGTCAGCGGCAGCGCGTGCGCGTTCCACCAGAGAATCCAGGCGTTGAGCGCGGGATCGAACGCATCATGCGGAAAGGCCGACGACAGATGAGCTGTCAGCGGCCACGTGAAGACGACGGCGAGGGCGGCATACGCGCAGGCCGCGACAAGCCAGGGCACGGTGAAGCTGATCATATGGGAGCAGCTGTCGAATAAGGGCCCGTCCGGAAATCCCTGTGCCGTTCTGGGCGTCGAGGCGCCCGTCTGGCAAGGCGCGAGGAGTGCGCATACCGGGGAGTATGCAAGCGACGAGCAACGCCGCCAGGCGGGATGCAGCGGCGTCCAGAATGGTGCAGGGATTTCCGGACTGGCCCTATGATGCAGTGACCGACCGATGATCCGCGTTCTCAAACACGCGTTGGGCTGGCTGGCCGCGATCAGCTTCGCCGTGGCCATCTACGACATCGTCGCCGGTGGGTTTCACCTCACGATTGCCGGCATACGGATCTCATCATTCGAAGCCTACAAGCCGTTTCGAAACGGGATCGCCTTCGCCTGCGTGGCGCTCTGGCTGCGCGACCGACAGGGCGGCGACGACACGTCGTGGCATCGGCTCGCTCGATGGTCGCCGCCGCTGGCGGTGTGCGCTGCGGTGATCTCCGCGTTGATCGCGATCGGCTTCGGCATTTTCGTCGCCGGCGGATCGGATGGCTATGGGTATGTGAGCCAGGCCGCGCTGTGGGCCTCTGGGCGCCTGATCGTTCCCGAACCGCTGGCGCCAATTGGACGCGCGCTCGGCATCATCACCGCTCCGCTCGGCTATCGACCGGCTCTGGTGCCGGGATCCAGCGTGCCGACGTACGCACCCGGGTATCCGATGCTGATGGCGCTGGCAACCAAGGTCGGCGGCGAGTCCGCCGTCTATTTCGTCGTGCCCGCCTGCGCCGCCATCATCGTCCTGCTGACGTATCTGATTGGTGCGCGGCTGGCCGGACCGCGCACCGGCGTGATCGCCGCGATACTCGTGACCTGCAGTCCGATCGGAACCTTCCAATCGCTCGAGCCGATGAGCGACGTGCCGGTGACGATGTGGTTTCTGCTGGCGTGGTGGATGCTGCTGAAGGACCGGACGGGCGCGACAGCCGCTGCGGGTCTCGCCACATCGGCGGCGATCATGACCAGACCGAATCTGGCGCCGCTCGCGGGCGTGTTGACGCTCGTCGCCGCGCGTGGACAGCCGCGCATCGCGCGCGGCGTGCTGTTCGTCCTCGGCACGCTGCCCGGCGTTCTGGCGATCGCCGCAATCAACCGGTATCTGTACGGCACGGCGTCTATGTCCGGGTATGGATCGCTGCGCGATCTGTTCGAGCTGAACAATCTTGTTCCGAACCTTCAGCGATACCCGGTGTGGCTCGTACAGTTGCACACGCCGGCCATCCTGTTGTCGCTGGCGGCGCCCGTTGTCGCCACCCGCGAACCAGACGCGGATCAGACGATAGCCAATCCGCGAAGCACCTCGGCCTGGATGATCGTGTTCGGAGTCGTGCTGCTGCTCTTGTATCTCTTCTACGGCGTGTTCGAGGACTGGCCGTATCTGCGTTTTCTCCTCCCGGTGATTCCGCTGTTGCTCGTGTTGAGCAGCAACGTGTTCGTGGCCGTGCTCCTTCGAATGCCGATCGCGCTGCGCAGCGCAGCGATGTTCGCCGGGGTCGTGCTGGTGGGGACCTGGAACATCACGAAGGCGCACCAGCTCGGTATATATGCGATCGGTTCCGGCGAACGGCGGTACGAGTCGGTCGGTCGATACCTGGATCACGCGCTGCCCCGCAATGCCGCGGTTCTCGCGATGATCGAGAGCGGGAGCGTGCGCATCTACGCCAGGCGCGCGACCTTGCGCTGGGACGAGGTTCCAGCTGCCAAGCTCGATCAGACGCTCGACGCGCTCCGGGCAGGAGGCTACGCGCCGTATATCGTCCTCGAGGATTGGGAACACAGCCTGTTTCGCAAGCACTTCGGGCCGGCTGATCTTGCGGGGCGCATCGACTGGCCGGCGGCGATCGAATACTACGGGCCAATCAGCGTGATGATCTATAACCCGGACGATCGGAAACGCTACGTTGCCGGCGAGCGCTGGCAGCCTCGCATCGTGCCACGCATGTGAACGGCGAGCGCATGTACCGCCTCGTCAATCCAGAGAACATCTCCAGGAACTGGCTGCGCGCGACGGTCTTTGGCGGCATCTGCTGTCTGGTGCTCGCGACCTCCGTCTTCGTGTCGTTCGAGCCGGTAAGGATAAAGCTAGTCGAGACTCCGATGTCGCCGACGTCGGGATCGGTCGATGTGGTCACCAGCGACCCGCGCGCCCCGTGGCTGGCGACGCCGTTCGCGCTGATCGCCCGCGTGCATCACGATTCGACCGAGGCGCAGACATTCTCGATTCGCGTCGACGGACGCACGATCTGCGCGCTGACCGTGAAGGGTGGTGCGACGCGCCGCCTCGATTGCGTGGTGGAGACGTGGGCACGCGGGATGGATCACGACCTCGTTATCGACGGTCCCCCATCGCCCTGGTCGCTCGAGTACCTCGAACTCGCCACGCATCACGGCAACGTGACCGGTCCCCTGACTGCGTTCGTGATTCCTCGCGGCTCGGCGCAGTACGCAGGTCCGGCCCCGGCGTTGTTCGCCCTGCTTGCCCTCGCTGCGGTGGGGTTGCTGCGGCTTTCGGGCGCACCGTCCACATCACGGGCGGTCTCGATCGGGTTCTCGGTTCCAACATCGCTCACGGTGCTCCTCTTCACCACGCTTCTTGTTGTCCCTCTCCTGTCGCCGTATCGCATCGTGATCTCTGTGTGGACATTCGTGGGCTGGGCGTGCCTGGTCCGTGCGCAGCTCCTCGCGTTGTGGCTGTGGCGGCGGCCCCTGGACATCTGGAACGTCTGTCGCCTTTACCACCGTCGGATCGCGCTGACGCTTTCGGTTGCCACACTTCTGTGCGGGTTCGCGTGCGGATCGCGCGCGTTGGGCGCGAGCGATACGTACGGCTACCTGAGCGAGGCCGAGTTGTGGCTCGATGGCAATCTGAGAATCGACCAGTCATTTGTGCGTGAACCTCCGTGGCCCCAGCCGGCGTTGACCTTCTCTCCGTTCGGCTACAGACCGGATCCTCGGGATGACCGGTGGCTCGTGCCAACGTATTCGCCGGGGCTGCCAATGCTCATGGCAGTGTCGAAGAAATTGGGCGGTCAGGACGCCATGTTCATCGTCGTTCCGATCTGCGCAGGCCTGGTGGTGCTGGCGACATGGCAGCTGGGCTGTCGGCTCCGGATGCCGGTGGTGGGCCTGGCGGCCGCCTGGCTCGTGGCGACGAGTCCTGTCGTGCTCGGCCACGCGATGAGCGCGTGGAGCGACGTGCCGGCGGCTGCAGCATGGGCGGGCGCGTTCTGTCTGCTGCTTGGCGAAGGGCTGGCGCGCGCAGCTGGCGCGGGGCTGCTTGCGAGCCTGGCGATCGTGATTCGGCCCAACATGGTTCCGCTCGTCGCTGTGATGTGTCTCTACGACGTCCTCGGAATCCGGAACGCGGGAACCCGGCGCCAGGCGCTCACTCGAGCTCTTGTGTTTGCGGGCGCGTCATTGCCGGGTCCGCTAGTCGTCGCGGCAATAAATCAGGATCTGTTCGGGTCGCCGCTCGTTTCAGGCTACGGGAATCTCGACGAGCTGTTCGCCTGGAACAGAGTGGCGACGAATCTGGGACGTTATCTCGGATGGCTGATCGAGTCACACACGCCGCTCGTGCTCCTGGGGCTGGGAGCGATCTTCGTGCCGCGTCGCGCGCTGTGGCCGCACACCGACCGCCTGGCCTTCGTCGTGATCGGCGCCTTCGTCGCTACAGTCTGGATCATCTACTGCGGGTGGATGGTGTTCGACAAGTGGTGGTTTTGCCGCTTCCTGCTACCGACATGGCCGTTCATGATGCTGGGCGTTGCCGCATGGGCGGCGCTGTTGTTTCGCCGCGATTCGCTGTGGGCCAAACGGGCCGCGATCGTCGGACTGATAATGCTGGGCGCGATCCAGATCCGTTTCGCCGATGAGCGGGGAGTATTCAACATCGCACGCGGCGAGCACCGGAATGTGGGCGTGGCCCAGCTGCTTCGGCAGGCGACCGTTCCACGCAGCGTGACGCTGGCGAAGTTCCATGGCGGCTCTGTTCGATACTACGGGGGCCGCCTAACGCTCAATTGGGCCCACCTCGACGGACGGTGGCTCGAACGCGTCGTGCAGTGGCTGGACGCGCAGGGCGTTCACACGTACGCGGTTCTCGAAGACTGGGAGATGCCGGAGTTTCACGCGCACTTTGCCGAGAGTCGCGGTTTCACAGCGCTCGAGGCGCCGGCGATCGCCATGTTCATCGATCCGGGCAAAGTGATGATCTTCGACTTGTCCAATCCGCCGACCTCGTCGGCGAAGCCGATGGTCGCGATGGGAACCGCTCCCGGCTGGCACGCCTTCGCGCCGGTTCCGCCACCGCACCTGGCGTTCACCGCACGATGACGGAACGATTTGCGCGACGGCCGGCGCTCGTCGTGGGTCTCACCATGTTCGTCGTCGTCTGGACGCTGACGACGCACGGAAAATATTCGGCGAGCGGCGACGAGCCGCACTACCTGATGGTGACGAGAAGCGTGTATGTCGATCATGACATCGACGTCGCCAACAACTACGCCGCCAACGACGGACGGCTGATCGGCCACGACGGCCTCGAGGCCGGCGCGCATGCGCGAATGAACGCCACGCAGCGGTTGCTGCCGGTGCACGATCTCGGCGTGTCGATCGCATTGGTTCTCGTCTACGCCATCGCCGAGCCAATCGCCGCCGGTATGTCTGAGTCGCTGTTGAAGCGCTTCCGGATGACGCGCGGGCTGTTCTTGTATTCGTTGATCACCATGGTGCTGCTGGCGGCAACGTCCGCGGCTTGCGGTCTGCTCGCACGCTCGCTCGCGCGAACGACCGCCGGGTCCCGCGCGATCGTCGCGACGCTGCTCGTCGGGTTGTCACCGCCGCTGCTGCTCCATAGCTACCTGATTTTTCCTGAAGCGTTCGGCTTCATCGTCATGTGCGCGGTCGTCTGCTGGTCGTTGAATGCCAGACCATCCATGAACATGACGTGGCCGCTGGTTGCGGCGCTGGGCGCGCTGCCGTGGTGCCATCGCAAGTACTCGTTCCTCGTGTTCGCGTGCCTTGTCGTGATGCTCATTCGCCATCCGCGGTTCTGGCGCGAGCGGACCGCCGGCGAGCGTGCACTCCTGGCGCTGCTCTTTCTCGCGCCACAGCTCGCGATGCACGCCTGGACGCTCTCCACCTGGGGCACTCTGGGCGGTCCGCAGATGCTCGACGCGCTGCCGTTCACGGTGTCCGGTGCTCCACGCGGGTTTCTCGGCATGCTGTTCGATCGCCAGTACGGGTTGATGGCCGTCGCGCCTTGGTACATCTTTCTGCCGGCCGCGTGGATCCTTGCGGGCAAGCGCGCGGTCCTGTATCTGCTGCCCGTCGTCGCGCTCTACGCGCCGATGGCCGCCTTCGTCGTATGGTGGGGCGGCTTCTCGACCGCGGCGCGGTATCTCGTGCCGCTGCTGCCATTCTGCGCCGCCGCCGTCGCGTGGGGTCTCGAGAATCGGCTCTTCCGGCGGATCGTCTATAGCGCGGCGGGCGTGCAGGCGATCGTCACCGCCTACGCGTGGCAGCATCCGCGGACCCTGTGGCCGACGGGCCTGACCAATCCGCTGCTCGACGCGCTCGGTCCGATCGGTCGCGCGTATGAAGCACGTCTGCCGCCGCTCACCAACGGCGAGCCCATCCTTCCGGCGATGATCGTCGCTGCGGTCGTGATGGCCCTCAACCTGCTCGTGGTGTTTGCCGCAACCCGGAAGCCAGACGCGACAGCCCTCAAAACCGCCGTTACGCCCCACGGGGTCTGACCCCGTTGGAGCCGCAGCTCCATCGAGGGTCTGACCCCAATGGAGGCGCAGCTCCATTGGGGTCAGACCCCAGCCTTCTGCAGCCTGGTGTCCTCGAGAAGGCGGCGGCGCGTGGTTTCCGGGAACCGCTCGATCGCGTACCGGACCGTGGTGCGCGGAATCGCGCCGCCATTCGCGTGAAGGTAACGCTCGAGGCGCGACGCGTCGGTCTTGCCCGATTCGCGCAGTAACCAGCCGACCGCTTTCTGAATCAAATCGTGCTGATCCGGGTGGAGACGACTGGCGACGTCATACCCGACGTCCAGCACACGGCCCTGGCGCGCCGATGGGATCAGGCCCACCGCCGCCGCTCGGCGGACCCACATGTTGCGGTGCCGCGCCCACGTACGCATCTGATCGGCGAGTTCGGGATGACCAAGCAAAAGCGGCCCGATCAGGAAGCAGGAAATCGAGTCGGTCGTCGCCCAGTTGGTCGAATGGTTCTGCGCGAGCCATTGCTTCCACGTCGGCAGCAGGCGCGGCGTGAAGTCGCGGCGATACCGAACGACCACCTCGATGCCGACCGACTTCGCCTCGAGGTATGAATCCCGAATCATCTGATTCGCGAATGCCATCGCCTCGTCGATCGACCACTCGTGGCGATGCCGCGCGTGAATCGTCTTGGCGAGCGCACGCATCGCCGCCGTGCCGACGTTGTGAAAGCGGAGATTGCGATCGCCGCGGAAATAGCGACTGGCATCGAACTCGCCCGCCGGCCGGGCGAGCCGTTTGAGCTCGCGCCGCGCGTCCGCAACGGCCTTCGCGATCATGCGAGCTTTCTGAGGATGAAGCACTTCAGGTAATACGATTCAGGCATGCCGAGGAGCACAGGGTGATCGCGGCCCTGCATCCGCTTTTCCACGACGGTTACATGAGCCTGGGCGTCGACGGCTGCCTCGTACACGATTTCGGCAAACATCGCCTCGTTCACGTGGTAGGAGCAGCTGCATGTGATCAGCGCGCCGCCCGGATTCAACAGCTTCAAGGCGCGCAGATTGATCTCCTTGTAGCCGGCGCGCGCGTTGGCGACGGCAGCCTTGTTCTTGGCGAACGCGGGCGGATCGAGCACGATCGTGTCGAACCGCTCGCGGAGGCGCTCCAGTCCGCGCAGCTCGTCGAAGACGTTGCCGACCCGGGCGTCGACGGCAACGCCGTTTCGCGACGCGTTGGCTCTCAGTTGCGCGACGGCTTCCTCGGACACATCGAATGCCAGGGTCTCCTGACATCGCCGCCCGAGCACCATCGCAAAACCGCCGTGATAACTGAAGCAGTCCAGCAGCCGGCCGCGCGCGTACTCGGCCGCGGCCGCGCGGTTTTCTCGCTGATCCAGGAACAGGCCGGTCTTCTGCCCGCGTCGTAGATCGACCTCGTACTCGATGCCAAGCTCGGTCACCGTGACCCGCTCCGGCACGTCGCCAGCGAGCACCTCGACGCGCTGCTCGAGGCCCTCGAGCACGCGCGACCGCGGATCGTTGCGCGCCAGGATGCCGCGCGGCTGTATCAGCTCCGAGAGCGTCGCGGTGACCACCGGCAGGAGCCGATCCATGCCTTGCGAGAGCGTTTGGACAACGAGGTAGTCGCCGTACCGATCCACGACGAGTGACGGCAACGAGTCAGCTTCGCCGTGGAGCAGCCGGAACGCTGTGGCGTCGATCTGCAACGACTCGCGAAACGCCAACGCCGCCTGGATTCGACTACGCAGGAGGACCGCCACGTCCACGCCGGCGTCGGTGGCCTCGAACGACAGCAGCCGTAGGGAGATTTGCGATCGATCGCTGAACAGCGCGTAGCCGATCGGCCGTCCGCGCGGGCCGCGCACGATGACGACGTCGCCCGCCGCGGCGCGCGCATCGGCCACGTCGCCGCGATAGATCCACGGATGGCCGCTGTGCACGCGATCAGCGCCGCGGGCTGAGACAGTGACAGTGGGCAGCATACAGACAGCTACTGGGGCGCCGTTCGTTTGCACTGAACGACGAACCTACGTCGAACAACGAACGTCGAACAACGAACGACATAGTACAATCCCCGGTATGCGCGTGGCGATCGGCGCCGATCACGCGGGCTTCCCGCTCAAAGAACATCTCAAAGTCACATTGCAGCGGTTGGGCCACGCGGTCCACGATCACGGCACGCATAGTGAGGAGCCGGTGGACTATCCGCCGATTTGTCTGGCCGTCGGCCGCGCCGTGGCCGAAGGGCGTGCGGATCGCGGCATCGTGATCGGGGGCAGCGGGCAGGGCGAGCAGATCGCCGCCAACAAAGTCGTCGGCATTCGCGCCGCCCTCTGCAACGATCTGTACACTGCGCGCATGTCGCGCGCGCACAACGACGCCAACGTGCTGTCGCTCGGCGGCCGGATCGTCGCGTTCGCCCTGGCCGATGAAATCCTCTCCATCTGGCTCAACACTACATTCGAGGGCGGACGGCATCAACGCCGGCTGGACCAGATCAGCGAAGCTGAACGGAGTGCGCGCTCGTGGTGAGCCCTCGACTCCGCTCATCCCGAGCTTGCCAGGATTATGACCACACAAACCACGTCCACCATCTGGCGCTCGCTTGCCGAAACGGACCCCGAGATCGCGAACGCGATCCGCGACGAGCGGCACCGGCAGAACGACGGCCTCGAGCTCATCGCCTCCGAGAATTTCGTCAGCCGCGCGATCCTCGAGGCGGCCGGCTCCGTGATGACGAACAAGTACGCCGAAGGCTACCCCGGTAGGCGGTACTACGGCGGCTGCGAGTTCGTGGACATCGCTGAGCGCGCCGCCATCGCGCGGGCGAAGGCGTTGTTTGGCGCTGACCACGCCAACGTGCAACCACATTCTGGCGCGCAGGCGAACATGGCCGTGTACCTGACGCTGCTGAAGCCGGGGGACACGGTCCTCGGGATGAACCTCGCGCACGGTGGTCATCTCACCCACGGCCATCCGCTGAACTTCTCGGGAAAGCTCTACACGATCGTGCCCTACGGTGTTCGCAAAGACGATGAGCGCATCGACTATGAGGAGTTGGGACGGCTGGCCGACGAACACAAGCCGAAGATGATCATGGTCGGCGCCAGCGCGTATCCGCGCGTGATCGAGTTCGCGCGCATCCGCGCCGCCGCAGATCGGATCGGCGCGCCGGTCGTCACCGACATGGCGCACATCGCGGGCATGGTCGCGGCCGGCGTTCATCCGAGCCCGGTCCCGCATTCAGATTTCGTTACGACCACGACCCACAAGACGCTGCGCGGACCACGAGGCGGGCTCGTCCTGTGCCGTGAACAATACGCCAAGGATCTCGATCGCGCGATGTTCCCCGGCGTGCAGGGCGGGCCGCTGATGCACATCATCGCGGCGAAAGCGGTCTGCCTGAAGGAAGCCGCCGAGCCGACCTTCGTCGAGTACCAGCAGCGCATCGTTGCCAACGCGAAAACGCTCGCGGCGGCGTTGAGCGCGGCGGGTTTCCGCCTCGTCAGCGGCGGGACCGACAATCACCTCATGCTGGTGGACGTCTTCTCGAGGGGGATCACCGGCAAGGTGGCCGAGGCCGCGCTCGGCAAAGCCGGGATCACGGTGAACAAGAACGCCATTCCATTCGACCAGAATCCGCCCATGGTCGCGAGCGGCATCCGCGTCGGCACGCCGGCGGTGACGACGCGCGGCATGGGCGAACGCGAGATGCAGACGATCGCTGAATTGATGGCGCGTGCGCTCCGGACGCCGGACGACGACAGCGCGCTCGGCATGGTGCGAACCGAGGTCGAGACCCTGTGCCGGAAGTTCCCGCTCTATCCGGAGTAGTCGACCGACTGTTCGCCGTTGACGGCCCGCTGGCGCGCGCCCTGCCGGCCTTCGAGCCGCGTGCGGGTCAGGTCGAGATGGCTGCCGCCGTCGCGCGCGCCTTCGAGCAGGGCGGCGTCCTGCTCGCGGAGGCCGGCACCGGAACGGGCAAAACGCTCGCGTACCTCGTGCCGGCGGTCTTGAGTCGCGAACGCGTCCTCATTTCCACGGGCACCAAGAACCTGCAGGAACAGATCTTCTTCAAAGACATTCCGGCACTGCGCGACGCGCTCGGTATTCCGTTCACAGCGACCTACATGAAGGGGCGCGCCAACTACGTCTGCCTGCACAAGCTCGATCGCCTGAACGACGGCGCCGATCCGGCCAGCCACGACGTGTTCCTGCCGATGATTCGCGACTGGGCGATGCGGACGGAAACCGGCGATCGCGCCGAGCTCGCCGACCTGCCGGAGGACCTCGCGTTCTGGAGCGATGTGGCGGCGACAGCCGACACCTGTCTCGGGACGGAGTGTCCGCGCTACGACGATTGCTTCGTGACGCGAATGCGCCAGCGCGCCGCCGAGTCCGACATCGTCATCGTGAACCACCACCTGTTGTGCGCGGATGCGGCCGTGCGGCAGAACGCGTACGGGGAAGTGATTCCGTCGTGCAGCCGCGCGATCGTGGACGAGGCGCATCAGCTCGAGGACGTCGCGACGCAGTATTTCGGGTACAGCGTGAGCAATTATCGCGTCGACGATCTGGCGCGGGACGCTGAATCGCTCGTCGAAGCCGGCGAAGCCGGGGATGGCGCAAAGCGCGCCGAGGTGGACCAGGCCGTCGATGCGCTACGCGATCGGGCGCGGACGTTTTTTACAGAGCTCACCTTCGCGCACCGCGGAACGGGACGCGTGAAATCCGAGGAGCGGGTCCGAACCTCGGCCGCGTCACTCGCTGAGGTTCAGGATGCAGCCGCGGCGCTCTCCGGCGCGCTCGACCGCCTCGAGTCCACGCTGATCAGGCTGAAGCCGGACACACCGACCGAGCCTCCGGACGAACAGATCGCGGCATTGGCGCGCCGCGCCGGCGAGCTGCGCGACGACCTGCGGCTTCTGGTGCGGGCCGACGACGATCGCTATGTCTACTTCGTCGAATGCCGCGGTCGCGGCGTGTTTCTGCGCGCATCACCAATCGACGTCTCGGCAATCGTCCGCGAGCTGCTCTTAGACCGCATGCGGACAACCGTGCTGACGTCGGCGACGCTGACCGTGGACGGCTCGTTCGACTACATCCGGTCGCGCCTTGGGATTCATGCGGCTTCAGAAGTCAGGCTGCCGTCGGAGTTCGATTTCGAAAATCAGGCGATCCTCTACCTGCCGCGACGAATGCCGGATCCGCGATCCGACGAGTTTGCGCTCGCCGCGGGGCGCGAGGTGACCGCCCTCCTGAAGCGGACGCAGGGGCGCGCGTTCGTGCTCTTCACGAGCTACGCGACCATGCGTTCCGTTCAGGCCATTGCCGAGATGGCGCTCGACTATCCGATCCTCGCCCAGGGATCGGCGCCGCGATCGCAGCTGCTCAACCAGTTTCGGACAACGCCGAACGCGGTATTGTTTGCGACGTCGAGCTTCTGGCAGGGCGTGGACGTCGTCGGCGAGGCGCTCAGTTGCGTGATTGTGGACAAGCTGCCGTTCGCGTCGCCATCGGATCCGATTACGGCCGCACGCGTGGACGCGATTCGCGCGCGAGGCGGCGACCCCTTCGGCGAATACCAGGTGCCGCTCGCGATTCTCGTCTTGCAGCAAGGACTGGGCCGCCTCATCCGTCACCGGCGGGATCGCGGAGTGCTCGCGGTGCTGGATCCGCGCCTGCGCACCAAGGCCTACGGCGCGCGCTTCGTGGCCTCGCTGCCGCCCGCTCCAATCGTCCACGAATTGTCCGACGTCGACGCGTTCTTTTCGTCGTGACGGCCATCCATTTCTCGCCTTTGGGCGTCTATTGTAGGAACCATATGAAGATGATTGCGCAGGTCGTGTACGGCGCGGTCATCGGTGGGCGGCCCGACAGCTGGTTTGGACCTCGCCACGAAGACACGAAGACACGAAGAGTCTTTGTACAAGCCGGCCTTCGTGCCGTCGTGAGTTCGTGGTTGATCGCGCTCGGCAGTTCGGCGCTTGCGCAAACTCCGCGCGACGGGACGCTTGTCGTCACGGTAGTCGACCAAACCCACGCGGTGATTCCCTCCGCGACGGTGACGGTCACCGGCATCGAGGACGCCACGAAGGGCGCGGTGTTCCCGCCAGCGCAGACGTCTGCGGTCGGCGTCGCCACCATCACGGGGGTGAAGCCTGGCCGCTATCTGATCCAGGCGGAATTTCCGGGTTTCCAGCCCGGCATTCTCAAAGACGTTCGCGTCCGCGTCGGCGACAACAAGCACGTCATCGTGCTCGCGCTCGAGACCCTGCAGGATTCCGTGACCGTCGGCCGCGACGCGCAGGAGGCGGCGGCGGATCGGCAAAGCACGTTCGGCAGCGCGCTCACGCGCGAGCAGGTCGATGCGCTCTCCGACGATCCCGACGAGATGGCCGCACAGTTGCAGGAAATCGCCGGCGGCGACGCCGTCCTGCGCGTGGACAGCTTCGAGGGCGCGAGGCTCCCGTCGAAGGCGCAGATCAAGTCGATTCACATCACGCGCGACGCGTTCGCCGCCGAGAACCACAGCGCCGGCGGCCTGTTCATCGACGTCATCACGCAGCCCGGCATGGGTCCGCTGCGGGGCGGCATCCGGTACAACCTGCGCGACGGATCGCTCAGCGGACGCAGCCCGTTCACGCCGACCAAGGGCGCCGAGCGATTGCAGAACTACGGCACGAATTTCTCCGGCTCGCTCATCAAGGAACGTGCGTCGTTCAACGTGTCGTTCAACGGGACGACGTCGTACAACACGCCGAACCTGTACGCGGCGCTTCCGACCGGGACGCGATCCGAGGCGCTGGCGCTGCGCAGCCCGCGCGACACCTTCTTCATGTTCGGCAACTTCGACTACGCCATCACGAAGGATCAGACGCTGCGCGTCGGCTACAACGCGGAGAATTCGGTGCAGCGCAACCTCGGCATCGGCGCGTTCAACCTCCCGGAACACGCGTACACGAACGAGGAGCACGAGAGGACGCTGCGCATCCAGGAGGCGGGACCGCTCGGGCGCCGCTTCTTCATCAACACGCGGCTCTCGCTCACGATGAACGATACCTCGTCGCGATCGGCGCTCGAAACATTGACCATCCGCGTGAACGACGCGTTCACGAGCGGCGGGGCCCAGGTGGCCGGCGGCCGCCACACGCGGACGTTCAATCTCGCGTCGGATCTCGACTACGTCCGCGGCATCCATTCCATCCGGACGGGCATCCTGCTGAGCGGCGGCTCGTACCGGTCGGACGACACGTCGAACTACCTCGGCACGTACACCTTCGAGAGCCTCGAGGCGTACGAAGCGGGCACGCCTCGCAGCTACACGCGGCGCATCGGCGATCCCGATGTCGAGTACTGGAATCTGCAGGCAGGCTGGTACATCCAGGATGACATCCGCGTCCGCAAAGGGCTGACGCTCAGCCCGGGTGTTCGCTACGAGGCCCAGACGCATCTCGACGATTTCAACTCGTTCGGGCCGCGCTTCGGGATCACCTGGGCGCCGTGGAAGAGCGGCAAGACGACCCTGCGCGCGAGCGCGGGCGTGTTCTACGAGTGGCTGGGGAGCGGCACGTACGAGCAGACCCTGCGTGTGGACGGCTTCCGGCAGCAGGAGCTCAACATCATCAACCCCGCGTTTCCCGATCCGGGCGCCGTTGGCATTGTTCCGCCCATCAACAAGTACCTGCTCGCCAGCGACCTCGAGATGGTGAGAAACTCGCGCGTGAGCGTGGGCGTCGACCACGCCTTCAACCCGAGGATCCGCGCAGGCGTCACCTACGCGCACATCAACGGATCCGGGCTCCTCCGCGGCCTGAACGAGAATGCACCGCTCGACGGCGACCGGCCCAACCCGCTCTTCGGCAACATCGTCGAAGTCGTCGGCGACGGGCGGTCGCGCCAGAACACTGTGAGCACGTTTCTGCAGGTCGCGGTGTCCCCGCCGTCGCCGAATCCGAGCAAGCAGCTCTGGAACTGGAAGCGCACGAACTTCGGGATCAACTACACCTGGGGCCGGCTGGAGAACAACGCTGACGGTGCGTTCAGCGTGCCGGCTACCGGCCGGATCGCCGACGATTGGGGACCCGGCAGCAACGACGTCCGTCATCGTCTCAGCGCGTTCTTCGGCACGCAGGCGCTGCGCAACTTCAACGCGAACCTGAATGTGTCGATGTCGACCGCGACGCCGTATACCATCCGCAGCGGCGTGGATCTCAACGGCGATCTGATCTTCAACGACAGGCCGATCGGCGTCGGAAGAAACACCGAGCGCGGGACCGGGCGCGTCGATCTGTCCGGGTTCTTCGTCTACACGTTCATGTTCGGCCGTCAGCGGATCCAGCTGCCGCCCGGCATCATGATCAACGGCTCGCCGGCCGGCGACCGCCGCGTGACGCAGGTGCAGGCCGATCCGCTGCCGAGGTTCCGTCTGGGGATCGTCGTCAACGCGCAGAACCTGACCAATCACACCAACTACACGGGATATCAGGGCAGCGTCACGTCGCCGTTTTTCCACCAGCCGACCAACGTCACCGGCATGCGGAAGATCGATGTCGGCCTCAACTTCAGCTTTTAGTGTGCGAGTCGCAGTCGCCAGCCGGCCCCGGGAATCTGGTCGCGAACTTCCCGATTCGGGGCCTATGGAAACCGGAGTAAACTACACCCTAACGCGAGAGTAGCTCTCATTTTCAGGAGGAATCCCATGGTCCGCCGCGTGAACGGCCGGCAGATGTGTCTGGCCGCGTGCGTCGCGCTTGCTGCCGTGCTGCTGGCGATGCCCGCTGCTGCCCAGTCGACGGGCATGATCCGGGGCATCGTGAAAGACATGCAAGGACAGCCTGTCGAAAACGCGAAGGTCAGTATCGAGGCCGAAGGGACGAACCGCAAGTTCGAAACCAAATCGAACAAGAAGGGCGAGTTCATCCAAATCGGCCTGCCGTCGGGCCGCTACAAGGTGAGCGCCGAGAAGGACAAGGTCGTCTCCAACGAGGCCGGCGTGAGCGTTTCGGTGTCGAGGCCGGCCGAGGCGAACCTCATCCTTGGCTCCGCGGCGGCCGCTGGCGCGATCAAGGAAGCGGCGGCAAAGACCGCCGAGCTCAAGCGTGTGTTCGATGAGGGCGTCGCCGCCAGCAAAGGCGGAAACCACGACGAGGCGATTGCGAAATTCCACGCCGCAGCGGAGCTCAATCCGAACTGCTACGACTGCTACTACAACATCGCCTTCTCGGCGTCGCAGAAGAAGGATTACGACGCCGCCGAGGCGGCCTACAAGAAGGCGATCGAGATCAAGGCCGACTACGCCGAGGCCTACAACGGGCTCGCCAACATCTACAACGCGACGCGCAAGTTCGATGAAGCGGCGAAGGCCAGCGCGAAGGCGATGGAGTTGTCGAGTGGGGCCGGGGCTGCGGGAGCCGCAGGCGGTGGCGGCGGCAACGCCGATGCGCTGTACAACCAGGGCGTCATCCTGTGGAACGGCGGCAAGGTGGCCGAAGCCAAGAAGCAGTTCGAGATGGCGGTTGCCGCCAATCCAGGTCACGCCGAGGCGCACTATCAACTCGGCATGGCGCTGGTGAACGAAGGCAACCTCGCTGGCGCCGGCACGGAGTTCGAGGAGTACCTCAAGCTCGCGCCGAATGGCCCGAACGCGGCGACTGCAAAAGGAATCCTCGCAACGATCAAGAAATAGTGCTCGACCATTCGGCGATCCGCGCCCGGTTGACCGCGGTCCGCGACAGAATCGCGGCAGCGGCCGATCGGGCCGGACGCGACCCTGCCTCCATCCGGCTCGTCGCCGTTTCCAAAACCGTTCCAAGCGATCACATTCGCGCCGCTGCCGACGCGGGTCAACGCGACTTTGGCGAGAACAGAGTGCAGGAAGCGCTGCGCAAGATGGACGAGATGTCCGATCTGCCCATCGCCTGGCATCTCGTCGGCCACCTGCAATCCAACAAGGCAAAAAGAGCCGGGCGGTTCGACGTCATCCACTCGCTGGACGGCGCGGCGCTGCTCCATGCCGTGGACGCGGCGGCCGCATCGAGCGACAGGCGAATCGACCTGCTGGTGCAGGTCGATCTGGCGGGCGAGCCCACCAAGCACGGCGCCAGGGAGGACGAGCTTCTGCCGATCTTCGACGCGGCGCGGTCCGCGCAAGCCAGCCGGGTTGTCGGGCTGATGCTCCTGCCGCCGCCGGTCGAAGATCCCGAGGCGGCGCGGCCTTTTTTCCGGGCGCTCCGCGAGGTGCGCCGGCGCCTGATCGACGGCGGGGTGGACGAATCCATGCTGCGGGAGCTGTCCATGGGGATGAGCCACGACTTCGAAGTAGCCATCGAGGAGGGCGCGACCATGGTCCGCGTGGGGACCGCCATCTTCGGGGTCAGACCCCAACTTGGCGTGTAGCCCGGGCTTTTCGCGCCTCGGGGTCTGACCCCATACCCTCAGTTTTCCTGGGAATTTCGGGGGGCTGGGGTCAGACCCCGGTTCGGCGTGTAGCCCGGGGCTTTAGTCACCTGGGGTCTGACCCC
>Ga0066388_100000612_pt1 | contig 17571 bp, 13 predicted proteins | sample PanSoiMetaGPlot6_FD_64539 | JGI IMG/M metagenome (GOLD analysis project Ga0066388, IMG submission 64539) | Tropical forest soil microbial communities from Panama analyzed to predict greenhouse gas emissions - Panama Soil - Plot 6 (Hybrid Assembly) | ecosystem: Environmental > Terrestrial >... | reverse complement strand
CCCGCCGCCGCTGACGACGTTCTTCGAGGAGACGCCGAAGGCGAATTGACCCCGATGATGTCATCCCGGACGCGCCGAAGGCGCGATCCGGGACCCATGACTCCCTGCTTCAGTATTGATCGCAGCGCTGGGATACCTGGGTCCCGGCTCTCGCGCTGCGCGCTCGGCCGGGATGACAGTAGATGGGCCTTTTACGCTGCGCCGTAGCGCTACTTCTTCTTCGCCGTCTTCGGCCGCTGGTCCGTCAGCATGGTGCCGAGGCGGAACGGCTCGTAGGTCGGCTTGTAGCTCTTCTCTTCCAGGAACTGGCGCATTCCGGTGTTGTAGGAATCCTCTTTGTCGGCTGTCTTGATCGCCTGGCCTTTTGCCGCGAGATATTCATAGGCCTGCGGGACATCCATGGTGCGCACGTGGCGGACGCACTGCTTGGTCGCGCGCAGCACGGCCGGGCTCTTCTTCATCAGCTTCTCGGCAAGCTCGGTCACCGCCGCCTCGAGCTTGTCGGCCGGCACCGCGTAGTTGATCATGCCGATGCGCGCCGCCTCCCTGCCGTCGAACGCCTCGCCCAGGCAGGCGTAGTAGAGCGCGTGGCGCGGCAGCACCGCGTCGGCCACCGCCTTCGACACCAGCGCGCCCGGCAGGATGCCCCAATTGACCTCGGACAGCGAGAAGGTCGCATCCTCGGCCGCGATGGCGAAGTCGCAGGCGAGCAGCTGCATGAACGCGCCGCCGACGCAGAAGCCGTGCACCATCGCGATGGTCGGCTTGTCGTAGCCGTACAGCCGCTCCCAGCGCCAGCGGTTGGCGGCCTGCGCCGCCTTCTTGCGCTCGCCCGGATTGCGCTCCAGCTCGCGGAAGAACTTCTTCAGGTCCTGGCCGGCGGAAAAATTACCGCCTTCGCCGCTCACCACGACGACGCGCACGTCCTCGTCGACCTCGAGCCGCGCCAGCGCGTCGTCCATGTCGTAGTGCAGCTGCGGGCTCATGGCGTTGCGCTTGTCCGGACGATTGAGCATGGCCCAGGCGATGCCGTCGTGGATGCGGACATTGACGAACTCGTACTTGTACTCGGCCATGGCGGTCTCTCCCTTTGCCTATCCGTACGTGCGCAGCACGTGCCGCGCGAGCGTCATCTTCAGGATCTCGATCGGTCCCTCGGTGATCATCATGCTGCGCTGGTCACGCCAGAATTTCTCGATCGGCAGGTCGGTGGCGAGCCCGATGCCGCCGTGGATCTCGAGGCAGCGGTCGGCGGCGCGGAACGACTGCGTGTCGCCGAAAATCTTGGCCATGTAGGCTTCGGTGCGGATGTCGCGTCCCTGATCGTACTTCCAGGCCGCGTCGTAGACCATCAGCCGGAGCTGGTGCAGCTCCATGAAACTGTCGACCAGCATCCATTGCACCGCCTGGCGGTCGGCGAGCGGCGCACCGAACGTGACGCGCTGCTTCGCATAGCGCGCGCCGAGCTCGAGGCAGCGCTCGATCACGCCCATGCTGCGCGCGCCGTGCCGGATACGTCCGACGTTGATCCAATGCTGCGCGTGCCGAAAACCCTCGCCTTCCTCGCCGATGCGATCCTCGACCGGCACCTTGACGTCGTCGAAATTGATTTCCCAGGGACGATCGTCGATCACCAGCTCCTGCGCCCGCACCAGTTTTACGCCGGGCGCCTTCATGTCGACGATGAAGGCGGAGATGCCGCCATGCGAGCCCTTGCTGCGATCGGTGGCGGCAATCAACTGAGCGTAGTGGGCCTCGTCGGCGTCAGTGATGAACCGCTTGGTGCCGTTGATCACGTAGTGATCGCCCTGGCGGACCGCGGTGGTGCGCATGCCGCCCGGGTCGCCGCCTGCATCTGGCTCGGTCTGGGCGAGGCACCACTTGAGCTCGCCGCGGATGGTCGGCAGCAGGTACTTCTGCTTCTGCGTCTCGTTCAGGTGATAGAGGATCGGGCTGACGTTCGGCCCGAAGACCTCGACCCCGCGGCTCGGCAGCGCGATGGTGCGGCCGAGCTCCGCCCACACGGTGGCCTTCGCCACCAGGCCCATGCCGAGCCCGCCGTACTCGAGCGGCACGTCGTAGCCGATCAGCCCGAGCTCCTGCGCCTTGGCGCGCAGATGCGCGCGCACTTCGGGCTTGAGCTTGTGGCCGACGCGGCTGGTGCGCTCGATCGGGATCAGCTCGCGGTCGACGAATTTGCGCACCGTCTCCTTGAGCATCCGGATCTCGTCCGGCAGGTCGAAGTTGAGGCCGTCGGCCGCGGTTGCTGCGTCGTTCATTCGCCCTCTCCCATGAAGCCGCCCGGCCCGATGCGGACATCGAACCCGCGCGACTGCATGCGGACATCGACCGCACGTACGCCCTCGCCCTTGCCCAGCACGATGAGCGGATTGATCTCGATGTCGGTCCACCATGGCCGGCACGTCATGGCCAGCCGCGACAGCTCGACGATCGCCTGGGCGAGTGCCGCGACGTCGCGCTCCGGACGGCCACGAAAGGCCCCGAGCAGCGGAGCCCCCTTGAGCGAGGCGAGCATCTCGGCGGCGGTGTCGTGATCAATCGGCAGCAGGCGGATCGCGACGTCCTCGATCACCTCGACCGCGACGCCGCCGAGGCCGACCGCCATCACCGGTCCGAACTGCGGGTCGTCGCGCACGCCGACCAGCATCTCCAGGCCGTCGACCATCTCCTGCACCACGAAGCCGGCGAGCGGGGCGCGCGCATCGTGTGCCCGGAGCCGCGCCGCCATGGCGGTGGCAGCTGCGCGCACCGCGTCCGCGTCGGCCAGATGCAGCGCGACGCCGCCGATTTCAGTCTTGTGGATCACCGCCGGCGAGAGGACCTTCACGGCGATCGGGAAACCGATCTGGGCCGCTTTCGTGGCAGCATCGTCCGGTGAATCTGCGACCGCGTTGCGCGGCGGCGGGATGGCGCCGTGCGAGCCGAATAGCGCGTTGACCGCGGCGACGTCGGGTTCACCCGCTGGACCGCGCGGATCGGGCGGCGGCACCGGGCGTCGTAGCGCCTCGGCATAGCGCACGAGGTTGCGCAACGCCCGGATGGTCTCGGGCAGGCCGTGGATGAACGGCACGCCCGTCTCGGCCTGGAACTTGCGGCTGACCTCGGTCGCGTTCTGCGCGATGCGGCCGAATGCCAGCACCGGCTTGCTGGTCGACTCGAACACGCCGCGCAGCGGCGTCGGATTGTAGGGGTCGGTTGGGTTTACCGGGATGAGGCCCTGCACGGTGACGAGATCAACGGTCGGATCGGCGCACACCACTTTGCAGATCTCTGCGAACTGCGGCGCCCGCACGCCGACCGTCGGCCCGGTGTCGAGCGGGTTCTCGGCCGCGAGCCCCGGATCGATCATGGTCTTGAGCTTGGCCTTGGTCTCCGCGGTCAGCGGCGCCATGGCGGCGCCTTCGTCGCTCGCGTAGTCGAGCGCCAGCCCCTTCGAGCCGCCCGAGTAGCACGACATGGCGATCAGCGGGCCCTTCGGCAGCCGGCCCTGCCCGAAGGCGAGGCAGTTCTCGATCAAGTCATCGAGCGACGGCACGCTGATGATGCCGTAGCGCCGGCAGACCGCGTCGAACACGTGCGCGTCGCTGGCGATCGCCCCGGTGTGGCTCTTCGCCGCCGCCTGGCCGGCCGCGCTGCGGCCGAGCTTCACCAGGATGATCGGCTTCTTTGCGGCGAGCGCCTTCTCGGCCGCCGCCATGAAGGCCTGCGGCCGGCGGATGCCCTCGACCATGCAAGCGATGATGCGGGTCGAGGTATCGTCGACCAGGAAGCTGATGTAGTCGGCGAGGTCGAGGTCGATCTCGTTGCCGCTCGACACCGCATAGGAGAAGTCGAGCCCGCGCAGCGAGCCCTGCTGGAGCCAGAACTGGAACGTGCCGCCGGACTGGAAGACCACGCCAATGTTGCCCGGCCGCAGGCCGCGCACGCGCGTCGAGGGATAGAGCAGCAGGTTCTCGCGCAGCGACACCGCGCCCATGCAGTTCGGACCGGACACGCGCAGCCCGTGCTTGTCGCACAGCGCCCGCACCGCATCGGCGCGGCGCTGGCCCTCCGCATCGCCGCCCTCGCCGAACTGCGCCGCGTAGATCAGCGCGCACCTGAGCCCATGCGCAGCCGCCTCGGCGAGCGTCTCGGGGATCGCCGGCGACGGGATGATGGTGAGCGCGAGGTCGACCGGCTCGGGGATGGCGGCGAAGTTGGGAAACACCGGCCGGCCCCACAGCTCGCTACGTTTGGGGTTCACCAGGTAGAGCCTGGCCGGGAAGCCGCTGTATTCGAGGTTCTCGTAGATCTCGCGCGCCCAGCCGCCGCGACTCGAATCCGAAGCGCCGATGATGGCGATGGTCTTCGGACGCAGCAGGTGCTCGACCGACCGAAACACAACGAACCTGTTCTTCGAGACCGCGCGCCGGTCTCGATCAGCGTAACGACACTAGGGCCGCGCCCCCTGCAGCCGCTTCGCCGCGTCCAGCGCAGCGTTGACGATGCCCTGATAGCCGGTGCAGCGGCAGAGGTTGCCCGAGATCGCGATCCGCACCTCCCGCTCGGTCGGGTTGGGATTGTCGCGCAGGAATTCAAGCAGGGTCGTGAGCATGCCGGGCGTGCAGAAGCCGCACTGCAGGCCGTGATTGTCGCGGAACGCCTCCTGCAGCGGGTGCAGCTCCTTGTCGTTCGGCGCGATGCCTTCGACCGTGAGGATCTCGTGGCCGTCCGCCTGCACGGCGAGCATCAGGCAGGAGCGCGCCGACTGCCCGTCGAGCAGGATGGTGCAGGCGCCGCACACGCCGTGCTCGCAGCCGAGATGGGTGCCGGTGAGCCCGAGCGTGTGGCGGATGAAATCCGCCAGCGTGAGGCGCACCTCCGCCTCGGCGCTGTAGCGCTTGCCGTTGACGGTCAGCGTGACGGTTCGCTTCTTTTCGGTCATTCGTGACAGGTCCTAATGCAGCTTCGCCGGCACGGGCTGGCCGATGCGGGTGACCGCCTTCTCCAGCGCGCGGCGCGACAGGACCGCGGCGAGATGCTGGCGGTAGCTCGCCGGCGCGTGGATGTCCTCGATCGCCTCGATCGCGCGGCAGCTCTCGCACGCCTGGCGCATCAGCTCCGGCGTCGGTTTCTGGCCGGTGAGCGCCGTCTCGACCTCGCGGGCGCGCACCGGCGTCGCGGCGGCGCCGCCGATCGCCACCGAGGCGCGGGTGATCTTGCCGGCGCCGTCGGCCGTGAGCAGCACGGCGGCCGACGTGATCGCGAAGTCGCCATGCCGGCGCGAGAACTCGACGAACGCGAACCCGTGCCCGGCCGGCCACGGCGTGAACCGCACCGCGGTGAGGATCTCGTTCGGCTCGATCGCCGGCGTCATGTAGGCGACGGGAAAATCCTTGAACGCGATCTCGCGCGCGCCGTTCGGGCCGGTGACCACGACGGTGGCGTCGAATGCGGCGCCGAGCGTGACGAGCTCGGCGGCCGGGTCGAGATGGGCGAGCGAGCCGCCGATGGTGCCGCGGTTGCGTGTCTGCCGGTGGCCGATCTGGAAGATCGCCTCCTGCATCAGCGGCAGCCTGGCGTGGATCAGGTCGGAGAATTCGAGCTCGCGCTGGCGCGTCATCGCTCCGATCTCGATCGCGCCGCCGGTCTCGCGGATATAGGACAGCCCCTCGATCCGGTTGAGGTCGATCACGTGGTCGGGCAGCACGTAGCGCATGTTGAGCATGGGCATCAGCGACTGGCCGCCCGCCAGGAGTTTTGCGTTCTCCAGCTTGCCGAGCAGGCCGATCGCGTCGGCAACCGTGCGGGGATCGTGGTAGCTGAAAGGCGGCGGCTTCATCGGTGGGACCAGTGACTGGGGCGAGGTGGGTAGAACATCGGGCCGGCGGAGTATAAGGGATGCCTGCCGCCGGGCAACCCGGCGGATCGGAATGGGAGTGCCGCATGCGTGGTGGCGTCGTCGCGATCGGGTCGTTGCTTTGGCTGGCCGCAACCTGCGCGGCCGCGGGCGCCGATCCGGTGGAGGATTTCTATCGCGGCCGCAACGTGACGATGGTGATCGGCTATTCGGTCGCCGGCGGCTACGACAACTACGCGCGCGTGGTCGCCCGCCATCTCGGCAACCATATTCCGGGACATCCGAACATCGTGCCGCAGAACATGCCGGGGGCCGGCAGCCTGCGCTCCGCCAACTGGCTGTACGTCGCGGCGCCGAAGGACGGCAGCGTGATCGGCATGTTCTCGCGCGGCATGGCGATGGAGCCGCTGATCGGCACCAGCCAGACGCAGTTCGACGCGCAGAAGTTTTCCTGGCTGGGCAGCGGAACCAACGAGGTCTCGACCTGCGTGACATGGCACGAGTCGCCGGTGAAGACCTGGGCCGACGCGCTGAAGATCCCGTTCACGGTGGGTGGCGAGGGCTCGGGCTCCGACCCGGACATCTTTGCGACGGTGGTGCGCAACGTGTTCGGCGTAAAGTTGCGGCTGGTGACCGGTTATCCGGGCAGCGCCGAGGTCGCGCTGGCGATCGAGCGGCACGAGGTCGACGGCCGCTGCGGCTGGTCGTACTCGAGCCTGCGCCAGCAACGGCCGGACTGGATCACCAAGAAGCAGGTCAACATCCTGGTGCAGCTCGCGCTGGCCAAGACGCCCGAGCTGCCCGACGTGCCGCTGATCACCGACTTTGCCACCACCGACCGCCAGCGCCAGATCCTGCGCCTGGTGTTCAGCCGCCAGGCGATGGCGCGGCCGTTCACGGCTCCGCCCGGCATCCCGGCCGAGCGCAAGCAGGCGCTGCGCAAGGCCTTCGCCGACACCATGGCGGATCCCGCCTTCCTCGACGAGGCGAAGCAGCGCGGCCTCGAGGTCAATCCGGTGGGCGGCGCGGAGCTCGACACGCTGATCGGCGATCTCTACCGCAGCCCGCCCGACGTGGTCGCCGAGGTGCGCGCCTCGATCGCGCCGGGCGCCAAATAGCGCCATACGAACCTTCTTCATCAAGGAACCTTGCACGTGGCCAAGAAAATTCCGCTCACGCTCGCCTGCGGCGACTACGAGATCATCCGCGCGCTGAAGGAGGGGCAGGTCGAGCCCGACGGCATCGACCTCACCGTGCTGACCGAGATGGACTCGACCACGCGACACTGGCGCTTCATCCGCAACCGCGACTTCGACATGGCCGAGACCTCGGCCTCGTCCTACGTGGTGGCCAAGGACCAGGGCGAGCCGGTCACCGCGCTGCCGGTGTTTCTGCATCGCCGCTTCCGCCACGGCTTCGTGTTCATCAATACGGGGAAGGGCATCAAATCGCCGAAGGACCTGATCGGCCGCAAGGTCGGCATCAAGTCGTTCCTGGTGACGGCGGGCCACTGGATGCGCGGCATCCTCGAGCACGAGTACGGCGTGCCGCACAAGTCGCTACACTATTTCGCCGAGCTCGACGAGGACATCGAGTTCGCGCCGCCGGCGGACCTGAAGATCACGCGGCTGCCGCACGACAAGTCGGTGGAGAAGATGCTGGCCGAGGGTGAGCTCGACGCTGTGATCCATTCCAGCATCATTAAGCCGATCGCCGCGGGCGACCCGCGCGTCGGCCGGCTCTTTCCCGACTACAAGGCCGAGGAGGTCGCCTACTTCAAGAAGACCGGCATCTTCCCGATCATGCACGTGCTTGGCGTCAAGCAGGAGATCGTCGAGAAGCACCCCTGGGTGCCGATCAACATGTTCCACGCGTTCCAGAAGGCCAAGGCGATCGCCATGGCGCGCATGGCCAATCCGCGCATCGTGCCGCTCGCCTGGTACCGCGAGGCCTGGGAGGAGCAGGAGGCGATTCTCGGCCCCGACCCATGGGAGTACGGGCTGACCGACCGCAACCGCCACACCATCGAGACGCTGGCCGGCTATTCGCACGAGCAGGGCCTGACCAAGCGGCGGATGACGGCGGACGACCTGTTCGTCAGCGTCTTTCAGGGGCGCAAGCGCGGCGACGAGTTCAGGATCTAGATCCCCGTCCGGCGGCCTCGCCAATCGATCGACCGGGGCACTGCGTGCGGTAAATGCACGGTTGCGTCTTCCATGGCCGCAAACATGTGGTAGCATCAGCCCAGCGCCCGGGGCGAGCGCATCGACACGTCGATCGAGGGCTGACCCATGGACGCCACGAAATTCGTCGCCGACAGCGGCACGCTCCGCCTCGTCGTCTATCCGGGCGACAACAAGATCCTGCTCGCGATGTCGCTGCCCGACGCCGAGGTCAACGGCAACGACAAGAATCTCGCGGGGTTCGCCATCTGGCGGACCTCTGCGGGCAAACCGGAAGCGCCGCTGCAGAACCGGATCACGTTCGCGGCCGGCGTGCACGAGGGATCGCCGGCGCCGAAATGGACCGATTCCGACCAGGCGCCGTTCCAAAAATTCCGCTGGATCGACGTGCCGCCGGACGGCTTCGATGCCCCGATCACCTATCGGGTGCAGGCGCTCTACTTCACCGGCAACGGATCGGCGACGAAGGCGGGGCCGGAGGCGACCGTGACGGTCTCGCCGGTCAAGCAGCTGCACAAGCAATTCCGCCCCGCCTTCACGCGCGGCTACATCGCCTCGCAGGCCTATGCGGACAAGTTCGGCAACAAGGATATCCGGCCGGCCGGGGCGAAGACGCCGGACTTCGACACCACGCCGTTCAAGGCGCAGTACGAGTGGCTCGGCGCCGACGCCCATCAGCAGCTGTTCGCCTTCATCGCCGACTGCGAGCAGGATGCGTCGTGCCGGGTCGACATGTTCGCCTACGATCTCGACCAGCCGGACGTCATCGCGGCGATCTGCCGGATGGGACAGGCGAGGCCTGGCCGCGTGCGCGCCATCCTCGACAATGCGCCGCTGCACACCAAGCCGGGCGCCCCCGAGATCAAGGCGGCCCAGATGATCATCAAGGCCTGCGGCGCCGCGCAGGTCAAGCAGGGCCACTTCGCCCGCTTCCAGCACAACAAGGTCCTCATCAAGCGCGACCAGAGCGGGGCCGCGCAGCGCGTGCTGTTCGGCTCGATGAATTTTTCGGTGCGCGGCCTCTACGTGCAGGCGAACAACATCATCGTGGCCGACGATCCGGGCGTCGCCGGCATGTTCGCCACCGCGTTCGACGTGGCGTTCACGAACGACGTGAAGGCGTCGCCGTTCCAGAAGAACCAGATCTCGCAGGCCTACATGCCAGGCTCGGCGACGGAGACCCCCAATCTGCCGAAGTTCTCGCTCGCCCTGTCGCCGCACTCCAGGTGGAACATCTCGCTCGACCCGATGTCGGCGCGCATCCGCGCCGCGACGAGCTCGGTGCTCTTTGCCGTGATGGAGCCGACCGGCCAGGGCCCGGTGCTGAGCTCGCTGCAGACGATCGCGGCAAAGCCGACCGTCTTCTCCTACGGGACGGTGGAAACCGACTCGGGTCTCGCGGTGCAGAGCCCGACCGGCGAGATGGGCGAGGTCACGAGCTTCGCGGCGCTGACCAAGAACGTGCCGTGGCCGTTCACCAAGGAGTTCAGCGGCGGGGCGGGCATGCACATCCACGACAAGTTCGTGGTGGTCGACTTCAACGGCGACAATCCGACCGTGTTCACCGGCTCGTCCAATCTCGCCGCGGGCGGCGAGCAGGCGAACGGCGACAGCCTGGCGATGATCGAGGACGAGGCGGTCGCCAACATGTATGCGATCGAGGCGGTCGCGACGTTCGACCACTACCATTTCCGCAAGGTCGCGCAGAAGGCCACGCAGTCCCAGCCGCTCACGCTGTGGTACCCGGGCAAGCCGGGAGCGCCGCAGCCCTGGTGGCAGGCCTATTACGACACGAGCAAGATCCAGCTGCGAGATCGCTGTCTGTTCGCCGAGGTGCCGCTGCCGGCCGGGCTCGCCGCCACCAAGAACGTCGACTGGTCCGCGCTCGATGCTGCGGGCGCGGAGAAGAAGGGCGCGTCCTCGAGCAAGAAGAGCGGCGGCGCGAAGACATCGGCCGCCAAGCGCAAGCCCGCGAAGAAGAAGGCGGCGAAGCGCAAGACAGCGAAGAAACGGCCGGCAGCCAAGAAGCGGCGGGCGAAGCCGTCGCGCGCGAAGTCGCCATCCCGCCGCAGCGCCAAGCGCAAGAGCCGCCGCTGACCGGTGCGGCGCCGAGACAACGAGCACGCATCGCGCCGAACGACAGAGGAGCTTCGATGAAAAATCCGTTCCTGTTCGATCTCGCCAGATCCAAGCCGATCGTCGACAAGAAGAAATCCGGCGCGGTGCGCGGCGCGTACGAGAAGAACTTTCCGGTGGTGAAGAACCAGGCCGGCGCCATGTTCCTGGTCACCCTCGACAAGGGCGGCATCCGCGAGCCGCACTGGCATCCCAACGCCTGGGAGTTCGACTACTGCATCAGCGGCCGCGCCCGCATGTCGGTGGTCGCGCCGGACAACAAGTGGAATATCTTCGACGTCGAGCCCGGCCAGGCCGTGTTCGTGCCGCAGGGCTTCTTCCACTATTTCGAGAACATCGGCGACGACAAGCTGCAGTTCCTGGTCGTGTTCAACGACAGCGCGGCGGAAGTCGACGACGACATTGGCATCTCGGTGTCGATCGGCGGGGTGCCGCGCCACGTGCTCGCCGCGACCTTCGGGGTGAAGGAAGAGGTGTTCGACCGCGTCCCGCGGCCGCACAAGGAAGTGGTGCTGACTTCGAAGCGGTGACTCGAAGCGGGCCCCATTTGGCTGCGCTCGCTGCAGACTAACATCACTGTCAGATATATCACCGAATGTTGAAGAACCGGCGCCGCGCCGCGCGATGACACGCCGGAACGTTTCGATCGACGCCGCATCTATAGGCACGGCGATGCGAACAGCGTCGTCGGACACATCGACTTGTGGGGTTCATTGCGGATCGAAGATTCCGTGTCGGCCGTGCATGCGGCCGCCTGCGCGAGGCGCTGTGTCCAAGTCGTAGTCAGCACCTTCGACAGCAGGAGATTACGATGAAGCGCACCACCGCATTGATAGTTGGCACCGGGATCGTCGGCCTATTCGGGTCGGTCCTGGCGCTCGCGGCCCCGCAGTCCCGGGCGCCGTTCGACGCCACGATCATGCGCAACGCACAGACGCAGCTCGAGGAAGGCCGAAAAATCTTCCGCTACGACACGTTCGGCAGCGAGGCGTTCTGGGGCGATACGCTCCAGCTCCACAAGGCGATCACCGGCGAGAAGAACGGTGGCGTCGGCCCCGGCGTGTCGCCGAAGACCGCGCTCTCGGTCGGTCTCAAGGTCGATGCCGACGCGCTGCCGGCGTCGCTGAAGGCGCAAATCAAGGCCGGCAAGGTCGATCTCGACGATCCCGCGGTGACCATCGCGCTGTTGAAGCTCAATGCCGTGGTCGGCGTCACCGCGTTCGCCGATGCCCACGGCGTCAAGTCGATGGGCATCCAATGTTCGTTCTGCCACTCGACGGTCGACGACTCGTTTGCGCCGGGCATCGGCCATCGCCTCGACGGCTGGGCCAATCGCGATCTCAACGTCGGCGCGATCGTGTCGCTGGCGCCGAACCTCAAGCCGTTCACCGATCTCCTCGGTGTCGACGAAGCGACCGTGAAGAAGGTGCTGGCGAGCTGGGGCCCGGGCCGGTTCGACGCCGAGCTCGACAAGGACGGCAAGGCGCTGCGTCCGGACGGCGGCCAGGCCGGAACCCTCATCCCGCCCGCGTTCGGGCTTGCCGGCGTCAACCTGCACACCTGGACCGGCTTCGGCTCGGTGCCCTACTGGAACGCCTATGTGGGCGCGACCGAGATGCACGGCGCCGGCACGTTCTTCGACACCCGGCTCGCCGACAAGGATCAGTACCCGGTGTCGGCAAGAAGCGGCAGCAACAACACGCGCGGCACGCCGGACCGGCTGACGTCGAAGCTCGCCGCGCTGCATCTATACCAGCTCGCGATCCCGGCGCCGAAGGCCCCGGCCGGGTCCTACGACAAGGCGGCGTTCGAGCGCGGCAGGACGCTGTTCGACGGCGCCGCCAAATGCGCGAACTGCCATGTCCCGCCGCTGTTCACCGAGCCCGGCAACAACCTGCACACGCCCGCCGAGGTCGGGGTCGACTCCTTCCAGGCCGACCGGTCGCCCACCCACATGTATCGCACGGCGCCGCTCGCCGGCCTGTGGACCCACCAGAAGGGCGGCTTCTACCATGACGGCCGCTTCGCCACGCTGCTCGACGTCGTCGACCACTATGACGAGCACCTCAAGCTCAATCTCGACGATGCGCAGAAGAAGGACCTGGTGGAATATCTGAAGGGGATTTGAGCCCGACGCAGCATCACGTCTCGCAGCTTGCGCACGCGACTTGCCAGTGTGCGGCGGGTGAGGCTTATCCGCGATGTGAGCGCGCGGAAACAGCCCTCACCGAGCCGCACTGGTACTGCTAGGTTTGTCGGAAAGCTGACAGAAAATTAAAGACGCAGCGAAGCATGACAAAAAATTCAGCATCATAAACGCTAATAGGTAATAGCGCCGCGACGAAGGTTTTCTGCGTCAATCGCTTTTAAAAAAATTCCGGAACGTTTCCGTCGAAGTTGCATCTAAGGATCAAGGCGGCATCACGCCGCCGGACAAGCGCATGTGGCGACCTGCGCATCGGAATTCGCGCGCGCCTGCCGTTTGCGCGGGAGCATGTGGTCTCCAAAGCGGGAGGTTCTGATGAAACGCATGACCGCGGCGATCGCCGGTATCGGGATGGCCGGCATACTGGGATCAGTATTTGCCTTCGCTGATCCGCCTTCTCCTTCCCCGTCTTCGGGAGACGGCAAGTCAATTTTCCGCTTCGACACGTTCGGTGACGAGCAGCTGTGGACCGATACGCTGCAGATGCAGAAGGTCATTGCGAACATCAGTCCGAGGACGGCCTTGTCGGTCGGGCTGAAAGTCGACTCTGATGCGCTTCCACCGGACGTGATCAAGGCCATCAAGGCCGGGCAGGTGAACCTCGACGACCCGGGCGTGACACTCGAGCTGCTGAAGCTCAACGCCGTCATCGGCGTGGTCGGAAAGGTCGTTGGTCCCAACAACCACCTTGCGACCGTCGGCATCACCTGCGCGCTCTGCCATTCGACCGTCGACGATTCGGTCACCACCGGAATCGGCCGGCGCCTCGATGGCTGGCCCAATCGCACGCTGAACGTGGGCGCCATCGTCGCCCTGTCGCCCGCGGTCGTCGACAAGACGCCGTTCCAAAGCTGGGGGCCCGGCAGGTTCGATGCGCGGCTGCAGATCTTCAACGGCAAGAGGATCGTGCCGCTGAGCAGCTTCACCGTCCCGGTTCTCATCGCACCCGCCTATGGCCTGAAAGGCGTGGGCTTCGAGACCTATACCGGCGACGGCCCGATCTCCTACTGGAACAACTATGTCGGTGTGACGCAGATGGGCGGGCACGGCAGCTTCAGCGATCCCCGGATCAACATCAGCGTCAAGCAGACGCCGGATCTGGTGACGCCCAAGCTTCCCGCGCTGTTGCAGTATCAGCTCGGCCTGCAGGCGCCCCCGCCGCCCGCAGGAAGTTTCAATCAGGCGGCCGCGCAACGCGGTCAGGACGTGTTCAACAATGCTGGCGGATGCGCGCGGTGTCACAAGCCGCCGCTCTTCACCGACGTGCTGAGCGGACCCGACCCCAAGGTGCCATTGCTGCACTCGCCCTTCGAGGTGGGGACAGATCCCGCCTACGCCAACCGCAGCGCCACCAAGCAATACCGGACGACGCCGCTGCGGGCGCTCTGGCAGCATCCCCCGTACTTCCACGACGGCAGCGCCCCCAACCTGCTCGCCGTGGTCAATCACTACAATTCCCAGTTCAGCCTCGGCCTCAACGACCGGCAGAAGGCGGACCTGGTCGAATATCTCAAGACGTTGTAGCCGCGTCGGACCCGTAGCCTGGATGGACCCCCGCGAAGGCGGGGGGACATCCGGGACCGACATTCCCGCATTTTGCGGAGCCTGTCCTCGGGCTCAACGCGGGCTGCGGTCTTGCAGAATCTCCCTTAACCGCTGCGGCGTCACCGGCAGCCGCGTCACCGCGCCGGGGATGCCGATCGCGTCGTCGATCGCGCCGGCGATCACGGCGCCGACCGCGTTGATGCCGCCTTCGCCGCCGCCCTTGAGGCCGAGCGGGTTGCGCGGGCTGGGGAAATCCTCGGCGATCAGCACGTCGACCGGCGGAGCGTCGCGCAGGGTCGGCATCAGGTAGTCGGCGAAGGTCACCGCGAGCGGCTCGCCGTTGCGGTCGTAGGTGAACTCCTCGAACAGCGCGCCGCCGACGCCCTGGATCGAGCCGCCGACCAGCTGGCCGGCGAGCATCAGCGGATTGACCGCGCGGCCGACCTCGTAGGCGATCATCAGGCGCTCGACCGTGACCTGGCCCGTGTCGCGGTCGACCCGCACCACGGCGAGCTGGGCGCCGTAGGGAAAGACCGTGTGGTCGGTGTGGAACCAGGCCTCGGCGGAGAGGCCGGGCGCGCGTCCGTGCAGGAATTTCGCGCCTGGCCCGACGCGCTTGGCGATGTCGGCGAGCGAGATCGACGGGCCACCGGCGTCCTTTCGGCGCACCACCCCGTCGACGATGTCGAGCATGTCGGCGGGCGTCTGCAGCAGCTCGGAGGCATACTGCAGCGCCTTGGCGCGCAGCTTCTGCGCGGTCTCGTTGACGGCGCCGCCGGTCATCACGGTGGCCCGCGCCGCATGCGCGCCGATGCCGTAGGCGATCCGGTCGGTGCGGCCGTGCACCACGCGGATCGATCGATGATCGACGCCGAGCTGCTCGGCGCAGATCTGCGCCATCGCGGTGGCAAAACCCTGGCCGACCGAGGCGCCGCCGGTGACGACCTCGACGGTGCCGTCGGTGTCGACCGAGATCTTCGCGCCGTCCGCCGGGCCGCGGCCGCTTTCCTCGACAAACAGCCCGACGCCGGTGCCGACCGCCTCGCCGGCAGCGCGCCGGCGCTTCACCTCGGCGGTGACCGCGTCCCATTTGAAATGCGCGAGCGCCCTGTCGAGCAGGGCAGGGTAGTCGCCCGAATCGAGGATCAGCTCTTCGGCGCCGGGCTCGTCGAACGCGACCGTGAAGGGCATCTCGCTGCCCGGGATGAGATTGCGCCGGCGCAGCTCGATACGGTCAATGCCGAGCTTCTCGGCGATCGCGTCCATCAGCCGCTCGCGCACGAACGTGCCTTCGTAGCGGCCGGGCGCCCGGTAGGTCGCGGCCGGCGTCTTGTTGGTGAGGCGGAAGTGGCCGACCGCCCGGTAGGCTCCGACCTTGTACGGACCGGTCAGCATGCTCATGGTGCGTCCGACCACGCGCGCGCCGTGCGTGCGCACATAGGCGCCCTGGTCATGGAAGAACTCGTCCTCGATGCCGAGCAGGCGTCCGTACGCATCGACCGCGGCGCGCACGCGATGGTGCTGGTGGCGCGAGTGGTTGGCGCAGATCAGGTGCTCGCGCCGATCCTCGATCCATTTCACCGGGCGGCCGAGCCGCATGGCCGCGAGCAGCACCAGCACGTCCTCGGGGTAGAGCTCGCCGCGGATGCCGAACCCGCCGCCGGTGTGACCTTCGAACAGGTGGATGCCGTGCGGGCTGCGCTTGAGCATCCGCACCAGCGTCTCCTTGTTGCGGTGCGGCACCTTCGCGGCGCCGTGCAGCTCGAGCACGTCGCGCGCCGCGTCGTAACGGCCGATCGCGCCGCGCGTCTCCATCGGCACGCCCGAGTGGCGGCCGGCGGTGAGCTCGAGCTCGACCACGGCGTGGGCCTTGGCGAACGCCGCGTCGATGTTGCCGAAGCTGTGGCGGACGATGGTGGGCTCGCTCACCCTTCCGGTGTCGAACTCGCCGAGCTCGTGCGCGTCCATCAATGCCGGCAGGGGCTCGACCGAAACCTCGACCAGCTCGGCCGCGTCCTCGGCCACGTACGGATCCTCGGCGAACACCGCCGCGATCGGATCGCCGACGTAGCGCACGCGGCCGCGCGCCAGCACCGGCTGGCGATAGGGTTTGAGCACCTCGGCGGACGGATCGCGAAAATCGATCGGCGGCAGGTCGGCGATGTCGTCGCTGGTCCACACCGTGACGACGCCGGGGTGCGCGCGTGCGGCCGCTGTGTCGATCGAGGCGAGGCGCGCATGCGCGTGGCTCGACCGCACGATGCGCATGTGCAGCTGATGGGGAAACGAGACGTCGCCGGCGAAGCGCCCGTGGCCTGTGACGAGCGGGCGGTCTTCGATGCGCGGGACGGGATGACCGAGAATCTTCCGCTCCTCCGCGCGCGGCGGGGACGGAAAATCATGGCTCACGCCGGCGCCCCGGTGCGGCGCATGTCTGCGGCGACGGCGCGCACCGCCGCGATGATGTTCTGGTAGCCGGTGCAGCGGCAGAGATTGGAGGAGAGCACGTCGAGCAGCTCCTCGTCGCCGATGTCAGGCTGGCGCTCCAACACGTTGACGGCGAGCATGAGGAAGCCCGGCGTGCAGAAGCCGCATTGCAGGCCGTGGTGCTTGATGAACGATTCCTGCAGTGGATGCAGCTTGTCGCCCAGCGCCAAGCCCTCGACGGTGCGGATCTTCTTGCCCTGCGCCTGCACCGCGAACATCAGGCAGGAGCGCACCGCCTCGTCGTCGAGGATGATCGTGCAGGCGCCGCAGATGCCGTGCTCGCAGCCGATATGCGTGCCGGTCTGCCCGCAGTCGTCGCGGATCGCGTCGACCAGCGTCTTGCGCGGCTCCACCCGGATCGCGTGGTCGCGCCCGTTGATGTTCAGGGTGATGTCGATTTTTTCGGTCATGGCAACGAACTCCTCCTCATGGTGAGGAACGTCGCGCAGCGACGCGTCTCGAACCATGGGCGAAGAACGCAAGCAGCGCCGCATCGGCCGCCCTCGTCCTTCGAGATGCACTCGCTTAGCGAGTGCTCCTCAGGATGAGGGCGGGACGGGCCAAGGCGTTCGCGGCAAGTCATTCAAAACCCCTTCGGCAGATCCTTGCCGAACTTCGCGCGGATGTGCGCGTCGAGCTCCTTGCTCGAGCGCGCCTCGATCGGGAACGTCTCGCGCCGCGACCACGGCCGGGTGGCGTCGATCACGATGCGGGCGTTGCGCGGATCATCCGGAGCATATGCCATCGGGTCGAGCGCGGTGCTCCAGCAGCCGCGCAGCACCTCCATGCCCTCGCGCGGATCGAACCGCGTGCACATCGCCCAGATCACCTCGTTCATGTTGGCGGGATCGATGTCGTCGTCGACCACCACCACCCAGCGGTTCGCATAGGCGCCGGCGTGGCACTGCGAGGCGATCAGCCCGGCCTGCTTGGAATGGCCGCCGTACATCTGCTTGATCGCCACCGTGAGCCACATGCGGCTGCCGCCCGCCTCGTGCGACCACACGCCCTTGACCTCGGGCACGCCCGCCGCTTCGAGCTGATTCCACACCGCGCCGCAGCGGTAGGTGCCGCGATAGAACGTGTCGTCGTTCGGCGGCATCGCCGGAATCGCGCCGAGCAGGATCGGCTGGTCGCGGTGCCAGAACGACTCG
>Ga0066388_100000610_pt1 | contig 17589 bp, 27 predicted proteins | sample PanSoiMetaGPlot6_FD_64539 | JGI IMG/M metagenome (GOLD analysis project Ga0066388, IMG submission 64539) | Tropical forest soil microbial communities from Panama analyzed to predict greenhouse gas emissions - Panama Soil - Plot 6 (Hybrid Assembly) | ecosystem: Environmental > Terrestrial >... | reverse complement strand
AACGCCCGCGGCGGCTCCCGTGGCGGCGCCCGCGCCCGTCATGGTAGCGCGCGCCGAGCCGCCCCCCTATGAGGTCGTGCCGGGGAGCGAATTGGGCGGCATCGCGAGCGGCGCCCCGCCGGCGCCCGCCGAGGAACGCGGCCCGACGCCGCCGCCGACCCCGCCCGCACCCGTAACGATTGTGCCATTTGCGCAAGAGGCGCCGGGGCAACCGGCGCCCCGCGCCGGCGTGTCGCCGGGCGGCTTGCCGCCGGGCACGCAAGAATTTACGCAAACCGAGCCGCTCCCGGGCGATAAGGGCGGCTCGATAACGACCACCGGCAAAACGCCCGAGGCGCTCGATTACGAGCGGCGACAATTGGAGATTACAAGAGACGTCGACCGTCGGTTTGGGAAGATTCCCGAGGCAAAGGACGTGCAAGCCGCGCTTATGGTGCGCTCGCCGATAGATGCGCTCTTAACCGCATTCCCCAAGCCCGAGGACCGCGGCGCATATCTCGGGTACGTCGAGCCATACTTGCGGCAATTTTGGGGGAATGATCCGCGCTACCAACATTTTCTTTCACTGAATGACGAGATACGTAGCGCCATGACTGCCGCGGGCGCATCCAAAGAGCAAATAAACGCGCTCCCGACCGGCATGGAAACAACGGCGGGCGAGTATGAAGCGAAGTTGCGCTCGGCGGCCGATGTCGCCGACCGCATGATTGCCGGGCAAACCGCGCTTGCCAACATGCACAGTAGCGATTTGTCAGCACCCGAGAAAATGCAAAAATTGCTGCAAAACATGAGCGGCCCGGGCGCCGTGCATTACGGGCCGTACCCATGGACGGACCAGCAAGCGCAATCGACCACAACGAGCCCGCCGCCGACCACGACCACGAGCCCGTTTCTTGTCGATCGACTCTATCAAGTGCAGCCATCACGTTAGGAATGGCCGAGGATCAACAATTTTACCGGCAATATCTTCAGTCGACCGATGCCAACGGCGGGCAAACGGTGCGCGAGGTGGTCTCGCCGACGTTGCTCGACCACGATGCCGCCGCCGCGCACGAGCAACAAGCGGGTCGCACGTTTTCGGGATTCGTCGCGCCGGAGAAAATGGCGGGCGTCGCGCGGGCGCCGGCGCAACCGCCGACGCCGCCCGAGCCGACGGTGCCGCCGTTGCCCTCCGAGGTCGTGCCGACGTCGGGCATCGTGCCGACGAGCGCCGGGGCGCCGCCGCGCCGGTTTACCGACCCGGCGGAGGCGGTTCGCGCCGCCATGCCCGACGCCCCGGTCGCGGCGCCCGGGAGCTCGCCGTGGCTGAATCTCATTCCGCCCGCGCTGGCGACGGTCGGGCCGACGGCGCTCGCGATTGCACAACCGGAAATTGGCATCCCGCTGTGGATTGCCCAAGCGACGACGGCCGGGCTTGGCATGGGCGGGGGCGAGGCAATCCGTGAGAAACTCGCGGGCGAGGAGCTCTCGCCGTCCAATATCGGCGAGGCCACCGCCCTCGGCGCCGGTACCGAGGCCGGCATGCAAACAGTCGGCATCCCGCTGGCGACGCGGGCTGTTCAAGCCGTCGGCGGCCGGATCGTGCCGACGCTTGGCGCCGTCGAGGACCTCGGGCCCGTGCTCTCGCAACGCAACGCGGCCGCCACCGCGGCGCCGACGGTGAGCGACCTTGCGAGCACGGGCGCCAAGGCGGCCCGGAGCGCAACCGAGCCCGCCTTTCAGGCCTCCCGGGCTGCGGGGGTGGGGCTCCCGGTATCGACGGCCGGGCTCGAGCCGTATGCGACGGCCGCCAGCGACGCGGTCGCGCGGGCCGGCGCGACGCCCGACCAAGTCGCCGAATTTGGCACGGTCATCAAACCCATGGTCGGCGACACGCCGACCAATTACGTGGAACTCCACGGGCGCGAGCGCCAACTTGAAAATTGGGTTAGCGGCATGCGCGCTCAAGGCGCCGCGCCGGCCGACGTCGCGGCCGTCGAGCAATTGCACGGCGCCGTCGGGAGCCAACTTGACGCCGCGGCCGCGGGCACGCCGGCGGCCCCGATGCGCGCGCAATACGTCGCGGTACAGGGCGACAGCCTCCCGACCCGGTACGGGCTCTCCAATCTCCAAAGCAACGCCGTCGACCTCGCGGCGCCGGCGAACCGCCCCGCGTTCCAAACGGTCGTGGCGCAAGCGAGCGCGGCCGACCGGCCCGCGCTGGCCGCCGCATGGGTTGACTCCGCCCGGCAAGCGGCGGCGCAATCGGGCAACCCCGTTACCTACATGCGCGCGGCATACGACGCGCTCGGGGCCGACACGCAAACCGCCCTCTTTGGCTCGCAAAAGGGCGCCTTTGAGCACGTCTTGCAAACCGCGTGGGGCGGTACGCCGGGCGAGATAGCGCACGTCGCCGCCTCCGCCGGGGGTTTCGGCGGCGGGGGCGCCGGGGCGCACGCCCTCGGGCTCGCCCATGTACCGGGCGCCATGACGGCGCGGGCGGTATCCGACGCCGCCACGCCGTTTTTTGCGCGCGGGGCGCTTATGAATCCGCCCGTCGCGGCGTTTGGGGGGAACCTGTCGCGTGCGGCGGGCGTGGCGGGGCCGGCGGCGGTCCGTTTTGGGGCACAGTCGGTTGCGGAGCGTGGTCAGCAAGCGGGCTTGCCGTTCTAGCCGCGCGCACGAGCTCCTTAAGCGACGGTTGCGGGAATAGCGCGTCAATCACGTAGCCGACGAGCGCGACGATTCCGAGGGCGATAATCCACGACATCATGCGGGAAAGACGCTACCCGTAACGCTAACGGGTCGGCAAGCGGGGGCGCCGCTCGCGCCACCATGCCCGGAGCCCGCCGACGAGCATCGCGACGAGGGTGCCGAGGAGGGTCGCCACGACGAGGACGGCATAGAGGGCGACGAGGCCCGCCGCGCCGACGACGGCGGCGAGGACGACCCAATAGGCAACGGCGACCATACGCTAGCGGGTCGGCAAGGGCCCGGGCGCAAGTCGCCTAGCCGGGACCCCGGGAGCGCTCGAGGAGGTCGCGTAAGTCGGCGCGGAGGCTATTAAAGTGGTACTCGAGCACGCCGAGAATGTCACAAACAAGCGCGGGCGCCCCGGCCGCCCGGGGGCCCCCGCACGTCTCGGCAAGCCAGCTCATGAGCTCGTGCAAGGGAATCCCGCCCTCGACATACGCCGCGAGGGCCCCTCGCACGACGAGCTCGGGCACGGGCCGCGGCGTATCATCCTGCGCCATGCGCGCCCCCTTGCCGCACGCGCCACGCGGCGACCCGACACTTAGGGCCGCAAAACCGCGCCGTCGAGCGCTCGGGTTTGAATGGCCGCCCGCACCGCGCGCATGCTTTTGTCGCACCCTGTAACGCCGTACGTGCCCCCTGTACGCTACGCGCGGCCCGGGGGGCATCGTTGCTCATGCCGCCCCCCGTGTACGCTTTGCTGCCGTAACTGGGCCCCTTGCCGGGCCGCTCTCGTCGCCGCCCGTGCCGCGGCGCTGCCGCAAATACGTCGCGAGGGCGTCGCCCACCCAGTCGCGCACCGTGACCTCGTCGGCGAGCGCCGCCAGCTTGACGGCGCGATGCAAACCGCGGGGAATCCGGGTCGCGAGCTGCACGAGGCTACGGTCGAAGGTCACTCGAGCCATGGGCGGCTCCTTCCGTGCGGGTCGCCGCGAGGTAGGCGGCGAGCAAGAGGGCCTCGGCCGGGCCCTCGTCGGCGGGCGCAATCGCGCCGAGACTGGGAAACCGTTCCTGCGCGCGGAGCCGGGACGCCCGCTTGTCCTTCCCGAGGAGTCCGGCATGGCGCTTCCAGACCTGCGGGGCGACGATGCGATAGGGCACGCGGGCGGCGACGACGAATCCGAGCCACAAGCCAAACCCGACGCCCGTGCGATAGCTCGAGGCAACCCCTTGCCCGGGTCGGGCTCCTTGCGCCTCAAGCGCGAGCTCGATGCTGGGGAGCCCCGTCACCCGCCCGACGATCACTCGGGCGAGGAGCGCTCGCATGGCCGCCGGGTCGTAGTCGAGGCGACGCTTGCGGTTGCGGAGCACCTCGACCCGCGGCGTGCGGTGGAGCTCGACGTGGCGAACGCGGTCGTCGAAGTCGTCAAGGTCGAGGACGGCGAGGCCGCCCAAGGCGCCCGGGTCGATCCCGATAATGCGCCTCACGGCCGCCACCGTCGCGGGCATATCATCGCGTGCCGGAACCACCGCCCGCATTTCCAGCAACAGAGCCCGAGCGCGACGCCGAGCATGCGCCACCGCCGCGGGCGGCGGAGCTCGACGAGCACAACCGGCCGCGAGCCATTCGCGTATTTCATGCCTCGTCGCCCCATTCCCGGGGCGTGTCGCGGCCCCGTTTCGCGCGGGCCTCGGCGGCGCGGCGTTTCTCGAGCCGGGCTTTCTCGAGGCGCCACCAGGCGAGAAACCGCGCGCACCGCCGCCAGCGCAGCACGGCGCCCCCGTCCTCGAGGTACGTATGCGCCTCGTAGCCGTCGCACCCGTCGCGCGCGTCACGGCCCGGCCCGTCGGCATAGCGGCACCGCCCGACGGCGCACGCCGCCATCATCGCGTTGACGCGCGCTTGCACATGCGCCGGCGCCATGGGGCCCGAGGGCGTCATGGCCGCCCCCCGCGCCGCTCGCGCAACGCGAGGCTCCGGCGGCACCATTCGCGAAACGTCGCCGGCCAATCCGCTTTGAGCTCACCGTTGGCCCGGAAGTGGTCTTTCATGGCCGCGAGCTCTTGCCGCGCGTCGAGGCCGCCGGCCTCGGCAAAGGCTTGTAGGGCCGGCGTCAACGCCATGTCCTCGGGCACCCGGCACCGTGGCTTCGGCCCGCGTACAAGCGGCACGCGGCGCGGAAAGAGCTCGAGCGTGCCGCGCTCGAAATTGGCACGCCCCATGCTCCTAGGATCCGGATCCGGATCCGGAGAGTAGTTTCCTAATGGGCTAGTGGTAGAGGGGGGTTCTAGGGGGGGGGGACAAAAGAAACCGACCGCCGCTGGTGGTGTGGATACTGTGGATAACTGCGCCGCGCGCTCCCGCTCGAGTCGACGGCCGACCCGCACGCCGGCAAGAAACGCCTCCCGCAACGCCCCCTCCAACTCCGCCCCGTCCCGCATGCCGCACCTCCCCGATACGGGTCGCTCCCGACCCGTAGTTCTCGGATTCCTGCAACCACGCTGCAACCACGAGGGCGCCGAGCCGTGCGGCTCGGGCCGGGGCGGCGCGGCTTACCGGGAGCGGGTCGTGAGCAATTCCGCGCATCTAGCGACCCGCGCCCGTCGGCTCGGCCGAGCCGGTTGGGCGTCACACTGACTCTTAATCAGCGGGTCGCAGGTTCGATCCCTGCGCGGCCCATCAATAAATTCAATGGGTTGCGTCATGCCCGCCGCCGACGTCGAGGCGTTTTACCGTTTCCTGCAACCACGCTGCAACCACGAGCCTCGGGCGAGCATCCCCAGCGACACACGCGCAGGGGGGGAAAGCAGTTAGGCACGCGCACCATGGCCCACTTGCGCCCACACGTATGGCACCGCCGCGCCTCCGCTCGGAGGCGCATGGTCGCCGACAGCTTCTCCCGGCTCGCGGCTCTCATGCCCGCCCCCGCCGGCCCGTGGTTGCAGGGTTGGTTGCAGGGGTCGTGTCAATGTAACGAAAATCGTTATCGAGCACGTCGACCCCGCTGCGGTCCTCGAGCGGCAATCCCGAGCCATAGAGGTCGACCGTCGTCGCGACCGAGGCGTGCCCCATTTGCCGTTGCACGTACACCGGCGACTTGCCGGCCGCTATGAGCTGGGAGCCAAACGTGTGCCGGAGGTCGTGCGGTCCGAGGCCGCGCCCCAGCCCGGCGTGCCCGGCGAGCCGAGCGAGGGCGCGGCGCACGTTCCGGTCGTCCAGCATCGTCCCCGCCTCCGAGGGGAATAACCACGGAACGACCGGCGCCCCGTCCTCGAGGCGCACGACCTTGACGAGCCCGGCAATGTGCGCGTCGAGGACCTCGGCGAGCCCGCGCGACACGTCGACCATGCGGGCCCCGTGCTTGGGCTCCTCCTCCCGCTTGTGCTTGGCGTTCCATGCCCGCTCGACCCGGAGCGTGCGCGCCGTCGCGTTGTAGTCCTCGAGGCGCAGCATGATCGCCTCGCCGATGCGCAAGCCGGCCCGGGCGAGCAAGAGCACGAGCGGATACCATGCGGCCTCGAGGACCCGGCAATACTCAAGCACGCGGTGCGTTTGCTCCCGGTCAAGGGCCCGTTTCGCGATGGCCGCCCGTCGGGCGTTCTTGGTCGGATGCAAGTGCAGCACCTTGCCGAGCCGGGCCGCCGGATTGTCGGCACGCAAACCGTCCTCAATCGCCGCGTTAAGCATGGCGCGCAGCGTAGCATACACCGCGTAAATCGACCCGGTCGCGAGGGGCGCCCCTGCAATCCCCTGCTTGCGGCATTGCACGAGAAAGGCGCGGACCTCGGGCCGCGTGAGCTCGGCAACCGGCCGGGCCCCGAGACGCGGCCGAATGTAGAGCGCGAATTGCGCTGCATACGAGGCGTGCGACCGTGCCTTAACGCTCGCCTCGACGGCGTCGAGCCAGTGCGCCCCGTACGCGGCGACCGTGCTCGACGGGTCGAGGAGTGGCACGAGGCCGCGGGCGGCCCGGATCCGGGGGCCGTGTGTCTCGAGCCACTCCGTTGCCTCGCGGTGCGTGCGAAACGCCGGGTATTTCTGGCGGCCGTCGGCGTCGCGGTACTTGACGTAAAAGGGCCGGGCGCACGGCCGGGTCCATTTGCTAACCCTCATGCGCCGTCACTTTCGGGGGGGCGGCGATCCCCACGCCATGCTGCCTGGCTAGGAGCGTAAGGCTCGTTGCGGCGAGGGGCGTCACGGCCCGCACCCCTTGCTCCCAGCGGGCGACGGTCGTCACGGTCACGTTCAACGCGGCGGCGAGCTGCCGTTGCGTCCAACCGAGCCGGCGGCGTAGCCGTTTGACCTCTACGGGTATCATGCTCGCTACTATACCGTTGGTTCACCGCTCCCGCCACTGGGCGGCGGAGGTCGCCGCGCCGAAACTTGAGCCGGCCCCCGCGGCACCGCGGCAAGGGCTCGAGCTCGCCGCGGCGCACGCGGGCATAGAGCGTATCGAGCGACGTTTTGAGCACGCCGGCGGCCTCGTCGGCCGTCAAAATCTCGTCGTCGTCGCGCGGCGCCGTGACGACGACCGGTGGCGGCACCGGCACGATGGCGGCGCGCTCCCGATAGAGCCGCAGCTTGCTCGTGGCGTGCAGCAAGAGGTGTTGCGCGCGCGGCAACTCGTCAATGAATTCGGCGAGCTCGTCGAGCGAGAGATGCGCGGCGGCGAGGGCCAGGGCACGAGCGTGCACGGCTAGCGCGTGCCTCCCCGACGCGCCCCGCTCGTTGCTCGCCCCCGATTGCGCATGCGTGCGACCTTGCGGGCGCACCCCGGCCGCCCGCATGTAACCGCCCCACCACCGCCGCGCCCCCTTTGCCAGTCAGATCTACCGCAATGGCAACGAGTGCCCTTCCCTAGTCCCGATTGAACACGGGTGTCAAGTAGATATAGGCTTTGAACGTGCAGAAAATTGCCGGCAAAAAACGTACCCGCCGTAAGATTGCGCCATCGCGGGCGTTACGCTACCGGCAGCAAAACATGGGCCGACCCCCTGCGCCACCTCGGAGCTACGTCACCCGGCACATTCGATTCCGCCGCCCCATCGACGCCGCCATGCGGCGCGCAACGATCAAGGAGCGGCGGGGTTTTAACGACCTCGTGCAGATAATCGTCGAGGATTGGTTGCGGGCCCGCGGCGAGCTACCGCCGCCCGAGCCCCGGCAACCCCGCAAGCCGTCGCGCAAGCCGTAGCTGCGCCTCGAGGTCGCCCGGATGCACGAGGGCGGCCCACATGAGCACGGCGCGTGCGTCGGGCACGACGCCCTCGCGGCGCCAGCGCTTGAGGGTCGCCTCGCCGACGCCGAGCGCCTCGAGCACGGCCGTCGGGCCGCCGGCGGCTTGTATCGTCCTATAGACCAGATTCACGGGCGTGCGCGGCACGTTGCGGCCGTTCTTGCGGCGCCGTGGCATTGGCTAGGTCCTACCGTAGGGTAGGGGTCGAAAGCAATACGGGTCGGACTTGACACCTATTGACGGTAGGCGTATGGTCTACGCATATGAAAACCCCGAAACTCAAACCCGCGCCCCTCAAGGTCGAGTGCCTCGAGTGTGGACGCAAATTCCAAACCCGGTCGACGCTCCCGACGTGCCCGAAGTGCGGCGGCGTTGACGTCGACCTCCGCATGCCCGAGGGCGTGCCGAATACGCTCCGCCCCCCGATAGCGCCCACGGGGCCGGTCTATTGCTCCACGCGCCCCGAGGGCCCGTGCGTGTTCCACAAGGACGGCGGCGACCCCGGCGAGCCGTGCCCGTCGGCGTGGCAATCACCCGACCCCGAGGAGGTCGCCGAGGGCGCCCGCGAGCTCTCGTGGCGCCATCCCGAGGCGCGGAGCCGCTAATGCTCGACTTTGGTTGTATCGGGTGCCGCGAGCGCATGACCGGTACGTATCTCGCCTTTACGTGCGAGTGCCACGTGCGGCGCGACTACGGGCCATATTCCGGCGGCGACTACCTCTACCCCTGCCCGACACACACATGCACGGCGGATATTGAAGCGCGGGCACGCGCCGAGGCCGAGCGGCGTTACTGGCACGGCCGGCGGATTCCGTAATGCGCTACGCCGCCCCGACGAGCCCCGCCGGCGCCCGCGCGCACCGCACGCGCGGCGGCGGCCCCGGCAAGAGCGCCCGGTGCGCCGCGAGCGCCTCGAGCACGCGCGCCCGCACGGCGCCGGCGTCGAGGTCGAGCACGGCGCACGTCGACCGAAACGCGAGCGGCCAGCTCTCGTCATCGCTTAGGAACCATTGCACCGCCGCCGTGTGCAGTTTGGTGCCGCGCGCGTAGCGGCGCAAATCATCTAACGACGCCATGACCACCGCGAGAAAAAGCCGCCGCTCTCCGGAGAGCTCGCGACGCCGCGCGCGGAATGCCTCGAGCAACGCCTCGGCGTCGGTCGAATCCGGGCCCGATTCGGGGAGCGCAAGCCGGCGTTGCCCGCCCGAGCGGAGCGCATCCCCTTGCCATCGCACCCCCGACACCGCAAAGAATGCCACCGCAACCGCCGGATATCACACGGCGCCCACCGAGGAAAAGCCAGCTATGGAGCCCGATACCTTGCCCGCCGAGGCCGCCGCCGCGGCCCCCGTCCCTACCACCGTGCCCGAGCTCGTCGCCGAGGGGCTCGTGCTCGGCAATCCCGAGGCGCTCGCCGCGCAGCTCGAGTCATTCAGCAAGGCGCGCGAGCTCTTTGTGGATTGGCTCTTTAACAGACTCGTGAGCGGCATTGATTGGATGTTGATTCACCGCAAGGTGGGGCCGCGCAACGCCAAGACGCCGTGCCCGAATGCGGGCGATGCGAAAGCCCCCGCGTGCCCGACGTGCGGCGGCAAGGCGACCTTGTGCAAGCCGGGCTCGGAGAAAATTTGCGGCCTCTTGCAGCTCCGCCCCCGCTTTAAACGCGACGTCGATAGCTGGGAGATGCTTGGCGGCGAGGCCGGGCTCGTCACGCTCATGTGCGAGCTCGTCACGCCCGCCGGCGTCGTCGTCGCCGAGGGCCGCGGCGCCCGCCATCGCGACCAAGACATGGGCGACACAAACAAGTGCCTCAAGATGGCGCAGAAAAGCGCGCAAACCGACGCCGTGCTCCGCTGCGCCGGGCTCTCGGAAATTTTCACGCAAGACCTCGAGGATTTGCCCGGATGGGTACGCGACGCGGCCGACGAGCCGGCGCCCTTTGAGGCGCCCCGCCGGCAAAGCGAGCCGGCGCCCGCACCGCCGACCGACCCGCAAGGCGAGCTCGACCTTGCCGACCAATTGCGCCGGTCGGTCGCCGAGGCCGCCGCCCGCAAGGCGCCCGCCGCCGCCCCGACGCCGGCCCGCCCGGCCCCGGCCCCGACGCCCGCCACCCCGACGCGCCCGGCCGGCGACGAGCCGCCCCCGAGCGATGCGTTGAGCAAGCCGCGCGTCGGGCGCCTCATGGCGCTCCTACACGAGGCCGTCGAAAAGCAAGGCGTGCCCGACGATAGCCACGAGGAGATTTTTAACCGCTCGCTTGATTGGCTCTCGGGATGGGTTGCGACCACGCAGGGGCGCGCCAAGGTGACGCATTGCTCCTACAAGCAGTACGACGCGCTATGCGCGCAAATCCCGGTCGCCGTCGAGGCCGCGCTCGCCGGCGAGCGCCGCCCGGCGCCGCGCCTCGTGCGCCGTGGCTACGCGCCCCCGACCCGGCGCCCGCTCCGCTAATGGAGCCCCGCCCGTGCACGTACTGTCGCGAGCCGCGCCTCGACGGCGACGCGCAACGCTTTTGCGTAACGTGTGACGCATGGTTGCACGTCGATTGCCTCGAGGCGCACGCCGTGTGCGAGCCCGACGGCGAGGGGGATTGGCGGCATGTCACAAAGCCTCGTGACTGAGCCGCCGCGCATGCTGGCATTCGACCCGGCCTCGCATACCTACCGGGTCGACGGCGCCCCCGTGCCGAGCGTCACGCAATTGCTCGACGACGCCGGCATGACGCCCGATTATTCGGTCGTGCCGCCGACCGTCCTACAGCACGCCCGCGAGCGGGGCCTACACGTTGACGCGTGTTGCGACCTCCTCGACGCCGACGATCTCGACTGGCGGAGCGTGCACCCCGAGGCGCTCCCGTACGTCGAGGCATGGCTCGCCTTTCGCGAATACGAGGCGTTTACGCCGGTCGCCGCGCAAGTGCCGCTCTATCATCCGACCTATGGGTATGCGGGCACCGCCGACGCCGTCGGCCTCTTGCCGGGCAACCGCCCCGTAATCGTCGAGCGCAAATCTACCGCCAAAATGGCCGCGACGTATGCGCTGCAAACGGCCGGTTATGCGCTCGAGGGCATGTACTTTGCGCCGCCCGGCGGGGGCGTGCTCTCGCCCGTCCCATGGGGCCCGCCGGCGCGCCTCGGCGTGCAGCTCCGCCGCGACGGCTCTTACCTCCTCGTGCCCTACGACGACCCCGAGGACATGGCGGCCTTTCTCGGCGTGGTGGCGCTCGGGCGCTGGCGCGGTGCGCGGCGCGCCTTGCAACCCATCCGGCGGGCGCGGTAGCGTTACAGTATGAGCCTCATGCTCGCCGAGGTCTACGACGCATTCCTTGCCGCGGCCGTGCCCGAGGCGACCGCGCGCAAGGCCGCCGAGGCCGTCGCCGTGTATGAGAAGCGGCTTGCCGGTATCGAGCGCGAGCTCGCCGTGCTGCGCTGGATGGTCGGCACTAACGTAGTCTTGACGGTCGCCGTCCTCGTCAAGCTACTGCGCGGCTAGGGCTCGTCGGCCGCGCGGCGGAGCCGCTCTAGCGCGTCGTCCTCGAGGTTCGCGAGGACGTCGGGCGGCAAGTGCCCTGTTACCTCGAGCTCGCCGAGGCGCACGCACAAGCATACAAAGTCGGGCTCGGGCGGCGCCTCGCGCGTCGCCGACGCGCCCCGCATGGAATCGAGGACCTCGACCGTCAAGGGTAGCTCGAGCTCGACCGTGTAACGCATGCGGCGGGCGGCGCCTCGAGGACGTCGCGGCCGGCCCGTATAGCAGAGTGCCCGGGCGCCGGCGACGAGCCGGCGGAGCTCGCGCAATTGGCCGTCGAGGGCGTCAATCGCCGACATAGCGCGCGGCCTCGAGCTCGCGCACGAGGCGGCCGAGGTATTCCGTCAAGACCGCGCGGCGCGCTTGGCTCGGGCGCTCGTCGTCGAGCCGGCGGAGGTAGGCTTGCAAGTGCCGCACGGCAAAGTCGAGTCGGTCTTCCAGCTCGCGCCGCTCGGCGTACCACTCGCCCGGGTCACTCGCCATGGAGCGCCCGATAGCGTGCCGCAAAGTCCGGCGCATGAATGAGCGCCCATCGAAACGCGGTGCCGACCACAATTTGCCGCACCCGCTCGACCGACAATCCGCCGTGCTCCTCGCCCAAGGCGCGCAGCGTGCGGCCATCGCGGAGCCGACCGAGGACAATCGACCAATTCCGCGCGGTCGTGCGGGCTTTCGGCCCTCGCGGCGGTGGCGGCTCGGGCTCGCCCGCGTGTAACGCCACGCGCAAGACCTCGGGCGCTTCCCGTACCAGTTGGTGTATTCCCTGATAGTCGATCATCCGAGTTGGTCGTGCACGAGGTCTTTAAAGAATCCCGGGCCCGCCGAGCTCACGGCGGTCAACCGGCCGCCGCCCTCGATTGTCGGCCGCAAGGCAACCCATGTCTCAAAAGCGTGGTCCCAGAATGCCACCTCATCGGCAAGCACCGACGTGAACGTGTGCTGGCGCGCTTGCTCCTCGCCTTCCCCGAGCGCGACAATTTCGGACCCATTCGGAAAGCGTAGGAATCCGATGGAATACTCCACCTCACATTCCGGAAACGTTGCCGGCAAATGGTCGTGAATAAACTTCGCGCGGCGCACGAGCTCGGCGCTCCCTTCCGTTTCGGTTTTGCCGAGTTTGCGCGCCATAAAGGCAACCTTGGCGTGCGGCGAAAAGCGCGCGAGCCAATAGTTGACGCTCACAAACAACCACGTTACCACCATGCGCCGCGACTTGGGCACGGCGAGCAACGGATGCTCTTGCCACCGCCGCACGAGGAGCTCGGCGTACTCATGCGACGGGTAGCGGCGCACGCGGCCCGTCACCTCGTCACGCGTCCATACGCAATCGCGCACAAAGGCCCACGGGTCGCCGTCCTGGCCATACGTCGCGAGGGTTTTCCGTTGCTCGAGGAGCAAGCGCGCCGCCGCGCGCATGGCTAACGGATGGTCGGGGCCGAGCACCCGGCCCGCGCCGGCGCCCGGCTCAGGCATGGGCCTGGAGCGCGGCCACGGCCGCGGTCAATTCCTTGACGGCGTTCACGAGTGCCACGAGGATTGGGTGCATGTCGAAGGTGAGCACGCCGGCGGTTTCCTCTTCGTCGGCGGGGTCGAGTTTCATGCTGGTCTCACTGACGCACTCAGGAAAGATGTCGCGCACCTTCTCGGCATCGAAGCCGTAGCAGAGCGGGCCGTCGGGTTGTGCCTTGAGCCGGTACGTAATGGGCTCGAGCTGGACGAGCTGCGCGAGGCCGGCGGCGTACGGGGCAATGTCCTGCTTCAGTCTCGGATCGCTCGGATTTGCCCACGTCGTGCCGCTCGCCTTGGTGGCCGTCGCGCCACTGATAGTGAGATTGCCATTGCCATCGACTTGCAGCGGCGTTGAGGTCACTCCGGCCGCCGTCGTGGCTTGGAAGCCGAGCGTCCCACTCCCAGCGCCAGACAGCGAGAGGACCATGGACAGCTGGGCGGTATCGTCGCGAATCCACGCCGATCCGTTGTAGCGTTGATTGAGGCTCAGCCCGACCCAGTCGAGACCGGGCAGCGACATCACGCGGCCCCGCTGCGTGCGCGAGCCCATGAGGATGGTCGCATTGTCGGCCGCCGACGCCGCAGGCCCGGGGACCGCTAAGAGGCCCGTGCTGTCGAGCGTGAGGAGGTCTGTGCTCGTCGAGCTGCCCGCCGGCCATCGGGTGACGGCGTACTTATCGCCCGCCGCAATGATGGCGGTCGTCCAGCTAGCCCGCGTAGCATCATCCTGCGTCCAGGCCGTTCCATCGTAGCGGGTATTGAAGACCAACCCGAGCCAATCCGTACCCGGCAACGATTGAATCCGGCCCTTCGCCGTGCGCGTCCCGAGGAGTATTTGTGACTGATCCGCACCGGATGCCGTTGGTCCGGGCACCGTGACTCGCTTCGTCGCATCGGTCGGCGTGAGCGTCGCGCCCGAGACCGACCACGGCAGTGCCGACGGTTTGATGGTGGGATTCGGATAGGTCCCCTGCAAATCCCCGCCCGCCGCGGAGCCCGTCGAGAGCACGCCGCTCGTCGTCCAGGCGACCCCGTCGTAGGTGTAGATCACGCCATTCGGCGCGCTGTACTGCTGGCCGTTGGTTGGACTGTTGGGGAAATCGAGCGCTGCCATGCGTTACCCCATGTTGATCGGCACCCACTGCGACGAGGTGCCGTCGTTGTAGTACACAAAGAGTTTCCCGCTATCGCTCCGCCACCACAATTGCCCGACGACCGGCGTCGTCGGCGCCGTCGTGCCAATCGCGACCAAGGCGGGCCGCACCCATGCCGAGCCGGTCGAGACATAGAGCGCTTGCTCGGTCGTGTTCCAGTACGTGTCGCCGGAGAGCCCGACCGCCGGCGCGCTCGCATACGGCGCCGCGTTGGTCGTGCCGTAATCGCGCACTAGCCAATCACCACGGCGCGATAGCCGGCGCCAAGATTCGGATTGTACCGGATGGTGACGGTGTTGACGGTGGCGGCATCCCAGTCGACTTCGACCGCCGTATAGGGCGACGCCCCGTTCAGCACGCGCACCATGACGTCACGGGTATTGAGATTGTGCGTCACCGTTTCCGGGCTCGCCGTCCCGGTCAGCGCCGCGGCAAACTTCTTCGTCACGCCGGTGACGGCGGTGTTGACGTAGGCTTGCGTGGCAATCACGGTCGTGTCGACGGCGACCGTATCCGCCCCCACCGTGATGCCCGTCCCTGCGCCCACGTCGAACGTGTTGCCCGTCAAGGTGAGCCCACCGCCCGCGACGTAGGTTCCGCCCCCCGAGAATTGCACCCACGTGAGTGCGGTTGTGCCGACGGTAATCGGCGCGTTGGTTGTCATCACCCACGCGGTATCCGCGTTGACCGTGCCCTCGGAGACGAAGCAGGCGGCATTCAAGAGATCGCCGGCGGCCGCGGCGTCGGTCGCCCGCGCCCACGCGCCCGAGGCCGCCACCCAGATCCCATTCTCCGCCCCCGCGGTTTGATTCTTGAGCAAGACCCGGTCGCCCGCGGAGGGCGTCACGCCGTCAATGGCGACCAAGCCCGTCAAGGCCACGTTCGCGGTCGACGCAATCCGACACGTGTCCTTCCATGCGAGCCCGCTAATGGCCGCGTCGACATAGCCTTTGGTCGACGCGTCGGTCGCGGCGGTCGGCGTGCCGAGGCTCGTCAGCTTAAACCCGCCCCAACTGACGTCGGCCGTCGGGGGCGCCAGCGCCGAGTGGTTGATCGCCGCGTGGTCGGCGTTCACATGGGTCGGCGTGCCGTGCGTGTGATCGGAGCGCATGACCGTCGCCGCCGAGCCGCTCCCCGCCGCCAGCCCAAAGGTCGTTTGCGCGGTGACCGCCCCAAACGCCGGCATGCCGTGCTTGTGGTCCTCGCGGGCGAAGTTGGTGAGCGTCCCGACGACCGGCGCGTCGCCGATCGCCTGCGTCGTGACGGTCGTGGCCGGGATGGCGCCGGCGCCCGCCTTGGCCGCTTGCCACGTCGTGCCGTCGTACCAGTAGAACGTGTTATCGCTCGAGTTGAAGTACATGAGCCCCTTGACCGGCGACGCCGGCGCCGAGCCCAAGTTTTGCATGACGGCGTTTCTGATCTCGTTTTTGACCAAGTCGACGGCACCATAGATAGTCGGCATGGTTGTCCCTCAGCTCAAGTAGGCTTCGCCGCCGACGGCGGCTGAGAACGTCAGCTGCACGCTCGTCGCGCTCGGATACTGCACAGCCCCGGGCCAGATCTCTTGCCCGGTCGAATCGACCGCGGCCACATTCGGCCGGAACGACAGGGGATGCGTAATCGACCACGTGGTGGCGGCGCTCGCCTGCACGTGGCGGTAGCCGAGCGCCGGCACGCCCGTCGGCGTCGCTGGCACCCACTGTGTGGAATTGCCGTCGTCGTACCAGACAAAGAGCCGGCCGTCGGGATCGTTCCGCCACCAGAGCGCCCCGACCGCCGGAGTGGCCGGCGGCGTCGGCCCGACCGCTACGCCCCCGCCACCCGCCGCCAGCGTCACCCACGTGGTCGCATAGTCGGCGCTCGAGATCTTCTCGAGCACTTGCCCCGCCGTGCCGCCCGCGGGCACGCCCGGCCCGGCCGGCCCCGGCGGCCCGACCGTGCCCCCACCGCCCGCCCCGCCCGTGCGGCGCGGTGGCCGCCACTGCGGCACGGGCGGCCCGGTAATCGTCGCACTAGCCATGCCCGCCTCGCATGGCGGGCCCGTGTACTCCTCGAGGCCGGGGGGCGTCTAGCGCATGGCGGCGGCGACGGCGAGCCCGACGACTACGCCGTACAGAAACGCCCGCCACATGGCCGCGCGCATGGCCCGCTCGAGCGCCACGACGGTCGCGGGGCCGGCGGCGCTCATGTGTTGCCCTCGAGGAGCCGGTGCACGACCGGCCATGGCGGCGGGAGCGGGCGCGGCCCGACGGGCGCGCCGATCACGGGCCGTACGCTCGAGAGGATCCGGAGCCACTCGTGCGGGTTGGGCACCTCCTCGCGCGCCGCGTTGGCGAGCCAGGTACCGGCCCCGTGCATCCGGGCGGGCAGGATGTAGGGCGCCAGGGGCGGCGGAGCGGGCTCGCGCGCCTCGCGTGCGTGCTCCCGGCGCCAGCGGCGCTCGGCGCGGCGGGCGGCCACGCGCCGGGCGCGGCGGCGCTCGCCGTCCCACCAGGCAAGCAGCGCGCGAAAGCGCGCCTCGCCCCAGCGCAGCAGCGTAATGGTGATGAGCTGATAGACCCGCCCGCGCGAGAGCGTCACGGCGTCGAGGTCGATTCGCTCGTGCAGCACCCCGTACACGAGGTACGCGTTGCGGTGGCGGCGGAGCGGGTTGGGCGGCACGGCGGCGACAAACCGGGCGAGCGGCTCGTCGCGCACGACAACCCGCAAGGTATCCTCGAGCGCGTGCCATACGCCTTTCTCGTCGCCCGCGTTCGCGCGCGCGTGGATGAGCCGGCGCACCTTGGGCTCGAGGCGTTCCATGACATCGTCGGTCGGCACCGCGACCATGACCGCCGGGTCGGCCTCGGCCACCGCGAGCTCCGTCGTGCGCACGCATGCCGGGTCGTCGACGAGCAACGCGAGCTCGGCCTCGCGCCATGCCCGGTGGCGCCAGTCACGCCCGCCCCGGCTCTCGCTCATGCGTCGCTCGGGTCGAACGGGGGGAGCCCCGCCGGCTCGCCGTTGGCGGCGGCCGCCGCGCGCTCGGCGAGCGCCTCCTCGAGCAAGGTCGTAAAGAGGTCGGCCGGGAGCCGGCGCCGGGCGACGCTCAAAAAGTACCACGACGCCGCGCGCCCGGCGTGCTTGCCGCTTGCCTTGTCCTCTTGCCGCGCGAGCGTGCGAATGCGGCCGTTCAACGCCGCAATCTCTTGGTCGAGCCGCACACACCGCAAGCGATGCGACCCGGCGTGCCGGGCGTGCTCCGTCAACCGCCGCCATTCGGGGTCGGGCACATAGCCGCCCGGGGCCCGGTGCTTGGCGGCCGCAATCGCCTCCCGCGCCGCAATCGCGTCGACCTCGAGCCGCTTGCGCTCGAGCACGAGCCGGTCGCGCTCGGCTTGCAGCGTTTCCCGTAACGCCTCCTCGGGCCGGATGCTCATGGCGCACCCCCCTCGGGCCCCGGCAAGAGCCCGGCCACGCCCGCCAACCGCTCGGGCCATTCCCCGCGC
>Ga0066388_100000609_pt1 | contig 17622 bp, 9 predicted proteins | sample PanSoiMetaGPlot6_FD_64539 | JGI IMG/M metagenome (GOLD analysis project Ga0066388, IMG submission 64539) | Tropical forest soil microbial communities from Panama analyzed to predict greenhouse gas emissions - Panama Soil - Plot 6 (Hybrid Assembly) | ecosystem: Environmental > Terrestrial > Soil... | reverse complement strand
GTGCCCGGCACCGCGGTGTTCATGACCGCGCGGCCCGAGGGCGCGCCGCCGATCCTCGTTCACCACCTGACACACAACAAAGTGCTGCACGAGCAAGTCGTGCTGCTGACGGTCGCAATGCTCAACACGCCGACCCGCGTCGACACCGAAGCCATCGACGTCCAGCCGGTCTCGAGCGGCTTCTACCGCGTCATCGCGCGCTTCGGCTTCATGGAAACGCCCGACGTGCCGGCGGCGCTGCGGCTCGCGCGCGAGCACGGGCTCGGGTGGCACGAGGAAGACACGACGTTCTACCTCGCTGATCTGACGCTGCTCGCCAACGACGGCATCGGCATGTCGGCGTTTCGCGACAAGCTGTTCATCTTCCTGTCGAGGAACGCCCGGCGCGCGACCAATTTCTTCCAGGTGCCCGCCGATCGCGTGGTCGAGATCGGCATGCAGCTCGAGATCTAGAGTTTGGAATGTGGAATGTGGAATGTGGAATTCATGATTGCGGTCCGCGCCGCCGGGACCACGAAAGCACGAAACCACGAAGAAACACGAAGGTCTCTTGTACGAGGCGTTCTTCGTGCGTCATCGCGGACTTCTTGTCTTCGTGGTGCCGGTAGTCCTTGGCGGCGTGACAGCGGTTCCCGATCTCGGCCCTATCTCGATTTTGCAACACGCCCCTCAGCCCTCAGCCCTAGTACCGTTATTCATAGCAGCTGCTCCATGATCACGACGTCCACCCATCGGCCGTCGAGCTGCCCGTGCTCTCGATAGATGCCGACACGGGTGAAGCCCGCGTGCGTATAGAGGGAAAGGCCCGCCTGATTGTGGGCGAGGGCGGCGAGGACCATCTTGTGATACCCGATGGCGCGCGCCCTGTTGATGAGCGCATCGAGCAGCAGCCGTCCGATGCCTTTGCCGCGGTGTTCGCGCGAAACGTAAACGGAGAAATCGGCGACCGAGTCGTAGGCCGTCCGCGGGTTGAACCGGTTGAGGCTCGCCCAGCCGGCGACGCCGCCGTCCAGATGAGCGACGATCACGGGAAGCCGAGGGCCGCGCTCGGCGAGCCACGCCTGCGTCCCTTCCGGCGTGCGCAGGACCGTGTCCAGTGTCGCAATGCGATCGACGATTCCCTCGTTGTGAATCGCGCAGATCGCGGCCGTGTCATCGATTGTCGCCGGCCGGATGAACGGGGTCATTTCGCGAGTCTACACTGACGATTTCGCGCGGCCGGACGAGGCAGCGGCATCGCCTTGGGTTTAAAATGACCCAGCCTTGCGGAGGTGTGTGATGAAGGGTTCGCGTCTTTCAGTCGCCGTCTGCGTGATGACGGCCGTCGTGCTCGCACTGCCGGCGCAGAGAGTGAGCGGCCAGACGAAAGCGGCGGTTGAACTCGGCACGATCAATTTCCCCACGTCGGCGAAACCGGCGGCGCAGGCGCCGTTCCTGGTCGGCACCAAAGCGCTGTACAACTTCGAGTTCGACATCGCCGGCGACGCGTTCCGCGAGTCGCAGAAAGCGGATCCGGACTTCGCGCTCGCCTACTGGGGCGAGGCGATGAGCTTCAATCATCCGCTGTGGGCGGAGCAGGATCTCGCGTCGGCGCGAAAGGCGCTCGAACGGCTGGCGCCGACCGCCGCCGCGCGCGCCGCGAAGGCGCCGGCCGGCAAGGAACGCGAGCTCATCGAAGCCGCCGACGCTCTCTTCGGCAACGGCGACAAGCTGGCCCGCGACATCGCGTATTCGCAGGCGATGGGCCGGATGCACGCGAAGTATCCCCAGGACGACGAGCTGACCGTGATGTACGCGCTGTCGCTGCTCGGGACGGCGCGGCCGGGTGAGAAGTCCGCTCGCCATGCGATGCAGGCAGCCGCGCTCGTGCTCGACGTCTTCCAGCGCCATCCGCAGCATCCGGGCGCCGCCCACTTCATCATTCACGCGTTCGACGATCCCGATCACGCCATCCTGTCGCTGCCCGCCGCGCGCGCGTACTCGAGGATTGCGCCGTCGGCGGCGCACGCGTTGCACATGCCGTCGCATATCTTCGTCCAGCTCGGCATGTGGGACGACGTCGTCGCCTCGAACGTCGTGGCGTACAAAGCCGCGGTCGATCTCGCCGACAAGAAGAATCTGCCGCGCGGCCGCGAAGACTTCCACACGCTCGGCTGGCTGCAGTACGCGTATCTGCAGCAGGGCAAGATCGACGAGGCGCAGACATGCGTCGATCAGGCCAAGGCCGTGGCCGACAAGAACCTCGACAACCCGCGCATTCGCGACGGCTACGCGGCGATGAAGGCGCGGCAGGTCGTCGAGACGGCGAAGTGGGAAAAACTGGCGCTGCCGATCGGCGCGGTTCGCGACGGCGGTGCACCCGGCTACGACGGCAGCGCCGCGTATGTGTTCGCGGCCGGCGTGAGCGCGGCGAACCTCGGCGATCTTGCGACTGCGAACGTGGCGCTCGAGAAGCTGAAGGCGATGCGCACCCAGGCCGAGTCGGGCTCGAATGCGTACCGGGCCAAGCCGTTCGCGATCATGGAAAAAGAAGTCGCGGCGGTGATTGCGTTCACGCAGCACGACGTCGCGGCCGCGGAGAAGCAGATCAAGGAAGCGACCGAGATCGAGCTGACGCTGGACGCGCCGTCGGGGCCGCCCGAACCGATCAAGCCGTCGTTCGAGCTCTACGGCATGCTGCTCCAGCATCAAGGCCGCGCGAAGGAAGCGGCGGCCCAGTACGAGCAGTCGCTCATGCGGATGCCAAACCGACGCGCCGCGGTCGAAGGCCTGCGCCAGTCAACGCCGACGCGGTCCACGTCACAGCCGCAGCAATAGGTCGGCCAGGTCGGGCGGGTCGGGCAGGTGGACGTAGCGACGAGCTTGAGCCGAGCGTTCGGCGGAGGAGAGAGACGTGAAGACCAATCATCGTATGGTCGTTGCGGTTGTCGTCGCTGCGATGATCGCCGGCGTCGCACTCGAGGCGCAGGAGAAGGCATCGTCGACGCTGCTCACGAGCGAGCACTGGCTCGACTGGGAGCGGGTGAGCGACGCGCAGATCTCGCCCGACGGCTCACGCATCGTGTACACGCGTCAAGCGGTCAACAAGCTCGAGGACAAGTGGGAGTCGGCGCTGTGGATCCTCAACGCCGACGGTTCGCAGCATCGATTCCTCGTCAAGGGATCGGCTGCCCGCTGGTCGCCCGACGGCAAGCGTCTGCTGTATCTCGCGGAGGGCGATCCGAAGGGAACACAGCTGTTCGTACGCTGGGTCGACGCTGACGGTCCGGCGACACAGATTACCCACGTCGCCGAAGCGCCGCGAAACGCGCGGTGGTCGCCGGACGGCAAATCGGTGGCCTTCTCGGCATTCGTCCCCGAGCAGGAAAAGTGGGCGGTGAGCATGCCGTCCGAGCCGAAGGGCGCGAAGTGGACGGCGCAGCCGCGCGTGGTCTCGACGCTGCACTACCGCCAGGATCAGATCGGCTTCCTCGAGGACGGCCACACGCACTTGTTCGTCGTGCCCGCCGAAGGCGGCACGCCGCGTCAGCTCACTGCCGGCAAGTGGAACGTCGGCGGCGGTGAACTGCGCGGCGGCGCGGCGATCGACTGGACGCCGGACAGCAAGTCGATCGTGTTCGACGGCAACCGGTCGCCCGACACTGACCTGCTCTACGAGGCATCGCAGATCTACGTTGTCGATGCGGCGAGCGGCACGATCCGCGATCTGGTGGCGAAGGCGGGCAACTGGGGGCGGCCGTCGGTGTCGCCCGACGGACGCACGGTCGCGTTCAGTGGCCATGCGCCGACCGGACGCTCGCACACGGTCAGCGATCTGTTCGTGATCCCGCTGTCGGGCGGCAGCAGCGACATGCGCAAGATCAGCGCCGACTACGATCGCGATCCGATCAACATCCGCTGGGCGCCGGACAACAGCGGCGTCTACTTCGACGCCGACGACAGCGGCGCGCGCAACGTGCAGTTCGCGTCCATCGTGGGCGGGGTCAAGCCCGTGACCACCGGCCGGCGCATGTTGTCGTTCGACTCGATGTCGAAGGATCTCGTCGCGGCCGGCATCTCGTCCGATCTGAGCCACCCGCAGGACGTCGTGAAAGTGAGCCTCCGCCAGCCGGGTCAGATCACCACGCTCACCGACGTGAACGGCGACGTGCTCCAGGGCATTCAACTCGCGAAGATCGACGAGGTGACCTACACGTCGAGCGGCAACGCGAAGGTGATGGGGTGGATTGTGAAGCCGCCGTCGTTCGACCCGTCGAAGAAGTACCCGTTGATCCTCGAGATCCACGGCGGGCCGTTCGGCAACTACAACGTCGGCTTCAATTACATGTTTCAGAACTTCGCGGCCAACGGCTTCGTCGTGCTCGTGACGAATCCGCGCGGCAGCACCGGGTATGGCAGCGAGTTCATCAACGGCATCGATCACAACTATCCCGGCCCTGATTACGACGACCTGATGGCCGGAGTCGACACGGTCGTCGCGCGGGGATACGTCGACACCACGCGCATGTACGTGTCCGGCTGCAGCGGTGGAGGCGTCCTTTCCAGCTGGGTCATCGGACACACCGATCGGTTCGCGGCCGCAGCGGTCCGCTGCCCGGTCATCGACTGGATCAGCATGGCCGGTCACACCGACGTTCCGCTCTTCACCTATAGCTTCTTCAAGAAACCGTTCTGGGAAGATCCATCGGACTGGCTGTCGCACTCGTCGCTCATGTCGGTTGGCAAGGTCACGACGCCGACGCTGCTGATGACCGGCGTCCTCGATCGGCGGACGCCGATGCCGCAGACAGAGGAGTACTACGCAGCGCTCAAAATGCGTGGCGTGCCAGTGAAGCTGCTGCAGTTCAATGACGAGTACCACGGCACCGGATCCAAACCCTCGAATTACATCCGCACCCAGCTGTACATGATGAGTTGGTTCAACAAATTCACCCGCCAATCGGGTGGTCGCGTATCCACGACGTCGGAGCCGTAGCCGGAACCGCGAATTATTTCCTCCCAAAAGCCGTTCGGGCGAGCCGACGCTGGTGTACCATGCGCCGGCTCGCATGATCGTTTCTGTCGTCCTACTGACGCTGCTGACATCCACGATATCAACAGCTCCGGCCGCGCAGCCGCCGGAGGTGTCGGAAAAAGCTGCCCGCACACCCGCGCAGCAGAAGATCAACTCGCAGCTTCTCTACGAGATCTACCGGCATCGCGGTGAAGCTCCACGCCGCCAGACGCCGCAGGAAACCACCGGCGTCCGGATCGACGCCCGCGGTCGCGCGCTCGTCGACATCCGGGCGGAGCCGACTGCCGCACTGCAGACACACATTGCCCGGCACGGCGGCGTGGTGCTGTCGACATCGGCGCGCGATCGCTCGATCCTCGCGCGCGTGCCGCTCCTGAAGCTCGAGTCGCTTGCCTCGGATCCGGCGGTCCTGTTCGTGGAGCCGGCGGCCGACGCGACCACCAATCGTCCACCGCACGCTCGGAGGTAACGGCATGACGTTCGCTCGCGTACTGGCGGCCGCGCTGCTCGTCGCTCTTGCCCTCGGGTCGTCAGGCCCCGGTGTCGGCGCGGCCCAGGCGCCGCAGGATCAGCCGCCCGCCGACATCGCGCCGTCCGCGCTCGAGCAGATCAACGCGTTGCTCGCCGAGAAAGAGCTGCGCACGGCAGCCGAGCAGAAGATCGATTCGCAGCTGCTCTACGAACGCAGAATGGAGGCCGGCGAGCCGGTGGCGAACGGTTTGTGGGCGATCGAGACCGATCTGCCGTACGACGTCGACGGTCATGTCATCGTGGACGTGCGCGCCCGCGCCGGCAGCGACCTTGCGTCGCGTCTCCTCGGTGCCGGATTCGAGATCGCGGCCGCGTCGGCCGACGGCGCCGATCTTCGCCTTCACCTGAACGTCGATCAGATCGCCGCGCTCGCCGCGGACGACGACGTCGTGTTCGTGCAGCCGCGTCAGGATGCAGTCGTATCCGGCCAGGACGTCACCACGAACTTCGCAGTCGCGACCGGGCAGGGCAGCCGCAGCTCTGAAGGCGACGTCACCCATCTCGCGTTCGCGGCGCGCGGCGCCTATCATGTCGATGGAAGCGGCGTGAAGATCGGCGTGCTGTCGGACGGCGTCACGAGTCTCGCGGCGAGCCAGGCGCGCGGCGATCTCGGGCCGGTCACCGTGCTGGCAGGCCAGACCGGGTCGGGTGACGAAGGCACGGCGATGCTCGAGATCGTGCACGACCTGGTACCGGGCGCTCAGTTGTACTTCGCGACGGCGCTGCCGACGATCACCACCTTCGCACAGAACATCCGCGATCTGCGGGCGGCCGGCTGCGACATCATCGTCGACGACGTGTTCTACTTCGTCGAGACGCCGTTTCAGGATGGGCAGGCGCCCGGCGTGATCTCGAACACCAATGGCGGCGTCGTGATTCAGGCGGTCAAGGAGGTGATCGCGTCCGGGGCGCTGTACTTCTCGTCGGCGGGCAACTCGGGCAACCTCGACGCCGGCACCGCCGGCGCGTGGGAAGGCGACTTCGTCGACGGCGGACCGACGGCGCCGATTGCGCTGCTCACCGCCGGCCGCGTCCACAACTTCGGCGGACCGAATTTCAATCTGCTCACGCTCGCGAACACCAACGCGCCGCTCACCTTGTACTGGTCGGACCCGCTGGGCGGTTCGGCCAACGACTACGACCTGTTCCGCCTGAACGCGGCGGGGACCGCCGTCGCAACCGGATCGACCAACATCCAGAACGGCACGCAGGATCCGATCGAGCAGATCGCGCAGAGCACCGCGAATCCGCGCATCGTCATCGTCAAGAAGAACACGGCCCAGCCGCGCTTTCTGCATCTGAACGCGAACCGCGGGCGGATGTCGATCGTGACGGCGGGGACGACCCACGGTCATTCGACGGTGACAGGCGTCGGCGGCTATGGCATCGCGGCGACGCCGGTCAGCGCGGCGTTTCCGCACGCCTTCAACTCCGGCGATGTCGTCGAGACGTTCAGCTCCGATGGTCCACGCCACATCTTCTTCGCGGCCAACGGCGCACCGCTGACCGTCGGCCAGGGCAATCTGTTGTCGGGCGGCGGCGTCGTGCTGCAGAAGCCGGACCTGACCGCCGCCGATGGCGTCTCGGTGACCGGCGTCGGTGGGTTCGGGAGTCCATTCTTCGGCACGTCGGCGGCGGCACCGCATGCGGCAGCGATCGCGGCGCTCGTGAAGTCGGCCAACCCGGCAGTGACCCAGGCGCAGATTCGGGGCATCCTGACGAGCACCGCCATCGACATTCACACGCCAGGGTTCGACCGGAACTCGGGCGCCGGCATCTTGATGGCGCGCGCCGCGGTCGGCGCCACCGGAATCGCCGGCACCGCATTCCTTCAACTCGAAAACGCGGTGCTCGCCGAAAACCCAGGCAACCAGGACGGCGTGGTCGAGCCCGGTGAGGGGGCGACGCTGTCGCTGACACTGAAGAACTACGGCGTCCTTCCGGCGACCGCCATCGCCGCGTCGGTGAGCTCCTCGACCGCCGGCATCACGATCGGCGCGCCGAACACTCAATCGTTTCCCGATCTGGCGCCACTCGCGTCGTTCACCGCGCGGCCGGCGCGCGTGACGGTCGGTCGCGATTTCGGGTGCGGGACGGCGGCGGTGTTCGACTTCCAGGCGACGTTCGGCAACGGTGGGTCGTTGGGACAGCAGTTTGCCTTTCCGATTGGCGTCCGGACGATCGTCCGCGCGAAGGAGCTCGACGGATCGAGGCCGCTCGACTCGCTCGGAGCGACTGGCGTCACCGGCATTCAGAATTTCCGTCTGAATCGCGATGGCATCGTCTCGGAATGCACGGAGCACAAGCCGACGCCGGTGCTCGCTCCGGCGACGGTGGCCAACGGCGGACCGGGGGCCAGGCGCTTCGACGCGTACACGATCAACACGTGCGCGAACAGCGGGACGGCGTGCGCAACGGTGACGCTCGAAGGCACGAACGCGGTGAACCTGTTCACCGCAGCATACGTCCCGTCGTTCGACCCTACCAACATCCAACGCAACTACCGCGGCGATCCAGGCGCGAGCGCCGCATCGCGCGCGTATTCGTTCACCGTGCCCGGCGGCGGAACGACATTCGCCGTCGACGTTCACGACGTCGTCCCCAACCTGCCGGCGGCGTCCGGCACCGGCTATACGCTGACGGTCTCGGGCATCTGCACGGGCGCGTGCGATCCGCCCAACAATCCACCAACGGCGAGAGCGCGAAGCGTGACGGTTGCGGCGGACAACGCGTGCATCGCCAACGCGTCGATTGACGACGGCTCGTCCGATGCCGACGCCGACACGCTGACGCTGACCCAGTCGCCCGCAGGGCCGTATTCGCTGGGCACGACGAACGTGCGGCTGATCGCGACCGATGCCAAGGGCGCATTCAGCGAGGCGACCGCCGATGTGACCGTCGTGGACCAGACACCGCCGACCGTCTCCGGCCTCAGGGCCACGCCGTCGATCCTGGCGGCGACCGGCAAACTGGTGGATGTCATCGCTGATTTCACCGCGGCCGACAACTGCAGTGCTGCCTCGTGCGTGCTCACGGTGACGAGCAGCCAGCCGCGAGACGGGGGCGACGATCTGAACGAGCCGGCGATCGTCGTGATCGACGCGCATCACGTCGAGCTGCGCGCCGAACGCCGTCACGGCGTCGACAACATTTACACGTTGACGGTGACCTGCACCGACGCGGCGGGCAATCGCACCGTCCGAACGACAACCGTGGTCGTGCCGCACGATTCCGACAGGAGCGGCAAGGGCTGACGGCAGACGCTCGCTGCACGCGCCGGTACCGCGCCCGGTTGCTTTTTGCCCGCGGCTCCGGATAGTTTCAGCGCCATGCTGAAGCTATCCGCAGGTCTCGCCACCTGCCTCTCGGTCGCGCTGGCGGCGGGGATGACACCGGTTTCTGCGCAACCGCCGGCAGCCGCCGCGGTGACCGCGATCCGTGCCGGCCGGCTGCTCGATCCGGAAGCCGGCCGCATCCTTCCGAACCAGATCATCGTTGTCGAAGGGAACCGGATCAGGGACGTCGGACCGAACGTCGCGATCCCGCCGGGCGCGCAGGTGATCGATCTCTCGACCATGACGGTGATGCCGGGGCTGGTCGATGCCCACAATCACCTCGCGCTCACCTACAAGCCGGAGCCGGAGAGCAACGTCTACTACTACACCTACGTGCAGGAATCGACGGCGCTGCGGGCGATCGAGGCGGCATCGAACGGGATGCAGATGCTCGCGGCCGGCTTCACCGTCGTCCGCGATCTCGGCAACAACGGCAACTATGCCGACAGCGCGCTGCGGCAGGCGATCGAACAGGGCTGGCTGCCCGGCCCGACGGTCATCAATTCCGGAATCATCATCGGCGGAATGGGCGGACAGTTTTTTCCGCCGCCCGAGATGGCGAAGGATCACAGCATCGTCTACCCCGAGTATCTCGAGGCGGACACGCCGGACGAGATCGTCAAGGCGGTGCGCCAGAACATCCTGTTCGGCGCCAAAGTGATCAAGATCTGTGTGGACTGCAAGCCGTACGGCTACACCGCCGATGAGATCCGGCTGTTCATTCGCGAAGCGGCGAAGGCCGGGATGAAGGTCGCGGGCCACGTGCAGACCGCCGCCGGCGCGAAGAACGCGATCGACGCCGGCATCTGGTCGATCGAGCACAGCGGCGCGCTCAACGACGACCTGCACAAGCAGATGGCGGCGAAAGGGATCTGGCGCGCCGGGACCGAGACGCCGACCGGACTCCAGGGCCACCCGGTGTCGGCGGAGGCCTACGCGCGCACCATCGCCGGCCTGAAGAACGCGTACGAGAACCACGTGATGGCCGTGTTCTCGACCGACGCCGACTATTTCGTCGCCGGAAAGACCCGAGGCGAGCTGTGTCTCGAGTTCCTGAAGCCGTGGAAGGACGCCGGCATCCCGAACGCCGACATCCTCCGCGCGATCACCGTCAACGGCTATCGGATCGCCGACATCGACAAAGTGCGCGGGCCGATCAAGCCGGGCTACTTCGCCGATCTGATCGCGCTGCCCGGCAATCCGCTCGACGACGTGAATGCGCTGAAAAGCGTGCAATTCGTGATGAAGGACGGACTGGTGTTCAAGCGCGACGGCGTCATGACGCCGGCCGCGTTCTTCCACGCCGGGCCGGTCAACGGCTGGCGGATCAGATAGCGGTGTAGCGCGAAGGCTTCAGCCGAGCGACAGCCATGGAGGATTCGACGACATGAATGCAACCGTCCTGAGCGCGATCAACGAGCAGATCAACTCTGAGTTCGAGGCGTCCTACACCTACCTGGCGATGGCCGGCTTCTGCGCGGAACAGAAGTTTCTCGGCGCCGCCAAGTGGCTGCGGTTCCAGAGCGACGAGGAGCGGATGCACGGCCTCAAGCTCTTCGACTTCGTGCTGGCGCGTGACGGCAAGGTCGAGCTGCGCACCATCGAGAAGCCGCAGGTCGGCTTCGACTCGCTGTCCGCCGTCTTCGAGCAGGCGCTGGCCCACGAACAGCGCGTGACGACGCAGATCAACACGCTCTACGAGCTCTGTTTCTCGGCGAAGGCGTTTGCCGAGATGACCGAGCTGCAGTGGTTCCTGACCGAGCAGGTGGAGGAGGAGAAGATCGCGCGCGAGATCGTCGCGAAATTCCGCCTGGTGAAGAACGATCCGGCGGCGATCCTCGACCTCGATCGCGAGCTCGGCGCGCGATCGGTTGCGGCCTAGCGTGGCCGCCGCGCCGCTGGTCGAACTGCGCGACGCGACCGTGGTCCTCGGCGGCGCCCGGGTCCTCGACGGCCTCACCCTGACCATCCCGGTCGGCGAGCACACCGCCATCCTGGGGCCCAACGGCGCCGGCAAATCGACGCTGGTCAAGCTGCTGACGCTGCAGCTCTATCCGCTCGCGTCCGACGCGGCGGCGCCGATTCGCGTCTTCGGCCGCGATCGCTGGGACGTGTTCGCGCTCCGCTCGCAGCTCGGGATCGTGTCTGCCGATCTGCACGATCGGTTCGTGCAGGGCAACGCGAACGGCGTGGTGACGGCGATCGATGCGGTCACCTCCGGCTTCTTTGCCAGCCACGGCATCTTCGCCTATCAGCGGGTGACCGCTGCGATGCGCGCGGCGGCGCACGAGGCGCTCGAGCGCATCGGCGTCGGTCATCTCGCCGGCACGCCGCTGGCGACGATGTCGACCGGCGAAGCGCGGCGGGTGCTGATCGCGCGGGCGCTGGTGCACAATCCGCGCGCGCTGCTGCTCGACGAGCCGACGCGCGGCCTCGATCTGGTCGCGCGGCATCGCTTCATGGAACGGGTGCGATCGATCGCGAGGGCGGGGACAACGATTCTGCTGGTGACGCACTACATCGACGAGATCATTCCGGAAATCGAGCGGGTCGTGCTGCTGAAGGGCGGTCGAGTCGCGCTCGATGGCGCGAAGGCCGAGGCGCTGCTGGCGGCTCGGCTCAGCGACACGTTCGACGCGCCGATCGCCGTCGAGCGCGTGGACGGCTACTACCACGCGCGCGCCGTTGCGGGTCCGCCGTGAAAGGGATCTCGATCCAGGCGCGGACGAGGCGGTCGGTGTCAGACTGGTGTCCGACACCAGTCCGACCCCAGTCTGACCCCAGTCCGACCCCAGTCCGACCCCAGTCCGACCCCAGTCCGACACCAGGCGGCCGTGCTATCCTTTCGCGTCACGGCAGCGTCGCGCTGCCGATATCCAGATCTCCGGCATGGCGTCCGGAAGGAGTGCGGCGATGCGGGTCATCCTCTCTTCGTCGGCGTCGGTTCGCGTCGACGCGGCTCGCCAGTTTCTCACCGCCTACCCTCCGGGTACTGAAGTCGTCATCATCGGCGCGTCGCGCGGCGCGGCTGACGATCTCGCGCGTGACGTCGCACGCCGCACGGGTGCGTCATTCGGGCTGACGCGGTTCAGCCTGACCGAGGTGGCGGCCCGAGCCGCGGCCACGGCCCTTGCCGGCGCGCGTCATGTTCCCGGATCGACGGCCGGTGCCGAGGCGATCGCCGCACGCGCCGTGTTCGATGCGGTTGCCGCCGCCGAGCTCGGCTACTTCGCGCCGGTGGCATCGCTTCCCGGATTCCCGAGAGCGCTCGCCCGAACGATCCACGAACTCCGTCTGGCTGGCGTCTCGTCGGACCGCCTCGCCGGCGGCGAACGAACGCCCACCCGCGATCTCGCCGTGCTGCTGTCGCGCATCGAAGAGCAGCTCGCCAACGGCGGTGTCGACGATCGCGCGGCGCTTCTTCGGGTCGCGGCCGAAGCGTGCCGCTCCGGGCAGGTTCGCTGGGCCGCGCTGCCGATCGTTCTGCTCGACGTTCCGCTGGATGCTCGCGCGGAGCAGGAGTTTGCGGCCGCGCTCGTCTCGCGCTCGCCCGATGTGCTCGCGACCGTGCCTGACGACGATCGGTTCGCGCTCGGCGCGCTGACCGCGATGGGCGGCACCATCTCGGTCGGCGGCGAGGACGCCGCGCCGCACTCGGATCTTGCCAGCCTGCGCCGTCACGTCTTTCGAAGCGAGCAACCGCCGTTCCGCGAGCGCGCCGGCGACGTCCGGCTTTTTTCAGCGCCCGGCGAAGGTCGTGAAGCCGTCGAGATCGTCCGGCGGATCCTCGACGAGGCGGAGCGCGGCGTTCGATTCGACGAGATGGCGGTGCTGCTGCGCACGCCGCGCCAGTATCTCGGTCTGCTCGAGCACGCGTGCGCTCGCGGCGGCGTCCCCGTCTTCTTCGATCGCGGCACCCGCCGCCCCGATCCGGCGGGACGTGCGTTCGTCGCGCTGCTCGCGTGCGCGGTCGAGGGGCTGTCGGCAAAGCGCTTCGACGAATACCTGTCGCTTGGCCAGGTGCCGCAGTTTCAGACCGAGACCAGCGACTACCCGGCCGGTTCGGCCGATTCCCCGGGCGTGTCGCTGCTGGGCGTACCGCGCGATCAGGTCGATCCAGAGCAACCCGACGAGGCGGTGCTCGATCGCGGAGCGCCGGCGATCGATTCCGATGACGAGGCGATTGTGGCGGGGACGCTGCGATCGCCCTGGAAATGGGAGGAGCTGATCGTCGAGTCGGCGGTCGTCGGCGGCCGCACGCGTGAAGATGGCAACGCCCGCTGGCGCCGCCGGCTCGACGGGCTCGCCGCCGATTATCGCTTCCGCATCGAGGAGCTGCGCAAGGAGGAACCGGAGTCGGCGCGGATCGCGCGTTATCGCCGCGATCTGGCGAACCTGACCCATCTCCGAACCTTCGCGCTGCCGATCGTCGACGCGCTGGCGGAGTGGCCGGATCATGCCACCTGGGGTGAGTGGCTCGACCGCTTCATCGCCCTCGCCAGCCGCACGTTGCGGCGGCCGACGCGCGTGCTGCAGGTGCTGGCGGACTTGCGGCCGATGGCGTCGGTCGGCCCGGTGACGCTCGAAGAAGCCCGCGACGTGCTGCACGATCGGCTGGTCACGCTCGATTGGGAACCGCCGGCGCGCCGATACGGACGCGTGTTCGTCGGCACACCGCACCAGGCCCGCGGCCGCAGCTTCCGCGTCGTGTTCGTGCCGGGCCTCGCCGAACGCGTCGTTCCTCAGCGTCCGCGCGAAGATCCGCTGCTGCTCGACGATCGGCGGCGCGACGTCGACCCGGCGCTCGTCGATCAGGAGCAGCGCGGCAGCGCCGAACGCCTGCTGCTCAAGATCGCGATCGGCGCGGCGAGCGAGCGCGTCTACCTCTCGTATCCGAGACTCGACGTCGCCGAGACCCGCGCGCGGGTGCCGTCGTTCTATGCGCTCGACGTCATGCGGGCGATCACGGGCCGCGTTCCGGATCACCGCGTGCTCGCAAAGGAGGCGGCGGAAGAAGGTGGCGCGAGCCTCGCCTGGCCGGCCCCGAAGGATCCGGCGCGCGCGATCGACGATCTCGAGCACGACCTGGCGGTGCTCGAACCGCTGCTCCAGGGCCGCGATCCCGCGTCGGTCAAGGGCCGCGCGCACTACATGCTGGGACTGAACGATGCGCTGCGGCGATCGGTGATCAGCCGATGGGCACGAGGACGTCCGGCGTGGTCCGCCGGCGACGGATTGATCCGCGTGTCGCCGTCGACCGAGGCAGCGCTCGCCGCCCAGCGGCTGCGCCAGCGTCCCTACTCGCTCTCGGCGCTGCAACGCTTCGCGACGTGCCCGTATCAGTTCCTGCTGGCGACCATCTACCGGCTCGAGCCGTGGGATGAACCAGAGCCGCTGGTGCGCATGGATCCGCTCACCCGCGGCAGCCTCTTCCACGCCGCGCAGACCGAGTTCTACCGCGCCATGGACGCGACGGGCGCGCTGCCGGTTACGCGGGCCCGGCTGCCGAGCGCGGTGACCGTACTCGAGCAGGTGCTCGACCGGGTGGCCGAGGACTACGCCGAACAACTCGCGCCGGCGATCCCGCGCGTGTGGGCCGACGAGATCGACGAGCTGCGGCGCGATCTCGGGATCTGGGTCCAGAAGCTCAGCGAAGACGACGCGTGGCGGCCGATGTACTTCGAGTACAGCTTCGGCCTCAACGATCAGGGCCGCGATCCGCGCAGCCTGCCCGATCCGATCGTCATCGACGGCAAGTACGTGCTGCGCGGGTCGGTGGATTTGATCGAGCAGCATGCGCAGTTCGACATCCTGCGCGTCACCGACCACAAGACTGGAAAGAATCGGGCGACGCCCGATCTGATCGTCGGCGGCGGCAAGATGCTGCAGGGCGTGCTCTACAGCGTCGCCGTCGAGCAGGCGCTTGGCAAACGGGTGATGAAGGGCCGCTACTACTACGCGACGACGGTCGGCGGATTCGCTGACAAGGAAGTGGAGATCAACGACTACACCCGCGGCCAGGGACTTCAGGTGCTCGCCATCGTCGATCGCGCGATCGAGACCGGTTTTCTCGCCGCGGCGCCGGAGGAGCGCGCCTGCAGCTGGTGCGATTTTCGGCCGGTCTGTGGTCCTCGCGAACAGGAACGGACGCGGCGAAAAGCGAAGGATCGGCTCGCGGATCTCGCGGCACTGCGGGGGATGCGATGACCACGCTTCTCGACGATGCCGGCGCCCGGCTCGCCATTCGCGACGACTTGGACACCACGTTGATCGTCGAGGCCGCGGCCGGGACCGGCAAGACCACCGAGCTCATCACCAGAATCCTGCGGATTCTCGAAACCGGCCGCGCGGCGATGAAGGAAGTCGTGGCCGTGACGTTCACCGAGAAAGCGGCCGGTGAGCTGAAGCTCCGCCTGCGCGAGGAGTTGGAGCGCGCGCGGGTGAACGCGGCGGACACCCTCGTCGCGCAGCGGCTCGAAGACGCGCTCGAAACGCTCGAGGAAGCGCACGTGAACACGATTCACGGCTTCTGTGCCGAACTGCTGCGCGAGCGGCCGGTCGAGGCGTGCGTCGATCCGTTGTTCGCGGTCCTGACCGAGCCGCAGGCGGATCGTCTCTATGCGCGTGCGTTTCGCGCCTGGCTGCAGGACGCACTGCAGGATCCGCCCGAAGGCTTGCGCCGCGCGCTGCGCCGAACCAGCTTTCCGACGTTCGGCACGACCGCGGAGGCCAGCGGTCCGATCGATCGGCTTCGCGGTGCCGGACGTCAGCTCGCCGAGTGGCGCGATTTCCCGCATCCGTGGGAGCGGCCGCCGTTCGATCGCGCCGGTGAGATCGTCCGGCACGTCGGCGCGCTGCATCGGCTCGCGGAGCTGTCCGCGGCCGCGACGGCGACGCGCGACAACCTGTTCGTCGACACCGACGCGGTTCGCCGCCTCAGTCGCCAGATTCAACTCGAGCAGTCGTTCGGCCAGGCGGATCTCGACGCCTGGGAAGCACGGCTCGTCGATCTGACGCGCGATCGCGGTTTCTCGCGCACCCGGAAGGGCAGCGGCTACAAGTACGGAAAGAACGTGACCCGCAGCGAGGTCCTCGCCGCGCGCGACGCGCTGTTCGCAGACCTGCAGCTGTTTCGCAGGAACGCGGACGCCGATCTGGCCGCCCTGTTGCAGCAGGAACTGGCAGGCGCGACGGCGCGTTATCAGGCGCTCAAGCGCGCGTCGGGCTCGCTCGACTTCGCCGATCTGCTGGCGCGCACGCGCGACCTGATCGCGACCAACGACGGCGTCCGCTCGCACCTGCAGCAGAAGTTCTCACGGATCTTCGTCGACGAGTTCCAGGACACCGATCCGATTCAGGCGGAGATCCTGCTGCGGCTCGCCAACGACCTGCCGGGCAAGCTGTTCATCGTCGGCGATCCGAAGCAGGCGATCTATCGGTTCCGCGGGACCGACGTCGCTACCTATTGGCGGGTGCGCGACGAGCTCCGGCAGCGAGGCGGGCGCGTCCTGCAGCTGACCACCAGCTATCGCAGCGTGCCCTCCATCCAGGCGTTCGTCAACGCGGCCTTCGCGGCCGAGATGATCGAGAACCCGGCAACGCGGCAGGCGCCCTACATTCCGCTGTCGCCGGCAAGACCGGACGATCCGTCGCAGCCGGCCGTCGTCGCCCTGCCGGTCCCTCGACCGTACTCACGCGGCGGGCCGCTGCGGCCATCAGGAAGGGCAATTGACGAATCGCTGCCCGACGTCGTCGGCGCGTTTGTCGCCTGGCTGGTCGAGAAGAGCGGCTGGACGGTGTGCGAGAGGCAGGCGGACGGGACAGAGACGCGGGTGCCGCTGCAGCCGCGGCACGTCGCCCTGTTGTTCCGCCGGTTCGTCAGCTTCGGCGAGGACATGACGCGTGGCTACATCGATGCGATTGAAGCGCGCGGCATTCCGCACCTGCTCGTCGGCGGCAAGGCGTTTCACGGCCGCGAAGAAGTCGAGAGCATCCGCGCGGCGCTGGCGGCGATCGAATGGCCGGACGACGAGCTGTCGGTGTTTGCGACGCTGAAGGGATCGCTGTTCGCGATCGACGACGAGCTCTTGCTCGAATACCGGCATCGGTTCAAGCCGGCGCCGTTCCATCCATTCCGCATCCCGAAAGAGCTCGGCGGGAATTCCGGCAGCGATCTCGCGTTGAGCGGCGATCCGGTCGCGCACCTGATGCCGATCGCCGACGCGCTGCGGCTCCTGCAGCAGCTGCATCGCGCGCGCAACTACCGGCCGGTGGCCGACACGATCGGGCGGCTGCTGGCCGACACGCGGGCGCACGTCGGCTTCATCCTCCGGACAGCGGGGGAGCAGGCGCTCGCGAACGTGCTGCACGTCGCCGAACTTGCGCGCCAGTACGAAGCGAGCGGCGGGATCTCCTTCCGCGGTTTCATCGACGAGTTGAGGAGCGCGGCCGCCAGTGAAGCCGCCGAAGCGCCGATCCTCGAAGAAGGCAGCGACGGCGTGCGGCTGATGACGGTCCACAAAGCGAAGGGGCTCGAGTTTCCGATCGTGATCCTGGCCGACCTCACCTGCCGGATGAGCCGCGGCGACGCGAGCCGCTACCTCGATCCGCCGAGCGGTTTGTGTGCGATGAGAATCGGCGGGTGGGCGCCGCACGAGTTGTACGTGCACGAGGCAGAGGAAGTCGCCTGCGACGAAGCAGAAGGCGTGCGGCTGGCTTACGTCGCGGCGACGCGCGCGCGCG